>WNFJ01098747.1_pt1 | contig 87433 bp, 74 predicted proteins | sample 5400461 | NCBI WGS metagenome assembly WNFJ01 (sample SAMN13153349, study PRJNA577476) | soil metagenome | isolation source: 115 cm saprolite on Douglas fir-dominated hillslope | place: USA:California | collected 2013-09-17
TCGCCTTCATCAACGACACGCATTCGTCGTTGTCCGAAGGCTACCTGGCTATCCAGCTTGACATCTACGGTGGCACTGGTCTGAACAGGACTGGTGTAATCGGCGAGGTGCAAGCCCACTAGGACATTCGCTCGCTAGACCTAAACAACAAGGAGGGAGCCGCAGGGCTCCCTCCTTTTTTCGTCTTGCCCGCGCTAACGCTTGGGGTTGCCATCCGTTCCCGTCCCTCGTTACCCCGAACCTAAGTGAGACGACCCCGAAAAACCGTCGCATCTTTCTCCTACATGTTGTGTTATGCTGAAAGACTGAGTTTTTTCCCGCGTCCGTCCATTACCGTGAGGTAGATAGATTATGACCCGCAAATTTAATGCTCTTGCCTTAGGTGCGTTTCTCATCCTGTGCGCCGCGGGCTTGCGTGCTCAGAACGTCTTCGTGTTCCCGCCATCCTTTGGCGCGAATACAAACATCACTGCATTCACCGCGAATCCATTCGCGCAGGCGGGAATCTTTTCGGCAAACTTCCCTGCCATACAAGCGTTCACCCCGGATGGCTCGAAGTTTTACATCGTAGCCGCTAACGGCACGAATACCGTGATGGCGGTGGACAGCACGTTTACGAATGTGCGAACCATTGGGAGCCTCGGGTCGGCTGCCACGGCCACGCTCCTCACTCCCGACTCCCGGCGGCTATTCGTCGCCACGGCTACCCTTCAGATCTTTGACACCGTCACCGACGCGCAATTGGCCGCCGGCATCAACGTTGGCGGCAATACCATCGACATGGCGGCGAACCTGGAATCCACGCGCGTGTTCGTCCTGACCAACACCGGGTCTGGCACCCAACTTACGACCATCGATGTGGCGTCCAGTTCATCGCTCGGATCCATTGTCATCCCGGGTTTCGCTACGGGAATCTCAACCGGCCCGAACGGCCTCCTTTATGTAACAACCCTAAACGCCGTCCTGGAAATCGATCCACGAAGCGTGTCGATACGCCAGCAGATCGCTGTGGTCGGACGTCCCGGAAAGATGGTCTTCACCGCGGACGGAAAACTCGGCCTCATGTCAAACCTGACCCCGGTTACCGGAATGGCTCTCATCACCCTCGATCTCAACAGCAGGACCGTTGTCGCCGGTGTTGCCACGGCCAGTCTTCCGGCTAATACGCTTCTGGACAAGCTCTTTCCAATCACAGCCAATCGTATCTTGGCTCTCTCCTCAACCGCTCAAATAGCGTTTGACATCACGCTGAATCCGATAACCGTCAGTTCCTTCGCATTCGGGGCTGTTGGAAGCATCACCGCCGCCGCCCTAACCAGCGACATCGCTACGTCCGTTCACCCCATTACGCAATATTTATTCTTCCTTTCCAATAACAATCTCTACCGGGTCGACTTGGCGGCGTCGCAGCTTGCCGGGCCACTCCCCGTAACCAGTGGCGGGGTCATCTCGATTGCAACTGGTCCCGTGGTCGCGACACCCGCAACCATGCTGACTTTCGGCGACAATCAGTCCGTGACGCTGGGGGGAGCCACGTTGCCTCTGGTCGTGAGGCTGCTGGATGCCCAGGGCCGCCCGGTGTCGCGTACCCAAGTCACGTTTAGCACAAATACGCAAGGCGTCACGCTCTCGGCAACAAGCGTCACTACCACCAACGATGGTTTTGCGGTGACCAGAGCTGTGGTGCCGAACAGCATCGGTCCCTTCAATGTTCTCGCCTCCGCCGCGGGGGGACTGAATGCATCCTTCACCGTCAATGTTGGAGTTGTCGGAGGCGGCGTTACGGGCGGGCTGACGATCACAGGCGGCCAAGGCCAGATGCTTCTGGAGAGCGCTCTCAGCGCCCCGCTTACCGCAGTGCTAAAGGATACTAACGGGAACCCGGTAGTCGGCGGCAACGTTACGTTTACGCTCACGCAAGGGAATGGGACACTGTTCGGTGGCATTAGCGCAATTACCAACGTGACCGTAGTACAGACTGACACCACCGGTACCGCCAGCATCAACTTCCTGTCCACGCAGCTCTTTTCCACTTTCCCAGGGTTCGAGAGCGAGGTCATTACTGCGAGCACGGATGCCGGTGCCAGCGTCACGTTCTTTGTCACTACAGCCAAGGCAATAGCCAACCCATCATCGGGCGTTGGTGGTCCCACCGTGCTGATTCTAAAGCCGAATGTGGGTGACTCTCTCTCCGGCCAAGCGGGCCAAACCTTGAAAGGCGCAATACAAGTACAGGTCTTCGCGATTTCCGGGCAGGCAATTCCCAACGTCGCCCTTTTCCTAGCCAGTTCGAATGATCCCACTGCACCCGCTGTAACGCCCGCCACCATATGCACAGGCACATTCGCGCTGACCGGCTCGAACGGAATTGCGAGTTGCGACCTTGTGCTCGGCGGCCAACTCGGCACGGTGCAGATACTGCCGAACGTAGGCAATTTTGCAACTCTGGTCCCGATCTCGGTCAAGATCGGTCCCGGACTCCCGGGCGCCGTGAACATCGTACAAGGTAATAATCAATCCGGCAAGCCTGGAGACAGACTGCCTCTGCCCTTGGTAGTCCAAGTGACTGATACATTCGGCAACGTGCTCCCCGGGGTGCAGGTAACCTTCACAGTAGTCACCCCCGGCTCTCTCACACTCATCAACGTGATCGGCACGACCGATGCCACCGGCAAAGCGGGCGCATCCGTGGTCCTGGGGAACATAGCCGGCACCTTCCAGGTGACGGCCGCCGTGGGCAAGGTCACCAAGACATTTAACGAGACGGTGACGATACCCGCAGGCGGGCTGCAACTGGTTTCCGGAAACGGGCAGACGACCGTGATCAACACGGCATTCACTTCGCCGCTCGTCGTCCGGGCCATTGATGCAAACGGCAATGGCTTCGCCGGCACGCAAGTATCTTTCGCGGTAACGGGCGGTATCGCCAGTTTTGTCGGGACCTCATCGCCCGCCACCGACGCGCAGGGCAACGCCTCAGTGAATGTTTTCGCGGGATCGGCGCAGGGGAACGTCACGATTACAGCCACTTTCAGCGGCTTCACCGTCACGTTCACGCTCACGGTCCGGCTTCCCGGTCCGGCCAACATTGCGTTCTTCAATGGCGCCAGCTTCGTCCAAGACGTCGTTTCGCCCGGCGCCATCGTCACCATACATGGCAACGGTATCCTGACCGGTGTGCAAGGACTGTTCACCGCCTTCAACATTCTGGGCCCGCTTCCCACCAGCTTCCCCATCCCCGCCAACCTGGGATCTGGAAGCATCCTGTTCAACAACGTCGCTGCACCTGTCTTCTACGTTTCCAATATCAACGGCGTCGAGACCGTAACGGTTCAGGTTCCGTTTGAAACACCCACGGGACTGGTAACGGTCACCATCAATGCGGTCAGCGGTGCAACCGCACAGTTCAACATTCAGGTGGCGCCGCTCGGTCCCGGTGTTTTTGAGACCCTCGACGGCAACGTGAAGATCGCGGTGGTGCAGCGCCCGGATGGCAGCTACGTAAGCTCGACGAATCCGGCCCACCGCAACGAGCGTCTTCGGCTATATGTGACCGGCGTCGGGCAGGTGAGCCCCGCCGCTGCGACTGGCAGTGCCGGCTCTCCGAGCCAGGCCGTCATCGCGTCCCTGATCGTCGGTTTGAATAATGCGGGCATACCCTTGATCTCTGCGGAGTACGCGCCGGGACTCGTGGGCGTGTACATCATCACCATTCAGGTTCCGGCCGACGCCGTGTTAGGCCCGGCTCAACCCTTCGGTTTCATTGCCATCGATTCGGTCGGGAACCTATACTTCGCGCAGAGCACATACTTCCCGATTATGTAGTCGGGACTGTCCCGCGCACCTCGTGCATAGGCTCAGAGTCGCGGCATTAGTCATCCTGCCGGCAATCGCGGTGTTGGCCGCATCCGACCTGGCGGTGCGCCACTGGTATAGCCGCTCGGTCTTCCGGCTCCTGTTCGATATTCTCGGCAGCCGCGGCGCAGAAGAGCAGATCGTCTTTCGCAAGCCGCTGGCCCGGTTTGACGCGGTCGCCGGCTACACCTGCATTCCCGGAGTACACATCGTCTCGTTAGTGAAGGGCCGTGTTCGAATCGACTCTCGCATCACCATCGGCGGCGATGGTTACCGCATCGCCGGCCAGGCATCCGGCTCAACCCGGAATCCGGGGCTCTGGATCTTCGGCTGCTCCTACACGTGGGGTCTTGGCGTGAACGATGACGAGACGTTCCCATGGATCGTGCAGCGCGCGATGCCTGCCTTCCAGGTGCGCAATCTGGGCGGAAACGGATACGGCAATCTGCAAGCGCTTTTGCAGATGCGCGACGCCGTGCGGAATCGCATCCCATTGCCTCGAATCGCGGTGCTGGTGTACAACGATTTCGATCTGGCGCGGAACGTCGCGTCGCCTTCCTACTTGCGAATGATGAACGCCAGCGGCCAGTCATTCGAGCGCCCCCGCGCCTCCGTGCCCGCCGGCTCGGTGGATGACAGCGGCGGTCTTCGCATCGGCTGGATACCCTTGTTCCAACCCCCAACTGGTAACGCGGCGGCAGAAGAGTCCCCGGAGCCTGACCTCGAATACCAGATTCGCGTGACCCAGGCGCTGCTGGATAGCTTCTACGAAATCTGCCGGCAAAACGGCATTGCTGCCGTGCTTGCAGTCCAGAGCCGGCCATCCGGCGATCCCATGGTCGAGTATGCACGGCGGGCCGGTTACGTCCTGGCGGACATCTTTGTGGATCTGGATGAGCGTGGCGGCTGGCGTTATCGGCTGCAGCCCGTCGACGGCCATCCAAATCGCGCGGCGCACGCCCAATACGCAGCCCGGCTGCTGGACACGTTGCGTGCTCTGCCGGGCCCGCCAAGCCCGGGCGCTGCTCCGATCGGTTGTTGTCCCGGAACCAGGGAACGAAGGAACTAAGGAACCCAGCAACTAAGGAACGAAGTTTACTTCGGCCCCGCGAAAATCACCGTGATCGGGATTCTTTGTCGGGTCGGCTCGATGTGCAAATCGGCGGTCGCCGCTTCTTTGGGCTTCTTTGCGCATTCTCCGCATGTGATCATCGCATCGTCCAGCCGGTATTCGAATACGATAACCGTTTCCTCGTTTGCATTTAGTGTTGTTTTCTCCGGCTTGATCTTGAATCCCGGAATCGGAAGGTTGTCGAAGTAGAACGAGATCGTACCTTGCATCCCGTTGCGAATGTGTATTTCATCCTTCGATGACTCGTAGGCGTGCAGTCTTACGTCGGTTTTGTCAACCGAGACCTGGGCGAGAATGCTGCGCGCCTCCGCCGCCATGTCGGAGGGAACCGCAGGTTTGGCGGCGTTCGCGGAATCGGGCTGGTCCGGAGACAATTTTACGTAACCGCTTGGAGAGAACGGGGTCGCCATGACGGTTGGCTTCACCAGGTACCAAAACCACTGATCGTTTATGACCTTCCAGTTGCTCGTCAGCGGAATCGTGATGGGCGTCACGGTCCCGTGAAAGCGCCAGTCGCCTTTGCAACTTTCGACCACCGAGGCCTTGGTGAAATTCTCCGAGTACAGGATTTTCAGAATTTCGCAACTGTGATACTGCTGCTTGGGAGAAGCCATGAACGCGTCCTGGGCGTCTTCGGCGACCAGATTGTAGGCCTCGCGATACTTGCCCGCGACATAGGCCGAGTAGAACTGGGTCACCCTCGCCCGCAGGGCCTCGTCGATGGGCGGCGGAGCTTTTTCAAACAGGTCGGAATTATCCTGGCCCAAGGCCAAGGAACACGCGGCCAAAAACAGACAAAGTCTCAGTTTATTCATAGGTCACATGGCTGGGAGGCAGGGACTCGAACCCCGATACGCAGATCCAGAGTCTGCAGTCTTACCATTAGACGACCTCCCAGGGTCATTCACTATTTTATCATCGGCGCCGCGGGCAGAGCATGCGAACCGATGCGAGTACGCTTGCTCCGCAGCCACGCGCCCAGCCGATAGGCGAGCAGCACCGCCAGAATCCCGCCGTACATCAACGGCAAGCGCACGTCCGATTTCACCAGCCAGTAGTAGTGAATCACTCCCGCGGCTGCGCCGAAATAGATCAGACGGTGCAACAACTGCCAGCGCTGAAAACCGAGCCGCCGGACCCACCCCGCCGTCGACGTCAGCGCCAGTGGGATCAGTAGCGTGAAGCCCGTCATTCCTGCCGTGATGAAGCGCCGTTTCACGACGTCCTTCCACATGTCGTGCAAGTCAAAGAATTTATCCAGCCCCACCCAGGTCATCAGGTGCAGAAATCCGTAGAAGAACGCGAACAGGCCCAGCATCCGCCTGTAGCGCGCCAATTTGGGCTGATGCAGCAGCTTTCGAAGGGGCGTTACCGATAGCGTAATGAGCAGGAAGCGTATGGTCCAATCGCCCGTGGCGTGGGTGATGAACTCGATCGGATTGGCCCCCAGGTTCTGCTGATACGCGCGCCATCCGAGCCGGAACAAAGGAACCAGGCACAGCAGAAAAGCGATAGCCTTGGTCCAGCGGCTGGAGAGGACCTTGCCCATTCCCCTCAATAATACTTGCGAAGATCCATCCCTGCGTAGAGGCTGGCTACCTGATCGCCATAGCCGTTGAACTTGATGGTGTTGCGCTTGAAGATCTCACCGATGCGGCGCTCCTTGGCCTGGCTCCAACGAGGGTGGTCCACTTCCGGATTCACGTTCGAATAGAAGCCGTATTCCTGCGGCGCCGACAGGTTCCAGGTGGTAGGCGGTTCTTTTTCCACGAGACGGATTCTGACGATCGACTTGATGCCCTTGAACCCGTACTTCCAAGGAATCACCAGCCGCACCGGCGCGCCATCCTGGTTCGGCAGAGTCTCCCCATACAGCCCGACCGCGATCAAAGTGAGCGGATGCATGGCTTCGTCGAGACGTAAGCCCTCCACGTACGGGAACCGGATGCCCGCCCACATCGCGCGTGGCATTTGCTTGCTGTCGAAGTAGCTCTCAAAGGCCACATATTTCGCTTTGGACGTCGGCCCGGCCTGCTTCAGCAGAGCGTTCAACGGAAGTCCGGCCCACGGAATCACCATGGACCATGCCTCGACGCAACGCATCCGGTAGATGCGCTCTTCTAGAGGCGCGATCTTGAGGATCGCATCCATGTCCAGTGTCTGCGGCTTCTCCACCGCGCCCTCGATCTTCAGCGTCCATGGCGACGTTCGAAAATTCTTGGAGTTGTGCGCCGGGTCTTCCTTGTCCGTGCCGAACTCGTAGAAGTTGTTGTAGTTGGTAATGGCTTCGTAGGGCGTCGGCTTTTCGTCAATACTGAATTTGCTCTTGCTGGCGACGTTGAGTTTCGTGTTGGCCCGGGCCGGATGCGGCAGACTGAGCGCCCCGAGCGCAATACCGCCGGCCGCGAGGAACGTACGACGATTCAAATAGACCTGCTTAGGAGTGACGTCTGAGTAAAGAAGATCGGGAGCCTTACGAATGAGCATACTTAATCGACAGCCTCCACTCTCATATTAGCGCGCCCAAAGGAGAGAGCCAACGAACAAAGGAACAAAGGAACTAAGGAACGAAGGAACGGGTTTAGTATGATGTCTTTTCGCACATGCGAATTGGAATCGACGCGGGCGGCACGTTCACCGACTTCATCGTCAGCCACGACAATGGCGCGCTCGAAACTTTCAAGCTTCGATCGAATCCGCGCTCGCCGGCCAGCGTGATTATTGCCGGACTGGCGCATGCGGCGGGGTCGCGCAAGGCGCAAGTGGTCCACGGCTCCACGGTCGCCACCAATGCGCTGCTGGAGCGCAAAGGCGTTCGCACGGCGCTGGTGACCACGGCAGGTTTTGAGGACGTGATCGCCATCGGCCGCCAGAATCGCGCCGAACTGTACAATCTCACGCCGACGCTGCGCACTCCCATTGTTCCCGCGACGCTGCGCTTCGGCGTGCGCGAGCGGTCCTATTACGACGGGACGATCGCCGAAACACCGCCGCCCGCCGAGCTGCGCCGCCTCAAAGCACGGCTGCGCCGCGAGCGCGTCGAATCCATCGCCATCTGTTTCCTGCACGCTTATCGGAATCCGGAAAACGAGAAGCTGGTTGCGGCCGCGCTCGAAGGGTTGGGCTATCTGTGCTGCTCGCACGATGTGTGTCCGGAATTTCGCGAGTATGAGCGCTCCTCCACTACGCTGATCAACGCCTACGTCGGTCCGCTGATGGACCGCTACCTGGCGGAGCTGGAACGCGGCACGCGCCACGCGATTTCCATCATGCAATCCAACGGCGGTTTCATGTCGACCAGGGAAGCGCGACGGCATGCCATTCGCACGGTGCTGTCCGGCCCGGCAGGCGGCGTTGTCGGAGCCATGGAAACCGCCCGCATTTCCGGATTCCCGCGTGTCCTCGGCTTCGACATGGGAGGCACCTCCACTGACGTCAGCCTGTGCGACGGCCATCCGCGCGAAACCATGGAAGCATCCATCGACGGACTCCCGGTGCGCGTTCCGATGCTCGATATCCACACCGTGGGCGCCGGCGGCGGCTCCATCGCCCGCGTGGACGAGGGCGGGCTGCTGCGCGTCGGACCAGAAAGCGCGGGCGCCGATCCCGGCCCGGCTTGTTACGGCGTGGGCAGTCAGCCCACGGTCACCGACGCCCACGTTGTGCTGGGCCGCATCGCCGCCGACCAACTCGTCGGCGGCCAGATGCATCTCGATATCGAACGTGCCGCCGCCGCTGTCGATTCGGTCGCAACCAAGCTCGGTATCGCCCGTGTTGCCGCGGCCGAGGGCATTCTGCGCGTCGCTAACGCCAATATGGAGCGAGCCATTCGCCTGGTTTCCGTCGAACGCGGCCACGACCCGCGCGATTTCGCGCTGGTCGCCTTCGGCGGCTGCGGCGGCCTGCATGCCTGCGAGATCGCGCAAGAGCTCGGAATCCGCACCGTGCTGGTTCCCGAGTACGCCGGGGCGCTTTCGGCGCTCGGCATGCTGCTCGCCGACCAGGTCCGCGATTATGCCGCCGGCGTTCTGAATAAGCCCGGCATCGAGCGCGAGTTCGAACGGCTGGAACGCCTGGCGCGCAAGGAACTGCCTGGCGCGGACCTGATCCGCTCCGCCGACATCCGCTACTCTGGCCAGAGCTACGAGCTTACCGTCCCGTGGCGTCCCGCCAAGCCCGCCGAACCGTTCCATCGCGAGCACCAGCGCGTCTACGGGTACGCGAATCCGGATCGCGCCATCGAGATCGTGACCGTGCGGGTCCGCGCCAAGCGCAAGGTCGAGAAGCCAAAGCTGGTAACACGGCGGACGCGCGATGCGTCTATCCCTGCAATGCGGCGGATTCATAGCGCGGGAGCATGGCGGCAGACGCCGGTGCACGCTCGCGCCGGCCTGCCCAATAAGCAGCAGTTGCGCGGACCCGCTCTTGTGGTTGATTATGGTTCGACCACCCTGGTTCCACCAGGTTGGCGCTATTCCCTGGACAAATTCGGCACCTTGAAGATCACATCATGACCGGAAAGATCCCATGTAGTACAGGCATTCTTGCCTGCGTTGGTTTTCTGAGCGTCTTGGCCTGCGCCGCCGACTCCCGCGACGAACTAGCCCACGCGCAACGCCTCAAACCATCCCTCCTCGGCATTGACACCCACATCGACACCATCCAGCGCGTCTTCATCGGCCACCTCGACCTCGGACAGCGCCTCCCCGACGGCCAGATCGATCTGCCGCGCCTCAAAGAAGGCGGCATGCACGCGCCATTCTTCGCCCTTTGGGTCCCGACCTATTTCAAAGGAGCCGAAGCAGTCCGCCGCACGCTCGACCTCCGCGACGCCATGCAAAGCGTGCTCGATAAGTACCCCGACGGAATCGAGCTCGCCACCTCCGCCGCCGATATCGAGCGCATCGTCAAATCCCGCAAGATCGCCGCCGTGCTGACGCTCGAAGGCGGCCATCAGATCGCCGACGACTTATCCGTGCTCCGCATGTACCAGCGCCTCGGCATCCGCTCCATGACGCTCACACACTTCCGCAACAACAACTGGGCGGATTCCTCCACCGACAAGCCGCGGCACGACGGACTCACTGCCTTCGGCAAGGAAGTTGTGCGAGAGATGAACCGCATCGGGATGATGGTCGACATCTCGCACGTCTCGGACAAAACCTTCTACGACGTCCTGGCTGTGACCAGCAAACCCGTGATCGCTTCGCACTCCTCCTGCCGTGCCCTGGCCGATATACCACGCAACATGACCGACGACATGCTGAAGGCTCTGGCGCGCAATGGCGGCGTCGTAGGCATCAATTTCGGCGCCGGATTCCTGAATCCCGAAGACGCCAAGGCGACCATGGCAAACATCACCAGTATGGCGGCGCAAGAGCCGAAGCTAACCGGCAAAGAGCTGGACGATTACGCCGCCAAGGAGTACGCGCAGCAGAATTGGGCGCGCCCCAGGCCGGCCTCGGCTACCATCGCTGACGTGGTGAAACATATCGATCATGTGGTCAAGGTCGCGGGTGTCGATCACATTGGTATCGGCACGGATTACGACGGGATTCCCGACGTGCCCAAGGGATTGGAAGACGTCTCGAAGATGCCCGCGCTCGTGGCGGCGCTGCTCAGCCGCGGGTACAGCGAAGCGGATGTGCGCAAGATTATGGGCGAAAATTTCTTGCGGGTGATGAAGCAAGTGGTTGGCAAATGAAAGGAAGGAATCAATGAGTTTATTCGCGGTTAAGCCGCTCGAAAGCATCATCGCGGAATCCAAAGTAACGGGCGAGCACACGCTCAAGCGGACCTTGGGGCCGGCGGCCCTGATTGCTCTTGGCATCGGCGCCATCATCGGGGCCGGCATCTTCACCTTGACCGGAGTAGCGGCCGCAACCAATGCTGGACCAGCCATCGTTCTCTCGTTTATCGGCGCCGCCATTGGCTGCGGCTTTGCGGGCCTGTGCTACAGCGAATTCGCCTCCATGATCCCCATCGCCGGAAGCGCCTACACCTACTCCTACGCAACCATGGGCGAATTCCTGGCGTGGATCATCGGATGGGATTTGATCCTCGAGTACGCTGTGGGCGCCGCCACGGTGTCCATCGGCTGGTCGCAAACGCTGATCGCGCTCCTGCATAATTTCGGCATCCATCTTCCTCCCAGCATCTCTGCATCGCCCTTCCAACCCATCGCGCTCCCCGGAGGCACCACCATTTACGGCATCATCAACCTTCCCGCCGTCTTCATTGTCGTGATCGTCTCGCTGATCCTGATCATTGGAATCCGCGAATCGGCCGGCGTGAACACCGTAATCGTATTTCTGAAGGTCACCGTCGTCGTGGTGTTCGTCGCAATTGGCTGGGCCTACATCAATCCCACGAACCACGTGCCGCTCATCCCGGAGAACACCGGCACCTTCGGCGAGTTCGGATGGAGCGGCATCCTGAAAGGCGCGGGCGTCATCTTTTTCGCATACATTGGATTCGACGCCGTCTCCACTGCGGCGCAGGAGACCAAGAAACCGCAGCGTGACATGCCCATCGGCATTCTCGGCTCGCTGCTGATTTGCACTATCCTGTTTATTCTCTATTCGTACGTCCTGACGGGCATCGTGAATTACAAGGACTTGAACGTAGCCGCTCCGCTGTCGCTGGCGCTGGAGAAAATCCCTTACGGCTGGTTGAGCCTGTTGATGAACCTCGCGGTCCTGTGCGGGCTGACCTCGGTGATGCTGGTCATGTTGCTCGGCCAATCGCGCGTCTTTTATTCCATGTCGCACGACGGCTTGCTTCCCAAGCTGTTCTGCGATGTGCATCCCAAGTTCCGTACACCCTGGAAGTCGAACCTGCTGCTGATGCTTTTCGTTGGCCTGTTTGCCGCCTTCGCTCCCATTTCAGTTGTGGGACAGATGACCAGCATCGGGACACTGCTCGCGTTCGTGCTCGTATGCGGCGGCATTCTTGTAATGCGCAAGACCCATGCCGACATACCCCGGCCGTTCAAGACGCCACTGGTCCCCCTGGTCCCGATCCTGGGCATCCTGTGCAACCTCCTCATGATGTTTGGCTTGGGCTGGACCAACTGGGCGCGGTTAATCGTCTGGCTGGTGATCGGCCTGGCGATTTACTTCTACTACAGCCGGCATCACAGCAAATTGCAGGGCGCCGCCTAACCCGATGCCTCAGTTCAGGACCGAGCCCATGGTGCGCATGACGGCTTTGACTCGCTGCGTGTAGCCAGGCACTGGGTTGTAGGTATTGAGCTTTTCGTCCAGGCCCTTGTCCCTGTAGCGCCTGGAAGTAGCCAGTTGGGCGGCGACGAAGTGGATGCCCTCTTCCACCGAAGCGAAACTCTCCCGGCCGGAATCCCATCCGAACACGTTATTGCGCTTGTAATCCTTGCCCCCGCTCGACTCGATGATCGAAATGCTGGGTAGCAGCCTCCAGTCCAGGGCGTTCTTGTCGGCCGCGGCCAGAAAGTCGGCAGCCGCTTCGCGCAACGGGCAGTCCCGCTCTTCAAAGAACTCTTGAAGCCGCTGCAGTCTGGGATCAGCCTCCTGTATCACCGCCGCACTGATTGTATGCTGGCTTACGCTAACAACGACCGGTAGCCCGAACACACCGACAACGAAAAGTATTCTCCTCATGGTTCCTTCCCTCCGTACGCCGCCTATTCCTGGCGGCTTGTTTTAGGCAAACGCTATTGCCCTCAGAAGTTGTTGAAAAATAGTAGCTTAGCTTGTCCTGTGCGGTTTTGACTGTAAAATCAATAACTTAGAAGCATCAGCGGACTCTCTCGCAGATGTCCAATTATACCATGCACCACCTTCCCGCTTTCCGCGCCGGGATCGCCTGACGTCAAGACCGGCGATGGTGGCGGTACCCGCCTCCCACCATACCCAGATCCACAAGCGCAGCGATCATCAGCCAGAGCAGGTTGATTCCCTCAGCCAGCATGCCGTTGTGGAACATCCACGCGTATAGAAGCGTGGTGAGCGGCAAGAATATGAATCCCACGACGAGCACCAGGATGTTACGGGAGTAGGGGCCGTTCAGGTAGTGGGTGAAGAGGTACAGCAGCGCCAGCGCCACGCGCGGGAACAGCAGAATCAGGATGACCAGGCAACATCCCATGGCTCAATATCATACCTGGGACGCCTGTATCCGCCTTTTGTTTCGAAGAGTTTGCCGCTCAGCCCGGGTAATTCCCGGCGATGTAACTCTGCAGGTGCCCGATGGTCTCTTCGTGCGCCGTGATGATCCAGTTCACCAAGTCGCCGATGGAGATGACGCCCACGGTTCTGTCGCTGTCCACCACCGGCAGGTGCCGTATGCGGTGATCGGTCATCGTCCGCATGCACTCTTCCACGGTGTGGGCTGGTGTAACGGTGACAACCGGGCTGGTCATGATCTCCCGGACCTGGGTCTGCTTGGACGAACGGTCCTTCAGGATCACCTTCCGCGCGTAGTCACGCTCGGAGATGATGCCCGCCAGCCGGCTTTCTGCCATGACGAGCAGAGCGCCCACGCCCTTTTCCGACATCTTCTCAATCGCCTCGTAAACCGTCGCCGTCGGAGCAACAGACCAGAGCTGCCGCCCCTTCAGCCTCAATACCGAATCAATGGTGTCGACCGGTTTCATGGGACTTCCTCCCGCGGTAATAATAGACCCAAACTCAAACCGATACAAGGGGAGCTACTCGCTCCGCGACAGCATCGACATCACCCGCCGGTATTCTCCGTCCGACTGGATGGTTTTGACAGCGTTACGCAAGGCCGACGCGATCTGCGAGTCGTTCTGATAACGCTGCGCGACCTGCGTAAAGACTCGCCCCTTCTCACCATCGGAAGACATCTTCTCCGCCGACCGGATAATCAGGATCACACTCTCCCGCCCGAGCGTTCCGTCATTTAATGCCGCCATTAAGACCCGGGCGCGTTCGCCGTCGGAGTTGATGGTGTTCGCCGCCGTTACCAGCGCTTCTTCCACCGGCGCGTCCTTCGCTGCGGCATTCGTCATGCCCAGCAGCACTGTAGCCTTCTCCCCGTCGGATGACATGCGTGCGGCCGATTTCGCGATTTCACGCAGGATGTCGGCGCCACGGTCCGTTTGCCTCAAGAGTGCAGACAGAACGCGACGACGCTCGCCATCGGAGTTGATGGTTCCGGCCGCATCGAAGAAAGCCTTGCGAACCACGGGGTCGTCCACATAAAAGCCCGCCGCTTCACTGAGGATGTTGCCCTTCTCGCCGTCCGAGTTGAGAGCTCCGGCCGACCGCAGAGTGCGAACCAGAATGTCCTTATCGGAGGTGTTTCTCTTCAGGACTGCCGACAGCACGCGACGGTGCTCTCCGTCCGAGTTGAGGGAGTCCGCTGCCCGGAAATAATTCAAGCGAACAACATCGCCGGCGAGCCGGAAATCGGCTGCGTGCGTCAACACATTGGCTTTCTCGCCATCCGATGAAATGTGTCTGGCAGATCGCAAAACCAGCGCCAGCGTCTCATGATCCGGCCCATAGCGGTCCAGCACGGCGGAAAGCACGCGGCGATGCTCCCCATCGGAATTGATCGAATCGATCGAGTCGAAAAACGACTCGCGCACGGCCGCATTCTGGTAGTGCGGCGCGGCGGCGACCAGCAGATTGGCCTTCTCGCCATCCGATCCCATCTTGCGGCCCAACCGCATCGCCTCGTGCAGATCCTCGGGGCTGAGCTTGCCGTACTCCAGAAGATTCTCCAGATAAACGCGGCGCGAATGATCGCTGCGAATCTTGTTGACCTCCGCGAGAACGCCGCCCGGACCTTGCAGCCGCAGCATGCGCTTCACGCGGTCGCTGGCCCCTATCGCGGTTTCCCGAATCACTTCGGGCAGCACCCGCGCGAGCCAAGCCCGGCCGTCGGCATCCAAGGCCTTCGAAACGCCGTCCACCGAATACAAGCGTTCCATCCCGTTCGAACCCGGTCGCACCAGGTATGTCCTGCTCGGCCCGCCGGACCACTGCTCCAGCCGGAAATAGCCGTCACCGGAAATGCTTTTCACATCGGAATCGTTATCGGTGAACTCAACCGTACCGCGCATCTCGAGATCCATGCGGCTGAAATCGTTTTGCCACCGAACATGTTGCGTATCCCCAGGCGCAGCCAGCAGCGCAACGACAACAGCCCCAAGCACCACAGCCTTAAAAACCGATTTCATAGAGGACACCTCTCCTTCCCGCATTTCCCAATGATACGCACACCGGCGGGGTTTTGTTCCCCCAGTCCCGAGGCCCCGGTTCGGGTTTCGGGGACAGTGCACTCAACCCCCAAATTCGGCAAAATCCCGTGGCCGACAAGGCCGCTGCCCCGGCAGAGAGTTTAGGGGTTGAGTGCACTGTCCCCGAAACCCTCGACCCTCCCATCCCGCATCCGCACGATCCGATGCCCATAAGCCGCCGCCTCCGGATTATGCGTGATCATCAGAATGGTCTGCCCCAACCGCTCGTTCAGATCGCGCAACAGCCCCAGTACTGTTGTTGAATTCTCCGTATCCAGGTTACCGGTCGGTTCGTCCGCCAGCAGAATGGCCGGATGATTCACAATCGCCCGCGCAATCGCCACACGCTGTTGTTCACCGCCCGAAAGCGCCCGCGGCTTATGATCCAGACGCTCCGCCAGCCCCAGCAATTTCAAAACCTCCTGAAACTGCGGATCCATCGGTCCGTTCTTGTGCGCGATATGCCGCGCGATTTCGATGTTGTCGCGCGCGGTTAGCGTCGGCAGCAGATTGTACTTCTGGAAAACGAATCCCACCGTCGTCTTGCGCAGCTCGGTGCGTTCCGCGTCGCTCAATCCCAGCAGATCGTGCCCCGCGAGCCGGATGCTGCCCGCACTCGGCGGCGTCAATCCGCCGATGATATGGAACAGCGTCGATTTCCCCGAGCCGGATGGCCCCACGATCGATACGAATTCGCCGGCCCCAACGTCCAAATTCACCCCACGCAGCGCGTGCACGTCCACCTCGCCCGCGCGATACGTCTTTCGCAAATCCCGAATGGAGATGATCGGCGCTTCACTCATACGCAAGCGCCTCGATGGCATCCTGACGTGCGGCCTTCAGTCCCGGATAGATCGCGCCCAAAATCGCGCCCACCAGCGCGATCCCCGCCGTAATCGGCCACCAGATGTATACGATCGCCTGGATCAGCGATCCGTGAATCACATTGGTGATGGCGAACCGCGTCACATAGGCCAGCAGGATTCCCAGGATGGACCCAGCCACGGCCAGCACCGTGGTCTCGCGAAGCAGAATGTTCAATACGTAGCCCGGCGACGCGCCCAGCGCCTTCAATACCCCGATCTCGCGCGTGCGCTCCAGCACTGCCGTATACATGGAGAGAAACACCACCAAAAATCCCACCAGCACTCCCAGCGCGATCACCACCCAGATAAACTCCTGCAACATGGGAACGTTGTTCACCGAATAGAGCTCCGCATAGTCCGCCATGGACCGAATCTGGTAACCCTTGAGCTTCTGTTGCAGCGCCGCGATCACCTCATCGGTCCGCGCCGGATCGTCCAGCTTCACGTAGATGATCGTGATCTTGCCGGTGCTGGCGGTCAGATCCTGCAATTTATCGAGCGGCACGACTAAGCGCGCCAGCATTCCCGGCTCGTAAATTCCGGAAATCCGCCAGGGACGATTCAGAGTTTTCAGCGTGCCGCCCACGTGCAGTTTGTGCTGCTGCGCATAGTAGCTATCCACCATCGCGTCGTCGGGGCTCTGAAACGGACCTCCCGCGACGAACCGAAATCCGCCGTTGAGCTTGTTGAACTGCTCCAGATCGAGACCCGTGACATAGTTGAACATGTCCGTCCCCTGCCACAGAATTCCGGCGGCTGCTGCGACATGCGGCTGCTTCTCGACGATCACGGGAGTGATTCTCGCGTCCATGTTCAAGCTGAAATTGATCACCGAACTGCTGGGCGCGCGAATGACGATATCGGCGCCCACGCCGCGCGCGCGCCGGGCCTGCTCGTTGAGCATTCCCTCGCTCAGCCCCACCAGCGTGAGAACCATCGTCACCTGAATGCTGATGGCGGTGATGCTCAGCAGCGTGCGCACCGGACGGTGCTTCAGGTTTTCGACAACCAGTTTGTTGATCAACCTACTTGTAGGATACGATTACGCGCTGCGGCAATGGCGTAAGCTCCCGCATTTCGCTGCGCGCGAAGCCGGCGCTGCGGAACATCCGGTCGTATTCGGAGAACGTGTACGCGTCGCCCTCCGCGGTCCCGCCAAGCATCATCATGCTGAACATCGCGTCCGTGGGCGGTGAGACACGGTCTTCGTTGGGGACGAACTCCAGCGTCACGGCGCGGCCGCCGGGCGCGAGCGCCGTGTAAACTTTCCGCAGCAAGTCCTCGTTCGCGGGAACGCCGAAGTGATGCAGGAAATTCGTCAACAGCACGATGTTATAGCCGGAACCGAAATCCACGTCGAAGGCGCTGCCCGGGATTGACGAATGCCGCCCGCCAACGCCGGCCTTCTGCGCGTTCTCCTTCGCCACTTCGACCACCGGCGCCCAATCCACGGCCACGATCTGCGCATTGGGATTGTGCTTCGCGATCGCAATCCCGAAAAGTCCGTGACCCGCGGCGATGTCCAAAACCTTCCACTTCTCACCGGAATCCGCGCCAATCATCTTGGCAATCAGCTCGGACGGCATCGCCATCAACGGCGCCATAGTGCGCGCGAAATTCACCCAAATCGGATTATCCGCGCTCACCGTTCCCTCGCCATCGAGGAGCGTACCACCCTTCCGGACCAATCCTGCCATGTCGTGAAAAGCGCCCGCGATCTGCTCGATGCCCAGGAACTCCGCGACCGTGCCCATGTAAGCCGGCGATTGGCGGTTCAGAAAAACAGCCGAATCCTGCGTTAGCGAGTATTCGTTCCCCTGCTTAGTAAGGAAGCCAATCACAGTCAAAAAATCGCACAGGACGCGCGTGCCCTTCTCGGAAGCCCCAATTCGCCCCGAGATGGCTCTCGAAGTCTTGCTCCCTTCGGCGATAATAGTAAACACGTTCAAATCGATCGCGCCGCGCAAAGCGGCCGTTCGCTGATAAGCATTCAGAGTGTCAAAGATGATCGCAGGCGAAGGAGCCTGAGGTTGTGATGCGGTAGACATACCACTATGATAACCGCATGGTCTCCGGAAACATCGTAATCACCGGCTCCTCCAGCGGCATCGGCCAAGCCTGCGCCCTGCGACTCGACCAGATAGGCTTCCACGTCTTCGCCGGAGTGCGCAACCCGGCCGATGGCGACGCGCTCAAGAGCCAAGCCTCCGAACGGCTCTCGGCCATCCTGCTGGACGTCACCAGCGAGTATTCCATCGCCCGCGCAGTTCGATCCGTCGGCGACGCGCCGCTCGCCGGCCTGGTGAACAACGCCGGCATTTTCGTCGGCGGACCGCTCGAGATGGTGCCCATCGCCCTGTGGCGAAAACAATTCGAAGTGAACGTTATCGGACAAGTGGCGGTAACCCAGGCATTCCTGCCGTTGCTGCGCGCCGGCCAGGGACGCATCGTCAATATTGGCTCCATCGCCGGGCGGAGCGCGCTTCCATTCTCAAGTCCGTACTGTTCCTCCAAATTCGCGCTCGAGGGACTCACCGACTCTCTGCGCATGGAGCTGAGGCAGTGGGGCATCCGCGTCTCTATCGTCGAGCCCGGCGGAGTGCGAACGCCGATTTGGGAAAAATCGATGGCCGATGCGAATGAAGCGCTGGCGGCCGTGCCCGCGCATTTGATTGAACTCTACGGTCCGATGCTTGCAAAGTTCAAGGCGGCCGCGGCACATGCTGCGAGACACGCCACGCCAGTCGAAGAAGTGGTCAAGGCGGTGGAGCACGCCCTCACCTCGCCTAAACCCAAGACGCGCTACCTCGTCGGCAGCGACGCCAGGCAGCGCGTCAAACTGAAGTGGCTCCCCGACCTCCTCGGCGATTCGCTTATCATGAAGAAGTTGAACTCCATCCGCGCCGAATGAAGGCCGCACACGTACTCGCCGTGCTCGCTCTAGCGCCAAATTCCTGGTGCCAATATTCCCGAGGCGTCAACCTGGCCGGGGCCGAGTTCGGTGAAAACAATCTGCCGGGCAGGTTGGGCACAGACTACACGTTCAACAGCGAAACCACGTATCGCTACTTCGGCGCCAAGAACCTCAACCTGATCCGCGTCATGTTGCGTTGGGAACGCCTGCAGCCTACACTGCGTGGTTCACTCGACCCCAATTACCTGGCGGGAATCAAACGCAACGTCGACTGGGCCAGAGCGCATGGCGATCGCGTCATACTGGACATCCATAACTACGGCCGCTACAAACTCGCCGAGAACGGCGTGCTGACCACGTACACCATCGACAACAGCTACGGCGGCTTGGTGAAAGTTTCTTCCGCCGACCTGGCCGACCTTTGGTCGCGCATTTCAAATGAATTCCACGACGACGCCACCGTCTACGCGTACGACCTGATGAACGAGCCGCACGACATGGGATCCGCCAACTGGAAAGCAATTTCGCAAGCCGCGCTCATGGCCATTCGCTCCAACGGCGACCGCAAGCTCATCATGGTGCCCGGCGACAATTGGTCCGCCGCCGAACAATGGGCGCGTGTCCATGGTCCCGCAAGCTGGATCGTGGATCCGGCGAGTAATTTCGCTTACGAGGCCCACCAGTATTTCGATCGCGACAACAGCGGCACGTACGCGCTGACGTACGATCAGGAACTGGCATTCAATCCGAACCTCGCAACCAGCGGTCCCGCGCGCGTCGCGCCATTTGTGAATTGGCTGAAGGCCAACAACGGTCGTGGATATCTCGGCGAGTACGGAATTCCGAATACCGATGCCCGCTGGATGACCGTGCTGGACAACTTTCTTGCCGCCCTCGATGGCGCGCAATTGGACGGCACTTACTGGGCCGCCGGAGAATGGTGGGGCAACTATCCGCTATCCGTTCAGCCGCAGGATAACTTCACAACCGACCGCATGCAGCTCGGAGTGCTCAACCAACACCTTACGCCCGGGCTGTTCACAACGGTCTCGGCCGCGAGTTCAACCGGCTTCATTTTCGCGCCGGATTCGCTCGTTACAGGATACGGCGCGGGCCTCGCGATCGATGGCGTGCAAGTGGAATTGACCGATGCGGCAGGCGCGAAACACCTTGCGGCGCTGCTGTATGTCTCCGCTTCGCAAATAAACTACCTGGTCCCCGCCGATCTCGCGCCGGGACACCTGGACGTAGCGGTTCGGAACGGCACGAGCGTAGTAAGCCGGGGCACGCTCGAACTGGACCGCGTTGCACCCTCGTTGTTTGCAGCGAACGGAGCCCAGATCGTGCGCGTAAAGCCGGACGGCACGCAAATCTACGAGCCGGTAGTCGAAGGCGTACCGATCGATTTCGGCGATTCCACCGATCGCCTCTTCCTGCTGCTGTACGGCACTGGCTTCCGCAACGCCTCCGCCACAACCCTGCAAATCGGCACGATGGCGATTCTGCTGTCGTACGCCGGCAAACAGCCGCAATTCCCAGGCCTCGATCAAGCCAACGCCGAGCTACCAAGATCCCTAATGGGCGCCGGCCAAGTAGCAGTGACATTCACTGCGGATAACAAACCAGCCAATCGGGTAAGCTTGAACTTCCATTAAATTGGCCGCGAATGAACGCAAATAAACGCAAATAAAACATTCGCGTTCATTCGCGTTTATTCGCGACCAATAAATCTTACTTCACAAATCCGGAACTCGTCTCCTTACCCGAAGCGTACACCGCATACTCCGTGCGGCTCACCGGCGCCGACACCATCCGCACGGTCTCCAGTGCGTTGTTCCCGGCCAGCACCAGAACCATGTGCCGATGATTCAACGGATTCGTGGCCGCGAAACACAGTGCCTCGGTTTCCGACGCGTGTTCCTTGCCGCCGATGCGGAACATGCCGCCGTCGGAATCAAGTCCGATGCGCCCCTTCCACGCAGCCAGCGCCGAGTTCGTCTCGGGCCTGCCCACGAAGATCACATCGTGGCTCTTCAGCTCGTCGTCGCTCGCTTCAAAATCCTTCCGTACCGGAACGGCGCTCTCGAACCAGTCCAGATAATGCTTTTGAAGCTGCTCGGCCGCATAACGATTTGCTCCCACGTCAGTCACCGTGCCGTACACGATCATGGCCGATGCGAAACGTCCAACGATGTCGGAAGCAACGTACGTCGCGCCTCCCTTGTCTTCCGGAAGCGCGAACTTCACTCCCGCCGCATCCAAAAATGCTTGGCCGGTGACGGTCTTGGTAGTGTTGGCAGCGAAGAAATCCGTCGTCAATTTGAAGAAGCGGTCGTCGCCGATATCGCGCCGCAGCTGATCCAGAAACAGCGCGCCCTTGTGCGTCTCCATCGCAAAGCGGTGCATGGCGTTCGGCTCGGCGACGCTTGCCGCCCGATACTCGGCCCAATGCGCCGCCATCGCCTTCGCCAAATCCTTAGATTGCAAATCGCGGTAATAAGCGGCTGACCCTGCCGAGAACCAGGTGTCCGCTTCGGAAGCAGGCAGCACCCAGCCCTTCCACAGCCGATCCTTGTATTGCGATTCCTTCTTGTCCGTCTTCGGCGTCTCGGGCTTTGCCGCCAGGCGCGCCTTCTCGTTCTCTTGAATCGCTTCGCGCAACGATTCCGAGGGCTCAGCCGCGATCAAGCGGTAGCCGGAAGAATACAAGCCGTCGTTCTTCGAATATTGCTCCTTCTGCCATTGCGACGGAACCCACTCGCGTTGGTTCGGCTTGCCGAAAACGCCCCAAACCATCAGGTGCTCCAACATGTCGGCGCTTGCAATCTTGGCGTCCATCGCGCTGGACGACACCAGCGGCGCGGTGCGGAAGGCTAGAAATCCAAATTGTTCGTCGATCTTGCCCTTGTACTCGCGATACAACTCTTCCCACTTCAGATCGCGCGCCGCGGGCACGTACGGAACATGCACCGGCTCGCCTTTCGGATCGGGCTGGTATTCCAGGCGCACATTCAAGTCCTTCGCGTTATTGTCGCCCCAGTAGAAGCCGTCCGTTCCGCCGAACCAATCGTTCTTGGTGCTGCGATACAAGCGCGTCTTGTAAGTTCCCAGCTCGTACATCGCGACTTCGTTGTTCTTGGCGTCGCCGATCAACCACTCGTTGGTGTACAGTCCGTTGTTCTTGGTGCCCAGATACTCCACCACTTTGTCGATGTTGTCGCCGTATTGGATCGCCATGCGCGCGCGATATGCCACGGGAGTGCCTTCGATGTTGAACGGGCTCTGTCTGATCGTCGTCTCCGTCAGCACCACGCCGGCGTCGTTCTGATACCAGTCCGTTCCGCTTTCAATGCCGCCCGGATAGCCCTGTATCAGCATGCGGTGGCCGGCCGCCGGTTTGAGATCCAGCATCACGTTGGTCTGTTCGGCGAGAGTCAGCGGCCACATGGTGATGTGACCGATCACCATGCGCCCGTCGCGCGTCGCCTTTCCTGTGGCCGCAAAAGCGCTGCAGCGTTCGACGATCGTAACGTCGCGCTTGCGGTCGAAGTAGACAGGCGATTCCAGGTGCAGTCCCTCAAGGCCCGTCGGCGTCATCGGCAGGGCACTGCGCAGTTCGCCCAGTTCCACCGTCGTGTTGACCGCCACCATGTCGATGAGGTCGATTCTGCGGCCGTCCCATTTCGCTCCGGCATCCGACGCGCCGTCGGCGATGCCCTTCATCTCTGCCAGAATCTCGCGGTCGAATCCGCGCAGAAAAAGCGCATTGGCGCTGGTTCGCGCCAGGTTCCAGCTCTGGTTCTTACCTTTCGAATCCAGGTTGGCGGCGCAGCGCTCCATGTACTGCACAATCTCCTTGGCCATCAGATGGCCATGCTGGTAGCCACGTTCGTATGGCTGGCCTTCGATATGCAGATAGATCCATCCGCCGGTCGGATAGCGATACGCCGGCCCGAAGGTTGTAACAGCGGCGCGCGCCGGCCATTCATCCTTCGACGAAACTTCATCCACGCTGATGCCCGCGAACCAAGCCTTCCCTTCAAATGCGCCGCCAAGTCCCGCCGAGAGCAGGATATTATCCTGGGCGCGCGTCGCGGTGAAGCGAAGATGTACGCCCGTCCAATCGTGCGTGCTCCCCACGGATTCCGAATGCACGTCGAACGGCATGGACGCCATGGTCAGCGCCGCACCGATCGCGATTGGCGAGCGGTCCAGGTCCCGCACCGCCAGCTTGTCGGTTCGAATCCATCCGGTGAGTTCGTAGCGTTTGCCGATAGTAAGCGGAATGGGCGCAGATCGCACCGCAACGTCTCCACCCCCGGCTGCTTCGACGCGCATCGACTTGTGGTTCTGGTAAGTGACAGCCGAGTCTGTGACGGCGCCACCGCGCAGCACGCTCCAGCCGCCGTTCGAGTTATCGAAAGAGCCCTGAAACAAAGGCGTGGCGGCAGTCAGCGGAGCCACCATGGCAATGAAAAAGAGAAGCGGTCGCATACGTCTATTATGAGACTAAATTGTCGTGTGAGGGTGGGGTGTGACGTGGGGCGGACCAGGGGGTCCGCCCCACAGCGTGTTCAACCGAACAAAAAACCCAACAATTCACGCCCTCTCTTCTGCGATATACTACAAGCTTAATTCACACTAGAGAGGTCCATAATGCTTTTTACTCGGGGCCGCTTTCGCACCGCTTTGCTGTTCGCAGTCCTGGCATTTTCCGTACAACTCACGCTCGGCGCAGTCCTGGAATGGAAGCCCGTAGACCCCGCCGATCTAGCGCTAAAATCGGCGCGCGTCGAAAAAGACGCCGACGCGGAGGCCATTTTCTGGGAAGTCTGGGTGATGGACGAGTTGCAAGGCAGCGACCCCCATACGGTGCTGACCCACTACGTCCGCATGAAGATTTTCACGGACCGCGGGCGCGAGAAGCACAGCACTATCGATCTGCCATTCGCCGGCAAAAACCGGATCGCCGATATAGCCGGCCGCACCATCAAGCCTGATGGCAGCATCCTGGATCTGAAAAAGGATGCCGTGTTCGAGCGCACGCTGGTTAAGGTCGGCGGCCTCAAAGTGCAGGCCAAGTCCTTTGCGATGCCGGGAGTCGAGCCGGGGGCCGTCATCGAGTACCGCTGGAGGGAATTTCACGACGACCAACTCGCTAGTTACGTGCGCCTGCCGTTCCAGCGCGATGTGCCCGTGCAGTTGGTAACTTACCACATCAAACCGTTGGTGCATCCGTATTTTCCTTTCGCCATGCGCAACGCCTCATTCCATTGCGCCCATACCCCGTTTGTTCCCGAGCGCGACGGTTTCTTTAGCACCACCCTCTCCAACGTTCCTGCACTGATCGAGGAGCCCCGAATGCCGCCCGAGGATCAGGTGCGCGCCTGGATGCTCATCTATTATTCCGAAGACAAGAAGTTGAAGCCGGACCAATATTGGAAGGACTACGGCAAGAGGCAGTACCAGATCTATAAGCCGCTGATGAAGGTGAATATCGATGTCCGCCGCATAGCCGAATCCATCGTGAACGGAGCCGCGAACGACGAGGACAAACTGCGCCGGATATTCGAATACTGCCGCTCGAAAATCAAGAACGTCCGCAGCGATACTGTAACCGCGGAAGAACGGGCCGATGCCAAGAGGAACAAGACACCCGCCGATACGCTCAATCAGGGTGTCGGCACCGGATTCGATATCGATATGGCTTTCGCGGCCCTCGCTACAGCCGCCGGGTTCGACGCGCGCATGGCCCGTCTCGGAGACCGCAGCGACATGGGCTTCGATCCCGCGTTTACCGACTCCTATTTCCTGCGTGGTTACAATATCGCCGTCAACATCGATGGAAAATGGTGCTTCTACGATCCGGCCAGCACCTACGTACCGTTCGGAATGTTGCGCTGGCAGGAGGAGGGCCAAAAAGCCATCATTGCCGATCCGAAAGAACCGGAGTTCGTGGCCACCCCTCTTTCCGGTCCGCAGAAGACTTTGTCCAAGCGAGAGGGCCGGTTCAGCCTGAGCGACGACGGCACGCTCGAGGGCGACGTGCAACTCGAGTACACCGGACATGAGGCGGCAGCGCGAAAAGCCTCTCTGGAGGGAGATTCCGCTGAACAACGCGTCCAACATCTGCGCGAGATGGTTCAGAGCCGCATGAGTACGGCTGAACTAACCGGCGTAGAGGTGGACAACGCCAGTGATCCGGAGAAACCGCTGGTCTACCGCTATCACGTAAGGATTCCAGGATACGCACAACGCACCGGAAAGCGGCTCTTCCTTCAACTCGGGTATTTTCAATTCAATGTCTCCCCGATGTTTCCAACCACTGCTCGCCGCTATCCCATTTTCTTCGATTATCCTTGGGCCGAGGACGATCATGTGGAGGTGCAAGTGCCCTCGGGGTACGAGTTGGATCACGCGGAAGCACCGGGATCCTTCAACCTCGGAACCATTGGCTCATACAGCGTGAAAGTTCAGATCTCTTCCGATAAGAGGCTGATCTATGACCGTAAATTCGTCTTCGGAACCGGAGCAGGCATCGGAGGCCTCGGGTTTCCAACGGAGACGTATGGGCAACTCAAACAAGCCTTCGATGTGATCCACGAAGCTGACGATCACGCACTTACGCTCAAGCAGTCCGGAGCCTCAAAACCATGAACTCGCCAAGATGCTTCCTCATCGTCGCCCTGGCAGGTAGCGCCTTTGCCGGCGACGATCTCCCAAATTGGTTGCGCGAGCTTTCCAGCGCCAAGACCGCGCCCTATCCGTCCAAAGTGCCCGCCGTCGTCCTGCTCGACGAAGAAAGCGTGACCGTCGACGACAACGGCCGCGTTACCACATCCAACCGGAAAGCCATCAAGGTCCTGACACGCGAGGGCCGCAAAGACGCCGTTGCTTCCAAGGTCTACGTCACCGGTACCGGGAAGGTTCGGGATATGCACGCCTGGATGATTCGACCGTCCGGCGACGTGAAGAAATACGGCAAGGATGCGGTCGTCGATTTGGCGCTCGCCGCCAACGATGTGTATAACGAATCGCGCATTCGCGCTGTACTCGCATCCGATGACGCCGATCCTGGCGCGGTGTTCGGGTATGAATCGGTAACCGAGGACCGCTCCATCTTTACCCAGTTCGAGTGGAGTTTCCAAGGGCACTTGCCCACCTTGATGTCGCGCTACGTAGTCACGGTGCCGTCCGGCTGGCGCGCCGAAGGAGTTGTGTTCAATGGCAAGGTGGCGCCGCAGGTCTCCGGCTCCACCTACACTTGGGAGTACCGCGATTTGCCGTTCATCGAAGAGGAGCCCGCCAGCCCGTCTCTGGCCGCGCTCGCTCCACGCGTCGCCGTCAGCTATTTTCCCGCCGAAGGCGCCAAGGCAACGCCCGGAAGGATCTTCCGCGAGTGGCCCGATGTGGCGCATTGGCTGGCGGAGTTGGAAGATCCGCAGAGCACACCTACCGCCGATATTACGGAAAAGGCGCAGGCTCTCGTCTTCGGCGCAAAGACTGAGTTGGATCGCATCCGCGCCATCGGCCACTACGTCCAAACTGTGAAGTACGTCTCCATTCAGATCGGCCTCGGCCGTGGCGGTGGATACCGGCCCCACACCGCCGCTCAGGTGTTTCAGAAACAATACGGCGACTGCAAGGACAAGTCGAACCTCATGCGCAGCATGTTGACGGCCGCCGGCATTTCTTCTTACATGGTCAGCATTTGGGCCGGCGATCCCGGCTATGTGCGCGAGAGTTGGCCTTCCCCGCACCAGTTCAATCACGCCATCATCGCCGTCAAATTAGGCGACGCAGCCAGCTCTTCACCGGCCGCGATCGAACACCCGCAATTAGGCCGCTTGCTGTTCTTCGATCCCACCGACGAGAACACGCCTGTAGGCGACCTGCCGGAGCACGAGCAGGGCAGCTTGGCTTTGATCGACGCTGCCGCAGCGGGTCCGCTCATTCGCATGCCCGTAATCCCCGCGGCGTCCAATCGCGTGGAGCGCGAGACCGAAGTTACTCTAGCGGCCGATGGGTCCATCGTCTCCAAGGTCAGTGAGAAGGCCTATGGCCAGAGCGCAGCGGCTTTCCGCCGCCGGTTTCGCGCGCAAGCCAGCGGCGATTTCACGAAGTGGGTGGAGCGTTGGATCACCAGCGGAGCAAACGCCGCTTCCGTCACGAAAGTGGAACCCGTGGATGATTTCGCCGGCCAGCATTTCGATCTGCAACTGGAGTTCAAATCGGAGCGGTATGCCCAATCCATGCGCGGCCGGCTGCTGGTGTTTCGCCCCAGCGTGGTGACGCGCCGTGGCACGCTGCTGTTTTCCGACGCCAAGCGTCAGAATCCAGTGAGATTGGATGCCGAAGCGTTCCAGGAAACCGTGCGCGTAAAGCTTCCCGCCGGTTTCAAAATCGACGAAATGCCCGATGGAGGCAAACTGGAGACTCCGTTCGGTACGTATACCTGCTCTTATCAGGCGCAGGGCGACGAGCTGATATTCGAGCGCAAGCTGGAGATTCGCGCCGCGACCGTCCCCGTGGAGCAATACGCCGCCCTCAAGACATTCTTTGAACGCGTGGCGGGAGCCGAGCAGTCGCCGGTGGTGCTCGCCAAGGAGTAGCGGACTATACCGCGCAAACTCCGCCCCGGTCCCAACGGATGGCGGCTTCGTCCCAAATTCGTTTCCTTCCGCACCTGCCTCCTGTTAACACTCGGCGGGCGCCACCGCGTTGCAAAGAATAAGCCTGTGCTTATGTAATCGTCACGTCGTCAACACCGGAAACTCGACCAGAACATTGATGGACGCTCTGCAGAACGCCGGCAGATCTTCCGGTTTGCGCGATGTAACCAGGTTGCGGTCCACCACTACCTCGGCGTCTTCGTACTCGGCGCCGGCGTGCACCACGTCGTCCTTGATGGCGAAGAAGCAGGTCGCGCGCCGCCCTTTCAGAATTCCCGCGGAACACAGCACCCACGCGCCGTGGCAGATGGATGCGACCAGCTTGCCTTCCGCGTCCATGTCCTTCACGAACTGGTTGGCCTTCGCGTGGCGGCGGATGTGATCCGGCGCGTAACCGCCGGGAACCACGACGCCGTCGAAATCGTCCGCGTTCACCGCATCGTAGGAGAGTTGCGCCGTGACAGGATATCCGACTTTGCTCGAGTAAACCTTGCCTGCCTCGGCGCCTACGAACACGCACTCCGCGCCCGCCTCCTGAAAGCGGTAATAGGGATACCAGACCTCCATCTCCTGGTAGGCGGTATCCACCAGAATCGCGATATTCTTTCCTTCAAGTTCCATGACCTCAGAATAGCGAAGCGCGGACCGCGTCAGAATTCCGAACTGAGCCTCTCGCGCACGGCATTGTATTCGCAGCCCACCAGGCTGATGAGCGCAACCAGGTACATCCAAACCAGCAGCGCGATCACCGCGCCGATGCTTCCGTAGAGCACGTTGTAGTTGGCGATGTTTCGCACGTACCAGGCGAAGCCGGAGGTCGCGGCCAACCACAGGAACGTCGCGAGGGTCGCGCCGGGCCAGACGGTCCGCAGCTTCATCTTGCGGTTGGGCCCAACGTAATAGAGCAAACCGGTCACCAGTACCGTGGCTCCGAGCGCGAGCGCGTAACGCAGCAAACTGGCGATCAAAGCGACCCAAGTCTTGATCTCCTGGGCGGGAAGAAGACCGAGCCATCCCAGCGCCCAGCGCTCGACTCGCACGCCGAGCAGGATCAGCATGGAGGAACCGATAGCGGGCAGCGCCGCGATAAAAACCAACAAGACTGCCACGCCTCTTTGCTTCAGGAAGGAACGTCCGGAGGGCAAGCGGTAAGCGCCCTGGAAGCCTTCCAGCAGACTCATCATGGCGCCGGATGCGGCCCAGAGGGAGAGCAGGGCAGCGGCGGCAATCAACCAGGCAGGCCGTTGCCCCTTCACAGCGAACTGAGTTTGGACCAGGTCTTCGGCGCCTGGCGGCACAACTTCAAACAAGAATTTCGAAAGCACGCGCGACACCGATTCGGCGTTGACGCGCGCAAGAATCGCAGCGATGGAGGCGAGCACCGGAAAGAATGCCAGCAGCGCCGAATAGGCCGCGCCCTTGGCGATGCCGAAACAGTTGTCCTCGTAGGTTGCAACACAGGCCTGGCGAAACAGTCCCCAAAAGCGCAGCAGAGGACCCGGCCGCACCAGGTAAAGACTGGGTGACGTAGCACGCATGGCCAATTTCGATTCTAATGCGCCGCCGGCATGCAAAAAACAAACACAGTCAGGAATGCCTGTGCCACGTTACCACAGGCCGCGCTTGCCGGATTTGAAGTCGTCCCACTGCCCGAAGGCTTTCATTTGCTCTACCAACTTGGTGTCCACTAAGAGTTTCTCCACTTCAGCGCGGGTTTGGCGTTTGGCGGGACGATCGGGATTTTCGGCGAGGGCCCATAACAGCACGCCGGCGACCGCCTCGGTGATCTTTTCTTCCTTTTGATTCACGCGATCGAAGGTGTCCGATTCGGCGTGATAGTCGGGCAGGTAGGGGATCGGGTCCTGAATCGCAACCAGATTGGGGATGCCGGAAATCAGGAAGTCGAAGTTGTCGGTTCCGTCGATAGCGTCGATGACGTGCTCGGTGGCATTGAGCCCTTCGATGGCGGCAAGCGCATCGTTCACGGGTTTACGAAGCTCTTCGCGGCCGTTCAGATAAAATCCGGCGGTATGGCCGGAGCCGGTATCGAAGACGAGCACAGCGGCGAACTTGTCGAGATCGTTCTTGTGGCGCGCGACGTAACCTTCTGAGCCGAGCATTCCCTGTTCCTCGCCGGTGAAGAGCGCGAACCGAACGGTGCGGCGCGGAACGATTCCGAGGTCGTGAAATGCGCGCGCCAGATCGATGACCAGGGCGGCGTTGACCCCGTTGTCTTCGGCGCCCGTTCCAAGGTCCCAGGAATCGAGATGCGCGCCGATCAACACGATTTCGTCGGGTTTCTCGCGGCCCCGAATTTCCGCGATCACGTTTTTCGATTGATACGCGGGCGCGGTCCGATTGGCGATGGACACGCGCACGCGGACTTCGCCTTTCTCGGCCAGACGAGCCAGCCGCTCTGCATGTTCGCGGGAAATGACGGCCGTGGGCACGGGAGCATAGGAAGTGTCGAGCGAAATGGGATGGCGGTACAGCAATCCGCGCGGGCGTGTGGATTCGAGCAGCATGGCCGCCGGCTGATATTTCTTTTGGGCTTCGATCAACGCGACGTTGCGGAAGTATTCCGCGAAAAGATCGTCGAAGGTTTTCATTTCGGCGGAGTGAACCAGGACGATGGATCCTTTCATGGACGGGCCGAGCTTGGCGAAGGCTGCCGGCGTGGCGTCACCGGCGTCAATCAGGCGGGCTTCGATGGGCGCTTTCGTGGATGGGCTCATGGGCGAAGCGGCGATGCGGATCGGGAACTTAACAGGCTGAGTCGCGGCTGCCTCAGCCGTCCCCGGCAGCCACATGTTCTCCGCATTGAATGGCTCCACGCTGACATTCTGAATCCCGATATCCCGAAACTTTTTCGCGGCCCATTCCACCGCGCGGTCGCAGGCCGCCGAGCCCGTGGGCCTGCCGCCGATTCCGTCGCAGAGTTCCCGCAAATCCGAAAACAGAGGCGTGTCGCCTTTCGCACGCGCGGCCAAGCGATGCGGCGCATCCTGGCCGGAAGCGGAAACAAGCAGGCAGAACGCGGAAATCAGACAACGGGCTGTAGGGGTCATAAGTCTTGATTTTAGTGGGTCGCCGCCGGCTGCTGCGGCTCTTCTCCCCAGATGTACTTTGCGAACCACTCGTAGTTGTGTTCCATCACCGCGCGCTGCTGCTTGGGCTTGTTGATGGGATGGCCGAAGCCTTTATAGAGGATCAGCTTCACCGGAACGCCGCGATCTTTCAAAGCCTGATAAAGCTCGAACGAGTTGGGTGGAGGAACGCGCTTATCCTGATCGCCATGCTGGATGAGCGTGGGCGTCTTGGCGTTGTTCACGTAGAAGATCGGCGAAGTTTTCTGATAGATGGCCGGATCTTCCCATGGAGTCGCTTTCAAATACTGGCGCGTGAAGGGATGGATGTCGGTGTTGACGTAGTAAGTCATCCAGTCGGAGATGCCGGCGCCGACCGACACTGCGCGGAAGCGGTCGCTGTACGTGGTAATGAACGCGGAAATGTAGCCGCCCTCGCTCCACCCCATCGCTCCCACGCGGTCTTTGTCCACAATTCCTTTGGCGATGAGGTAATCCACGCCGGAGATGACGTCCCAGTAGTCGCCCAGCCCCAGGTTGCGCACGTTGAGCGAACGGAACTTCTCTCCATAGCCGGCCGAGCCGCGGTAGTTCACCTTGAGGATGAGCGCGCCCTTCGCGGCAAAGCGCTCGATCGGATAATAGCGGTCGGCCGAGGGGATGGGCGTATCCATGCCGGTGGGTCCGCCATGGATCACCACCAGCAGCGGATACTTCCGCGACGCATCGTAGTCCGCGGGCTTGACGAGAACGCCCTGGATGAGCGCGCCGTCGGTGGATTTCCAGTCGATGACTTCCCGGGTTGTGAGCTTGAAGTTCTTCCATTGCTCACTGACGTTGCTGAGATACTTCGGAGCGAAGTCTTTCACGAGGGAAATGAATACTTCCGGGAAACGATTGGGCAGCGCGCCCACGGCGGCGAACATCCGATGATCCGGGGTGAAGGAGGCGCTCGGAGAGAAAAAAGCATCCGGCGACGTGATACGGTCGATCGCCAAAGTTTCCGGATTCACCCGGAACACGTGCGCGGCGCACTTCTGAAACGCGGCGAAGTAGATGCCGTCCGGTCCCCAATCGATCAGGCTGGCGTCCTCGTCGAATTTGCCGGTGACGATGCGCGGCTCGCCGCCGGAAGCGGGGATGACGGCGATATGGGTGTTGGCGTAGTAGTAGAAGGGCTGGCCGTTCGCAGTGACGAAGGCGATCTGGCGGCCATCGGGCGACCAGCGCGGGCGGTTGTTGGGGCCGTTCTTGTCGAGCAGCTTCTTCACCAGCTTATCGGCCAGGTCGAGGACATAGATCTGGGCCGTGTTCGATGAGCCGAGGTCGGGGTCGCGGGCCGCGCTGAAGGCGATGCGCTTGGAATCCGGCGACCAGGAAAAATCGCCGACGCTGAATTTATCGCCCTCGGTGAGCGCCTCGGGCTTCGGCCGCTGCTTGGGATCGGAGGGGATTTCGGCGGGCGTCTTGACCAGCCAGAGATGATTCATCGAATAATCCCCCTCGATGATGTCGAACTCGCCGTATTTGTCCTTGCGATCTTTCTTGGCTTTCGCGTCGGGGCCCGTGGAGGTGAAGGCGATGGCGTTTCCGTCCGGCGCCCATTCGAACGCGCCGACGCCGTTCTCTTCGGCGGTGAGCTGCTGCGCTTCGCCGCCATGCGGATTGATCAAGTAGATCTGGCGCTTGCTCTCGCGGTCGGAGGCGAAGGCGATGCGTTTCGCGTCCGGCGACCATTTGGGATTCTGGCTCGATTTCTTGCCGCTGGTCAGTTGGTAGTGCTTGCCCGTGGCGGCGACCGCGATCCAAATCTGTTGCGCGAATTCGTTGTCCTCCCAGTTGGCCTGCTGGATGGTGTAGGCGACGAAGCGGCCGTCTGGGGAGATCTGCGCGTCCGAGACGGACTGCATGCTCAGGGACTGATCGATGGCCGGCGTCTGAGCGAACGCGGCGGCGTAAAAAACAGTTGCGAGAAGCAAGTGACGCATGGGGACATTATAAGAGTTTCTCGTTCCTCGTTTCTTGTTTCTCGTTCAGCGTTCTCGTTCAGCGCCGTGGATTGTGCAGCAGGTGCCGTATATTTTGCGTTTTGTGACCATCGGGCCAGTGGTTGAATGACACGGTGGACCGGAGTATGATGACCTGGATGCCGAAACAATGCGTGGAGTGTGGCAGCATATCGGACGATGAAGCGCCACGCTGCATTTCTTGCGGCGGGTCCTCCTGGCGGGCGCCAGAAACAAAGCCGGTTACCCTATTTCGCGCTATCTCGCTCGGTCTTGTGATTATTCTACTGGTCGTGCTTGGGTGGCTGATCTTTAGGCGCTAGCCGTCTAGACTTGGGGCAGTTGTTCTTCAAGAATTACAGCGGATCCAGCCAAACTCAGGTTCGGCAAGCGCGACGTTGGTCGGCACAGCTAAATCCAGAACTTCCTCTTCAGCATGTTTATCTCTTACACTAAGCTGAGTAAGGCTTGCAAGGGCTGGGATCGATACTGGGATTGATACGCAGGATCGCGGAGCAGGTGAGCTCTTCAGGCTGCTTTCAGGTATGGTCGGTATGCTCGGAGTGAAGGAGATCCCGAAAATGAATTATTCTTTGGTAGCGGTTGCGCTGCTGGCTGGCGTGGCGGTGGCGGCTGAGAAGCCGGTGAAGATGAAAGATCTGCCTCCGGCCGTCCAGAAGACCGTCCAGGAGCAGACCAAGGGCGCCGAGTTGCGGGGTCTTTCGAAAGAGGTGGAAAACGGCAAGACGTTTTACGAGGCCGAGACCAAGGTCAGCGGCAAGACTCGCGACGTGCTGATCGATCCTTCGGGCGCGGTGGTTGAGGTCGAGCAAGAGGTGGCGCTCGACAGCATTCCCGCCGCGGCGAAAGCAGCCATCGAAAAATATGCGCAAGGCGGAAAGATTGTTTTGGTCGAAACGGTGACCAAGGGCGGCGGCGTGAGCTACGAGGCGCACGTCAGCAGGAATGGGAAGAAATCGGAAGTCAAGGTCGCCTCCGACGGTACGATCAATAAGGATTAGGCAGGGCCTTCCGAACGGCTTGGCGGATGAGTTCCAGGGGAGGCGCTCCTTCGCATCCGGCGGCTCCCATATACGTCCGGCACGCCAGCCCCAAGGCTCCCTGCGATGGCGCGCCAGGTTCGATATCGCGGCCGTCGACCCGGATAGTGGGCGATCCCGGAAAACCGGCCGCGCCGTCCGATATTTCAATCTCTTCGATTTCGGCCGTCAGATTTTCCTGGCGCAGAACGGCGCGAAGGCGATCCACCGCTTCCTGGTGATGGGGGCAGCCCCGGAAGAATAAGACTTCGATTTTCATCGCGCGAGTCGTTTCAGCGTCTGCTCAAAGTCCGAGATCACGCGCACCACCGTACCGTCGTTGAATGCGGCCTCTGGCGGCGATTCCTGCCAGAGCTTGCCGGGTTCGTATATGACGGCACGATCCCACACGATGGCTTTCCCGTTATGTTCTCCCATGGCTTTGGAGAGCAGGCGATCCTTGTCCCAGAACTGCGTTGCGCGCGGGTCGTGGAGCCGGTTGAGGGCTGCAGTGGATGGAGCGCGGAAGTCCGTGGGCAACACCGGCTCCCAAACTGCGAAAACGCGAAGCTTGGGGTCATGGATATCCTCCAGGATCTGCTGGACTGCGGAGGCCCCCCGCAGGCAGACTCCTCAGGTCGGCGAAAGCAGAAGGATGACGCGCGTGGAGTCGCGCGACGCGTTGAACTGGTTCTTGAGAGTTGAAAAGTTATCCGCGTTCAAGCTGGTAAGCGGAGGCTGGCCGGACGGCGCTTGGGCTCCTCCCGCGCCGTAGACGTAATACAGCAGCGCAATCAGGGCGACGGCTAGGGCGGTAAGGATCAGGATTCTGCGATTCATTTCACCCCGCGAGCAGGTTCGCTAATGCCTGCGGAAAGAAGATGGACACGATGACGGCGGCGGCTGAGAACCACAGCAGAATTGTGTTGAGCAGCCGCGGCTTTGCCTGGCACTGGCGGGCGCGCCAGGACTGGTAGAATCCGAACGCGATGAACGCGATCGAGGCGGCCAGCAGATAAGGCCGGAGCGTGGCAAGGATCGCGGATCCGGTTGCGGCGCCCGCGGCGAACACGAAGGGCCACAACGGCAAGCAGCAACTCATCGCGGTGAGCAAGCTGCCGAGGGCGCCTATGCTGGCGAGCAGCGTTCGTCGGGAATGAATCCGGCCGCTAGTGTCTGGCTTGGTGGCCATTGGTTCCCTCGATCTCCGCCAGCACGGGGCAGCAGTCCCGATGTTGCGAATTCTTCCGCGCGCGCAAGGCGCGGTTGCATTTGCGCAGTTCCTGCTCGAGTTCGCGCCCGAGTCTCGACAGGTCGCCGATCTTCTGTCGCACCGCTGCTAACTTGTTCTGGAGCAGGCCGCGAACTTGCGGGCAACTGTGCCCCGGCTCGCGCCGCAGCAGCAACAGCTCTTTGATCTCGCGCAACGAGAATCCCAGCGTCTGCGCCTTGCCGATAAAGTGCAGATCGCGCAGTTGGTCCAGCCCGAAGATTCGATAGCCGGCGGTGGTGCGGGGAGGGTTGGCGATAAGACCGCTCTTCTGATAGAAGCGGATGGTGTCGATGCTGAGGCCGGTTTCGCGGGCGGCGCTGCCGATCTGGAGTCCTGCTCGGTGCATGTTCCTATTCCAGCATAAACTCTGGAGGATACTCCAGGGTCAAGAGCGGGCGGGAAACGGTGATTGCGTGCACTGTCCCCGGTTTTTGTCCCCGGTTTTTCAGCGGCGGCTGGACGGCGCGTCCAGGTCTCAGTCCCCAAATGCGGCTTCGCCGGTACGGAAGAAGGGAACATCCTGCCGGAGAGCGAGCAATGGGTCAAGCTCGAGGCGCATCGCTAAAGCGAATGGAATCAATAATCTATGACACGCGCGCACACCCCCCGGAATCGCCGTCACCGCCGTCACCCGCAAGCCCTGCTCTTGTCGCATTCTTGCTGAGAGAAGTCCGCCCTTCGCGCCACTATACCCGTATCCCGCGAGGATACGCTAGTGATACGAACAACTCTTCTCCTGGCACTGGCCTTCGGGGGCGCATTAGCCCAGCCCCCTGACCCGGCATATAAACCCCTCCAGCAGGCCTATGACGCTCTTCGTCAGAAGAATTACAATCAGGCCATTTTCCAGTTCCAGCAGGCCATCGCACTCGCGCCCGGCCGCGCCGACATCCGCAAAGACCTGGCGTACACCCTGCTAAAGACCGGCGAAAACGAGGCCGCCCGCGACCAGTTCGCCGAAGCCATGCGGCTGGATCCGGCCGACCAGCATGTCGCACTCGAATACGCGTTTCTCTGTTACGAAACCAAGCAGCAGGCCATCGCGCGCCGCATCTTCGACCGCATTCGCAAAACCGGCGACGCAACCGCCGAGCAGGCCTTCCAGAATATCGACCGGCCGCTTGCCGACGGCATTGCCCGCTGGCGAAAGGCGCTGGAGATGTCGCCGGATAACTTCAGCGCGCACCAGGAACTGGCCTCGCTCGCCGAGCAGCGCGACGAACTCGAGCTGGCAGCCGAGCATTACGAAAAAGCCTGGCGCCTTCGGCCGGACGAACGATCGTTGATGCTGGATCTGGGGCGCGTCTTGAAACTGTTGCACCGCACCGAGGACGCGAATTACGTGCTGTTGGCGGCGTCGCGAGGCGGCCAGCCGCGGGTCGCCGAGCGGGCGCGCGAGCTTCTGCCCTCCCGCTATCCGTACGTGTACGAATTCGACAAAGCCCTGGAACTGGATCCCAAGAATTTCGAGCTGCGCCGCGAGTTCTCCTACCTCTTGCTAGAGATGGGCAAAAAAGAAGACGCCGAAAAACAGTTCCAACTGCTGAACCAGATTGCGCCGGACGACCTGCTCACCGCGGCCCAGCTCGGCTTCCTGCGCCTGAACCGGCGCGACTATGCCGGCGCTCAGCCGCTGCTCGACCAGGTGCTCAAGGGCAACGACGAAGAGCTAGCCGACCGCGTGCGCGTGGCTCTCAAGCTTCCACAAACTCTGCGGCGCCGCGAGGCCTCGCTGCAACGCCAGTCGGACGAAGCCAAGGCGATGGCCGAAAAAAGCATGAAGGCCGGATATCTCAAGGATGCGCTCAAATACCTCACCATCGCGCACGAAAACGATCCGGTAGATTTCTCGGTGATGCTCAAGCTCGGCTGGGTCTACAACATCATGAAAATGGATAAACAGGCCATCCAGTGGTTCAACCTGGCGCGCAAGAGTCCAGATCCGGCAGTGGCCAAGGAAGCCGACGACGCCTATCGTAACCTGCAGCCCGCGTTCGCCCGCTTTCGCACCACGGCTTGGATCTTTCCGTTTTATTCCAGCCGGTGGCACGATGCCTTCGGCTACGGACAAGTCAAGACGGAAATGCGACTGGGGAACCTGCCGTTCCGGCCGTACATTTCGATGCGCCTGGTGGGCGACGTGCGCGGCACTACCGGTTCGACGCTCAGCAATCCGGCGCCGCAATATCTTTCCGAGACCTCGTTCATCTTCGCATTGGGAGTGGCCAGTGCGACGCGGCACGGTGTCACGGCTTGGGCGGAGGCCGGCGAAGCCGTGAAATATTTGACCGATCGCAAGGACGTCGGCACGGTGATTCCGGATTATCGCGGCGGCATCGCGTACGCGAAAGGCTTCGGCCATATGCTGGGCGGCGGCAAGGGGCTCTTTTTCGAAACGAACGAGGACGGCATCTTCGTCAGCCGTTTTCATGACGACATGCTGTTGTATTCGCAAAACCGCAGCGGCTACACATTCGCGCGATCGGAATCGCTGGGGGTGCAGGGGCAGGTGTATTGGAACCTGAACGGCACAGTCGACCGCTTGGGCCAATACTGGGCCAACTTCGCCGAATCCGGCCCGGGAGTGCGATTCAGATTGCAATCCTTGCCGAAGTCGATGCTCTTCTCGGTGAATTTTTTGCGCGGCGTTTATCTGGTGAATCAGGACAACCCGCGTCGGCCAAACTTTTTCGACTTGCGAGCAGGATTCTGGTATGCGTTTACACACTAGTGCACCCCGCTACCTGACGGTCGCGGCTCTGTTACTGAGCCGCGCGCGTAAGCAAGCGGTACTGCTGGCGTGCGTTTCACTGCAAGCCGCGACGTTCACCTACCACATCGCCGGCGACGAAACTGGCCCCTGGCCGCAGATTCTCTCTGCCGTCGGACTCACTTCGGCCGCCGGCGGTGCAACCAATCTCTTTGTCGTGCGCAACGTCGCCCCCGGCTCCGTCCCCCAGTGGACGCAGCGAATCGAGCAGGGCGCAATCGTGGTCCTGGAAGGCGAAAGCGAACTCGCGGATGCGCTCGGTTTCAAACCCGGCAAGAAACGCGTTGTGGTCCGAAGCATCGTGGATTTTCGCGCACCCACGCTGCCGATTGTGTGGGAGCGGGCGGTGGAGATTCCGGAATTCCAGGTTCCGAAAGACGCCAGAATCTTTGCGTCCGAGCGCTGGGAAGGCGCGCCTGTAATGGCTGCGATCCGGCGCGGCTCGGGAGCGGCGCTGTGGATCACGGTTCCGCCAGGCGCACAAGGCTACGAGCGATTTCCATACCTGTTGCAGGCCCTGCAGGATCTCGGCGTGCATCCTCCTTTCCGCAGCCAACGACTGTGGGCGTTTTTCGACGGCGCCTACCGTTCGCGCGTCGACCTGGATTATTTCGCCGACCGCTGGCGCAAAGCCGGCATCGGCGCGCTGCACGTGGCCGGCTGGCATTACTGGGAGCCGGACAAGGAAGGCGACGAGTATCTGCGGCGTCTGATCGAGGCTTGCCATCGCAAGGCGATCCTGGTTTACGTGTGGCTGGAATTGCCGCACGTCAGCGAGAAATTCTGGGCCGATCATCCAGAGTGGCGCGAAAAGACCGCGTTGTTGCAGGACGCGCAGCTCGACTGGCGCAAGCTCATGAACCTCACCAATCGCGACACATTCGCCGCGGTCTCAAAAGGCGTGAAGGGACTCGTCGGGAGATTCGACTGGGATGGCGTAAACGTGGCCGAGCTGTACTTCGAGTCGCTCGAAGGCGTTACCAACGCCGCCCGCTTCACGCCGATGAATAGCGACGTTCGCGACGAATTCCATGGCTTGCAGGGCTTCGATCCGCTGGACCTGTTCCAGCCAGGCAAGAGCGATCTGGCGCGGCTGCGCCTTTTTCTCGATTATCGGGCCGATCTGGCGCGCCGGCAGCAGGAAGAGTGGATCGGCCAGATTGAAGCAATTCGCCGCACGAAGCCCGATCTCGACTTCGTTTTGACGCACGTGGATGATCGCTTCGACACGCGCATGCACGACCTGATCGGGGCCGACGCCGCGCGACTGCTGCCGCAGCTCGACCGGCACGATTTCACTTTCCTCATCGAAGATCCCGCCACTATCTGGAATCTCGGCCCGCAGCGCTACGGACAAATCGCGTCGCGCTATCAGCCGCTCACCGAACACACCGGTAAGCTGGCCATCGATATCAACATCGTGGAACGCTACCAGGACGTCTATCCGACCAAGCAACAGACCGGCACGGAGCTGTTCCAGCTCGTGCACCTCGCCGCGAAGGCCTTTCCGCAGGTGGCGCTGTATTTCGAGAACTCGATTCTTCCGCCGGATCTCGCGCTGCTCGCCTCGGCCGCCGCGACCGTGGACAAGGTGGAGATGGACGGACGGCGGCTGATCGTCAATTCGCGTTATGGCGTGGGGGTTCCGTGGCATGGGCCCGCGTTGGTGAACGGGCGCGCATGGCCGGTTCGCGATGAGACCACTCTGTGGCTTCCGGCGGGACCGAATGTGATCGAACCCGCGCGCGAAGAGCCGCCGGTGAAGATCGTCGATTTCAACGGCAACTTGCGGTCGGCGAATGCATCTGCGACAGGGTTGCAGTTCTCCTATCAAAGCAATGCGCGGGCCGTGGCTTTAGTGGACGCGCGCCCGGCCAAGGTGGAGGTCGATGGGGCGGTCATGGACCAAGAGCTTCGCCGATCGGGATCGAACTACGTCTTGATGCTCCCACGCGGCCAGCATGTAGTTCAGGTGGAGTGTAGGGCGCAGTAGGTTATGCAGCGTGCCGAACTGCAGAGCAGCAGTATCTTGTACGCAACGAGCTTATCGGCGGGGATCGAGCCAGATGAGGAAAATCGAAGCTTCCGGCTACTGGGCGCCCGCCGGGTGCGAGCCGTTTAATTCCGCGTCCAGGATGGGTTTCAAGCTCTCCAGCGAAACTGGCCCGTTGTAGTGCTTGCCGTTGATGAAGAATGCGGGTGTCCCGTAGACGCCCACTTTTTCGCCATCCGCCACGTCCTTGTGGATCACGGCCTGGTATTTGACGGAATCCACATCCGCCTTGAACTTGTCCATGTTGAGACCCATGTCCTTGGCCCAGCTCAGGATGTTCTCGCGCGAAAGTTTACGGAAGTTGGCGAACAGCACATCGTGCATCTGCCAGAATTTGCCCTGCTCGTTGGCGGCCAGCGACGCCGCGGCCGCCAGCGGCGCGTGCGGATGCATCGATAGCGGGAACTGTTTGTAGATCAGCTTCACGTCCTTGGGATAAGCCGCCATGATCGAATTCACTTCTTTCATTGCGACGGAGCAATAGGGGCATTCAAAATCGGAGAATTCCACCAGTGTGATGCGCGCCTCGCCCGGTCCACGCACCGGCGACCCATCCACGGGAATCGGCACCGGATCTTCGAGCAGCTTCGGCCGGTGGGCCTTTGGCGACGCGTCCATCAGCTTGCTGATCTCCACCAGGCCCTTGCCTTCCTGCACGCCTTTGATCGCGATCGCCACGAGCGCCTTGCTGTAGGAGCAGTTGGGGTCCTTGTTGACGCATTCCGCCACCTTCATGCCGCACAGGCAGGAACAATCCTGCTCGCGTACCAGCTTGAGGACGGCGCGCTTCTGCACAGGCGTAAGGGACGAGAGATCGGCGCTGCCCAGCGTTTCGGACGTTTGCCACGAGGTCGAGGATGAAGAGGGAGCCTGCGCCAGCAGAATTGCGCTGAGGCAGAAACTAAGCAGACCTATGGGAAGCCGCACATCTATATTGCAACACAACACAGGCAGGAATGCCTGTGCCAGGGGGTGGGGTTGCTACCCGGCCTTGAATGACCTAGAATGAACGAGTACCAACCAAATGTGAGGCCGACGATGTCACCGAAGAAATGCCTGATGTGTGTTCTGATTCCGGCGGCCGCGCTATTCGCCGCTAGCACGGAGACTCAGAGCGACGAATTCTACAGCGCGATCCGCGCCAACGACCTGCCAAAGCTCGGAGCCATGTTGAAGCAGGGCGCCAGCGTGAACCTCAAGGACAACCACGATGTGACGCCGCTGATGTATGCCGCCGCGGCGGGTTCCGTGGAAGCCATGAAGCTGCTCATCGACAAAGGAGCGGACGTCAATGCCAGAAACATGTACGAATCGACGGCGTTGATCTGGGCGGCCACGGATCTCAAGAAGATCAGGCTGCTGCTCGATCACGGCGCGGACGTGAACGCCGTGTCGAAGCAAGGACGATCGGTGCTGTTGCTGGCGGCTTTGAGCGATCGCTCCGCCGGGATTGTTCGCTTCCTCCTTTCGAAGGGCGCCAATCCCAAGATGGTGGACAAGCTCGGGATGACCGCATTGACTGCTGCCGCGTTAGGGAACGACACGGAAACCGTGCGCCTGCTGATCGATTCTTGCGATATGAACCCTGTCGCGCACGACATGACCGGAGCGTTAGCCCTGATTACCGAGACGCCCCTGCAGTCCGCGGCGGCTAACGGCAACCTGGCCGTGGTGAAAATGCTCCTTGCCAAGGGCGCCAAAGTGGACGCCTCGTCTTCCAAGGACAAACTTTTTCAAGTCAAAAATGGGTCGATCCTTCTGGGTGGATTCACGCCGCTCTCGCTGGCAACGGCATTTGGTCCGCCCGAAGTGGTTAAAGCGTTGCTCGAGGCCGGCGCTGACGTGAACGCGAAGGACGTGCGTGGCATGACACCGTTGATGCTGGCCGTCGCCACCGACCACCAGAATCCGGAAATCATCAAGATGCTGCTCGACAAGGGCGCGTCTGTCAAAGTGAAGAGCGAACTGGGAGAAACTGTCCTCGACTGGGCGCAAAAGATCGGGCCGCCGTCGACTATCGACGCGCTGAAGCGGGCCGGCGCAGGCGAGTCCGTCGCACGCGTGATCCCCATCGGCGACGCGGCCCACATGGACCTGAAACCAGCGGTGCAACGCAGCGTCACGCTGCTGGAGAAGAGCGCCTCCAAATTCTTCAACGAAGGCGGCTGCGTCGCATGCCACGCTCAGAACATGACAGATCTGGCCGTGGGAGTGGCGCGTGCTAAGGGCGTCACCGTCGACGAAAAAGCATCCGAGGAGCGCTGGAAGATGGCCCGGACCCAGTTTGGGCCGGTGGCGCCGATGATGCTCGAGCGAATGGATCTGGCCGGCGTTCCCGAGATTGTCGCCTATTCGCTGGCGGGGATGGCGGCCACGGGCTATAAGCCGGACCGCATGACGGATGCCATGGTTGTCGACATGGCCGCGCAACAATCCAGCGACGGACGCTGGCATTATGGCGGGCTGGCCCGGCCTCCGCTCGAAGAAGGCGACTTTTTCCGCACCGCCCTTGGCATTCGTGCGCTGAAAGTCTACGCCCCGCCGGCGCGCGCGGCCGAGATGAAGCAGCGCATCGACAGCGCCAGGCAATGGCTGCTCTCCGCCAAGCCGCTCACCAACGAGGATCGCAACATGCAACTGCTCGGACTGCACTGGGCCGGCGCCGACCAGAAGGTTCTGGAACGCTTCGCGAAGGCGATCCTGGCGGCACAACGCGCCGACGGCGGATGGTCGCAGCGCTCCGAACTTGGAAGCGACGCTTACGCTGCCGGAGAATCGCTGTTCGCGCTCGCCGAGGGTGCGGGCGTTTCGCCGGGTGACGCCAGCTATCAGAAAGGCGTGAAGTATCTGCTGGGGACGCAGCGCGCCGACGGGTCGTGGTACGTGCGCAGCCGGGCGCCCAAGTTCCAGCCGTACTTCGAGAGCGGGTTCCCTTACGGGCACGATCAATGGATCTCGACGGCGGCGACGGCGTGGGCTGCCATGGGGCTCGCATACGCGCTGGGCGAACCGCAGCCGAACACGCGCGCAGCTAGGTAAACGGCGTTTCCTGTGGCGCAGCCTCTCTCAGGCTGCCGCGTCGAGACTCGTCTCGACGCTTCCTTTCAGCCGAGCACAAGACTCGACACGAGTGTCGAGTCGGCAGGCTGAGAGCCTGCGCCACGTAGGACTAAGCCCGCGCGAAGCAACGCCTATACTGAATTGAAGGAGTGACGTCCTGAGTGATCGTCGATCCGCGGGTAGCCCCTTACGAGCACGTCTATAAGCTGCTGATCGGGGCGATTGTTCCCCGCCCGATCGCGTTTGTTTCAACCCTCAGCCTCGACGGGATTCGCAATCTTGCGCCGTTCAGTTTCTTCACCGGCGTGAGCGCCAATCCGCCGATTGTCTGCTTCTGTCCCGTGCAGCGCGCTGGCCCCAATCCTCGCAAGGATACGCTGCGCAACATTTCCGCGACGCGCGAGTTCGTCGTGAATATCGTCTCCGAGGAATTCGCTGAAAAAATGAACATTAGCTCGGCGGAGTTCCCGCCCGAGGTGGATGAGTTCGAAGCCTCCGGTTTAACGCCGATTCCGAGCGATCTGGTGAAGCCGCCGCGCGTCAAGGAGTCGCATATCCACATGGAATGCAAGCTGTACCTCACCATCGAGATCAGCGAACTACCCGGCGGCGGCAACCTGGTGCTCGGCGAAGTGGTCCGGCTTCACGTCAACGATGAGTATGTCGACAACTTCAGGATCGATCCGGACAAGCTGCGCGCGATCGGGCGCATGGGCGGCAGCCTTTATACCCGCACCACGGACCGCTTCGAGATGATCCGGCCGAAACTTCCGTAACCAAGGAGTCCGCTCGCTGGCGCGCTTGTCCCCTCGCTGACGCTCGGGGTTACTTTTCCTGCTTTTTGCGCTTGGCCCAGTAGGCTCTCATTCTCTCGGCTTGCGCTTTTCGCTGAGCGGCAGTCCGGTGCCTGCGTGTCTTGGTACCGGCAGACGCGGCGGCAGCCAGTGGATTCTTTGGAGGGCGGCCTCGCCTTTTGAGGGGTCCTTGAAGCGCCTCAATAGCCCGGTTGAGTTTGTCGCGTTCTGCAACGAGCAGTGCGACGATGTGTTCAGTTGGCATACACGGGCATGTTACCACAGCTCCGCGACTTGGTATTCAGAACTAACTAACCTAAACACTTGAGTCGCCACGGCAGCGCTCGCGTGTTATACTAAAGTTTGCATGCAACACCACCACCACAACGACATTAACGATTCGTATCACTTCAAGCGCCTGAACGCCGGTGATGTGATTCTTGTGTTCAATTCCGACCAATACCTGATGGCGGAATACAACTCAAGAACCGGGCGTGTGAGTTGGCAACGGGTAGTGGCCGCTTCGCAGCGGGATGCGGTTGAAAAATGGCTGCACATCAACTATCCCAACAAGAACACGACTGTTGCGGCAGCGCCGAGCGTTCCCGCGGCCAAGAAAAAAGCCAAGAAGTAACGCTGTTCGGCTGGTGCGTGTTAATGCGCCTTGATCCACGCCACCGCGGCATCCAGCGCCGGGTCTTTGCCCTCCAGGAGCGCTTGGCGAGTAATTGGCGTTTCCACATCCGGTGTGACGCCGAGCCCTTCCAGCGGCTTTCCGCCTTCGGAGATATAGTTCGCGATCGCGTACTGGAAGCCGTCGCCGTTGGGCAACATTTCAAAGACTGACGGCAGCGCCGCCGCCGCTGTGCGCGTCCCGAAGATGCGGGCGCGTCCCAAATCCTTCATGCCGCCAGCGAGAATCTCCGACGTTGAGGCCGATGCGCCGTCCACCAAGATCGCCACTGGACCTGCGAACGTATTCAGGCGCGGGTTGACGACGAACTTGAGCGTGGTGTCGCGCATGTATAGCGTACCCAGCCGTTGGTCCGGCTTGTCGATGAACCAACCCGCCAGACCCATGGCCATGGCGCCAATGCCGCCGGGATTTCCACGCAGGTCGATGACGAATCCATCGCACTTCTTACACGACTCCACCGCATCGCGAAACAGGTTCATCAAGCGCGCCGCGTCCAGAAACATATTAAAGCTCGCATAGCCGATGCTGCCGCCGGCGATTTTCGACGATTCGAACCAGACGTGCATCGGGTAGAGATAGCCGAATTGCGTTAGCACGCCTTTGGGAGTTCCTTGCTTGATAGTCTTCGTCACGCGCTGACTTGCCGCGTCGAGAAACTCTATGGAGATCGATTCGCCCGGCTTGCCCTCCATGCGCGACAGGATCGCCCGGCGCATCGACACGTCACGCAGCGTGGACTTGGCGTAAGTGTCGTTGAGCTTGGTAACGATGGGATCGAGATCCGCGCCGCCGATCTTCAGAATTTGCCAGCCCGGCCGGACGCCCTCCTGCGCGGCTGAGGAGCCAGTTTCCACTGAAGTGACAATCACCTGTTTGTCGGGCACGCGGACATCGATGCCCGTGGTGCTTTCGCCTTTTCCGTGCGAGCCCTCGACCGTAGAGTACAGATCGGCGGGGACGATGGCGAAATGCGTCTGATGCAGGCGGCCCAGCATGTCGGTCATGACGCCGCGCGCGGCTTCCATGCTGTCGGCCTTCTCTATGGCGGGGCGCAGCTCGTCGTTAACAGCTTGCCAGTCCAGACCCGCCGGCTTTGCCTGCCAATGCTTGTCGCGAATCGTGGTCCACACGTACTCGAAAGAATCGATGTTGAGTTGGCGCTGCTTGGGAGTGAGCGCGAGTGCGAGCGAAGCTGCCAGGAGAACTCCGCCAGCCACGATGGCGGCTCTGCGGTTAATGAGTCGCATACTTTTCCTTGGAGAGCTGATCCAGATAATTGCGTTCCGAGCGATTGATAGACTCGCGATAGCCTTGCGGATCGATAAACGGATTCGGCTTTTCACCAACCTTCAGGCGCGCCAGCTTGTCGTCCATGCCGTAGTAGGAGCCATGCGCGCCGAGGAACACGTCGCACGGCAGAGATCGCAGGATCTGCCAGGTGCGTGCATAATCATCCGCGATCGCCGCGTACTTGGGATTGTTCAGCAGGCGCACGCCGGGATTGATGGTAGTGCCGGCGACGATAATGACATTCAGTTTCCGGCCACCCTCCTGAACGGTCGTGGTCCAGGTGGTACAGCCTTTGGTGTGGCCGGGAGTAAGATGGGCGTTCAGCATCGTTTCGCCGAGAGTCACCGTGTCGCCGTCGTGAAGCACGCGATCGACTTTGCAGGGCTTCCAGGAAATCTCACCGTCCCATCGGAAGTCGCCCTTGCCGCCATTTGCGATGATGTCATCGTCTCCCTGCATGACGAGAACTCGTGCGCCGGTAAGTTCTTTGACCAGAAAATTGCCCGCGGAATGATCGTTGTGGGCCTGGCTGGAGAGAAGGTATTTTATGCCAGCGAACCGGAAGCCGAGCTTTTCAATGCTCGCTCGGATGAGAGGCACGCTCTCCTCGTAGCCGCTGTTCAGCAGGATGCTGCCCTCGTTAGTTACAAAGAGAAACGAAGCCAGCGAGTTGGTGCCGACATAGTAGATGTTGCCGGCGATCCGGTAGGGCTCAATCGGCTTATTCCAGGACAGGGTGACGTGATTGTCCTGCGCGATGAGCAGCGCCGCGAAAATCAATGCAGGCAAGGTTGCCCGCGCTACACGACGCCTCATTCCTTTGCGAGCACCTTTGCGCCGAGTGCGCCGCCGAGCATCGGCAGTGTGGTGAGGATGACGAACAGCATGATGAGGGAGAACACCAGGACACCAGCCAGCGAAGCCGGGTCATTTAGAGCTTGCGCCAGAGTCTCGGCGCGCGCGTCGTTGGGAGGCAACTGGCTGCGGAAGAATTTCACGATGCCGCCTTCGCTCGAAATCGCAACCATTGTGGCCGCGGAAACGATGGTGACAAGCATGAAGGAAAAGATGCCCGTGATCCATCCCATGCGGGCACCGCTGCGAACACTCAGAATTTGCCCGGTGCGCCTGGTGTAGACGACCACCGCCAGGAATCCGGCCGCGCTGAAAGCGATCAGCATCCGCGGTAACGGGAATGGCAACGGGAACATCAATAGCAGAACCGCCAGCAGCGCGGCGAGAAATCCGATGCGGACTGCCACGCGGTTGTGGAAACTGATCTCGGGAGACGCCGGCGCGGACGCCAGCGGCACAACCGGCGGCGCTGCCGGCTCAGTATCATCCACCAATCCCGGATAGTCGTACTGGGGCTTTCCGCACTTGTGGCAGAAACGGGCGTCCGGCGGCAGTTGTGCGCCGCAAGTGCAAAAATCAGGCACCACTTCAGTTTGACACAAGCACGCCGCCTTAGCGACACTCCTTGTGCACGGCGCGGATGGCGCGTTCCAGGCCGTCGCGATGAACCACAATACTGATGGTCAGCTCGCTGGATCCCTGGGCGATGGCGATGATGTTGACGTTTTGCTCCGAGATGGCGCTGAAAACGCGCCCGGCCAAACCCGCCGTCCCATGCATGCCTTCTCCCACCACGGCCAGCAGCCCGACGTTCTCGTCCACTTCAATGGGCTTGAGATAGCCGTGCGTCAGTTCCAGCGCGAGATCGGATTCCAGCGACTTCATCGCGGCGCCGAGTTCTTCCTTGCGCACCAGGAAACAGAAACTCTGGCGGTAGCTGGAACTCGTCAGCGCCAGCACCTCGGCGTTGGCGTCGGCAAGCGCTTCGAGCGCGCGCGCCATCAGCCGCGTGCTATTCACGGCAGCGCTAGCGGGCTCCAGCGAGATGAGAGCGACGTCGGCCATAGACGTCACGGCGCGCGGTCCGGGCGGCGCTTCGACAGTGGAGACGATGCGCGTGCCGGGATGCTCCAGATGAAAGCTGTTCTTGCTCCAGATGGGAATCTGGCGATCGATGAGGGGCGCGAGCGTGCGCGGATGCAAAACCTTCGCGCCATTGTAGGCCAGCTCAGCCGCCTCGCTGTAGGTGACGGCATCCAGGACGCGCGCGTCCGGCACCGAGCGTGGGTCGGCGCTCATGATGCCGTCCACATCGGTCCAGATCCAGAGTTCGGATGCATCCAGGGCGGCCGCGAGAATGGATGCGGAGAAATCCGATCCGCCGCGGCCCAGCGTTGTCGGCCGTCCATCGATGGTCGCGCCGTTGAAGCCGGTGACGATGGGAAGAATTCCGCAGGCGATGAGGGGTTTCAGGACCTGATCCGCCTTCTTGCGCGTCTCTTCCATGAGCGGCGTGGCGTTTCCGAAAACCGCATCGGTGACGATCACGTCGGCCCCGTTGATGGCCCGTGCCGGAACACCCGTGGATTCCAGATACCCGCTGAGAAGCAATGCGGAGAGGCGCTCGCCGGTGGCAACGGCCTCATCCACGGAGCGGGGCGGCCGGTCTCCCAGCATCAACATGCCGTGCGCGATGCGCTGGAAGTCGGCGATCAGCGCTTGGATGGCGCGGATCGCGTTGTCGCGCCGGTCGCCTTCGAGCATCTCATCGCACGTTTCGAGGTGTCGCTTCCCCAGCCGTTTCAGGTTCAACTCGATTCCCGCTTCGTCGCCCGCTTCGGCGTGACGCAACGTATTGAGAAGCAGATCGGTAACCTGCGACATCGCGGACACCACGACTACCAGGGCCCGCTTGTCCTTTTGCCCGGCACAGATCCCGGCCGCGACCTTGATCCTTTCAGCCGAGCCCATACTAGTCCCGCCGAACTTCATCATCAGAAGATTCTTAGTTGCGTTCATTCGCGTTCATTCGCGGCCAACTACTGCGTCCTCTCCTTCCCATTCGACGTCTTGTCTCGAATGATCTTCAACAACGCCGCCTCCACTTCATCGACGCTCAACTTCGAGGTGTCGACGTAAATCGCATCCGGCGCCTGGACCAACGGAGATTCGGCGCGCGTGCGGTCGCGCTGGTCGCGTTCGCCGATCTGTTGAGCCACGACATCGGCCGGCAGTGAAGACTCATCGGCACGGCGCGTGGCGCGAACTTCCGGCTGCGCATCCAGGAAAATCTTGACTGTAGCGTTCGGGAACACAACCGAGCCGATGTCGCGGCCTTCCATCACCACCGACACGCGCTCGCCGATCTCGCGCTGCTTGGCGACCAGCGCGCGCCGCACTGCCGGAATCATGGAAACCTGAGAAGCGGCCTCGGAAACCTCGGGCTCGCGAATCGCGATGCTGACGTCTTCGCCATTCAGCGAGACGCTGTTGTCGGATTGGAACTCGATGCGCGCTGCATTCGCCAGTTGCTCCAAACGGTGCATGTCGGAGAGCGCCACTTTGGCGCGCAAGGCCCACAGAGCCACGGCGCGATACATCGCGCCCGTATCGATGTACAGATATCCGAGCTTGGCTGCGATGCGGCGCGCAAGGGTGCTTTTGCCGGAGCCCGCCGGACCGTCGATGGCTACAGTGATTCGCTTGCTCAAATATCATGAAAGCACATGCACGAGGAAATTTTCCGCGCGGTCGAGTCCGGGGCGGTCGTCGTTACGGCCAGCCGGCGGCTGGCACGAGTGGTGGCGCAGAAGTTTCATTCGCATCAGAAGGAACAAGGGCGCTCGGTTTGGAAGACGCCGGAGATCCTGCCACTGGACGCGTTTCTTGCGATGACGTGGAGCGAGTGGGTGTGGCGCGCGGCGATTTCAGGCCAGGAGCCGTGTCCCACGCTGCTGAATGCGCTGCAGGAGCAGTTGGTGTGGGAGCAGGTGATTCGCGAATCGCCGGCCGGGGATTCTCTGCTACGAATCCCCGAAACAGCGCGGCTCGCGATGGAAGCGTGGCGGCTCGCGCTGGCCTACCGTTTGCCGGTGGACGGCCGGTTTGAAGCCGCCGACGATTGGTCGGCCTTCGCGGCGTGGTCGCGTGCGTTCCGAAAGCGGTGTGAAGCGAACAACTGGATGGAGCCGGCGCGCCTGGCCGATTTTGTAGCCGGCCGTCTGAGAAACGGCGAAATCGCGCCGCCTCCGCGTTTGTACCTGGCGGGTTTCGATGAATTCACTCCGCAGCAGGCGGAGTTGCTGGATGCACTGGGGTCGTGGCAGGAGTTTGCAATTCCCAGCTTTCAGTCCGCCACGCAGCGCTGGAAGCTGCGCGACGGCACGGAAGAAATCCGGCGGGCGGCGGCGTGGGCGCGCGAACTGATCGAGCGTTCGCCGGTTACTCAGATCGGCGTCATTGTCCCGGATCTGACAAGTTCGCGGCCAAAGGTGGAACGGATTTTTCGGGAGACGCTCGACCCGGCCGATCCGTTGGATGATCGCGAGCGGTCCTTCCACCTGTCTCTCGGACCGTCGCTCGATCGCTACCCGGTGGTGCGCGCGGCTCTGCTCATGCTCGAATTCGGACTGGGGGCGCTGCCGTTGCCGCGAGCCGGAATGCTGCTGCGTTCACCTTTCTTGGGCGGCGGCGAGGCCGAGTGGACCGGGCGCGCACTGCTGGACGCCAAGTTACGCCGCGACGGTGTTTGGGATATCACGGTTTCCCAATTGCGCGACGAGGCCGGACGCTGCCCGCTGCTCCAGCGATTCTTGCGGCGTTTCGAGAAGGAACTTGCCAAACTGCCGCGGGAACAGCGGGCCAGCGAATGGAGCGGCGATTTTGTGCGGTTGCTTGAAGCGCTCGGCTGGCCGGGCGACAGGCCCTTGAGCAGCCGCGAGCATCAGGTAATGGAAGCGTGGCACGGCTTGCTCTCGAGTGTTGCGGCTCTGGATGTCGCGTCGGCGCCAATGAGCTTCGCCGAGGCTCTTGCGCGATTGCAAGAGATCGCGGCTGAATCCACGTTCCAAGTGGAGAACGAGGGCGCGCCCGTGCAAATCATGGGGATGCTGGAAGCGTCGGGGTTGAGATTCGATCACCTGTGGATCATGGGACTGCACGATGAAGCGCTGCCCGCGGCGGTGCGCCCTAATCCGTTTCTTCCGATTTCATTGCAGCGCGAGCACAAGCTGCCGCACTCGTCGGCGGAGCGCGAACTCGAGTTTGCAAATGGGGTGATGGAACGGCTGCTGGCCAGCGCTCCGGATGTCGTGCTCAGTTATCCGGAGACGGAGGGGGATCGCGCGCTTGGCCCAAGTTCGCTGGTGACTGGTGCGTGGCTGGCGGCCGGTGATGTTGCGCGGGCGGGCGATTGGGCGACGAGAATGCGGGCCGAGGTCCGGATTGAACAGTTGCACGACGAAAAGGCGCCGCCGGTGGTTGCCGAATTCCTCCAGACCGGCGGGGCGGCGCTGTTCAAAGACATCGCGGCTTGTCCGTTTCGCGCGTATGCGAAGCATCGGCTGGGCGCGCGGCCGCTAGAAGAAACCGATCTGGGGCTTAGCTACAGAGATCGCGGCTCCAGCGTGCACAAAGCGCTCGAATTGATCTGGAGCGAGCTGGGATCGCATGCGCGGTTGATGGAGCTTACCGCCGGCGAACTCACGGATTTGATCGCGCGAAGCGTTGACGCAGCGGTGGAGCGGCTTGGATCCGGAATCGGCCGCAACCTGGAGCGGCGCCGCTTGCGGAAACTGCTGGCGGAGTGGTTGGAAATCGACAAATCCCGCGAGGCGTTCACGGTGCGCAAGCCCGAGGAAGAACGCATCGTCGCCCTCGGCGGACTGCGGGTGAAGACGCGCGCCGATCGCATCGACGAATTGGCCGGCGGCGGCCAGATCATCCTCGATTACAAGACGGGCCAGATAAAAGGGAGCGGCTGGGAAGGAGATCGTCCGGATGAGCCGCAGCTTCCGCTGTATTGCGCTACGAGCGACCAGCCAACTGCGGGCGCCGCCTTCGTGCAGATTCGCACCGGAGAACTGGGGTTCCGCGGCATTACCGAAGACGGCGTATCCTTGCCCGCGATGAAGAAGATTCGCATCGAACCGCCGCGTCCGTTCCGCGAGCAGACGGCGGAGTGGAAGCGCGTGCTCGAGCGTCTGGCGACGAATTTCCGCGAGGGGCGTGCCGAAGTAGACCCGAAGCGCGACGCCTGCGAGCACTGCGGCTTGCGGGCGTTGTGCCGGATACGGGAGTTTGAGAATGAACGCGGATAGCGCGGCGCGCGCACGCGCGCTCGACACCTCGACGTCGTTCATCGTCCAGGCTCCGGCCGGCTCGGGCAAGACCGGGCTGTTGATCCAGCGCTACCTGAAGCTGCTGGAGATCGTGGATTCTCCCGATGGCGCGATCGCGATCACGTTTACGCGCAAGGCTGCCGGCGAGATGCGCTCTCGGGTGCTGGAAGCTCTGCGGAAAGCCGCCGCAGGCGCGGCTCCGGAATCCGAACACGAAAAGGTAACGTACGAGATCGCTCGAGAGGTGCTGGAGCATGATCGGCGTTTGGGCTGGAATCTGCTGCAAAACCCAGCGCAGATGCGGATTGAGACCATCGACGCGCTGTGCGCTGCCATCACCCGCCGCATGCCGTGGCTTTCGCGCTTCGGCGCCATGCCCGAGATTTCCGAGAAAGCAGAGGATCTGTATCGCGAAGCCGCTCGCAATACTCTGCGGCATCTGGAGCCCGACAACGAGGCATTATCCACACTGCTGTTGCATTTGGACAACGATTTTCAGTCGGCCGAGCGACTGATCGCGGAGATGCTCGCGAAGCGCGAGCAGTGGCTGCGGCACACGGGCGTGAACCCGGACTTGGATGCCGTCCGGGCCGTTTTGGAGAACTCGCTCGAGAAGCTGATCCTTGGCGAGTTGGTTCGTCTACGCGACGCCTTCGATCAGGAAACCGCCCGAGAGATCGCCGTGCTGCGCGAGATGGACCGTTTTCCCGGCGCGCGCCTGGAGGATCTTTCGAAGTGGGAGACTGTCGCCGATCTGCTGTTGACTCGGAGCGGCGGGTGGCGAAAGACCGTGGACAAGAGGACCGGCTTTCCTCCCGGTCATCTACGGACGGCGCAATGCAAGCAGTTGCTGGAGCGCTTGCAGGGAAACGACGCGCTGCTCGAAGCTCTGAAGCGGTTTCGCGAATTGCCCGCGCCGCGATTCTCGGAATCGCAGTGGCTGGCGATGCAGGCAGGCGTTTCAGCGCTGGCTCTTGCAGTGGGCGAACTGCAGTTGACCCTTCGCGAGCACGGCCGCGTGGATTTCGCGGAGCTGGCGATTCGCGCCTCTGAAGCGCTGGGCCAGATCGACTCACCCACGGATCTCGCGCTGGCGCTCGGGCACCGCATTCAGCACATTTTGGTGGATGAATTTCAGGACACGTCTTCCACGCAATTTGAGCTGCTGGAAAAGCTGACCGCCGGATGGGAGCCGGGCGATGGCCGCACCTTGTTTCTGGTGGGCGATCCGATGCAGTCCATCTATCGCTTCCGGCAGGCGGACGTGGGCCTCTTTCTCAAAGCGCGGCTGGAAGGAATTGGCTCCATCAAGTTGGAGCCGCTCGCGCTGAGCGTCAATTTCCGGTCGCGGCCGGAAATCGTCGAGTGGGTGAATCGGACGTTCGCTTCGATTTTTCCATCGGAAGACGATCTGGAGTCCGGAGCGGTTGCGTTTTCGAGGAGCGAGGCCGGTGAATCCAAGCAATTCGGCGGATCCATCGGCATGCATCCGTTCCCCGACGCTCGCGCAGAGGCGGAGCGTGTCGTCGAGTTGATCCAAGCTGCGGGCGATGAGAGAGTCGGCGTCTTGGTTCGGGCGCGGTCGCATCTCGCTGCGATCGTCGGCGCTTTGAAGCGCAACAACATTGCATTCCAGGCGATCGAAATCGATCAGCTCGGTGAGCGCGCGGTGATCGAGGACTTGATGGCCCTGACGCTGGCGCTGCTGCATCCTGGCGATCGGGTTTCCTGGCTCGCGATTCTGCGCGCGCCCTGGTGCGGGCTCGCGCTGCACGATCTGGACGCGCTGGCGGGCGGCGATCATCGAGCTGCTGTTTGGGATTTGCTCCATCGCGCAGATTTGCTGGTGAGCGAAGATGGCGCAACGAGAGTTCAGCGCATCCTGCCAGTGCTCGAACGCGCCATCGCCGAACGTGGACGGCGGCCGTTGCGGGACTGGATCGAGGGCGTGTGGTTCCAATTGGGCGGGCCGGCGTGCGCCGAGGATGAAACCGCACTCGAAGACGCCGCTGCCTATCTCGATTTGCTCGAAGACGTCGCGGAAGGCGCGGACCTCGCCGATTTCGCATGGTTCCGCGAACAAGTGAATGCGCTCTTCGCGCAGCCCGATTCCAAAGCAGGCGACCGCTTGCAGCTCATGACCATCCACAAGGCCAAAGGCCTCGAGTTCGATACTGTGATTCTGCCGGGCCTCCACTCCATTCCGCGCCAGGAAGAGCCAAGCCTGTTGTTGTGGCTGGAGCAGGGCGGAGAACTACTGATGGCGCCAATCTCGCAAACCGGCCATGATCGGGACCCGATCTACAAATATCTCTCGCTGGTGGAACGGCACAAAATAGAGCAGGAAACCAGGCGGCTGCTGTACGTGGCGGCAACCCGCGCGCGCGGGCGGCTGCATCTGCTCGGCGTCGTGAAGGCGAAAGAGGACGGCGCGATTGCCGAGCCGCACGCCGCGTCTTTCTTGAAGCTGCTTTGGCCGATGGTCGAGCCGGCGTTCGCCAGCGTATCCGGCATCGAAACCGCGGAGGAAGCAGCACCGCTCCGAAAAATACGCCGCGTGCCTGCAGACTGGATCGTTCCCGCGCCCCCACTCCCGGTCGTATGGACACGCCGCGAAATCGAAGTGATGGAGACTCCGCCGCTCACTTACGAATGGGTGGGCGATACGCTACGGCATGCGGGCACCGCGCTGCACGGGTTTCTCGAGAGGATCGCGCGCGAAGGCCCGGACGCTTGGAGTCCAGAAGTCGTGCGCTCGCGCCGCGCAGTGTATCGGGCGGTGCTCGGTAACCTCGGAGTCTCCCCGGCCGAAGTGGACGAGGCCGCCGAGCGTGTGGAAACCGCCCTGTTGCGAATGCTGCGCGATCCGAAGGGCCGCTGGATTCTGGAACCCCATCGGGATGCGGCATGCGAGCTGCCGATCACCGGTCTGATCGACGGAAAACTGTACGAAGCGGTCATCGACCGGACGTTTGTCGACGAAGACGGAGTCCGCTGGATCATCGATTACAAGATGAGCGCGCACGAAAGCAGCGATGTCGAGGACTTTCTCGATCGGGAGAAGCAGCGCTATGAGGAACAGCTTTTGCGTTACGCACGCCTGATGGTTCAACAGGACGAGCGGCCGATTCGTTTGGCGCTGTACTTCCCGCTGCTCGGCGGTTGGCGCGAATGGTCCGCGCCGCTGGTACTACGCAAACAAGCCACGCTGTTCGAACTGTAGCGATCGATGTGTTAACATAAAGCTGCCGACGTATTTCGCACACCTCACGGGGACGTAGTTCAGTTGGTTAGAACGCCGGCCTGTCACGTCGGAGGTCGCGGGTTCGAACCCCGTCGTCCCCGCCAATTCTTTCAATCACTTCCAAGCCCAATCCCGGACGCACTGACGTATACTGAAGCCAGGAGAAACCACGTGACCGCCACCTTCTCTACACAGATTGAACTGGATGATCGGGGCATAGCCTGGATCGCGGGCACGAAAGTGAAGGTCATAGAGGTTGTTCTGGACAAGATCGCCTACGGGTCGAGTCCGGAAGAGATCCATTTTCAACACCCGAATCTCTCATTGGCTCAAATCCACGGCGCATTGACCTACTACTATGAAAACCAGGACAGAGTGGATGAGCAGATCAAGCGCGGATTGGAAGAATCCGATAAGCTTGCTGCGCATCTTTCCGATGCGGAGTTCCGGCGCAGGCTAGCCAATCTGAAGCGATCCCATTGAGCGTAGCGCTGTACATGGATGTGCACATACGACGTGCCGTGACACTCGCTTTTGCGCTTGCGCTCGATAGATGTGCTTACGGCGCAGGAGGACAGCGCGGCGGAATTGGACGATGAACGATTGTTGCAGCGGGCGACGGAACTTGGCCGGGTTCTCGTCTCGCAAGATGAGGATCTCCTCCGCGAGGGAGCGCGACGGCTGAGGGAACATAAGGACTTCTCCGGCATCATCTACGCACACCAACTTTCGGGTCACGATCGGCCAGATGGTGGAGGATCTCGAGTTGATCGCCACAGCGACCTCTAAGGAAGAATGGTCTGGGAGGATCGAATACTTGCCAATCGGATGAGATCCCAGGTAGCTGGTTGTACGGATCCGCAAAATTGTTGAGTGCAACGACACAGGCAGCAGTCCCCTCCTACGCTAACCTGAAAGTATGCCATTCGATGGCCTGCGAGTTGTCGCCTTCGAGAGCCGGCGCGCGGCCGAAATCGCAGAACTGATTCGCCGCCAGCGAGGCGATCCTTTCGTCGCGCCATCCATGCGCGAAGCCGCCATCGAGAACAACCCGGAAGCGTTCGCCTTTGCCGAGCGGCTGTTTCGGGGCGAATTCGACATGCTGATCCTGCTGACGGGCGTCGGCACGCGCGCGCTGGATAAAGTGCTGGCGTCACGCTATCCGCCGGCGGCTTTCTCCGAGGCCCTGCGCAAGATCACAGTAGTTGCGCGCGGTCCCAAGCCGGCCGCTGTGCTGCGCGAGATGCAAGTTCCCGTCACCGTCGCGGTTCCCGAGCCCAACACTTGGCGCGAGCTTCTCGCCGCTATCGCCTCGCGGCCGGAACGCCGCATCGCTGTCCAGGAATACGGCAAGACGAACACCGAGCTTCTGGACGCACTCAAGAAACGCGGCGCCGAGGTTACGCCGGTTCGCGTCTATCAGTGGGATTTGCCCGAAGACACCGGCCCGCTGCGCGAAGCAGTGCGTCGCATAGCGCACGGGCAGGCGGACGTCGCGATGTTCACAACGTCCATCCAGTTGACGCATTTGTTCCGCGTAGCGGCGGAGGAGTCGCTGGAAGAACCCATGCTCGCCGCGCTTCGACGAATGGCGATCGCCTCAATTGGCCCCACCACCACGGAAGCACTCGAGGAGTTCGGCCTGGAACCCGACATCACTCCCTCGCATCCCAAGATGGGATTCCTGGTGAAGGAGGCCGCCGAACAGGCGTCCGCAATTCTCGAACGCAAGCGCGCCGCCCATGCCGATGCCCGCAACTGATCAGGCGCTTTACGACGACGTTCTGCGCCGCATGAGCCGCATCATTCTCGGCTTGGGCATCGCCGTCGTACTCCTTCTGACGGCTTGGAAAGGCATTCTTGTCGGCGGCGGATTCCTGATCGGATCGGCAGCGTCGTACCTCAGTTTTTGGCGGTGGCGGCACGTGGTGGAGTCTGTCGGTCCCGCGCCGATGCATCGATCGCCGTGGCTCCTTGCGCTGCGCTTCATGCTGATCCTGGCTGTTGGCTACGTTATAATCAAGCTTACTGGCGTCAACCTAGCGGCTGCGCTCGCAGGTTTGCTGGTGCCCGGAGCCGCCGCCACCATCGAAATCCTTTACGAACTGATCTTCCAAAACCGTTTATGGAACGTGAAGTAGACTTCGCATGCTGAAGCTGCACGGAATTTTTCCGCCCATCACCACGCCCTTCAACTCGGAAGGCGAGATCTGGAAACCAAAAGTCCAGCACAACATCGAGAAATGGAATTTAACGGGACTCTCCGGCTACGTCGTGTGCGGATCCACTGGCGAAAGCGTGATGCTGACCACGGAAGAAAAAATCCAGCTCTGGGAGTGGGTGGCCGAGTACGCTGCGCCGAACAAGCTGCTGATCGCCGGGACCGGCGTGGAAAGCGTGCGTGAGACCGTGGCGCTCACCAATCGCGCCGCCGATATCGGCTACAAAGCCGCCATGGTGCGCACGCCGCACTACTACAAGAATCTGATCAACAACGCTGCCGCGCAGATGTTGTATTTCCGCGCCGTCGCCGACCAGACCAAGATTCCGATCTTCATTTACAATTGGCCTCAAGTCACCGGCGTCGACATCCCAGCCGAAGCCGTGGCTGAGCTGTCGCATCATCCCAACATCATCGCGATCAAGGAAAGCTCGGGAAATCTCGAAAAGGTGATGCAGATGATCCGCGAAGTGAAGAAAGGATTCCAGGTGCTAACCGGATCCGCGCCCACACTCGCGCCGTCGTTCGCCGTAGGAGCGGTGGGCGCCGTGCTGGCATTCGCCAACGCCGCCCCCTACGCGACGATATCCATCTGGGAAGCGCACCGTACGCGTGAATCGGAAGCCGCGCTCGACTGGCAGAATCGCATCGGCCGTCCAGCCTATTTGGTGACCACGAAGTACGGCGTCCCGGGACTCAAATATGCGATGGATTTGGCCGGATATTACGGCGGCCCGCCGCGGCTGCCTCTGGTAGTCCCGACGCCCGAAGCGAAGAGAGAAATCGAGGAAGCTTTCGCGGACCTGCGCGGATAAGAAATTAAGCGTCTGCCGGAAGCAAAACTAACGGTTGTCCCCGGGCCGTTCGCACAACCCGGAAATGCCGTTCATCCACTGTCAAAATCCGAAGTATTCCCAACCGCTCCGCACACGCGATCACGCATGCATCTGCCAGCCCCAAATCGAGGTCACGATATGTTTCGATCAATGCGGCGCACCTCGAAAGGTCCCCGGGCACGCAAGCCTCGAGCGTGAATACTCCGGCGCGGATGTCGTCGATGAAATCAAGCTCAGCTGCAGTTCCGAGCTTCATTCGCAACAGGCAATCGATTTCACTCAGGACGGGCATCGGTATGATCGCCAAGCCGGGCTCGGGCATCAAACGCCGTCCGAGTCTGCAATTAGCGCCATCGGCCCCGTTTGGCGGCAGCGCTCAGGATTTCCTTGGCGCGTCGAGCAACGTCCGGTTCCCCGCTGCGGTATTTGCCAATACCTTTTGCGGCAAGCCGTGTGGAGCGTTTGATATAGCTCGCAAGCGCCTCACGGATAAGATCTGCCTCGCTGCAGCCTCGAACCCCGGCAAGCCGGTGTAGCGCCAGAGCCGTCTCATGGTTCAAATGAATAGTCCTCCGCGCCATGCTTAATGATCTCCTCCGGCAAGGCGCTGGATTACCGCATCGGCCACCTCACCGGTTCCGCTCGTGCCGCCCAGGTCCGGCGTTCTGAACTTTCCCTCCGCCAGGACCGCGGCCACGGCGCGCTCCACCGCGCGGCCCGCTTCCTCAAGCCCCAAATGACCGAGCAACATTCCCGCCGATAAAATCGAGCCTAGCGGATTCACGATACCCCGGCCGGCGATGTCCGGAGCGGAACCGTGCACTGGCTCGAACATCGACGGATACCGGCGCGTGGGATCCAGATTGGCGCTCGGCGTCAGGCCGATGCTGCCCGTCAGGATGGCCGAAACATCGCTCAAGATGTCGCCGAACAGGTTCGAGGCCACCACCACGTCGAAGCTTTCCGGACGGCGGATGAAGTTCATGGCGGCGGCGTCCACCAGCAGAGATTCGGTCTCAATATCCGCGTACTCGGAAGCGACTGCCTGAAACGCGCGGTCCCATAGCACCATGCCGAAGCCCTGCGCGTTCGATTTTGTGATGGACGTGACGCGGCGCCGCTTGTTGCGCTTGCGCGCCAGCTCGAAAGCGTAGCGCACCACACGATCGATGCCCCGCCGCGTAAAAACCGCCGTTTGAATCGCTACTTCATCCGGCTGATGATGATAAACGAATCCGCCAACCTGCGCGTATTCGCCTTCGGTGTTCTCGCGCACCACCAGCATGTCGATCTCGCGCGCCTTCGCGAGTGGCGAGACTACGCCCGGGTAGAGAACCGCGGGCCGGACGTTGGCGAACTGATCGAAGCCGCGGCGAATCGGCAGCAGCAGGCCGTTGAGCGTAATGTGATCCGGGATCTTCGGGTCGCCTACGGCGCCCAGCAGAATCGCATCCATGGGACGCAGCAAATCGAGCGCTTCGGCGGGCATCATGCGGCCATGCCGGAAATAATATTCGGCGCCCCAGTCGAACTCGGTGAGATCGAACGCCGCGTCGAAGCGCGGGCCGATGGAATCGATCACACGCAGGGCGGCGGGCACCACCTCCTGCCCCACGCCGTCGCCGGGAATGACGGCGATGGAGAATCGTTGCATGCTTCATTCTAGGGGCTGGCGGCGCGCGCTGGAAATTAGTTCGCTGGAGCCGCCGCCGTCGCCGGAAACAACTGCGCCAGCCAGCTGCGCCATTCGTTTTCTACCCCCTTCGCCCGTTCATCTGCGAGACCGTACAGCGTCATCTCCAGGTAGGCCACCGAGCCCATCGAAGACGGCTGCACGGATATGCTGACGACCGAATCGTTACACTCCCGCAGAAAGCCCGTCACCGCGTACTTGCCCCGCAACGTGATTTCAAACGCCTTTGGAACCGCCGCTAAAACTTGGCTCAGCGCGCGCAAATACTGGCGACTAATCACCAGTCACCAACCACCCACCACCCACCTCCCACCGCCCACAACCTTTGCTAATATACCTATGTCAGAAAATCCTATCGAGGAGGACAATGAGTAAAGAAGATAGCATCGAAGTCACAGGAACCGTTGTAGAAAAATTTCCGAGCGGTAAGTTTAGCGTCCAGCTAGACCAGGACCGCACCGTGCTTGCCCATCTAGCCGGAAGATTGCGCCGCAACCGAATTCGCGTGCTGGCCGGAGATCGCGTCACCCTGGAGCTTTCGCCCTACGATCTCACCAAGGGGCGAATCACCTACCGGCACAAGTAGCGTATTCTCCAACTCCCACCCCGCCCCGCGGGTTCACCCTTCCCATGCACAAGATTCTCCTGATCTTCGGCACCCGGCCGGAAGCCATCAAGCTTTGCCCGGTCATCCGCACTCTCCGCCAGGAACCAGCCAGGTTCGACGTGAAAGTGTGCGTCACCGCGCAACATCGGGAAATGCTCGATCAGGTGCTCGAAGCATTCGAAGTGAAGCCGGACTACGATCTGGACCTGATGCTGCCGGGCCAGACGCTGTTCCAATCGACTTCCAGGATTCTCGCCGGCCTGGAACCAGTACTCAAATCCGAAAATCCAGACATGGCCATCGTGCAAGGCGACACCACGACGACGTTATGCGGCGCGCTGGCTGCATTTTATCAGGGCGTGCCCGTGGCTCACGTCGAGGCGGGCCTGCGCACCGGCGACATGCGCCAGCCCTTCCCCGAGGAGATGAACCGTGTTCTGACGTCGCATGTCACGGATCTGCATTTCGCTCCCACTGAGAAGGCTGCCGAGAACCTCCGCCAGGAAGGTGTGGCGCCGGAGTCGATCACCGTCACCGGCAACACGGGAATCGATGCCGTGTTGTACGTTCGCGATGGTCTGGAGCAGGGCAAGCTGCACGGCTGCGACTGGCCGCAACTCGATCCCCGCAAGAAGCTGATCGTAGTCACGGCACACCGCCGCGAAAGCTTTGGCGGCGGATTCGACCGTATCTGCCGCGCGCTGGCCGAAATCGCGAACCGCGCGGACGTTCAAGTGATTTACCCGGTGCATCCGAATCCGAATGTGCAGGACCCAGTGCAGCGCCACCTCGCCGGGCATCCGAATATCTGGTTGATCGCGCCGCTCAGCTACGTGCCCTTCGTCGACCTGATGCGCCGCGCTTATCTCGTGATCACGGATTCGGGCGGGATTCAGGAGGAAGGGCCGTCGCTTGGCAAGCCGATTCTGGTGTTGCGCGAAAAGACTGAGCGGCCCGAAGCGGTCACCGCCGGAACCGTAAAGCTGGTGGGCACCGACGAGCGCCGCATCGTCAGCGAAGCCAGGTTGCTCCTCGAAAATCGCGGAATTTACGAGAGCATGACGCGCGTTCACAATCCGTACGGCGATGGGCACGCGAGCCAGCGCATTTCCGCTGTAATCCACTCATTCGTAGAGAAAAAGGCCTGAAAAAAAACTCCAAAACCTGGCCCGAATCGGCTGTTTGACGGGCTTCGACCGGCGGCCTGCCCCTGCATACTGGAGGCAGAGAAGATTATCCATGAGCCCTAATCAAAATCGCTCCAAAGTGCGGTCGATCGATTCTTCGAACGACATCGCGCGTTCCTTGTCGCGGAAACTTGTAGGCCAGCCGGCGGCGATCGATGCAATTGTTCCTTACGTGCAGATGTATCGCGCCCTGCTCGCCCCGGAAGGACGTCCGGCGGGCGTCTTTCTTTTGCTCGGACCGACGGGAACCGGCAAGACCAAGACCGTGGAAGCGCTCGCCGAAGTGCTGCACGGCAGTCCCAAGAAGCTTCTGAAAGTGGATTGCGGCGAGTTCCAAATGGAACATGAAGTGGCCAAGCTGATGGGCGCGCCTCCGGGCTACCTGGGCCATCGTGAGACGCAGCCGCTGCTGACCCAGCAAAAGGTGAACGCCGCCGGCAGCGAGTCCTGCGACCTCTCCATCGTGTTGTTCGATGAAATTGAAAAGGCCGCCCCGTCGATGACTCGGCTGCTGTTGGGCATTCTGGACAAGGCTACATTGCGGTTGGGCGACAACACCGTGGTCAATTTTGACAAGACACTGATCTTTCTGACGAGCAATCTGGGCGCGCGCAGCATGAGCCAGGAATTGCGTCCGGACTTCGGCCTCGCGCCGTTCGTGCCGCGTCCCGATTCCGGCAAGCGCCGAAAACTGGAGAGCATTGGCATGACCGCCGTGCGCAAGAACTTTTCGCCGGAATTCATCAACCGCGTCGACGCGTTCGTCACCTATCAACCGCTCGGTGAGGACGCCCTGGCGCGCATCCTCGATCAACAAATCCACGAATTGCAGGGGCATCTGGATAAGCGGCTGGGACAGCGAGCCTTCCAATTGGAAGTCCCGCAACGTACGCGCAAGTTCCTGCTGGAGCGCGGAACCAGCGAAGAATACGGCGCGCGGGAACTAAAGCGAACGCTGCAACGCCAGCTCATTCAACCTTTGGCGTGCTTGCTCTCGGCCGGTGAGATCGCTCCCGGAGCTCAGATTCGCGCCGAACTCGCGCAACGCAAGGACCGGCTGATGATGCGCGACGTGACCGTAGAGGTGCTGGAGCCGGCGGCGTAGTACACAGGTTCGCAATTATTGTGACGTATTCGGCAACCGCTTGCTGACGCGCGGGGCTCCGTTGCGGAGCCGTGACCGTGAGGGAGCCGTAGCGCAGAATACGTTACCGAGGTACCTTGTCACTGCCTCCATTCGACCGTCTCAGTGAGGCTGTCCCGCTCCTTCATGATCAGTTCTAAGCGAAACCGTACGCGGTTCGTCGAATGTGGATAGACCACGACGCTGCCACTCTCCAGTTCGCTGGCGGAAAGCTCCGTCGGTTTGCTCAGCAGCGTTCCATCCTCGATGGTCAGAATTCCCTTTTGCGCTGCGCGGATGGCGGGCGACTGCCGGTCCCACTTGAGCTGAAGATCGTTTCCCGACGCCGTGACGCTCAGTGCGATGCTGTAAGGGTCCGCACTGCCTCCCAGAACTTTTGGCCGCACGGTCAGCGCAGCCTGGAATCCCAACAGCACGCCCAGGAGCAGAAAGATGCATGACAGCGGAAACCAGATCCAGCCCCGTTTCCGCTTGGGCGCCGGCTCGACGCTGGTCGTATCGACAGGTTCGGCTATCTCAACAGGAGGCGTTTGAACCGGCCAGCGCTCAGCGCGTTGTGGCAGCGGCTCAGAGCGCGGTGCGGGCCGCTCCCGCGGCGCTTGTTGCTGCGGCGCTTCATCCGGAGCCAGATCCTTTCGCCGGAACGAGAACTCGAGCAAAGGCGCGCCGCTCTGGAACGCGCCGTCTTCCTTGAAGTAGAATCCCCCGATGCTGGGTTTGGTTGCAAACGGCCGGATCAGCAACACCACCGTTTCCGTTTCGGGGAAATATCTCGAAAGCATCTCCAGGTCTTCGCTGGCGAGGCCGGCGGCGTCGCGCGTGTGGCTGCGAAAAAAGCCCACCGGACGGAGCGAATTCGGGCCGGCCTGGCGCGACTGCTCCAGCGCGGCCTCGAACGCATGCACATCCTCTTCGGAAAGCAGATAGGAGGGCCCCCGCTTGTACTCGATGGGAACCAGCTCGTAGTCTTCCACCCGTACCATCGGCCCGTCGCCGGCCACTGCGCCGAGCAATACGCCGCCGACCTCCGCGCCGCGCCGCGGCACCGCGCCGAAGCCGCGGACAACGTCCTGCTGGAGGCGGTCGACCAGATCCAGACTGAGGAGAATGGAGATCGATTTACCGGGAACTTCCCATGTGTAGAATCCGGGTATGGCCACGAAGTGTACGCTTTCACTCACGAGCTGAATTTTTATCGTAGTCTGACTGTTAGTGACAACTCAAGTGAGCGGCACGCTTTATATCGTCGCGACGCCCATCGGCAATCTGGAAGACATCACCTATCGAGCGGTCCGGATTCTCGGTGAAGTGGATCTCATCGCCTGCGAGGACACACGCCAAACGCGCAAGCTGCTGGACCGTTACGGCATTTCGAAACCGCTGGTCAGCTATCACGAACACAACGAGGCAGCGCGCTCCGAGGAGCTCCTGCGCGAATTGCTGGCCGGCAAGAGCATCGCGCTGGTTTCCGACGCCGGCACACCGCTGATCGCCGACCCGGGCTATCGGCTGGTGGAGCGGGCGCGCAAGCAGGGCGTCGCTGTTTCTCCGGTACCGGGCCCGTCGGCGCTGCTCGCGGCATTGAGCGCATCGGGATTGCCGACGGACTCGTTCCACTTTGGCGGCTTCCTGCCCTACAAGAAGGGACGCCGCCGGAGAGTTTTGGAGCAATTGAAAACATTTGCGGCCACCCTTGTGTTCTATGAGACCCCGCACCGGATTCTCGAAACTCTGGAGGATGTCGCCGAGGTGCTGGGGCCGCGCCAAGTGGTGCTCGCGCGCGAGATCACCAAACTGCACGAAGAGTTTCTGCGAGGCACGCCGGCGGAGGTTCGGGGAACGTTGCGGGCACGCCCATCCGTAAAAGGCGAAATCACTTTGATGATCCGCAAAGAGCAGCCGGGACAGTCACCGGATGATGCTCACGATGTTTGACCGTGAGGGGATCTGGTAACTGTCCCACTTGGACAGCAATCGGCGCGGCAGGTGTCGTGATTCGGCCCAAAGCGGCCAATCGCCCGCGCTTCGCACATTCCCATGCGCTCGCAGATCAACTCGCGAATCGTGCTCAGAAACTTGGGATGAACGCCGACGGTTGCCGCGCGAACCATGTTTAGGCCGCGCTCCTCCGCGACCGCCTTCGCCTCCGTGTCTAGATCGTAGAGCACTTCCATGTGATCCGAAATGAATCCGATGGGCACGACCACCACGTCTTTGCCTGGTTCCATTTCGCGCAACACGGCAGCAATGTCCGGCTCGAGCCACGGCTGGCCGGGCGGTCCGCTGCGGCTCTGATAAACCAGCCGCCAATTTTCGATCCCGAGACTCCCGGAAACCAGCCGGCAGGACTCGCCGAGCTGCGCCTGGTAATCGCTCGACTCCGCCATTGCGACGGGGATGCTGTGCGCCGTGTACACGATCTGGGCGCCCGCCGAACGTTCCTCGAGCGCCGCGCGAATCCGATCCGCTTCCGCTTCGATGAAGAGCGGATGATTGTAAAACGATCGCAGTTTGTCGACTTGCGGCGCGCCGTCTCCAACTTCCGCCCGCGCCCGCTGGATATCTTCCAGATATTGCCTGCATCCGGAATACGAACTGAAGATCGAGGTAGTGAACGCCAGCGCTCGCCGCACGCCGTCACTTTGCATCTTACGAAGCGTGTCGGCGAGAAACGGTTGCCAATTGCGATTGCCCCAGTAGACCGGCAGCCGCGGCCCGTGGCGTTCCAGTTCGCCCTCGAGACCCGCGATCAGTGCGCGATTCTGATCGTTGATGGGGCTCTTGCCGCCGAAATGATAATAATGCCCGGCAACTTCGAGCATGCGCTCGCGTGGAACGTGGCGCCCACGCAGCACGTTCTCGAGAAACGGAATCACTTCGTCAGGTTTCTCTGGCCCTCCGAACGAAAGAATCAAAACTGCATCATACGTAGCAGCGGACACTCACCCATCGTAACCCCAAGCGTAAGCGCGGGGACTTGGTTAGCGCGGGGGCTCAATAGCGCCAATATCCGGCGTGGAACCGCCACCCGCCGCGGCCGTATGGCTCCCAGCGCGATCGCATCCATACGGCATTCGGACGCGGCGGACGTCCCCAGCGGCCTGACACCCACACCCAACGCGAGCCACGCAGATCCCAGAATCCGTCGATCCACATATATCCCGGACCAGGAGCGTAGCCAACCGCTCCAACCGCATATGGCGCCGGAGGTGGGGGAACAGAATACGCATAGTAGCCGCGAGATGCGCAAGCCGCGAGCATTGCGGACGCGGCCAGGACGCCCGCGAGAACTCCTCGTCTGAAGCTCATGAAAAAATGCCTCCTACATCGCATTGGACTGGAGGCAGGAATCCGCGGGTTTCGTTGGAACGATGGATTCTCAGTAATGTTACGAGTGTTTAATGGCCGCGAATGAACGCGAATAAACGCAAATGTTATTGTGCCAACGTCAACTGAACGGCCGGGCTGCACACCACTTGATCCGGCGCCGCGGCGCCGCAAACCGATACGTTGGCGGTTGTTCCCACCAGATCCGCCGGAACCAACAGGTTCACCTGCTGCACGCCCATCAGTCCGGGAGCGGGGCCTGCATAGTCGGGCTGATCGATCACGCGATCTCCGATCCTCGCCGTAATCGCTCCCCGCCCGGATAATCCGGTGGCGAAGATCTGGATAATGCTGCCGGGTTGCGCCCCGTGGTTGGGATCGTTCAGGCTGTTATCCTGATTCAAAATTCCGTTCTGAAAGATGCCTGGCGCGAACGGCGTCAGATTGAGAGTCTGCGCGGGGCTGTTTCTGCCGTTAGCCTGCACGATCAATTGAGTCGACGTGCTGGATCGAAGCGTTAGGGGCACCAGCACGTTCGCTTGTGTGTCGTTCCTGAACAGTATGTTGGTCGGTATTCCATCGAACGCCACGGTCAGGCTGGCGCCCATGAATCCGCTTCCAAACAGCGTTGCGAGCGAACCGGGAGCCAATGGTCCGGGAGCGAAAGTCGCGCCATTCACAACGCTGCTCACAGCCGGAGCTTGCACCGGTGGCGGCGGAGCGGGCGAGACCACCAGCGTGACCTGGATATCGCGCGAGCCCGCGATCGGACCGGCGTCCACCGTAAGCGTCGCCGTGTAGATACCGGCGGCGAGATTCGCCGGAAGCGCGTCCACGCGGATGGTCGCGTTATTGACTCCGTCGGTGGGATCCACTCGCAACCAGCCGGAGCCGCTTGCGTAGCGCACCCTCACCGTCCAACGCATGACGCCGCCGCCCAGATTGTTCACGCGCGTGTACGCGACCTGGAAATTCCCGCCCGCCTGCGCGGTGAAATTCATCGGAGTTGTATCCACGAACAAGCTGGGCATGTAGACTGCGCCGCAGTCGCCGACGATAGTGCAATCGGGCAGTGGCGCCACCGCCTGGAACCGCGGAATCGGGTCTGTCGCGCTAGCCGTGAACACCGTCGAGACCGGCGCCAGCGTGACGTCTTCGAAGGTCTGGGCCGCGTTGCTTGGATTTGGCGCCAGGCCCAGGTACGTGGGAAATTGCGCGCTTTCCTGAATCGCCGGATCCGAATCCACTACTTCATAAACCACGATGCCGGCGCCGCTCTGTAGCGACACTTCGCGCATCGAATCGAAGCTGACGGTTCCCGATCCCGGCGCGCCTGGAAAAAAGACAACGAAACCGCCCGCGCCGTTGGCGTCTGTAAATAGCACGCGCGAGAGCAGCAGCGATCCTTTGGTTGCGGGCGCGTGCTTGCCGCCCGAAGCCGGCAAGCCAAAATCGCCGCCCGCCGTGGGCTGCACCGCATCCGAACCCGCCACGACATCCGGAACAAATAACTGGGCCCCGGCCGGGAATCCGCTGTAATGCACAATCGCGCGCGTTCCGGTCTGCGCGTTCAGACTCTGCCATGTGCCAAGCGGGTTGAATGCGTCGGCGAATCCCTCCGTGACGCGCGTGGAGTTGAACACAGCGTTGGATTGCACAAACGCCGCAAAGCTCGCGGTATTATCCGGAAGCGGCGACCCACGCACTCCGCAGAAGATCTTGGACGAAAATCCCGTGAACAGGCCGCGCTCGGGCGTCCCCACATTCACCTGGGCCGTTGTCAACGGCGCGGCGTTGAATCCGATGGACGCAAAGATCGGCGTGTTCGGGAAAAAAGCAGACTGGCTGGCGAAGGCACGGATGTTCGCGATCCGCAACGTCGCGGCCCCCATCGGAGACAAAATGAAACTCACGCCGTTGAACACCAGCGAGCGGTTCCCGGTGAGCATAGCGGTCACGTTGCCGGGCTGGGGTCCGGATCCCGTGTCGATGGTGAAAACGATGTCCGTGATGGTGTTGTTGGCCGAAATGCGATTCGTGATATTGACTGGAAGAAAAATGGAAAGATTGCCGGTTATGCGCGTGCCGGCAGTGCCGCCGGTGCAGGGCATGACAATGTCGCCGATCCTCTCCGTGATCCCTTCCGCTTTGACCAACGGCGGTACCGCCGAGGGGGCGCAGATCAGGCCGTTCTGGGCATGGCAAAGGCCGGACGCAGCGATAACCAGCAGAGCGATCAAAGCGGGGTGAAACAGGCGGGTCATGCGTACCTCTTATGACAGAAGTGTAGCATAGCTTACTGGTGGGCTGCACTGAGAGATGGATCAAGATCAAAGTAGTGAAAGAAGTTGTCTTGAATACAAGCGGTCGCAAGCCAGTTCGGAGAATTGTGCCCGAGGCTTCAATCGATACGTCCGCCAATGCTCTTGTGGCTCTCCTGAAACCCTGAAGGGGACTGTCGATCCCATCGAGATCCGGCGGCTATCCGATAAAATCGAACGGGTGATCTTCCACAAACAATTCAAGAATGCCTAAGATCCGGAAGCCTCCGGCGGCGGGCACTGGTACAATATAATCAAAAGCTGGCGGAGTGCCCCCGCCCTATGCTGGCCCTTACCTCCATCACGGAAGAGATTCTCGACCTCAAGCAGTCGCGGCGCGCGGTCATTCTCGCGCATCATTACCAGGAGGCCGAGATCCAGGACTTGGCGGACGCGGTCGGCGACAGCCTCGAACTGGCGCGCAAGGCCCGCGAATTTTCGGGCGACGTCATCGCGTTCTGCGGCGTATGGTTCATGGCCGAGACCGCCAAGGTGCTGAACTCGGCGCGCACGGTCGTCGTTCCGGATCGCGACGCCAGTTGCAGCCTGGTGGAAAGCTGCAGGGCCGAACAGGTGCGGGCGTACAAGCGCCAGAATCCCGAGCATGTGATCGTCAGCTACATCAATACCTCGGTGGAAGTGAAAGCCGAAAGCGACATCCTGTGCACTTCGCGCAACGCTATCCAGGTGGTGAATTCGATTCCACGCGACAAGACCGTGCTGTTTCTTCCCGACATCAATCTAGGGAACTACGTGAAGCGCCAGACCGGGCGCGAAAACATGAAAATCTGGCAAGGCGCATGCATCGTTCACGCCACGTTCCCTGCGCGGCGCTTGGCCAAGGCTCGCGCCGAGCATCGCAGCGCGCTGGTAGCGGCGCATCCGGAGTGCCAGCAGGATGTCCTCGCCATGGCGGATTTCATCGGCTCCACCACGGCAATCATTCAATGGTGCGCCTCGACGGATGCCGACGAATTCATCGTGATGACCGAAAGCGGTGTGCTGCGCTCGCTCCAGAAGCTGGCTCCGCAAAAACGTTTTTATTTCATCCCGAACGAGAACTGCAACTGCAGCGAATGCCCCTACATGAAGCGCAACACGCTGGAGAAGCTGCGCGACTGCCTGTTGAATCTCGCGCCGCGCGTGGAATTACCGCCCGACATCATCCAGCGCGCCGCCGTCCCCATCGAACGAATGCTGGCCGTAAAGTAGAACCCCGTGACACAGCCTCTCATCGACACTTTCGACCGCATCCACGATAATCTTCGCATCAGCGTCACCGACCGCTGCAACATCCGCTGCTTCTACTGCATGCCGGAAGACGGCGTGAAGTACATGCCGCGCGAGGAGATTCTCACGTTCGAAGAGATCGAGCGATTTGTTCATGTCGCGGTCTCGCTGGGCGTGACGAAACTGCGCGTCACCGGCGGCGAGCCGCTGGTGCGCAAGGATCTGCCGGTTCTGATCCGCAAGCTAGCCTCAATCCCGGGCGTGAAGGATCTGGCGTTGACAACCAACGGCGTCCTGCTCGCGCGGCACGCCGAAGCTTTGTACGAAGCGGGATTGCGCCGCCTCAACGTTCACCTGGACACGCTGGATCGCGAGCGCTTCCAGCGCATCACCCGCCGCGACGATCTGGATCAGGTGCTGGAGGGCCTGGAAACCGCGCAACGCCTGGGATTCGGCCCCATCAAGATAAACGCCGTCGCGGTGAAGAATCTCGTGGAGCCGGACGTGGTTCCGCTGGCGCGGTATGGCCGCGAGCACGGCATCGAGGTGCGTTTCATCGAGTTCATGCCGCTCGATGCGCAGGGCCTGTGGGCTCGTGACAGCGTGCTGACGGCGAGCGAAATTATTGAAACGTTGTCGCGCGAGATCGCGCCGCTGGTTGAAATACCGGACCGCGATCCGCGCGCGCCCGCCACCGAGTACAGTTTCGCGGATGGCGTAGGGCGAGTGGGCTTTATCGCGTCGGTGAGCCGTCCGTTCTGCCTGAACTGCAATCGCATCCGCCTCACTAGCGACGGCAAGCTGCGCTACTGCCTGTTCGCAATCGAAGAGACCGACGTAAAGACGCTGCTGCGCAACGGTGCGCTGGACGACGAGATTGCCGCGACCATCCGCGCCACCGTGCACAAAAAGTGGATCGGGCATGAAATCAACACATCGCATTTTGTTGCCCCGCCCCGCCCAATGTATGCAATCGGGGGGTGAGCGCCAGCATGACCGCCGATACTTTTGACGAAATCCAACAAGCCGTCCACTCCCACGGCCCCGAAGCCGGCGTCGACCTACTGGTTCAGAAACTCAAGGAAGAAAAGAATTATCCCCAGCTTTTCGAAGCGCGGATGATGCACAAGCGTCACCAACTCGGCCTGCCGCTCATTCAAGCCGGATCCATCGACGACATCCCAGCGGACAAACGCAGCGCCTACGAGCAAGCCTTCACCGAAGCTGCGCGCGAGACCGGATCGCTGTTCCTGGCCGACGGCAACATCCTGCGCGCCTGGCCGTATTTTCGCGCTATCGGCGACCGCGCGCCTATCGCCGAAGCCATCGAGAAGCTCGAGTCTGTTGAAGACGGAGTGCTCGAGATGGCGCTCGAAGAGCGCGTCAATCCCCGCAAAGGCTTCGAGCTGATGCTCGAACACCTCGGCATCTGCCGCGCCATCACTTATTTCGAGCAGTACCCCGATCCGAAGAGCCGCGAAGCATGCCTGGCCTTGCTGGTTCGCACGCTGCATCATGAACTAGTCGAAAACCTGCGGCGCGCCATCGCCCAGCGCGACGGCCACGCGCCCGATGCGTCCCACGTTGCCGACTTGATCGCCGGGCGCGACTGGCTTTTCGGCGACATGGACTACTACGTCGACACCTCTCACTTGGTCTCGGTGATCCGCTACGCGCTCGACCTGACCGATCCCGAAACGCTCCGCCTGGCTCTCGAATTGTGCGACTACGGCGCGCACCTCTCGCTGCAGTTCAAGTACAGCGCCGATCCGCCGTTCGACGACGTGTACGTGGACCACGCCGCATATTTCCGCGCGCTCGCGGGCGAAAATGTGGATGACGCCGTTGCGCATTTCCGCCAGAAGATTTCCAATGACTCGGGCGGGGCTCCCGCGCAAGTCCTGGTCGCGCTGCTGGTCCGTTTGAAGCGCTATCGGGACGCGATCCAGATTTCACTCGACCATCTGAGCGCCGTTCCGCCCAATCAGTTGGCCTGCCCGTCGGTCTTCGAGCTGTGCCAGCTTGCCGGCGATTACGAGCTCCTGGCGAAGCTGGCCCGGGAGCGCGGGGATTTACTGAGTTTTACCGCGGCTGCGCTGGATTCTTCGGCCCGGATTCCCTCCGGAACCGTCTAACATGAATTAGAGAGGCGACCGTGAAGTTTATCGTTTCAGCCATCCTGCTGTGCATCCCAGCCTTCGCTCAAGTGAGGGCTCAGCCCAGGACCGCGCCGCGCACCGCGGGCGTGAACCCGGCTGACATCCCGCCGCCAACCATCAAGCCGGAAGACAAGTGCGCGCTGGAAGGCACGGTGGTCAGCGCGACCACGGGCGAGCCGCTCAGGAAGGCTCGCGTTACGCTGCGTTCCATGGGTCAGCCGAACGGAACCGCTTATGGAGCCACCACCGACGGCGCAGGCCATTTTCTGATTGACGACGTCGACCCCGGCCGCTACTCCTTCTCCGCTTCGCGCAACGCCTACGTGTCCCAGTCCTACTCGCCGCAGGGCAGCGCCAAGCGAGGGGCTCCGCTGACTCTGAGCAACGGGCAGAAACTCAAGGAAATCGTCTTCAAACTCACGCCGCAGGGCGTGATCAGTGGGCGCATTCTGGACGAAGACGGCGAGCCGCTGGCCAACGTGATGGTCCAGTGCATGGCGTTTGGTTATCAGAACGGCAAACGGCAGCTCGTTGGCCGCAACGGCGGGTCCACGAACGACCTGGGCGAATATCGGTTCCACAGCCTGAGTCCGGGAAAATACGTCGTCAGCGCGACATACCGTTCGCCTGATCTTTTCATGAATATCCAGGGCCCTACGCAGGCGAGTCCGGTGACCGAGGAGGGATACGCCACCACTTACTATCCGAACTCCACCAATCCGGATAACGCCCAACAGCTTGAAATAACGCCTGGCGCGCAGATCGGCAGTGTCAACATGACGCTGGTGCGCGTACACACGGTGCGTATCAAAGGCCGCATCAACGGCGTCGCGATGGGCAACCGGGGCCGCCGCAACGCCAACGTGATGCTTATGCCGCGCGATGCCCCGGGATTCATGATGATGCCGGGCGCAGTCGCGCGCGCGGTCGATCCGCAAGGCAATTTCCAGATGCGCGGCGTCACGCCTGGTTCCTATGTGCTCCGGGCGGATTTCATGGACGACAACATGCGCTACAGCGCGCGTATGCCGCTCGAAGTCGGAAGTTCCAACATCGAAGACATCGAGCTGAGCTTACAGCCGCCGCTCGAAGTGCATGGCCACATAACCATCGAGGAGAATGGCGATCTAAAGGGCGCCCAGGTTAACGTCTCCTTCCAACCCAAAGTCAGCGGTGGCGCAATGATGATGATGGGCGGGGGCGGCATGCAGATGAAGGACGACCTGACGTTCAAAGTCACCAATCTCAGCCCGGATCCGTACGATATCAACGTACGAGGCATGCCGGAAGGATTTTACGTGAAGTCCATCCGCATGGGCCAGGCGGATGTCACCGAGACCGGCGTGGATTTCTCGCAGGGCGGCGTCGACGAGATAACCGTAATCCTCAATCCGAACGGCGGCGAGATCGACGGCGCGGTGCAGAACGCCAAGGGCGAGCCTGCCATCGGCGCCACGGTGACGTTGATTCCCGAGGCGAGCCATCGCTCCACCAGTTGGCTGTACAAGACCGCGGACACGGATCAGAACGGCCGTTTCAGCATAAAAGGCGTCCGGCCGGGTGAATACAAGATCTACGCATGGGAAGACATGGAGCAAGGCGCTTACATGGATCCCGATTACGTGAAGCCCCACGAATCCGCCGGCGAAGCCGTGAGCGTGAAGGATAGCGCGCATTCGTCCGTTCAGCTCAAAGCCGTTCCAGCCGAGAACAGCGTGAACGAGCGAGCGGTCAGGTAGGGCCCGCATCCGAACGTCAAGTTTCCCCTGGCGACTACTTCGCTCAGGCCGGAGGCAACCTCACTATAATGCCTTGAGTGGAAGACACGACAACGACCGGCGATCAGCCGAACACCGGCGCTCCCCAATTCGTGCACTCGTTCAGCTTCCTCCTGCTGATGACGCTCGCCAGCGGAATCATCTGTGAACTGACACTCCTCTTCATGAGAGTAACCGGATTGCGGCAGGCCCTGCCGCCGTTGATAGCGATCCCGATAGCGCCGGCCACAGGCGGCCTCGTCTTTCCCCTCGTAATGATCCGTTTTGTCTACGGTAAGAACCTTCGCGAGTTCGGCGTTCGTTGGATCGAGCCCGGAAGGGGCGCATTGCGATGGCTCGTTGGCAGCGGCGCGCTCGTGTTGCTTGTCGCGAGCATAATTTGGGCGCTGCTGTTCGCCGCAGCAGGTCTCGTGGCTTCGGGCGGAGAGGCGTCGCCTTCAGAACTCAGTCCTGCCGCACTTCAGAGGCAGAACCCGCTGTACCAACTCATCCACGAGGGGTATGACGCGGAGAATCTGGCAGACGTTGTTCACTCGTGTCTCTTTGTGGGTTTTGTTGAGGAGTTGTTCGGGCGAGGTCTGCTCGTGAATGCACTTGATCGTCGCTACAAGGCTGTCTGGGGGTGGCGTAACTGGACATTCCGTCAGAGTACGCTGCTCGCCTCCGTTCTCTTCGCCGCGTGGCACATCAACTGGCTGTCCTTCGACCTGTCCAAAATCTTTCACAGCGCCGTGACCTCAGTAACACTGCTGCCGGTGTCATTCTTGGTCTGCCTTGTTTACGAGAAAACGCGCTCGATTGCGGTCACCATCGCGCTACACGACCTCATCGATGGTGGCAAGCTATTTGCTTGGTATTTGGCCGGCCTGCTGGTTGTTCGATGACCTGAAGCGGCCAGGCTCCCAGGCCCGGTGCGGCGCGCCTAGACAAACGCAACACGGGTTGTGCTCCGGCCAGCTACGCGACTTTGGGCGCGGGAACAGCCCCGGCCCGGTCACATTCCCGCTGGCACCGAAGAGTAACGGCGAACTCTCCGGCCCGGACCCGGGAAGGTAGAGCGATGTCCAAATCCTCTTCGTACGGTCCGGGGCCAGAGCCGCAAATACGGCTCGATCCGGCCCAGGCCCCGACCAGCCTAGGCCCCCGCTGCCTTCTTCTTGGAGGGCTGGAGCCTGTGAGACTTGAAGGAACAAGCAGCGGCCGACGCGACGGCTGCCTTCGCGCCCGGCGCGGTGACAAGGAGCGCACGCACGCCGGCCACCATCTGGTGCGCTTCCTTCCCAGCGGCAATATCCGCCAGGATTGCGCTGAAAACCCTCCCAGCCAGCTCGACAGTCCCTGGGGCCAAGGGCGCGAGTTGGGAGGGCTGATCTGCTGCGCCAAATGGATCATCGCTGGTCACACCATTCGGCAGGGCCTGGACTGCGGACTGGAAGTTAGGCCACGCGTTCGAGGCCGAGTCACCCGTGAGGGTCGCGTAGAGTTGCGCTAGCGTTCCGGAGTTGCCGAGCGAAACCATCGCCGGGGCGATCTGTTCCAAAGAGTAGCCCTGGCTCATCAACCAGGAAATGAAGGCCATCCCACATCCGGTGCTGTCAGCGTGCCGGTCGGTGGGATCAGTCCGGTTAACATAATCCGGCTCGCCATCCTGTTCCCACTGCGGAGCTGTCGTGAAATCGCTCAGGGCGTTGTTGCCGATTACCGCCGCGCACCAGCGGGACAGAGCTTCCCCGGTGCTGACCCCGCACAGGTTCCCGCCCATGGAGCATTCGCTCAATTCGGCCTCAAAGAGCGCCGACACGCGGGCCGAGTTGTCAAACGACGCGCATACCTCGATGTCTGCCCCCGTGGTGTAATCGCAGCCCATGTGGTCCGCGCCGCCGGTTCCATCGGTGGCGCCTCCAAGAGCAAAAACAATAACATTAACGGGGCCTCCCGGCGCCCCAAAGATTCTGTCATTAGCCGCGACGACGCGATCAGCGTCGTTGACCAGATCCTGCGCGTTCTGCAGGCCTGAGTCGCCAAGTCCAGGGTCAACGTACACGGACACCTTTCCGCTTGGACTGGCGCCCACGAACTGAGAAGTGCCAGTGTAGCTGGGCCAGTGCGGTGCCACCGCATGGTCCCGGTGCGTCATCGCCGGTCCTTTGTTGAAAGAACCAGCTCTCATAGGGTGATGTTGCATTGCAAAACCTCAATCGCGGAGAACGAAAATAGGGAAACCCGGTGTAGCCAGTGGTACCGATTTAGCCGGCCCCCGTTTGCCTGATTCTCCTTCAGGCTGCGCCCGGGCTGCGCGGGGTGCCAAGCCGATTAGATCCCGATGATCGGAGCCGCTGGCAACACAATCATAACTCAAAAACGTTCAGATTTGGTGATTTTTACAGGATTTCTTGCGGTTCCCAGCGGCACGTCGGTAACATTCCGGGAAAAACTGGTTTTTAGAGCCCTAAAATGCGGCCGGTTGTCATTTATCCTGGCCGCACACACGCCCTTCAAACGGCTGGCTCAACATCGTGGCGGGAAGTCTGACCCACGAACGAGTGGTTCTGACCACCTCTCCCGCGGCGGAACTCGATACAGGGAGCGCTGGGAACAACTTGCAGGATCAAAAGTTCGCCTGAAGTTGTTCCCTCAATCACACCCCGCGCCCGGCGCGTGCTGTCATCAGGAGTGTTATGACAACCGAACTTATGAATCTCTCAAGCGCATTGGCAGGCTCCGTCGAGCGCGCAGCCGCCGCTGTTGTGGCCGTGCATGCGCGGCCCGCGCCTGGGCACCAGCGGCATCATCTGGCGTCCGAATCTGATTCTTACTTCTAGCGAAGGAATATGGTCGGAGGACGATATCAAAGTGCTCTTTCCCGGCGGCGGCCCTGCTGACGCGCGTCTGCTTGGCAGCGATCCAGGCACAGACCTCGCCATTCTGGAAGCCGACGCCGGTCTAAAAGTCGGTCAACTTGTACTTGCCGTCGAACGGACTGCCGACACCGGCCCGATTGCGTCGTTCGGAATCGGCAGCGGCGTCTCTGGAAATCGTGGCGCGGCCGTGGGCCATGCCCGGTCATCCTAACCCCGCGCGCTTTTCGTCTTCTTCGCAGCCGCCTTCTGCTTGGGAGCCTCGACTTCCAAGACTTCCGATGCCGGAGGCTTCTTGGCGATCGCGAGGCTCTTCTTCAAGGCCTCCATGATGTCAATCACCTTGGAAGGCTCGGGCGCCGGTGGCGTCACCACTTCCTGGCCCTTGATTTTGGCCTCGATCATTGCCTGCAAGTTCTCGCGATAGGTGTCCTTGTATTTCTCGGGCTCGAAGGGAGCGGCCAGTGACTCTACCAGCATCTGCGCCAGCTTCACTTCCTGGTCCTTTACGATGCTGGTGTCCGTCCGGAACTCTTCCACTTTTCGAACTTCATGCGCGAAGTACATGGTGTGCATCATCAGGCCGTGCGCTCCGGGACGGAAGATGACGATGTGCTCCCGGTTGTGCATCGCGATCTTGGCCACGCCGACGTAGCCGGTGCGCTGCAGCGTGCCGAAGAGCAGCGCGTACGGCTTTTCGCCCGCGTCGTCCGGCGCCATGTAAAAGGAGCTTTCAAAGTAGATCGGGTCTACTTCAGTGGCCTTGACGAACTCCAGGATCTCCATCACTTTGGCCGACGGCGGCGCCATTTTCTTGATCTCTTCGTCGTCGATGACAACGTAGCGGTCCTTCTCGTATTCGTAGCCCTTGACGATGTCGCTGCGCGGAACGGGCTTGTCTTCCGCCTGGCAGTAGATCACCTGCTTGATGCGCGAGTTATCGGTTTTGTGAAGCTGGTTGAAACTGATGCTGTCGCCGCGCGCGGCGGTGAACAGCTTTACCGGGAACGAAACCAATCCGAAAGTCAGATGTCCCTTCCAAACAGTAGATGCCATGGCGATTACCTCCGGCTATCCTTACACATAACACGCCGGTCAAACATTTTCAACCCAGCGCGTTTTCACCTGTCCCGCACCGTCCGAATCCGATGATTCTCGCTGTCGGACACATACAGCACCCCGTTCGCGAACTCCACTCCATGCGGACGCGCAAGCTCTCCCCGCGCCCCCGTTCCCAGCACGATCGAGATGGTCCCGGTCTTCAGAGCAATGCTGCGGATCACGTGATTCTCTGTATCCGCTACATACAGGATCTCGCCGGCGCCATACGCAAGCCCTTTCGGTCCGGCCAATTTCGCCTGGAGCGCGGGGCCGCCGTCGCCCGAGTAACCTTGCTCGCCTGACCCGGCCACGCGGTGCAGCGTTTGCGTTTTGTCGTCGATGCGATAAATTGCGTTGCCCTCGCGCAGCGCCAGGTAAAGATCGCCGTTGGGCGCGACGGCAAACGTGCGCGGGCCATTCAGCGGCGTTCCGGCCACCGGCGCGCCGTCGGGTGTCGGCTTCGCCTCGCCCGTGCCTGCGTAGGTTTCGATGATGCCGCTCGCGAGATGCAGCCGGCGGATGCGCTTGTTGCCGATGTCGCAGATCAGCAAGTCGCCGCGCCGGTCGAAGACGATACTGTGCGGCTGGCGAAGTTGCGCCTTCGTTCCCGGTTCGCCATCGCCGCTGAATCCCGGCGTGCCGGTGCCCGCGACCGTGGAGATGATGCCGCTCTTCATGTCTACTTTGCGGATCACGTGGCTGTCGCGCTCGGCGATATAGAGGTCGCCCTTCGCGTCGAAGCGCAGCTCGTGCGGCATGTTGAGCGAGGCGCGAACGGCCGGTCCGCCATCGCCCGCATGACCGCGCTCGCCGGAACCTGCGATGACAATGATGCGCTTCGTGGCGAGGTCCAGCCGGCGGATGCGCTGGTTGTCGAGATCGCAAAAGTACAGGGCGCCGTCGGGGCCGATGACCAGGCCGTAAGGATTGTTGACTTGCGTGTCGGAAAAGCCGGGCGAGCCGTTGCCGATCAGTGTAGTAAACGACGCGGCGGCGAGGATGGGGACCACAAGGCAACCCCAAGCGTAAGCGAGGGGACAAGCGAGGGGACGAATCAAACGATCTGTTCCTTTTGCGCGTCCCAGCGCATCGTGCGACCCCGGCGGTAGCTCTCCACCGACATGCGGCAGGCGATGGAGGTTCGATACCCGAGTTCGAACGAACAGTTGGGCTCCTTGCCGGTGCGAATGCAATCCAGGAAATTCTGCATGTGGGCGTTACCCGGCGCGGTTGCCCTGCCGATCATCTCGGCGCCATCCGGACGATTGATCTTCTGCGGAACGTAGCGGATGCCTTGGCCCTTGTTGATGCTTCCGTCGGTGCCCAGCACGTCCTCCGTGCTGCCGAGCTGGCTGTTGCCGAAACTCGAATCCCAGCTGATGAGGATCTCCTCGGGCTGTTCGAGCGCGACGTTCATCGTATCCGGAACTTCGCGGCCATCTTTCCACAAATACAAGCCGCCGGTCATCGTCACCGATTTGGGAATCTGCAGATTCATGGCTTTGTACCAGAACGAAAGCTGGTGGCACATGTTCTCGTAAACGTTGCCGCCGGAGTAGTCCCAGAAGAATCGGGCAGCCTCGCCCTGGAACGAATCCCAAAGAATGTTTTCCGGATTCATGTCCGGATAGACGGGTCGCGACCATTGCGGCTTGCCGTGCGGCGTGTTCCGGTACATGTGCATGTGAATCGCGGTGATTTTGCCGAGGTATCCGGTGGCCAGAAAACTTTGCGCATCGGGCATGTGGCCGGAGGAACAGCCTTGGTGGCCCACCTGCACGGTCAGCTTGGGCGCTTTGCGGTAAGCGGCGCGCATGCGCTTGGCATGGTCGACCGTGAACGCCATCGTTTTTTCCTGGTAGACGTGCTTGCCCGCTTCGATGGAGTGGACGAAGTGTTCGCAGTGCAGATGCTGCGGCGTAGCGATGATGACGGCGTCGATGCTCTTGTCGTCGAGCAGGCGCCGGTGATCGAGATACGTGGTCGCGTTCGGCGCCAGCTGTTTGGCGTCGTCCAGGCGCCTTGTATAAACATCGGCGAAGGCCACGAAGTCGACATTGGGGCAGTTGAGCGCCCAGTGGACCAGCTCCGTGCCCCGCGAGCCGACGCCGATGATACCCATGCGAACACGATCGCTTGCGCCCAGGACGCCCTTGGGCGAAGCCAGCGTGGTGGCGATACCGGTCGCCATCGTTCCGATAAACTTGCGGCGTGAATCCATAAAGATACCCTTCGGTGAGGTACTCTCAATCTTAGCTCAGATTTCGCGGTTGCGGCTTCCGCTGCGTCGATTGTTGCGCCCCGGGGCTACAATCTACGCATGGCGTGCGTAGATTGTATATCTAGCTAAACGACGGGCCTCGGTTCCGCTTGGGACCTGGGGCATCTCTCCGAGCCAGTGCCTCTGTCCGCCAAGGCCGCCTCACAGGAAATATGAAGGGCCCTCCGAGCGTTTACTCTCACCCAAAACCCGGGAGGCGGCAGGAGTACCACCTATGCACTTGCCTATTTTCCTTTGTGAGATAATCCGGCCATGAGAGCGCGACCATATACGTTATCTTGTTTCTTGATTTTTGCCGCTACGCTGTTTGCGCAACCTCCGCAGGGCGGAGCCGGCTCCGATCCGGCGGCAGATCTGCTGCGGCAAGGGCGGCAAAAGATCAGCGAGGGCAAGCAGGATGAAGCGCTGGCCCTCTACAAATCGGCGGCCGAGAAGTTCCCCGCTTCCGTGCAGGCGAACAGCCAGACCGGCGTTCTGCTCGACTTGATGGGGCACTACGCCGAGGCGAAAAAATACTTCGCCAAGGCCATTGAGGCGGCTGCGACCCCGCAAGCCAAGTCGCAGGCCATGCGATCCATGGCCATGTCGTACGCGTTCGAGGGCGATTGCAAGAATGCCGTGAAGTATGAGGCACCTTTGTACGAGCAGTCGCTCGCGGCCAAGGATTACTTCAGCGCGGGTGAGACGGCCAACGAGGTGGCCCGCGTTTGCATCGATTCGGGCAGTCTGGACGAGGCGCTGAACTGGTACACGAAAGGACACGACGCCGGGATGAACGAGACCGACCCGACTCAGAAGGATCTGTGGAATTTCCGCTGGGAGCATGCGCTGGCACGCATTGCCGCGCGGCGCGGAAACAAGGCCGAGGCGCAGAAGCATGTGGACGCCGCGAAAGCGATTCTCGATAAGGGCTCCATTGCATCGTCGCAGGCGCAATTCTTTCCTTATCTGACAGGCTACGTCGCATTCTACGGCGGCGACTACAAGACCGCGCTGGCGGAGTTGCAGAAGGCCAATCAGAACGACGCGTTCATTCAGGTGCTGATTGCGCAGACGTACGAGAAACTGGGCGACAAGTCGAAAGCGATGGAGTATTACAAGAAGGTGCTTTCCTTCAACGGGCATAATCCGCCGGCTGCGGTCGCGAGGCCACTGGCGCAAAAGAAGCTGGGGGCGGGCTGAAACCACGCGGGCGGACCTGCGTCGCGCACTCTTTGTACAACGAGACCGCACGATATATCCAAGTACCGCTGCGGTCCGACTCGTGCATTCATGATTGAAGATGGACTCTGTGCTGTTCGAGTTCGCGCGAAAACTCGTCCGGCCGACATGGTACTGAGAATGGGTGATGGTAGTTCCGTCGCGACCGATCACCAAGACTTCTCTCAATCCGCGCGGGTGGCTTGCAGCCGCTCCTGCCCATGGGATCATGCGCCGTCTCAGGCCAACAAGCGAGGTCTGGAGCAACCCGTCCGACGTTGCAATAATCTCTCCTGGCTCACCCACCAGGCACCCGATGCCCATTACTGCAACGAGGACTGCGGTCGTCCAATCGAACCGACTAGACACCTCTTGTATCATTTCATAGCTGACAAGCATTAGGAACGGCCCACCTAGACGAAAAAGAATACGCAGGCCTATTCCCACCGGAAAGTGAACCGATGACGCCGTGCGTTTAGCACGTTGGAAGACCGCTTCCAACGCGATAAAGCGGATCAGGAACAGTGCGAACCCGATTATGAACGCATTTCCGAGCATAGCCTCTTGCCAACGCCTTCCAAAAAACCTTGCTCCTCCTCCAATTTGTCGAGGTCGCGCACGCTCCGTTTCGCGCGAGAGGGGGATCCGCCAAAGTTCAGGGCTTGGTGAATAGTTTTATGAAGAGCGATACCGCCATGGCAAAACCGATGGCTACTACCGTTTGTCTCACGGCCGCTCGGCCCATGCGGCGCGCCGCACCTGCTCCGATGTACCCTCCCGCAATCGCGCCCAGCGCCATCACGATTACGTACGGCCAATAAACCATGTTCGCCCAAATGAAGTAGACGGCCGCCACGCCGTTGATGCAGCCACCGAAGAAATTTTTCAGCCCATTCATCTGGTGGATGTCCGTCAAGCCGAGAATGCTCAACGCCGCTAGCATCAAAATTCCGATGCCTGCGCCGAAGTATCCGCCGTAAAGCGCCACGATCAGTTGGAAGAGCATCGCTCCGGCTAGCCAACGCGGGGACTTGTGCGTCTCGGCGTTGGCCGTCTTCAGTCTGCGCTGTACCGGTTCCTGCGCCATAAAAAGAAACGTCGCGAACAGGATCAGGAACGGTACCAACGCGTCGAAGAGCGCGGAAGGCGTGCGGCGCAGAAGAAGCGCGCCGACTATTCCTCCGATCACGCTCGGGACCATCAAGACGAGTATCCGCGGCTCGGCGGAACGCACTTCGCGGCGATAGCCCCACAAGCTGCTCGCCGCTGCCGGCCAAATGGCCACCGTGCTGGTTGCGTTCGCGGTAACCGAGGGCAGGCCGAGCCAAATCAGCGTCGGGAACGAAAGCAGCGTTCCGCCGCCGGCCACGGAATTGATGGCGCCGGCGAGAAATGCGGAGCCGAACGCCACGGCGCCGTGCGAGAGATCCAGAGCGGTCATCTGCTCACTACAGCGTACACTGAGACCGATCTTCTATACTCAGCACATGAAACTGGCGCGCTATTGGACACGGCAGGAGGGCGAAGCGACGGCCCCTGGGGGCGAGCGCATTCGCGTGGTTTCGCGGGGATGGTCGAATGAGAGCCTGGAGGCGGCGGCCGCTGTGGCGCGCGGCGTGGCGCGGAAGGTCGCCGAAAGAATCGCGTCGGGCCAAACGGCGGGTCAGCGCTACGGCTATGGCGACCGCCCGCTGCCCGAGCCCGTGCTTCGCGAATTCCGCAACGGCGGCGACACGCCCAGCGCCGTGGTGACGCGTAATTCCTATGGGTCGCTGGTGTTGAATGCGCGCGATCTGATGTTCGTGGATATCGATCGCGAGAGCCCGCCGAAGCAGGTAGCCGAGATCGCGCAAAATCTGATCTTCGGATTGCGTTCGATATTCGGCAAGCCGGCCGCACCGGCGCCGCCGCCTCCGCCGCCCATGGATCCGGTAGTGGCCGGGATTCGAGGCGTCGCCGAACGCAATGGACTCGGCGTGCGTGTCTATAAGACTGCTGCCGGATACCGGGTTCTGATCACCAGCGCGCCTTTTGAAGCAGGCAGCGGGCAGAGCGAGTCGCTGCTGCAGCAGTTCGGATCCGACCCGTTGTACCTGAAGCTTTGCCGGACGCAGGAGTCGTTTCGGGCGCGGCTGACGCCCAAGCCGTGGCGCTGTGGCCTGCGTTTGCCGCCGGTCAGTTTTCCGTTCGAAACCGGGGAAGCAGAGGCTCGATTCCGCGACTGGGAGCAGAAGTACACGGCGTCAATCGCTCGCTTTGCCACTTGCCGCTACTTGGGCAGTTTCGGGAGCGGCATGAACTCGGGCTTCGCGGATTTGATTGAATACCACGACCAGGAAACGAAAGCCAGCGCCATATTGCCGCTGGCGTGATTGAGCGACGTGAAAAAACTTCTGCTGCCTGCGATTCTCACTCTGGTGCTGGCGGCTTGCATTGTTGGGACGTACATCTTTCGGGGCGTTCCGCAGTCGCAGCCGGCCGCCGCGCCGTCGCCGATCGATGAGCGGCTCATGCAGACTGCGCGCCAGATGGCGGCGTCCGCAGACACGAGCGACGAGCAGGCGTTGGCGCACGAAGCGCTGCGACTGGCGGATCACGAGTTGGATCAGGCCTTCGCGACCGCGTTGCGGGAAGCCACAGCTTCCACTACGCCGTTGAGCGGTCCGCTGAAGCAGCTCGCGGATCACATCAGCCGATTGAAGGCGCAGATCGCGTCGGAACAAACACAAATCGCCAAGCTGACGAAGGAGGCCGCTGCCGACGATGCCGCAGCCGGGCGGCTAGAACTGGCCAAGGCCCAGCTTGCGCTCGATGAGGACGAACTCGGCGATGCGCAGGAAGATTTGGCGCGGCAAGGCGGCGATCGGCACGCCAAGATCGAGTTGCTGTTGAAGGCGCACGAAGCCGCCGGGCATGAGACTGCGCAGCCGAAGACATCTCAGGCCGGGCGCACGGATACGCTGCGGGAGCGATTGGAGTCCTGGCTTTCGCTGCGGAATCGTGAGCGTCAAGTGGAAGCCGCTCGCGAGCAGGCCTCCAAGAATGCCTCCACGTTGGACCAGGAGCATCGGACCCTGGAGGGTCAGGCGAACAAAGCGAGAGAGCAGGAGGCCGCGGCGACGGTCTCGCGTCTGCACCACTTGTCCGAACAGAGTAAATCGCTCGCGGAATTCGATAAGCGGATTCAAGACAGCCAGCAACTCGCGGACGTCTACAAGCGCTGGGGAGCTTTGGCCGAGACGCGGCGGCGCGGCGTCTTGCACCTGCTGTTCCTATCGCTCTCGATGATGCTTGGCATTCTCCTCGCAGTGGCGATTACGGATCGGTTTATTCGCCACGCCTTCGACCGGAAGGCGGACCGCCGGCGCAGGCATCATCTGCGCTTGGTCGCCACCATTGCGGTTCAGTTGGTCGGCGCGGTGCTTGTCTTAATCGTCATCTTCGGACCGCCGAGCCAGCTTTCGACGCTGATCGGCCTCACGACTGCGGGGCTCACCGTGGCGCTGAAAGACTTCATCCTGAGCTTCATCGGCTGGTTTGCGCTGATGGGCCGCAACGGGGTTCGCGTCGGCGATTGGGTGGAGATCGAGGGCGTGGGCGGCGAGGTGATCGAGATCGGCATCTTGAAAACGGTTTTGCTGGAAGTGGGAACGTGGACGAACACGGGCCACCCGACGGGGCGCCGCGTCGCGTTCCTGAACAAGTTTGCCATCGAGAATCACTACTTCAACTTTTCGACCGCCGGCCAGTGGCTGTGGGATGAGCTGCAAATGACTCTGCCGTTGGCGAGCGATCCATATCGGACGGCGCTTGCGATCCGCGAGCGCGTGGAACGCGAGACGGAGGCCGATGCGACAACGGCGGAACGCGATTGGGAGCGGGTGACGCATCAATACGGCACGCGCGCGTTTTCCGCGAAGCCCGAAGTGGACCTGCGGCCGTCGATCAATGGGTTGGAAGTGGTGGTGCGGTACATCACGCGCGCGCCGCAGCGCTATGAAGTGAAATCGAAACTATTTCAAGCGATCGTGGAACTCGTCCATAAGCCCGTTACCTAGACGTTTCTCGTTTCTCGTTTCTTGTTTCTCGTTCTATCAGCATCACAGCTTCATCTGCGCCGTTTCGGAAGTTGGCGCTGGCGCGGCGCAACTGACCGGCAGCGAGTTCACGCAATGCGGCTGACGCGGCTTCCTCGGGTTGCTTGACGATCGTGACCGGACCGTGCCGGGCTGCTCGTTTTGCTCGAAGCCATTGGCGATCGTATTTGCGAGGCCACGGGCGCACGATCAGTGGGATGTTGTAAGCCATGCACTCGTAGATCGTGTTGTAGCCTGCGCCCCCGACGACGACCTTGGCCTCAGCATACAAATCGGATGCCGGCCAGTGCTTGATCCAGCATTTAGGCGGACATCCGGGAGGACACGCCGGAGCCACGCAACGGACGCGCGCCGGTGGATTGCCCGACAATAGGCGCTCGATAACGTCGCCGTACCACGCCAATTCCTCGGCTGGGCCAGAGGCGCACACCAGGATGCAGGGCGGACCGCTCCTGGGCGGGATTTCCTTGGGGTCGCGGATGACCCACGGCGCCGTCACGACACCGGGAAACGCCGCGCCTTCATCTTCGCCGGGAACGAGCACCAAATCGTACCGGGAGGCGACGAAACGGCGGAGGCCGGCGACGGAAACGTATCGCGGGTTCAGGTCGCGATGCACCAGCACCTTGGTCGCGGCCATGGAGTGCAGTGTCGATGCGAGTTCGCCACCGAGGCCTCGCGGAAACGTATCGACGATGAGGCAGGGTGCTGACGCGGCTTGGATCTCGCGGAGCGCTTGTTCGCGCGCAGCCTTCACTGGCAGCAGCGATGGATCGAGCACCGCCAGATCCAGCTCTGGCATTACCCTTCGAACGTGAGACACGTACGGCGAGTTGGTTAAGATGCGAACGGATCGGCCCGCGGGTGCAGCGCGCGCCAAGGCGACGGCGCGCGTCAAGTGTCCCCAGCCGCCGCCGAGCGCGTAGATCAGCCAATCCATCAGCTCGCGGTCATGTCGTCTTCGTAGCGCTTGCGTTGCCGGACCAGTTTCTCGCCGTCGGCTTCGGTGAAATCGTTGGGATTGCGCCGCAGGCCGGCGACGGTGGCGTCTGGGTAGTTGTCGTAATCGGTGTAGCCGTAGCGGTCCGTGCGTTGGGCGTACGGGTCGTTCACCTGTTCGTTGTCGCAGTCCGGGCAACCGGCCGGCGTCAGCCGTTCGCATTCGTGCGGGAATAGAAATCCGGTGCGCCGCGGACACGTCCAACCTGCAGGAGTATGCGATATGCGCCCACCGAGATCATGCCGCAGGTTTGGGCGATCTCCTGCTCCGATTCCACCAAGACTTTTGCGGCGATAGCTTTCTCGTTGACGCGTAAATCGCGGACTGCGGCGGAAGGCGGCACTCGCAGTTCCTCGTTCAGCGCTTCCTGAGCCGGCCGTGCATCGCCATAAACGTCGCTGGGATAATCCAAGCGCAATGTCACAAGGTAGCGCTTACGCTTCTTCGTTTTTGTCTTGCCGCGCGGGTTGGTGAAGGTGCGCTGGCGGGTCAGTTCCGTCACCTTCTCGCCAACGGTTGTGCCATCCAGCAACTCGCCCTCGATTGTCAGATATTCCTCCTCGAAGAACTTCTGCTTGCCATTTTTTCGCTGGGGAAACGGCTCTTCCCGCAGCAGCTTGGGTTGTTCTTTCAAAGCCAGCTTGACTCGAAAAGGCGCTCGCTTGTCCGCGTCCCGCTGGAGCGATTGGAATAGCGCTTTCGTCAACTCAAGACGCGCAGGGTGCTTATGCATGCTGCGCCCGTAGACGAATGAGTAGATGAACAAGACCAGGCCGAACACAAATGCCACGAAGGCCAGAAAGCCTACTGCGGCGCTACTCATTACACCGGCAGCGATGGCGAGCGCCAGGAAAACGAGCAACGCGAGTCCCGCGAAGCGGCGCAGTTTTTTCCGCATCACCTCGGTCTCCTGCAGCACGACTTCGATCTGCCGCATATCGTCGAATATCGAACCGAGCGGAATACCGGCTTCGTAGACTCCTTCAGTTCGCAACCGTTGTGCGTCGATCGGCATAGCTCTGTTTCGGTTATCTTATCAGAGCATGGCGCAAACCGAGCCGCGACCGGCAGGGAGCGTTGTGATTATTGCCGTTGGTGGTAGCGCTCCCTCCCGGTCGGTACACCAGGATAAGCCTGGCTGATCTTGTGAACTGAAAGGAGTTCACCATGTAAATTGCCTGTTCAGCATGTAGCCGAGCGA
>WNFJ01049236.1_pt1 | contig 87066 bp, 66 predicted proteins | sample 5400461 | NCBI WGS metagenome assembly WNFJ01 (sample SAMN13153349, study PRJNA577476) | soil metagenome | isolation source: 115 cm saprolite on Douglas fir-dominated hillslope | place: USA:California | collected 2013-09-17
CGCACCACCGAAAGCCGCAGCTTAAAACGCTCGCTCATGACCTGCGCCCGCTCCAGCCTGAACCCCACCCCCCCATACTCCTGCCGCCCGCCCAGATCGTGCGAAGTGAAACCGAATGGCAGAACCGGGCTCTCCGCTTCAGAAATCTGGGTCCAAGCAAAACTCTCTTGCCAATTTCGCGCCTCCGCAGTCGTCGACTGAATCCTGTCAAGCAGGTTGCGGACCGAGATCTCGGACCGAAGCTCCGTTCGAAGCGGAAGCGAACGTGCCAGGGGGCCCAATGCCGCTTCGAGCTCCGCATATCGCCGTCCATTAAATTCACAACCGATCGCGATGTCCTGCTGCCCTGAAAGCCGGAAGATGAGCACATTCCAAGCCGCCAAAAGAACATCATCCGCTGAGGCATTCTGCGCCGCAGCAAGCGAACCGATTCTCTTCGCCAATTCTGAAATCGACAACCACACAAACTCCGGCGAGAAAGCCGCTGCCTCCTGCCTCTTTTCCAGTGGCAGGCTGACGGATCCCAGCGAAGAGAAGTCGAGGCCTCGGCAGTGGTCCCGCCAAAAGTCTCTGCCACTTTTCGTTTCCTCACTCACAAGCAGCTCGTTCTGCCACTCGGCCAGATCGGCATATTGCATCACGTCATCCGCAGCGGCGCGGTGGTCACTCCCATAACTTGTTCCGATTTCCTTGCAAACATTCTTCAGCGTCGCCGCGTCGGCACAGAAAGCCGGCAGCGTCAGCACCAGCGTGTGCTGCTTCGGGCTGGTCGTCACCAGCAAGGCGCGAAGCGCTGGCCCTTTTTCGATATCTGGAACAGCTTGCTGTTCGCGCCGCAGAAGCTCTGCAACTCCAGGCGTGGGGTTCGCAGAATGCTCAAAAAGAAATCGCGGGTCTTCCTGGATTACCTGAAACGGCAGCTTGACACCCGTTTGCCGACGGAATGCAGTCCGCAGAATTTCATACTTCGAGACGACTTGTTGCAGCACCCGCTCCAGCCTCGCAAGATCCAGATTTCCTTCGATGCCGATAACGCACTGAGCGACTTGCGGCACGCCGCATTCGTACTGCGACCATGCGCGCTCCTGTTGCAGTGACAGCTTGAAAGCAGCCGTCGCCAAGGTAGGATTCGATGACATTGTTTCTGCCTGACTTCGAACTCAAAACTCCATTCTGACAGTCCGACTGCGGTTTGGCACCTTACTTTCGTGACTCTACGATGGGTTTTAGACGCGTTGATCCTGGCTGAGTTTGTGCCGCTGAAGACTTGGTATTGGTGAGCAGCAGATAAGCATAAAAATCGCTGTTGCCAATTCTTTGCCAGCCAGGAGCAGGAACGAACACCTCCAAAGGCGGCATTGCTTGGCCAATTACGGCCGTTGCACCAGTCTTACGAAAACTCTCCAGGACCTGCGACTGCACAGATGGGCTTGAAGACCAGAAATATTCTGCCTGTTCATGGGGGATTTCAGCGATCACCCGCACTTCCAACAATCGTGCCCACTCGACGCGGTGAGACCCTCCGATGCGTCCCACTCTGTCCCCGGCTTGCACTCCCATCGCCCGCAACCCCTTGGCGACCTCCCATTGCGGATGTTGGCTGCGCCGAAATCCTTGGCGGAAATCTCCGGCTGCCGACAGGGTCATCGGTATTCCAAGCGCAAACAGCAGAGCGAACGTGGCGCCCACAACCAGTCTTCTAGATTCGTCTCCTTTCGATAGCCGCACGCTTGAAAACAATGCCGTCCACAAAACGATGAAGAACGCCGCCACATATCGTTCTTGGACAAGCACGAGCAGATACATACACAGGGCTGCAATCGCTGGTAGCCAAACCGGCCACAATCGCAGCGTTGCCGCGAGTGAGGCCAGCGGCCGTCCGGCTGCGCAGAGTACAAGCAGGACAACCATCAAAGCAGCCTCATGGGTGAAGAGTAGATCGAAGCACAACCCTGCATTTGAGAAAATTGCGTTCAATTGCCGGCGCGGAATTATCCGTGGCCGCGCTCCCTCGGCCCAATAAGTGGGATCGTACCAAGCAGGCAAGGTGCCACCGACTGGTCCCACAAAAGCGTAAACCGGCGGGAATTCGAATATCTTCTGCGGCGGATGTTGAAACTTGCCGCCCGCAGTACCGAGATCCTGCATATACCATAACGGTCCGGCCTTGTTTACTTCAGTTAAGTAGGTCCATCCACCGCTGTCCCCAAACGTGAAATGGCCGCTCTTGTGGGACAATCCGGCAATGAGGGGGAACGAGACCAGCAGGAAAAGCACAGCCGCAAGCAACACCCGAGGAGCTGCTAGCTTTAGCTTTCCACTCACAAGCAGGGCCACCCCCAAAAAAACAAAGGCGAGAGGAAACATGAGCGTTTTCGCGTAGTACCCGAGTCCAAGGGTCAACCCCAGAAGGGCAAACGAGTACCAACTCTTCCAGCCACTCCGGATTTTCAGAACTATCGCAATAACAAGGTATACAAACCCGCTCATCAACATGTCAGGACTTACACGTTCCAGCGTAATAAGCGTCAGCGACAACCAAAGGAAGATCAAATATCCGATCACCCTGAGCGTCCACTCCGGCAGAACAAGCTCTGCATCTTGGAGTTTCTGGCGGGAAACTCGGCTGTCAATAAATGTCTGCAACATGAACTCGTAGGCGGTAAGCGCGAATACGTAAGTAAGAAAATTGACTAAGTGGACCAAAGTAAATTCCCAATAGGGCGAAGGTTTCAGGAGAGACTTGGCCAACGCCAGCAGCCATGGATAGAAAGGGCTCCAATGTCCAACGGCAAGCATCTTCCAACCGCCGCTCAAGTACGCATCCGCCATGTCGAGGTACGAGATTCCGTCCGAATTCATCGAGTGACGATTGTTCCATGCCTGCAGGAAACCAAACACGAGCGCAACACACCAGAACAGAATCCGAAGCCTGTGCTGGAGAGTCTTATTCTCGATTCCCGTCGCGGTTGGGTACTCAGATTTCTCGGGGGAAAGAACTGTGTTCACGTTAGCTCCCTTTCCGGGGCGGTGTTTCGCGGGCAAGTACCTGCAACTGGTGCTCCAGGTCCTGGAAGCGTCTTGCAATTGTGTGTATCACCAGTCCGGCTGTGATGGACAGGAATCCGGACAACACCAGACCAACAGCAAGGACCGCAGAGGGCAATCTCGGCACCAGACCTGTCTTGATAAATTCGATGACGACGATCGTTCCTGGAATGAGCCCTAATCCAATGCAAAAAAGGCCCACGGCACCAAAGAACGTGAGCGGCTTGTAGTCACGGAACAGCGCCAGAATCGTAGTTAGAATTAGACGTCCATCATGCAGAATCCGAATCTTGGAGTGGCTCCCCTCTGGTCTTGCAGTTAAATCTGCGGGGATCTCGACGATTCTGTAGCCACGCGCCAGCGCCTTAATCGTTAACTCTGTCTCCGTCTCAAAACCTCCCGTTCGAAGCGGTATGTTCTTAACAAATTCTCGATTGAAGGCGCGATAGCCTGAGAGGATGTCAGAAAGCCTCAGCCCAAAGATCATGTTGATTACGGCTAAAAAGAACTGGTTACCAATTTGGTTGAGCGCCTTGAATTGGCTTTGGGATCGCTCCATCAACCGCGATCCCACCACCATGTCAGCCTCTCCGTTGAGCACCGGAGCAATTAACTCGTGGACCTTGGCCGCCGGATAAGTCCCGTCCCCGTCAACCATGACATACACGTCCGATTCCACATCCCTGAACATGCCCTGCACAACGTATCCTTTGCCTTGCCTCCGCTCAAAGGCGATGCGAGCGCCCGCGGTTCTTGCTACTTCGACAGTTCGGTCCTCGGAGTTGTTGTCGAATACGTATATCTGGGCATTTGGTAATTCCGCCCGAAAATCTCTCACCACCTTCCCGATCGTCAGTTCCTCGTTATAACAAGGAATGACAATGGCCACACGCGCAGAGCTCGAGGGCTCGTCGGTCCGCGTACACGAATCTGCGGAAGCTTGGGCGGGAGTCGAGTTGCAATCCTTCGATTCAAGAATCGTCTGATTCATATGTCTGTCTCTTGTTTTTACTGAGATTTCCATTCTGTCGAGCTAGCCGCCTTCAAGCCGGTCAAGTTATTTCTTCATACAAGAATTTGTTCTGACAGCCCCACCACGGGTTAGCACCTTACGTGCGTGACTCTCCCGAAGTTTAAGCCTCAATCGCTTTGCGGCGAATCTTGCGCAATTTCTCCAGGCCAGCCTCCTGGAATTTCTTCTGTTCGCTCCCGCGCTGCTGCCTTTCCGCCTCGTCGAGCGCGACAAAAAGGGACTCCAGCCTGATTCCCGGATCCTCGCAGACTTTCCTCAGCAGACGTTCGTATTGATTAGCTACTCGTACGATCGTGTTCGCCTCGAATAAGTTCGGGTTGTACATCCACATGGCCGAAGGATCGTCCTCCGGATTGTTGATAAAGACGACTAGATCAAAGCGCGAAGAACTGCCCACGCCCAGCGGCCCCAGCTTTAGCCCGCCAAATTCCCGCACAATCTGGGGAGTGTTCTGCATTACAAACAGCACCTGCACCAGCGGATTGTGACTCAGACTGCGCTCTGGCCGTAACTCTTCGACGAGTTTGTCGAAGGGAAGGTCCTGATGCGCCATGGCCTCCAGCGAAATCTCGCGCACCTGCTGAAAAAAGTCTGTAAAGCTTGCCTCACGGTCCAGCCGGACGCGCATGGGGAGAAGGTTCACAAAGAATCCGATCAGCCTTTCGGTCTCGAGCTGGTTGCGGTTCGCGAGATCGGTGCCAATCACTATGTCGTCCTGCCCCGAAAGGCGCGCAAGCAACAGTTGGAAGCCGGCCACCAAAGACATGAAGAAGGTGCCGCGCTGAGAACGGCTAAAGGTCCGCAGGTCGCGAACAAGCTCCCCGGGCATCTCTTGGCGGTGCTGTGCTCCCCCAAAATGTTCCCTCTCCTTGCGCGGGCGATCAGTTGGCAGCTCCAGCACGGCTGGCGCACCCTCTAGCTGCTGGCGCCAATATGCAAGTTGTTTTTCGAGTACCTTGCCCGAAAGAAACTCGCGCTGCCACACCGCATAGTCTGCATACTGGATCCCCAGTTCAGGCAGGGACGACGGTTTGCCCTCCAGATTCGCTTCATACAGCGTAGCCAGCTCCTGTGACAGCACGCCCAACGACCAGCGATCAGTGATGATGTGGTGCATCATCAGAATGAGCGCATGATCATCGCTGGCGATTTTGATCAGCCCCGGCCTGAGCAGTGGCCCTGTCGCCAGATTGAATGGCTTCTGGATTTCTTCGCTAGCGAGCTTGCGAGCCTCGGCTTCGCACATCTCCAGCGTGGGAAGATGACTAACATCAACAACAGCCAGCTCCACCTGAGCGTGCTTAGCGATAATCTGTACCGGCTGGTCGTTCATAGTGGCGAATGACGTACGAAGCGACTCGTGCCGCCTCACAATTTCGTTCAGGCTCTTCTCGAGAGCTTCTACGTCGAGCGGGCCCTTCATGCGCGTGATGTACGAGACGTTGTAGAGCGGGTTGCCCGGCTCCAGTTGATCTAGAAACCAGAGCCGCTGCTGAGGAAAGGAGAGCGGCAACGGCCTGTCCCTAGGGACCGGCCGCAGCGGAGGCGCTTCGAGTCCGCATTCTTGACGAGTCAACGCTTCCACCTGCCGTGCCAGTCCAGCCACGGTTGGCGACTCGAATAAGGTTCGCAGGGGAAGCTCGGTTTTAAATGCCAGTTTTATCCGGGAAACGAGTTGCGTCGCCAGCAGCGAGTGCCCGCCAAGGTCGAAAAAGTCATCTTCCACCCCCACCTGCTGCAGTTTCAGAACCTCCGCCCAGATTCCTGCGATGATTTCTTCTGTCAAGGTGCGTGCGGTCTTCGCATCCCGGGTCGAGCCGGTCGTCCCGTAATCCGGGGCGGGCAGCCGTTTGCGATCAACCTTGCCACTCGTTGTGAGGGGCAGTTGGTCCAGTTCAACGATCGCTGCTGGCACCATGTAATCCGGCAAACTTTTTTTGAGGTGTTCGCGCCCCTCTGCCATCGTCAGATGTGCGCCCGCTTGCGGCACCACATAGGCAACCAGGCGCTTGTCGCCAGGAGTGTCCTCGCGAACTACCACTATTGTCTGCCGCACTGTGGGATGCTGCGCCAGGGCGCTCTCAATTTCTCCAAGCTCAATGCGGAAGCCACGCAGCTTCACCTGATGATCCATCCGGCCCAGATATTCAATGTTGCCGTCGGCCCACCAACGGCAGAGGTCGCCGGTCCTGTACAGGCGCGCCCCGGGCTCTTTGCCAAAGGGGTTAAAAATAAATTTCTCAGCCGTGAGTTGGGGCCGGTTTAGATACCCACGTGCCAGCCCGACTCCGGCAATGTGCAATTCACCGGGCACTCCGATAGGTACCGGTTGCAGGCGTTTGTCCAGGATATAAATCTGTGTGTTCCAGATCGGACGTCCAATCGGCACAATGCTGCGCTCACTTTCCGCATGGCACTGCCAGTAGGTAACATCCACTGAAGCTTCAGTCGGACCGTAGAGATTATGCAGTTCTGCGCCCAGCCGCTGGAAAAATCGCTGCTGCACCTCGAACGGCAGTGCTTCGCCGCTGCAAACTACCCGCCGCAGGCTAGTACACTGCTCCACCCCGTCAGCTTCCAGGAAAATCCGTAGCATCGACGGCACGAAGTGCATGGTAGTGATTTTCTGTCGGATAATTAAATCGATGAGATAGTTTGGATCCTTGTGCCCTTCCGGTCGCGCCACTACCAGGCATGCCCCGGTCATCAGCGGCCAGAAGAACTCCCACACAGAAACGTCGAAACTGTACGGCGTTTTTTGCAGCACTCGATCGCTGCCCTCCAGCTGGTACGCGTGCTGCATCCACAAAAGACGATTTACTATGCCCTCATGCACGTTCGGGACACCCTTGGGTTTTCCCGTTGAACCCGAGGTGAAAATCGCATAAGCCTGGTCTTTGCCATTCGTGAGGCAGGGCGGATTGGTCTCCGGTTCGTTTGCCACAGTCTGCCAGTCGCGATCCAAGCAAATCACTGGAATTTTGTGATCGGGCAAGACTTCGAGCAGCCGCCTTTGCGTGAGTAGCACCGCCGGCGCCGCATCTTCCAGCACCATGGCCAGCCTTTTTCGAGGATGATCGGGATCAAGTGGCACGTAGGCCCCACCAGATTTCAGAACGGCCAGTAACCCGACAACCATCTCTATGGAGCGTTCGGCGCAAATTCCGGCCAGCACCTCCGGCCCAACTCGCATTCCCCGTAGCCTGTGTGCAAGCTGATTGGCCCGTGCGTTGAGCGCGCGATACGTCAGTTGCTCGGATTCAAACACCAACGCGGGCGCATTTGGAGTTTTCTCAACTTGCTGCTCAATGAGCTGGTGCAGGCAAAGGGCGCGGGGATATTCCACATGCGTGTCATTCCACTGCACCACGACCTGCTTCCATTCCGGTACAGTGAGCAACGGCAGATCGGACAGTTTCTGCGTGGGGTCTGCAACGGCGGCTTCCAGCAGCACGCGGAAGTGGCCCAGCATACGCTCCACGGTCGCCCGATCAAAAAGATCGGTGCTGTACTCCAGACGCCCTTCTAGTCCTTCCGGGGTCTCGATCATTGAAAGGTACATGTCGCCTTTGACCGTCTTGATCCCGCTCGGGACGGGTTTCAATCTGAGACCCCTCAGCTGCAACGCTTCCACCGGCGCATTCTGTAACGCGAAGAAAACCTGAACCAGTGGACTGTGGCTGAGACTGCGCTCCGGTCTTAGCTCTTCGACCAGCTTTTCAAACGGCATGTCCTGATGCGCATAGGCGCCTAGCGCGGTTTCTTTCGCCCGCGAAATAATCTCCCCAAAACTGGGGTCGCCCGCAAGGTTGGTGCGCAGCGGGAGCGTGTTTACGAAAAATCCGATCACATTTTCGAGCTCGGGCTGATTGCGATTGGCGATTGCGGTCCCTACCACGATATCGTCCTGCCCGCTGTAGCGCGAGAGCAATGCCTGGAATCCCGCGAGCAAGGTCATGAACAGGGTCGCTCTGTGCTTGCGGCTTAACTGGTTCAGCTTGTCGCTGAGTTCGCGGGAAAGCGAGAGACTAGCAACTTCTCCGCGGAAGCTTTCAGTGGCCGGACGAGGGCGATCTGTGGGGAGCTCCAATACTTGCGGAGCGTCCTTGAGGTGCTCCTTCCAATACGCAAGCAGTTCCTCCAGCACTTCGCCGCGCAGCCACTCGTGCTGCCAAGCTGTGTAGTCGGCGCATTGCAGCGGCAATTCTGGAAGCTGGGCGGTTCTGCCTTCAATTGTTGCTTGGTAAAGGGTTGCGAGTTCCTGCGACAGCACACCCATCGACCAGCGATCGCTAATGATGTGGTGAATATTGATCAATAAATAATGTTCATCGTCACTAAGGCGCAAGAGCATGGCACGCAACAGTGGCGCTTGTGTCAGATCAAAAGATCGGTTCGCGTCCGCCGCGATCAGTCGCCGCGCCTCGGCTTCGCGCTCGTGTTGTGGGATGCCGGAAAGGTCAATTTTCCTGAGGGGAACCCGCGCCGAATCGTGAATGATCTGCACGGGCTGGTCCGCAACCGTGTCGAACCTGGTTCGCAAGCTCTCATGTCGTGCTGCGATCACATTCAAGCCATTCTCGATGGCTTCGGCGTTTACCTCGCCGTTGATCTTGAGAGTCCAGGGAATATTATAGACCGGGTTGTTCGGCTCGAGCTGGTCGAGAAACCACAGTCGCTGCTGCGCAAATGAAGCCGGCAGAGGTTTTTCGCGCGACACCCGAGTGATAGCCGGGATTTCTGACCCGCGCTTCGCCGCCTGGATGCGCGCGGCCAAGCTCTCCAATTTCGGCGACTCGAACATCGCCTTGAGCGGAATTTCGACGTCGAAAGCCTGACGCAACCTGGAAATTACTTGCGCCGCGAGCAATGAGTGCCCGCCGAGCGCAAAGAAGTCATCGTTCGCGCCGACTGGAACATGCAACACCTGAGACCAGATCGCGGCAATTCGTTCTTCAGTCTCGTTCCGGGGAGCAATGTAGATGTGTTCTTCCGGGCGTCCGTATTCGGGAACCGGCAACGCATTGCGGTTTACCTTTCCATTTGCCGAGAGCGGGAAAGACTGCATCATTACGAATGCTGAGGGCACCATGAACTCGGGTAGGCTGGTGCTGAGATGGGTGCGTAAGTCTTCCACCGCGGGAGCGGTGCCCTCAGGCAGGATATAGCCGACCAGTCGCTTGTTACCGGGCTGGTCTTCTCGGGCTAAGACCACGCTCTGGCGGACTTCCGGATGCCGGTCGAGTGCCGCCTCGATTTCACCGAGCTCGATGCGGAAGCCACGAATCTTGACCTGATGATCAATTCGCCCCAGGTATTCGATGTTGCCGTCTGGAAGGAAACGGGCCAGGTCGCCGGTCTTGTAAAGCCTTGCCCCAGACTTATTGCTGAAAGGATCGCAAATGAATTTTTCAGAGGTTAGATCGGGCCGGTTCAAATAACCGCGCGCGAGGCCAACGCCGCCGATGTGCAGCTCTCCCGCGATGCCGATGGGCACAGGCTGAAGACTCTTGTCGAGCAAATAAATCTGAGTATTGGCGATCGGGCGTCCAATAGGCACCAACGCTCGCGAATAATCCGCACGGCAGCCCCAATAGGTCACGTCGACCGCGGCCTCTGTGGGACCATATAGGTTGTGGAGTTCCGCCGAGCACAGCTCAAAGAATTTCTGTTGCACTTCGTACGGAAGCGCCTCGCCGCTGCAAAACACGCGACGCAGAGCGTGGCAGCGATTCAAGCCTTCCGCCTGGAGAAAGATTTGTAGCATTGAAGGCACAAAGTGCAACGTGGTAATCCGTTCGCGTGCGATGATGTCAACCAGATAGGCGGGATCCTTGTGGCCCTCCGGACGGGCTACGACTAATGATGCGCCGGTAATTAATGGCCAGAAGAACTCCCACACGGAAACGTCGAAGCTGTAGGGCGTTTTCTGCAACACGCGGTCGTCGGCCGTCAAGCGATAAGTTTCTTGCATCCACAGGAGGCGATTAACAATTCCCTCGTGAACGTTAGGCACACCCTTCGGCTTGCCGGTGGATCCGGAAGTGTAGATGGCGTATGCCAGGTTCTTTCCGTTGGTCACGAGCGGCGGATTGTCAGCGGGCTCGACCGCCACATGTTGCCAATCGCGATCCAAACAGAAAACCCTGCCCGAGTACGGGGGCAGGATCGACAACAACCGTTCTTGCGTGAGGAGAACTTTTGGTTGCGCATCCTCCAGCATCATTGCCAGGCGTTGCCGGGGGTAGTCAGGATCAAGTGGGACGTAGGCACCGCCGGCCTTCATAATTCCGTAAAGCCCCACTACCATTTCCACCGAGCGATGCGCGCAGACGCCGACTAAATCGTCTGGGCCTACGCCCAATTTGCGGAGATAGGACGCAAGCTGGTTGGCGCGCTCATTCAGTTCTCGATAGGTAAGCCGCTGCTGCTCACAAATCAAGGCAGTGGCTTCCGGAGTCCGTTCAACCTGAGTCTCAAAAAACTGGTGGAGGCAGAGCCCGAGGGGGTAGTCGGCGGAGGTGGAATTGAAATCGCAGATAACTTGCCGCCGTTCGTTTTCGGTTAGCAGCGGCAGCTTCGATATCTGACAATCAGGCTGTTGGGCAATTCCCTGCAACAGCGTTTCAAAGTGGCCGAGCGCGCGGGTGATCGTGTCGTCTTCAAACAGATCCGTGCTATATTCCGCCCGGATCATCAGCCCTTCGGGTGCTTCGATTGCAAACCATGACATGTCGAACATCGAAGTTCCAGTATGGACAGGCATGCGTTCCAGCTTTAGTCCTGGGAGGTCAGGCGCCTGCATAGGCGCGTTCTGCAATGCGAACATCACCTGGAAAATCGGATTGTGCGCCAGGCTGCGTTCTGGCTGAAGCTCCTCGACTAGTTTTGCGAATGGAATGTCCTGATGGGCATAAGCTTCAAGGCAGACTTCTTTCGCTTGCGCCATCAGCTCGCGGAAGCTTGGGTCGCCGGACAAATCGCCTCGCAATGCCAGCATATTCACGAAAAACCCGATTAGCGGCTCGACCTCGGCAAAATTCCGATTGGCAATCGGGGAACCGACGACCACATCTTCCTGGCCCGAATAGCGGGAGAGCAGCGTCTGAAACGCCGCCAGCAATGTCATAAACAGCGTGACACCTTCGCTCCGGCTCAATGCCGTGAGTTTTTCAACAAGAACGCGAGGCACAATGACCGACTGAGTGGCGCCGCGCGGCGTCATTACCGGCGGACGGGTGTGATCGGCGGGAAGCTCGAGCACCTGCGGCGCACCCGCGAGCTGCTCTTTCCAATATCCCAGCTGCCTTGTAAGGATTTCCCCCTGGAGCCATTCGCGCTGCCAGGCGGCGAAATCGGGATATTGCACCGTAAGAGCAGGAAACGGAGACGGTTTGTCCTCGGCGAAGGCTGCGTAGTGGCCGGCCAATTCGTCTGAGAGCACGCCCAAGGACCAGCGGTCGCTGATGATGTGGTGCATGGTCAGCAGTAGTACGTGTTCTTCCGTGCCTAAATGGAGAAGCTGCGCCCGCAGCAGCGGCCCGGAGGAAAGATTGAATGGCCGCCGCGCCTCGTCACTCGCAAGCTTGTGGATCTCGGCGTCGCGTTTTTGGTCCGGAAGTTGCGACAGGTCGAGAATTGGAAGATGAAGCTCCAGCTTGGGTGCAATTACTTGAACGGGCTCCCCATTGCTCAGCGCGAAACTCGTGCGCAATGATTCGTGTCGCTCAACAACCTTGTTCAGGGCGCGCTGAAGCGATGTACCGTCAAGAGTTCCGCGCATGCGGAACATTTGGGGAATGTTGTAAATTGGATTCCCCGGCTCGAGCTGGTCCAGAAACCAGAGCCGTTGCTGCGCAAAGCTGAGCGGGAAGTGATCGCGCTTTGCCAGTCTGATAATGGGAGGAGCCTGCAATTCATCTCCCGATCGCCGGGCATTTTCAATCCGCAGCGCAAACTCTGCGATTGTGGGAGCCTCGAACATCGCCCTGAGTGGCAACTCGACGCTCAAGGTCTGTCGCACGCGCGCTATCACCTGAGTAGCTAGCAGCGAATGGCCGCCCAGAGCAAAGAAATCGTCATGAACGCTGACTCGGTCAACACTCAGGAGCTGCAACCACGCAGCCGCGACCATTTCCTCAATCGGAGTACGCGGTGCAACAAAGGCGCCTTGCAGCTGGCGGCGACCCACGCGTTCAAGTTCGACGGCACGGGAAATCCCTCTGACATCACGCAGTTCGGCGGCGATGCGCGCAAGTAGCCGGTTCTGAGCGGCAATTTCTGAATTCGCAGTTGCCGCGCGTAGGACGTCTTCCGGGGTAACCTTCCGGTGATCAAAGACCCACAGACCACGCAGAAAGCTCGGTATTTCTTCGGCATTCTCCGGCAGCAGGAGGGTTAGCACTTCCGGACATTGCGCCTGCACCTCCGCGCACTCTGCCCGGCCGCCGCCAATGAACACAAAGCTGTCCAGTCCGATTTGCAGCTCATCTGCGAGTTCAGCTAGATTCTGCGGCTTAGAATTCCAGTTCATGCGGCGCGCCGCTATGTGCTCGTCCCTAAGGACCATGCCGGAGTTCTCAGCGAACACCGCCTCCACGTCGGCTTCGGCATTCTTGCCACACAGACATAAAAGCATGCCGGCATCGATCTGGTGAAGCATGAACTCCTGCAAAGCGCGATATGGAGCATCCACCAAAACGCCGAGCGGCCCATCCTCGTCGCAAACCCCCTTCCAAAGCGTGTTATCGCAATCCAGCACAATAACCCTGCGCGGAGCGCTCCACAGAGAAAACATCCGCCTGGCCAGCGTGGATCCGAGCGCGATGAAAAATGGCGGCGTGTAAGGAATGTGGCCCAGTTTGTCGGCGTACTCGTCTTCGTAGTTCTCCACGGAATACAGGTTCAGCGTCTGCGCCGAGGTGATGACGTCTACCCGGGGGGGCATGTCGAGTTCAGATAGCAAGACCTGTTCCATGCGCGTGAAAAACTCTGTCCACCCCGGCCGCGCGGCCAATTTTTGGGCTGGGGGACAAACACCGAGCAGAATCGGTGCCGGCGAACGTTGAGCCGCGGTCTGCAGCGCGCTTACCAGTTCGTTCACGTTACGTGCAATCTCTTGTTTGGCCGCGGCTTCGCTCGCGGCCTCTTCAAATCGTTGCCAGTCACTCATCCGCACCAGGACAATGTTGATTCCGTCAGCATTACGCGAAACCAGGCTCGAGGGGTCGAGCAACTGCTGAAACATCTGGTTGTAGGGAGCGAAGACCATTTCGGCGTGGATGCCAAGTTCTTTCATCCAGAACAAGAGCGAAGATGCCACCGGTTCAGCCGTGAACGTAGAAGTGACTGTGATGGTCTGCTTCTGTTCGCGCCTTCGTGCAGCCACAGCTTGCTCGACGAGGGCATGGGGAAGCACGATTTCGGCAATTCGCACTTGTGGGCGCAGGGTTAACTGTTCGAGAACGGAAACGTAGCCGCGGAGCAGATGCTCGATAGTACGGCGGTCAAAAAGATGTTGGTTGTATTCGCAGTCGATCGAAATTCCACCTGCTCTTTCTTCGGCCACAAAGCGCAGGTCCAGAAATGCAACCCCAAGATCAAACCTGAGGAGCCGGGCTTCGAGCACATCGGTGCGGAAGGCCATCTCTGGGTAGTTTTGTACTTGAAGCGACACGTGATAGAGCGGGTTGATATTTAGCGACCGCTGCGGCCTGACCGCTTCGATGATCTTTTCGAACGGACAATTCTGGTGTGCAAACCCTCCAAGGACGTTTTGTTTGGTTCTGCGCAGGAAATCGAGCGCAGATTCATCGGACGCCAAGCGCGCCCGCAGCGGAAGAAAATTCGTAAAGCAGCCGATCAGGTTTTCGATCTCGGTCTGGTCGCGGTTCGCGCTCACGGTTCCGACGATCAGGTCTTGCTGTCCGGTCCATCGCGCCAACAGAATGTTCAGCCCGGCTAGCATCGCAGGGAAGAGAGTGGTCGCTTCGGCCTGGCACAAACTCTTCAGTCGATTGGAGAGTTCCTCGCCGAGCCAGACCGAACGGCAGTCGCCGTCATAATTCAAACTCTCTGGACGAGCGCGGTCGGTGGGCAGGTCGATCGACGCAGGCGCGCCTTCCAGGTGCTTGCGCCAGAATTTCAGCTCACTCTCAAGTACTGGACCCTGCATCCACTCTCGCTGCCAGATGGCGTAATCCGCATACTGCACCGGAAGCTCGGGAAGCCTAGGTGCATCACCGCGCAAGTGCGCCTGATAGAACTCGCCCAATTCCCGAAACACAATGCCGCCAGTCCATCCGTCGCTGATGACGTGGTGGAAGGACATTGCGAGCACGTGATCGTCGTCGGCCAGCCGGAACAAATGCGCGCGCAACAAAGGGCCTTGTGCTAGACCAAACGTCTGGCGTCCAAAACCGAACATCAAGCTTCGCAACTTTTCTTCGCGCTCTTTCCCGGGAGCCGAGCTGAGGTCGGTGACGGGGAGGGTGATTCTAAGTTCAGGCGAGATCCTTTGCCAAGGCTGCCCGTTTTCATCTTCGGGAAAGGTGGTCCGCAGAATCTCGTGCCGTTCAATGATCGAATTCAGCGCCCTTTCGAGAGCGCCAACATTGACTTGTCCTTGAATCTGAAGCGCCCTGGGTTCGTTATAGAGATAGCTGGCCGGATCCAGTTGCTGGATCACCCACATTCGCTGTTGAGCGAACGATAGCGGAACCGTCTTACGGCTGGTCCGCGGCTGGATCACCGGAACAACCGTAAGGGCCGCGCGTTTGCGCATGCGCTCGAGCAGCGCTTGCTTAGCCGGACTTAAGTTTGCTGCCTTACTCAGCTTGTCCTGCGACATTACTCTTCCATCTCAGGCGCATCCTCTATTTTGCGTCCGCTGCTTGCTCCAAGTACCAGGCGTGCTTCAGTACAAACGCACCGTTCCGGGGGACCTTTCCGGTCCCGTAGAAATCAGACTCCAAGACTCGGATTTTGGCGGCATCTTCGATCGCATCTGCTTCTGAATTGTTCAACTCGAGGAAAACCTTTACTGCATACTCTCCCGGCATCAAGGTAAAGCTGGGGATTTCGCACGCGAAGACCTGCGGCCCGACCTGTTCTTTGATCGAGCGGCTGGGTTCGAACATGCTGTGCGCGGTGAAGATTCGCTGGCCATAGCTGTTGTTGAAACCCAGTCCAACGTTGAAGCTCGCGGTTGGCCTGGGGAGATCGAAATGAACTCTTACCTTAAGCCGCGACCCGATCGACAGGCCTTCGACCAGCGGCTGCTCGTTTTCCGTAAAGAATTCGAGCCGCTTGAGCAGGGGCGCGACGATGGACCGGCGATCGCCTACGCCGTTCAATTCCACTACGTGCCCGGTTCCTGACTGCGTCGAAAGACTATTCAGATAGTACTGAATGGCGTCTTTGGGAGTTCCATCGTAATGGAGCTTTCCTTGGTGCAAGACGATTCCGCGAGAACACAGGTTCTCGATTGCCGCCATATTGTGCGACACGAACAATACAGTCCGTCCGCTGCGGCTGACCTCGCCCATCTTTCCCAGACATTTTTTCTGGAAAGAAAGATCGCCAACGGCGAGAACTTCATCGACCACCAGGATCTCCGGATCGAGATGTGCGGCCACAGCGAATGCCAGCCGCACATACATCCCGCTGGAGTAGTGCTTCACGGGAGTGTCGAGAAATTTTTCGACTTCTGCAAACGCGACGATCTCATCGAAACGCCGGATAATCTCCGCTCTGCGCATTCCCAGGATTGCCCCGTTCAGAAAGATGTTTTCCTTACCAGTAAGCTCAGGGTGAAATCCAGTTCCGACTTCAAGCAAGCTAGCCAGCCGGCCGCGAATGGTCACCATCCCTTCTGTCGGACTGGTGATCCGCGACAGAATTTTTAGCAGGGTGCTCTTGCCGGCACCGTTTCGGCCGATGATGCCAACAATATCTCCCTGATTGACTTCGGTATTCACATCTTGCAGCGCCCAAAAAGCGTAGAGGTCTTCTTTAGGAGCGCCATTGTTGCGCAGTCCTGTGAGCTGGCCAAACGGTTTGCTAACTGTCCGTTGCAGCAGTTCGCGGAAGGTTTCCGCCTTACGCAGGCGCCGACCACCGAGCTTGTACTGCTTGGAGACATTCCGAATTTCCAGGATGGGGTTCATTAGTTACCAAAAAACATCAAATGATGTCCGCGAAACGGTTCTCCATCCGTCGGAAGATCAACAGACCGGAAGCAAAGAGAAAAAGACTCACGGCGATGGACAAACCCATGACCTCCCAGGAGGCGGGAGTGCCAAGCAGGGCGTGACGGAAGCCAATCACCACCCCCGCCATAGGATTTAGGCCCATTAGAATCTGCCAGCGATGCGGAATGTAGCGGGCAGGATATATCACGGGCGTGACGAACAAGCCCATCTGTACCATGAATGGCACAACATATTTCACATCGCGAAAACTGACGTTCAGTGCTGAGAGGGTGAGTCCACTTCCCGCTGCGGCCAAAACCGCGGCAAGCATGAAAACCGGCAACCATAACAACGCTGGGGTTACAGGCCAGCGGTAGTACAGCATCATTACTGAAAACAATCCCAACGACAGCATCAAATCCAGCAGCAGCGCCCCGATCGCCCCTAAAGGAATGAAAATTCTAGGAAAGTATATTTTCGACACCAACTGGTGGTTGGCAAGGAGGCTGTTACTGGACTGAGTTACCGAAGTGGAAAAAAAAGTCCACGGCGCCAGTCCAGCATAGGCAAAAAGTTTGTATGGAGGGCCATCACTTTCCACATGCGCCAGCCGGTTAAATATGAAGGAAAAGATCAACATGGCGATGAACGGCTGGAGAACCGCCCACAAGCCGCCTAGCAGAGTCTGACGGTAACGGATCTTGATGTCGCGCCAAACCAGAAAAGCGAACAGCTCACGGTAGAGATATACTTCTTTAAAATCAATGGCTTGCCAGCCCTTGCGCGGTCGAATGGTAAGCTCAAACGTGCTGGACATTTCTTCTCCTGGCGCAGGTCAAAACCCTTGTGTCTAGGTTGGGGAGGGTGAACCGGCGAGCCACTCAAGTAACCCGGACGTCGTTTCCCTGGTAGCTTCTGGCAATTGAAACCCAAAGCTTATCAGTTTCCTTCAGAGGTTTGCACAAATCATGCCACTTGTCCAGATTACCTGTAAGATTTTTGCACAGCAAAATCCCATTATTTCTGGTGGCTGGAAGCGAAGTTGCTAGGAGATTTAGGACTAAGATATAGACAAGAGGGATGACATGAGATTCGCCGTCGCAGTTGCTATCGTAGTGGTTTGGGGGGGCTTGCTCTTCGCGCAGAAGCCGAAAGACCCAAGCTTGCCAAGAGGTACGCGAAGCTCCGCAGGTGCAGGGCATAAATCTAGCAGTTCGAGTGTTCTCACCTCGGCGGCAAAGACAAATTCTTCTTCAGCAAAGGAGGTTGCAAAGATCGAGCACGAATCCAAGTCGCACCTTAAAACGCCGAACGCGACCCGGGTGGCATCGCCAAAGACTGGCACGCCTGGGCAGGTCAGGAAGCAATCAATCAGGCCTTCGCGCCGGAATAGCAACAAAACTAACGCGAGCAACACGCGCCGGGTTGGTCGAACGAGGGTGCACTGAGCCCACAGCCTCCGGCCTTTATCTTAAGAGCTTGAACCGGCCTCATCCTTCTGCAGCTCAGCAGCGAGCAATCTTTCCGCTTCTTCGTCAGAAATCCCTTCCAGTTCATGGAGCAGCCTCGCCATCTCTTCCTGTTCATTCTCGATCGCAGGACACTGGCTAATCTGGCCTGCCAGCGCGGCGATAGTCGGATGCTGAAGAAAGACTTGCAAAGAGATCTGTATCCTGAATGCATTACGGATTCGCGAGATGATCTGGGTAGCAAGCAGAGAATGCCCGCCGAGCTCAAAGAAGTTGTCGGTCACACCCACGCGTTCTAGCTTTAGTACCTCCTGCCAAATCCCAGTCAGTTTTTCTTCTTCTGGAGTGCGCGGGGCGACCATCTCGCGCACCGTCTGGAGGTCCGGAGAAGGCAGCGCGCGCAAATCCAGTTTGCCATTAGGCGTAAGCGGCAGGGAATCGACCAAGATGATGTTCGCAGGAACCATGTAGTCAGGCAGTTCTTGCGCCAGAAAGGCACCCAACTCCTCCGGACGGCTAGCGCCGACCACGTATGCGGCAAGCCGCTTTTCGCCGGATTTCCCCTCCAAAGGTATGACTGCGGCGTGCTCGACGGCAGGGTGCCGCTTGAGAACAGTTTCGATCTCGGCGGGTTCCACCCGGAATCCACGGATCTTGACCTGCTGGTCAATGCGCCCGAGGAACTCGATGTTGCCATCAGGCAGAAACCGCGCCAGATCGCCCGTGCGATACATCCGTGCCGCCGAGACATTGGAAAACGGATTAGGAAGGAAGCATTCAGCGGTCTGCTGGGGCTGGTTCAAATAGCCTTGCGCGAGTCCAGTCCCGCCAATGCACAGCTCCCCAGCTACCCCCACGGGCACCGGTTCCGTTCTCTGGCCAAGGATGTAAACCTGATCGTTCGCTATTGGGCGACCGATGGGCACGGTTGCCGGCTCCCACGCGCTGACCTCTGCGCTATCGACCTTGAATGTACAGCACCCTACGGTCGCTTCTGTGGGACCATAGTGATTAAAAATCGTACAGCTTCCGAATTGGCGTACGCGCTCGACCAAGTCCCAGCTCGCAGCTTCTCCCCCCAGCACCAGGTATTTTCGCGGTAGTAGTGATGAAGCAGCATCCGAATTCAGTAATGTCGAGAGATGCGAGGGCGTAATCTTCAACACGTCGATGGGATGTCGCGACGCGTAATCACCAAAAACGAAAGGCGACATCGCCATTTCGTAGCTGATCACGTGCAGACATCCGCCCGAAATCAAAGCAGGGAAAATGCAGGTGTTGCCCAGATCAGCGCCAATGGTGGAGACGGTGGCAAAGTGCAGCCCTTCCGGGTACTCCTCGAGTTCAAGCCGGCGCCAGATGAAGTGACCGTAGTTAACCAGACTAAAGTGTCGGACCGCAACTCCTTTCGGGGTTCCCGTGGAACCCGATGTGTAAATCACGTAGACCAGATTTTCCGGGGAAACGTCGACTTGAGGATTAGAACTCGGATGCGCAGATAGCAACGCGCGGTCACGATCGATACAAATGATCTTTCCTCCGAACTGGGGCAATCGATCGAGATGCTTCTGCTCCGTAAGCACCACAGGCGCGCCAGTCTCGGACAATTGGTGCGCCAGCCGCGATTTTGGGTTATCGGGAATCAGAGGTACGTAGCAGCCCCCCGCTTTCAAAATTCCTAGCAACGAGATAATCATTTCCGCCGAGCGTTCCAGACATAGGGCCACGGGCACGTTTGCACCAATGCCGTTCTGCCGGAGCATGTGCGCAACGCGGTTCGCCTCCTGGTTGAGCTTCGAAAAACTCAGCACGTTTTCACCAAAGCGAAGGGCTGGGCGATTAGGATGCAACGCCGCCTGTTCTTCGAAGAGTTGGTGTACGCACTTCGCATGGGGATATTCAGCGGCAGTTTGATTGAAGTCATGGACTACTTTTTGCCGGTCGGCTTCCGAAATGATCGGCAACGCGCTGACTGGCAAAGAAGGAGTTGTGGATGCAGCCCTGCACAGCACCGAAAACCCGTTTGCAAACTGGGTCACCAGCCTTCGGTCGAAATGGGAAGTATCGAAATCGAGGCCTGCCGTGTGTGACTCGTGAGAAACCGTGCAGCGCAACTGCAGCCTGGGGCCGACTACCGGAACGAAACGTGCAAACTCAGAAATCTCGATGCCGCCCGGAGTAGTTTTTTCCGGAGACTGTTGAAAAGCAAAGCCAACAGAAGCGCGGTTAGCAATTACGTTTGCCGAAAAGTAATCCTGCCATTCCAGAGTGCTTGCCCGGCCTTTCTCGCTTTGGCCTAAGAAATCGGTAAATCCTTGTTCTGCCTCGAAGTTGACGAGGGTTGGCAAGCTTTTGGCGAAAGCCCCGACACCATACACAAATTCTTCATGCCTTCGCCCGTCGCTCAGATACGCGATGACAAATTCCTGTTGACTGGTCAGGCGCCACAGGAAAATCTGCCAGCAGGCAAACAGAAAATCTTCAAGCTGAACTGCAGTGAGTCCGTCGAATGTCGCAGGGAGCGCTACCGGAACCGTGTCCCACGAGCATGGATTGGTGGGGCTTTTCCGCTCTAATGGCAGGCCCAGCGCTGGAATAGACTCAATCGGAACGCGGTGCCAGAACTGTGCAGCTTGTTTTGCTTGTTCCCCATCTTCGCGGAACAACTCATTCTGCCATTCCGAGTAATCCGCATACTGCAAGACCTCTTTCGAGACCACCTGACCCGAGTACAGCTTCCGGAGCTCGGAGAAAATAATGTTAAGGCTCACGTTGTCCACACAAAGGACGGAGAAGGTAAGGGCTAGCAGATGCCGGTCTCGGCCTAACTTCACCGAGTTACAGTGGAACGCAGGCCCTTTCTCGAAATTGATATTCGAGGAGTCGCGAAGAAGCTCTTGAATTGAAGATCTCTGCTGGCTTTCCGGGACTGTGCTTAGGTCTATTTCATCCCAGGAAAGCTCGTCATGCTCGCGCACAACCTGAAAGGGGAACTTCATGCCGGTACGTCGCTGAAAACTGGTGCGCAGAATCTCGTGCCGATTGAGAAGCACTTGCAAGACCTGCCGGAGCTCGCCTACGTCGAGCCCACCTTCCAGCAAAATCGCCAAACCCGCGGTTTCATTTTCTCGGCTTTGCTCAAAAACTTGTCTTTGTTGCGGAGACAGCTCATAGCCGGCGTTCATTTGTGATTGCACGCTGTTTTTCTTCTCCTAGGATGGCGGTTTGGTCGAAGTCCCCAGGGAGGACGGGCGAGAAAAATAAAATTATACTCTGTCTCACCAAACCGTCCCTAGTGTACATAATAGTTTCGATATTAATTACTTTGGTTTTCCAGCTTGCCCTTCGCCCCGCCACAGACTGGACTTTTCGGCTATCAAGCGTGATATAGTAAGCTACGTCCGAGCCGAGGAGTCAGGGCTCGGTCCACAGGATTGTGACCCGCGTCAGTCAAGCTCTTGCGATGCGGTTAGTTGCCGCATGTTCCCCCCGTGCCGCGCATTCCATTTTATGGGTCTTTCAGCAAACTCCAGCTCAACTTGTAGCCTTGTCCTGGCTTCGACTTTCTACACACCAGCATTGGAGCGACCTTTTTCGGAGGCTCTCGGCCGCGCCCTTGAAGCGTATTCGGTCAGTTGTGTTCCGTACAATCAACTGCATACCTTTCTTCTAGATCCGCGCTCGGTCATCCCTGAAGGTACGCCTGCGGCCATAGTATTGCTTTTGCGAGTTGAGGATCTTGTCCGGCTGGAGCTTGTGGCCCTTGGGCACATCACGACGGGCGCAGCGGACCGGTGCATACGTGCGTTTCGGGAACGAACTGAGGAATTCCTGGACGTTCTCAGGCGTATGTCACGGGTTAGCCTAACCACGATGATTTGTCCGTCTGGGCGTGGCGCATACGACCTTAAGTTCTTGGGGAACGCCGTGCGTGTCTCTGAGCACAAGATCGCTGCCGAGTTGCGCCGTCAACAACGGAACTTAGTCATCAGCTGGTCTGAGTTCGAACGCGCGGCTAAACCGGAGAATTGGCTAAATTCGGCAGGCGATCGATTAGGCCACGTTCCGTTTTCGCCAGAAGGTCTGGAGGCCCTGGCACGCTTCTGCGTCGGGCAACTGGACCGCATGCCTACTACCATCCTTTCGCCTCAGGCTGATGGCCATGGCACTGCAGACCTGGAGCGCTTTCTCTCAAGCCTTGAATTGGAGATGAAGGTGACGCCTCTGATCGAAGAGGACGAGCAGCAGGCCATCAATCTCGTCCGCCACACCACTCATTTCATCAACGTGCTGGACCGCAAGTGGGAATTGGGAGGGATTCGCGCACTGGCCGCCAGCGCGCCCCGTGGTGAAGCGTGGACAGTAAGTGTTCGCGATCGATTTGGCGACTATGGCGTTTCCGGCGCTCTCACCATCGGGATCGAAAACTGCCTGGTGCGTGTTGGCCTGTTGTTCCTCACCTGCCCTGTGCTTGGCAGGCAGGTAGAGTATGCCTTCCTGGGGTGGATGGCGAAGCTTGCCGAGCAACGAGGGGCGGATTACATCGAAGTACCTTTCACCGCGGGCCGGGACAACCAGGCGTTGCAAAGCCTTCTGGCAATCCTGGCCGGAGAGCCGTCAGGTTCGAACACGGCCAGTGTCTCCTCGGGTGGCGCACGGTCGTTCCGCCTTAGAGTAGAAGGACTGGCCGACCAGGTCGTGAGAGAAGCGCCGAATTCAGCCAGCGTAAAGGCCATTCTTTCCAAGTTGCAGGTCGAACAAGTACACTTCTTAGCCTGAGCGTCGAGTTTTATGCCAATGTCAATGACGATTGAAGACAAAATCCGTAACTATATCTTGAAACAGTACCCTGCTCTGGCGGCGAGGGGGCTGGGTGATAGCGACGCGCTTGCAGGCGTGTTGGATTCCCTCGCTGTTCTTGGTGTGGTTGGCTTTATTGAACCTGAGTTCTCTGTTGAGCTGACTTCTGCTGATCTGACCGACGAAAACTTCGAAAGTATTAGTTCGATCGCGCGGCTTGTGGAGCGGCTCGGAGCGTCGTCGGCCAAATAGCCTTACGGCTTACTGCAATGCCACACTCATACTTATTGCATCACTTACTGGAACACGCAAGCTCGGCAAATCCGTCGAAAGAAGGAATTGTTGATCTCGTCGGTGCGCGTCGATCATTCAACTACCGCAGCTTCCATGCGATGGTTAGCCACTGCGCGGCTATGCTACAGCAACAGGGGCTGGAGCGTCGCGATCGGGTAGCGATCTACCTCCCCAAATCTGTAGAAGAAGTTGCTGGCATTTTCGCCGCGACCATGGCGGGCGGCATCTTTGTGGACGTCAATTCGCTTCTGCTTGGGCATCAGGTCGCTCATATTCTCACCGATTGTGGCGTGAAGTATCTGATCACCGCCAGGCGCGAGTGGAAGCGAATTTGCGATGAAGTCGTAAATGTAGAATCACTGCGCTGCTTGCTTCTGATCGACGATTACGGAAACGAAATTCAAGAGCGGGTACCCGCCATTTGGGGCGTGCTTCGCGGGGGCGGGCAGCCCCACGCCTCGACGGCCATTGGAGAAGATCTTGCTGGAATTCTTTACACCTCGGGATCCACGGGCATGCCGCGCGGAGTCATGCTGTCTCATCGCAATTTGCTGGCTGGCTCGCGCATTGTCTCGACCTACCTGGAGCTTGGCCCATCGGAACGCATTTTGTCGATCCTTCCGTTCAGCTTCGATTATGGATTGAACCAGCTTTTGACCACAGTCCAGAATTCCGCCACGATCGTGCTGTTCCAGTACCGGTTTCCGGCAGAGATCGTTCGTGTCTTGCAGAGTGAAAAAATCACCGGACTCGCCGGAGTACCCCTGATCTGGGCAGGTCTGGTCCATCATACTTCGGGACTGAAAGAGGCCGAGATTCCTTGGCTGCGCTACATCACGAACAGTGGCGGTGCTGTGCCTACCGCAACAGTGCGCAACCTGCGCAGACTTCTTCCCGCCGCCAGGATCTTTCTGATGTACGGCTTGACCGAGGCGTTTCGTTCGACATACCTGCCGCCTGAGGAAGTGGACCGGCGTCCGGATTCGATCGGCAAAGCAATCCCCGAAACCGAGATTCTGGTTGTCAACTCAGAGGGGCAACCTTGCAAACCGGGGGAGCTAGGAATTCTCGTCCACCGTGGGCCCACGGTTTCGCTCGGATACTGGGGCAAACCCGAATTAACCCGGCAATTTTTTCGCCCACATCCATTCATTCCGGCGGATCATGGTGGCGAGACCGTCTGCTATTCCGGAGATCTGGTGAAGATGGACGACGAAGGATTCCTCTATTTTGCCGCCCGGGCCGACGGTCAAATCAAAAGCCAAGGCTATCGCGTCAGTCCCGCGGAGGTGGAAGAAGTACTGATGGAAACCGGCGAACTGGCGCAAGCGGCAGTCATCGGACTGCCTGTGGCTGATGCAGGTGAGAAGATCCATGCAATCGTTGTACCCGTGGGCACGGCTGGCCTGAATACAGATGACATCCTTCGCCGATGCGCGCAGCGATTGCCCGCCTACATGCTTCCGAAAAGCATAGAAATTGTGGAAACGTTGCCGAAAACTCCAAACGGAAAAATTGATTACAAATCACTGCGTGCCGCTCGAATGGAGCAGCGACAGTGACTACGCTGCTCGAATGGTCTGGCGGTAAGGCCAAGCTGCAGGGGGTCGCAGTCGAGCAGATAGCCGCTGCCTTCGGCACTCCGCTTTATGTGTACGATGAGGGCGCTTTGCTGAGCCAGTTCCGCCGGCTCCAGCGCGCTCTGCCGAAGGCGGTCGAGATCTATTATTCGGTGAAGGCCAATCCCCATCCGAGGATAATCAGCATTTTCGTGCACCAAGGTGCGGGTTGCGAGATCGCATCGGGAGGAGAATACGACCTTGCTCGACGGACGGGCGTGCCTTCGGAAAAGATTGTCTTTGCCGGACCGGGTAAAGGGTGTGAAGAGCTCGAATACGTCGTGGCGCACGGGATTGGCGAAATCCATATCGAAAGTTTCGACGAGATCAAGCTCCTCGAACAAGTGGCGAAGCGCCTGAGGACAAGGGTTAACGTCGCTGTGCGAATTAATCCAAGCGCAGCGTTCGGGGGCGGTCTGCTTATGGGAGGACAACCGACCGCATTCGGGTTCGAGGAGGAAGCGCTGGATGAGGTATTACGTGATCTGGCTTCGTGCGCGTATCTCAAACTGCGCGGCGTACACCTCTACATTGGAACTCAGATCCTCGATGCTGAAGCACTACTCAGGCACTGGCGGCACGCGGTTGAGATCGCGAGGAAGACAGCCGACTTCACTGGCGAGCCGATTTCAACGGTTGATCTCGGAGGCGGGCTCGGAATCCCTTACTTTGCTCATGAGAAAGAGCTCGACCTCGAAGCTTTGAGCTGCGGTGCAAAAATCGTCATGGATGAAGCGCGTGCCGACGGCAGGCTTATGACGGCTCGATTCATAGTGGAACCCGGGCGGTTTCTCGTCGGCCCGGGCGGCCTTTACGTTGCCTGCGTAAGATCGGTCAAGAGCTGCCGCGGCACGAGTTTTGTTGTGCTGGATGGAGGCATGAACCATCACCTGGCTGCCTCCGGAAATCTCGGACAAGTGGTCCGCCGCGATTATCCCATTGTCAATCTGAGCCGGCAGAAATCAGACTCAGATTCGACCGTTGTGGTCGTTGGGCCGCTCTGCACACCGATTGACACGCTTGGACGCAAGGTGAAGATGCCTTTTCCCAAACCGGGAGACCTGATTGGCATCCTGCAGTCGGGAGCGTACGGAATGACTGCGAGTCCGCTGCACTTTCTCAGTCACCCCACTCCCGCTGAAGTCCTGGTCAATCAAGGCGAATATGAGCTTATAACTCCGCGCCAGACCTGCTTCGGGCAGAACCAGAGCGGTCGCGCGAGCACATGATTGTTTTTACTATCTTCGAACGAGGTTAGAAAAATGAGTAGTGACGCAACCGCCCCATCAAGGCTGGAGCGAGTACGGGACTTGTCCGCGGAGACCTTTGTTTCCCAGTATCTGCAGAAAAGCCGGCCGGTGGTCGTGACCGGTGCGATGCGAGACTGGAGCGCCACCGAGACGTGGCGGCCTGAGGCTCTCGCCAGCCGTTTTGGAAACGAACGAGTCCAGGTCTATGGCGATCTTTTCCGGCTGGCCGCTATCAGCTCTCTGTCCGAATACTTGGACCGATACTTCGGACAGCAGCCGACCAAGCCGGGTTCCGTCCCCTATGTGCGATGGTATTGCCATCTCGCGGACGATGAGCGCGTGCCCTGGGCGGACGATGTCTTTGACCGATTTCGCGATGATTGGGCACGACCGGCATTTTTCCCTTCCAATTCATTTGTGCTGCCATACTGCGCGCAGTCCGGCACTATCGACCCGACCCGAGATTGGTTCCCCGCCCGGGGCCTCTTCATTTCAGCCCGCGGCGCCCGGACTCGCTTGCATAAGGACCCGTGGTGCAGTGATGCGCTCCTTTGCCAGATGTTTGGGCGAAAGGATTTCGTAATGTACGCCCCCTCGCAAGCGCCAGGCCTAATGAACGGCGGCAAAACTGTTGATATTGAAGCGCCGGACTTACAGACGTTTCCAGATTTTCCGAAGCTGTGTCCAACGGTAAGAGACACGCTTGAGCCGGGCGAAATCGTGTTGGTTCCGGCAGGTTGGTTCCATCATTTCAACTCCGTTTCGGACAGCATCTCGCTTACCTGGAACTTTGTGCACGTATGCCGGTTGAGAGAGTTTGTCTCCTATCTTGTGAGTGGGCCGGGCGAAAGTGAGTTGAAGCAATTGTCTTACGCCTATTCCAATGCGAAGTGAATCATCGGACAGCGACGGCTGGGTAAAAAGCACGGCTACCTACCTCTGCCGGAGGCAAGGCGTGAAGGATTCGACTCTTAATTACGATCGCTTAGCTTATCGGGTCTCGGCAATTCTACAGCTTCAGAATTGCGAGTGAAGCGCTTCAGAACCTTAGCAAAAAGACCAAGCAAACGGCTCCAGAGCATCAGTACGAACCCCAAAACAGTCGCCAGCGCGGAAGTCGCCACCATGATCTGATCGGGTCCGGCGTACAGAGCCAGTAATGCGATTTTCATCGAGCCCCCTAACCCAAAGCAAGTTGCTTGATCAGACTACCTGATTTCGAGTGATGGTGCTGCGCTTGTTTACCCAGCAAGTTAAGTGCCAGTTAACCTTGCGAGACCGGCCGAACAACAAGCCGCGGGCCGCGAGCTGTACTTAAACGGCTTATAACGAGTGTTTGGTTCGATTAAAATGAACTGATGATGGCAGAAGATGGGACCCCTGGCGCGCAGGTATGCAAAATTCTGCACATGTCCGGCACGGGGTAGCTCCCTGCCTTGAGATTTGATTCCCGCAAAAATGCGAGGCAGCTTCATGATCCGATCCTTGCCAGACTCGTTCGACTAGGGAGGATGCGCCGAAACACTCTGTATTTGGGCGAACTGGAGATTTTGGCCCCGGTGAGTCAAAACTTGTGCAGAATTGTGCATACGCATTTGTGACTTCGCCAGGCAGTCTACGAGGTGCCGCGAGCGAGAGTCGTTTGACAATAACGGAGCTTTCACGCGCTTTGATTGGTTAGCGTTGTACGGCGGTCCAAGTCAAGTGATGACCGTCACCTCGGGGCTCGCCAGTATTATTGGCGTTGTGCTGATCTTCTGGAACACACTTGTAGCCGCTTTCCTCAAGTTTGTCCATGTGTTCTGGCGATCCGCCCAGCGCGCGCCCCCCCCACAGCGGAGCACCCAGGCAGATCCCTCTTAGGTTTTTTTTGCGCAAAAAGGTCATCGTTATTGGGCTGGACGGACTCGAACCTACCATTGTTGAGTCCACTAACATGCCACACAAGTTTTTTTCATCACATCCCCCGAAAACAAGTCTGCGCTAAGAACAAGTGCTGTAACTCATGGCCAAGGCCAAATCCAGCGCCGACTTGCGCGTCTTTTTACAGCAATGGGGCGAATGTTGGCATGAGATACATGGCCCCATGAGTGCTCAGGTGATCGTCATCAACGTAGAGAGCATGGTTCTCCGACACGATGCGGCAAGAGGAGTAGTTGCATAACGTCTGGTGGGGATAAATAACGCGCACCCTATATTTCTCCGCGACCTGCGACAGGAGCTTGAAAGCACGGGCTTGGCGTTCCAGGAATTCCGGATAATGAGGCGCCAGGCTGGACACCTTGCCTGTGACCACGTTGCGCGCTAGCACGGTCGGCACGTCCATTTCTACCTCCGGCACGCTGGCAATTATCGTGATATTTACGTGAAGCCGCTGAAGTTCCTGGACGGTTGCAGGTAAGAGACTTTCAAGCTCGCGATAGTCTTCCTTCGGATTCCGGTCTGCAGTCAGCAGAGCGGGGCCACCCCGTTCCTGCCGATAGCGGCTGCCCTCGGCGTAGAGTCCCCAGCGTGCATGTAGAAAGACGTTACTGATGTGGTTGGATTTGATGAAGTCCAGAACGGACTGATTGAACCGAGTGCATTTTTTCACGTCGTCCTGGTCGTAGCGCTTTAGCCCCAACAACGGAGCACACGCCGGAACGAAAGCGACTGCACCAGACTTATGGTTGGCTGCGGCCATTTGCTCAAAGAGGGGAGCAATGGCTCCGGCGTGAGAATCGCCCCACAAAAGGAAACCCGGTGCGCTGTTTCCAATGGCGCAGATCTGGCCCAGGCATTGATCGCGCCTAGCCCAGTAATCGCTCTTGCCGGCGAGCAGGCCGAGCACCTGGCTGCTGAACCGCGACGGGAGGCCACCGGTCAAGAACAACAGGCCTCCAAAAAGAACAAAAGCCACTGACCCGGCCGCGGCTCCCGCGAAGAGCAGCCTTCGCGACTTCATCAGTCGCCGGCGGCCGCGGAATGGGCTCTCCACAAATCGCCACGAGAGTGTCGCAATAACGACAGCAACCCCCATCACCGCTGCAATTTCCCATCCGCTAAGCCGCCGAACCAAATAGTACTTAAGGAAAACAAGCAGTGCCCAGTGCCACAAATAGAGCGAATAGGAGATAAGGCCGATGAAGGCGACCGGCTTAGTGCTCAGTACCTTGGCGACGAAGGTGTCGCGCCCCGCGCCGCTGTAAATGATCAGGGCGGCCCCGAGGGTGGGATAGAGAGCGTTCACTCCCGGAAACGCACGAGTTCCCGACAAAGTCAGAAAGCTGTAGACGAGGAGTACTAATCCAAGAAAGGCAAGAACATTGGCAATGAGCCGATGCCGTACAGGCCGAATCACTTGGATCGCAAGAATTCCGCCAAGCAGCAGTTCCCAGGCGCGCGCCAGGGAAGAATAGAAAGCGGCTGAATGGTGGGTGTGGACGTACCAAATGCTGAATGCTAGCGAGAGACCCAGCGCCGAAAGCAAAACGACGGAATAGTGCTTGCGCAAATACCGGGTCACAAGAAAAAGAACAAGCGGGTAGAGAATATAGAACTGCTCCTCGACTGCCAGCGACCAAGTATGCAAGAGCGGCTTCATTTCTGCCGGGGCCTGGAAGTAGCCAGTCTGCATCGAGAACAGGACATTGGAAGAGAAGAGCATAGTGGCAAAGAGACTGCGCCCGAATTCTCTGGCATCATCCGGCATTAAAAGCACATAAGCGGCGAGGGATGCGCAGATGAGCAGGACAAACAGCGCGGGAAGAATGCGGCGCACGCGTCGTTCGTAAAAGTGAGCAACCGAAAAACTGCCCTTGGCGATGTCATCCAGGATGAGTCCGGTAATCAGGTACCCAGAGACGACAAAGAACACGTCCACGCCCGTGAAACCGCCCGAGACCCGAGCTATGCCCGCATGGAAAAGCAACACCGGCACGATCGCCACTGCTCGTAATCCATCGATATCAGCGCGATGTTTCATTACACAAGACGCGAGGGAAGTATAAATTTCCTTTTCGGCCTGGGAAAGGGCCCTTAGTGCATCCGCTTGCGCCTGTTCGACGCGTTGTGAAACGGAGGGTCCAAACCCACGCCGTAAACCAGACGGCGATCCTCGCGTTAACCCCACGAGTACAAATGCCGGCTCAAGGTTGGGAATTTTGGTTCCGTAGTAGCCGGAACTCCTGTAAACTGGTTCGGTTTCCGCAGCAGAACCGACCAACAAATCCCTCTTAGGTTATTCTTTGCTCAAAAAAGCCATCGTCATTGGGCTGGATGGACTGGAACCGACCATTGTTGAGTCCATGCTGGAGCGTGGGGAACTCCCGAATCTTGCGCAGATTCGGCAATCCGGTTCGTATTCGCGGTTGAGAACTACCTATCCCGCGCAGACTCCGGTGGCGTGGTCGTCATTCGCGACGGGAACCAATCCCGGTGGCCACGGGATCTTTGACTTCATCTCGCGCGATCCGGCCACTTATCTTCCTGACGCGGCGCTGAGCCGCTTCGAGTGGCCGAAGAGCGCTTTCGCTCCGCCCCAGGTGGTGAATCAGCGTAAAGGAATGCCGCTATGGCATGCGCTTTCGCAGGCTGGCGTGCCCAGTGTGGTGCTGCGTTGTCCGTGCACGTTTCCTCCAGATGAGCTGAACGGCAGGATGATTGCCGGAGTCGGCGTGCCTGACTTGCGCGGCAGCCAGAACAAAGGGACGTTTTATACCCAGGATAGAAATGCCCAGGCGCGCGAAAGCGAACAGGTAATCATTCTGGATTCAGGATCTGATCTGAAGGCGCATGTGATCGGACCGCGGAACACGCGCCAATCTCCTCCTGGCGATACTACCTGTGAGATTCGAGTTCAGGTCAGCAAAGATCAGCGCCGTCTGGTGATCGAAACCGGAGGCAATCCCGCGCGGATCGAAGTTGCGGAAAGGTCCTGGAGCGAGTGGGTGCGCTTCAAGTTCAAGTTTTCCATGCTGCAATCGGTCACCGGCATCGCGCGCTTCCATGTTAGACAGATCGAGCCGCAGGTCGAGTTCTACGTCTCTGCGGTCAACTTCGACCCGGCAGCTCCGATGTTTCCGGTTTCTGCTCCCGCGAGCTACGCCAAAGATTTGGCCAGTGAAATCGGACTGTTCTCGACTTTAGGAATGGCCGAGGACCATAACGGCCTGAACAACGGCCGCCTCGACGAAGCGGCTTTCTTGGCTCAGTGCGAACTGGTGCTTGCAGAGCGCGAGCGCCTGATGCGCTTCGAACTCGACCGCTTCAAGGAAGGCTTCTTCTTTTTGCTTTTCGATACGCCCGACCGGGTGCAGCACATGCTCTGGCGGTTTCGCGATCGCGAACATCCCGGATATGAGCCAGATCTGGCGTGCGACTTCTCGACGCTGATCGAGCAGCACTACACCCGGTGTGACAGGCTTCTCGCGCCGGTTCTCGACAAGGTGGACGAGAACACGCTTCTCTTTGTGCTCTCCGACCACGGGTTTAATACTTTCCGCCGCGCCTTCGATACCAATACCTGGCTATGGCAAAACGGGCTGCTGGCGCTGAACGACGGCCGCAAGCCGAGTGAAGATCTGGGCGAAGGATTTGCTGCGGTGGACTGGTCGCGAACCTATGCTTACGCAGTAGGACTGGGTGGAATTTATCTGAATTTCAAGGGCCGCGAGGGCGAGGGAATTCTGGAAGACGGCACCGAGGCCGAACGGGTTCGCAATGCGATTCAGACTGGGCTGGCGGAGATTCCTGACGGGGCGGCTCAGCGAGCGGCGGTGCGCAGCGTTTCGCGCAAAGAAGATCTCTATTCCGGGCCTTACGCCGCCAATGCTCCGGATTTGTTGGTTAACTTCCATCCCGGGTTTCGAGTCTCATGGCAGAGCGCGGTTGGAGGATTCTCCAACGCATTGATTGAGGACAACACCCGCCGCTGGAGCGGAGATCACATTGTGGATCCGGAGGCGGTACCCGGAATTTTGTTCATGAATCGCGGCCATCGTCCTCAGGGTGACGGTGTTACCCCGCACATCATTGACCTGGCGCCCACAATCCTGAATCATCTAGGAGTTCCAGTTCCTCAAACCATGGAAGGAAGTTCGTTACTCTGAAATGAAGATTTGTGTTCTTGGACTCGACTGCGCCGCGCCCGAAGTAGTTTTCGGTGACGAGCGCCTGGTGAATCTGCGCCGGTTGATGGACATGGGGGTTTACGGACGCCTCGAGAGTGTGATTCCGCCCATCACCGTGCCGGCATGGATGTGCATGTGCACCAGCCAGGACCCCGGCTCGCTGGGCGTGTACGGCTTTCGCAATCGCACGGACCATTCTTACGAAAAGCTGGGCTTCGCCAATTCCGCGTCCATTAAGGCGCTGGCGATATGGGACCAGCTGGCGAGAGAAGGGAAGCGGTCGATCATCGTCGGAGTGCCGCCGAATTATCCGCCACGCAAGATCAATGGCATTAGCATCGGATGCTTTCTCACACCTGACACGGTGAAGAATGACTTCACGCATCCGGCTTCGTTCAAGGCAAAAGTCAACGAACTGGTCGGCGAGTATCCGGTGGACGTGAAGAATTTCCGCACCGACCGCAAAGACTGGCTTAAAGAAGAAATCTTCCGCATGAGCCAGAAACAGTGGAAAGTTGTGCACTGGATGCTGAAAGAACAGCCGTGGGACTACTTCCATTTCGTGGACATCGGGCTCGACCGCATGCATCACGGCTTCTGGAATTACTTCGACGAAAAACATGTGCAATTCGAGCCGGGAAACCCTTACCAGAATGCCATTCCGGAATACTATTTGTGGCTCGATCAGCAGATCGGGAAAGCGCTCGAATTGCTCGACCAGGAAACTGTGGTTCTGGTGGTTTCCGATCACGGAGCCCAAAGGCTCGACGGCGGAATTGCGATCAATGAATGGCTCATCCGCGAAGGCCTGCTGGTCCTGAACGAATATCCGACCACCCTTACCGCTTTTGACAAGCTGAATGTGGATTGGAGTAAGACTCGCGTGTGGAGCGAAGGCGAAGGCGGGTACTACGCCCGCGTTTTCTTCAACGTTCAGGGCAGGGAGTCGAATGGCGTGATTCCCGCCGGCGAGTACGAGTCTTTCCAGAACGAGATGAAAGCCCGGCTCGAAGCGCTGGCTGACGACAAGGGCCAGCCGCTCAATTCACTGGTTTTCAAACCGAAGGAGCTCTACAAGAACGTTCGCAACATCGCGCCTGACCTGATCGTTCACTTCGGCGGACTTTACTGGCGTTCGATCGGCAGCGTCGGGCACCCAGCGATTCATGTCCAGGAAAATGACACTGGCCCGGACGGCTGCAATCACGCGCAGTACGGAATGTTCATCTTGGCCGCACCCAATTGTCCGCTGAGCGGAGAATACGAAAGCGCGCGCTTGCTGGATATTGCGCCCACGCTTCTCGATCTCGCGGGATACGAAATCCCCGAGACCATGCAGGGCCGCTCACTGGTCGCAGGGATGAAAAAAAAGATTCCTGGCGGAGATTCAGGCGACGGTGAAGCCGAGAAAACTATCCACGATCGCCTCGCCGGGCTGGGATACATCTAACCACCTCACGCGGGCTGGTCAGGTCGGCTAAGATATGTCGCTATGAACAAGCTCGTGAAGGATTTCCCCGCAGCTGCACCAGAAGACAGCACCCGCTCGATTTTGATGCTGGCCGCATGGTTTGGCTTGGTGGCCGGCTTGGTGGAAGGCGTCGGCCTTCTGCTGTTTCAGCGAATCAATTGGGCGAATTGGGGCCGCGCCACTCACGTTTCAGTCGAGATCATTTGGATCTCAGCTATGTGGGACTTCCTTTTGTTCGTGCTGGCGGGGATGGGCGTGGTTTTGTTGGCGCGTCTGCTGCCAAAATTGCCCGCGCTTCGATTCAGCATATTTCTATTTGGCGCATTGACGTTTTACGACTGGCTCGAGCTCACAGACCGTTTAACGCAGTACAGCGTTTTTTTCCTGGCTCTCGGTTTGGCGACGGCCCTGGTTCGTACATTTGGCAAGTACGAAGGCCCGCTCCTGCGCTTTTGGAAGATCAGTCTGCCGGGGGTCGCAGCCGCCTTCGTTCTCGCTTTAGGGGGAATTCAAGGTGAAAAGTGGATTGCTGAGAAGTCCGCGCTGAGCAAACTGCCTCCAGCTCTGGGTGACGCACCCAATGTAGTTGTGATCGTGGTGGACACACTGCGCGCCGATCACCTTTCCGCCTATGGTTACGAGCGAGCTACCAGTCCCAATATCGATCGTATCGCGAGTCAAGGGGTGCTGTTTGAAAATGCGATTGCGGCTTCTTCGTGGACTCTGCCCAGCCACGCTTCAATGCTCACTGGGCGCTTCCCATACGAGCATGGCGCCACCGATATTAAACCTCCCTCGGGCAAAGGCTTCGACAACCGTTATCCCACTCTTGGGGAGGCCTTAGCCCAGCACGGTTACCGCACTGGCGCTTTTTCCGCAAACTACATTTATTTTTCTAAGGACATGGGTTTCGGCCGGGGTTTTAGCCACTTCGAAGACTATTTTCACTCGATATTCGACAAGGTCTCGCGCACTCTCTACGGGAGAGAGATCGCCCGATTGATTTTGCGCCGGGAAAAAGTGAGAAGGTTGATCATCTGGCTGGGTTTTCCCTCGATCGACGAGCTACAACCCAGCAGCCTGTCGAGTTGGATGGTGCGCAAGCGGGCCTCAGAAGTCAATCGTGAGGCCTTGAACTGGATTGATCGTGATGCGACGAGGCCATTTTTCGCTTTCCTGAACTATTTTGACACTCACCGGCCGTACACCACCCCCCCAGGCTACCCCAGGAAGTTCGTGCGATTGGATGCTCATGCCCTGTTGCTCGATCAGCGAAACTCCGACGACTCACCAACAAACAGAATTGCTCCCTATGACGAGAGCATTGCCTACGTAGATGATCAGATTGCCATGTTTCTCGATGCGCTGAAACAGCGCGGAATTGATCAGCATACTCTCGTAGTCATCACGTCTGACCACGGCGAATTACTAGGAGAGCACGGGCTTTACGAACACCAGAAATCGCTGTATCGTCCTCTGATCCAGGTGCCTCTGATCTTTTGGCAACCTGGGCACCTCCCGGCGGGAGTGCGGATCAAGAGGCCGATCAGCAACGTGTCCCTCGCCGCCACCATCATGGATATGTTGAGTTTGAGTGACGGTCCGGCATTTCCAGGACCGTCCCTGCGCGTTCTGTGGAACGCCCAGCAGGTCCCACCGACATGGCCAGACCCACTATCTGAACTGGCACAGTTTAAGTGGGTAAAGAAAGAGTTTCCCTCCCACTACGGTGCGATGACGTCGCTGGTGACGCCCCAATATCACTACATGGTGCACCAGCAGTTTGGGACGGAGCTCTACGACTGGGTACGGGATCCCACTGAATCTGTAAACCTTGCTAAGACGCCTGCCGGACAAGCCGTGGCTCGCACTCTGGCCGCCCAAGTGCAGAGCTCCCTGGCTCAACCCCGGTAGCCGGATTCTACGTTTCGTGGTGCATGGCCAACGTTAAACGACGCGGGGGTCGCCGCTCCGTCGCCTACAAAGTAAAGCTACGCGCGAAGTAAAGTTTTTTCCTTGCGTTTTCACGGCAGATGTTCTCGCGGCCGACAACGCTTCAGTTATAAATAAGCCGTACTGGAATCGCTGACACACCGCCACCCGAAACTGCGGAGCCGGGAGCGAGGCCGCTTCCGCATCCTGAAACATTTAGAATGTAAGCGTTCATGTCACCCCTCGGCGCGATGTCTCCCAGCGTCGGTCCCGGGTAATTCACGAACAACTGCAGGAAACCCACAATGATCACTTGATGAGTGGCAGGCTGCCACGAGGATACGTCGAACAGAGGAACCGTAATAATCGAGTCGCTGGTGCTAATAACAGATCCGGGTGCAACATTGTAGCGACGCTGACTAAAAGAGCCGGGTTGAATCTGCAAAAGGCCGTTGTTCGCAAACGAAACATCCAGCGTGTCCTGCTCAGGATTTTTTCCGGGCGGTTTCTGGGTGGTGGTGTGGATAAGACATTGCAGACCTTGTCGCGCGGCGCCGTTTGGACCTCCAGGATTAACAGTTGGGTCCCACGTGGCCGTTGTCCCTGACACGCCGCATTGCTGGAAGTCGAAAGCAGTTCCGTCACAGCATTCAGTGCTTTTCTCAAAGTTCGTTCCGGCAACGGGGCACCCCGGGGCGGAGGCGCTGGGGCAGTACCGATGAGTATCCGGAAGCAGCATAGGTAGATATTGCCCGGGGCCGGGGGGAGTCGGGTTATTTGGCGGACCGGGGAGGTTGCAACCTGATTGCCCAACGCAAGCCGAAGTTAGCGTGATTGTCTCTCCAATGAATGAGTGCGCCTTCGGATTGATCGCTCCAGTGGAGGGATCCACAAAGGGGATTCCACGCTGGTTTTTATCGTTGTTCGGCACGAGAAATGGTTTCACGCATTTGGGCGCGGGGGGGACAAAACCTCCGGTATTTGCCTGCGAATAGGCCGGATTATAGGCTTCGGCGATCGCAGTAGCGCTGACCGAGGCTATTGAGCCTCCCCAAATTCGAGCAAAGAAAAGCGGGAGGCCGGTTCTCTGCAGCGAAACCGTGATGCGTGGATTTCCGGCAACACTCGGGTTTCCCGGCACACTAAAGCTAAGATTAACGATCGGCGTTCCCTTGATAAAATGCGCGGGCGCGCCAGCCACATTGTTCCGATTCACCACTCCGGAGGCGAAATCTACGGCCATGCTCCGGGCCAGATTCTGCAACGCAGTATTGGAGGGATTTGTGGTGACGCCGGAGTCGACAAAGGCTTTGGCTCCAGCCAGGGCGGCCGCATCGGCGGCGCGTTGGATCTCGCCGTGAGCCAAATACAGTGTAGTCAAATCAATCGCCAGCGCGGCCATTGCCAGCAGGCCTACCATTGCGACGGCCACCAGCGCGAGGGTTTGCCCGCCTTCCCGGCCGCCGTCTGGGGCGCGATTTCCCATGTGAGGCAGCTTCATCTCAATCCTGGTTTGCGGCGACCGCGTCCGTTTCGATCTGCGTGATTCCAGCATAGCGTGCACCCGGAATCAACAGGCCGATCACGCTGCTGAACTGCCACTGATACGGATACTGGAGATCAACGTGGGTTGAAATCTGCTGCACCGGAGCGGATGCGGTCGGCGTGGGGGAAACTATAAACCCCCGGTCGATGGTCAAGGTGAAGGTGGATGAATTCTGGCAGGTTCCGGTGGCCGTCCAAGTAAGCGGGCCGGTTTGCTGGATGGAACCGAGTCCGCAGTCGTTGATGCCTGTGGCGAGCAGATCGGCATCCAGGAGATCGCGAATGGCCGTGACCGAAACCGGAGTGTCACGACTGAGGTCATTGGTCGGCTGCGTGCTGCCGAATCGTGCTCCGTCCCGGGCGGCAAAATTCAGTTTCTCCTTCGTGTTGAACGCCTGGGCAAAATCGTAAATTCCTACCACCAAGACGACCAAGAGCGGGAGCGTGAGCGCAAACTCGAGGATCTGCGACCCGTGCGTGTCTGAAGTCAACTGTCCGCGAACGCGCGAACCCATCAGTCTTCTCCTCGCATTTCGGCCTCAGCTTTCAGCAGGATCTTTTGGTTGCTCAACGAAGTAAACGGGAGGACGGATTGATACGGATATCGGAAACTGACGATGACGCCGCACGCCGGAGGCGCCGTGCTGTTCTGGTCCAGAACGACGTTGCGGCAAATCGTGAATCCGCCACTCGCGGCAGTCGCACAAACCCCGGCCGGAGCAACTCCCGGGCATCCCGTTGGCGGCGGATTGGGAACGAACGGCTGTGCGTGGTCGGGATCCAAATGAGCGGCGGAAAGGGCATCATCAACGGCTTTAATTACAGGATTATCGCAAGGCAGGTTGGATCCCTGCCACGTGCAGGTTGCCTCACAGTTGGCGCAAGCGGGAACGGCGGCGGTTCGCGCTCCTTCGCGCGCCGCGTGATTGATCGTTCCATACACCATGTAGGCGCGCCCAAACCAATAGATAGACAGCAGGAGTAGGAACAGAGCAGGCAGCACCACTGCCGCTTCGGCAATCTGCGAACCGCTCTCACCCAGACGGTTTGATTGCGCTGGACTGAAGGATTTCATGGATCAAAACCTTGCCCACGGCTGCCAAGCAGTATAAAGCACATTGAGGGTCTCACTCCGGCGCGTTGTCCTCTGCTGCGGCGACTGGATGGGATGATTCTTTCCAGGAAGGGGCGGGCAACACTGGTTCTGTGGCTGCGTATTTCAGCAGACACCAGAGCGCCCAGAAGCCATCCTTCCATCCGATCTTCTTGCCTTCCTCGTAAGTCCGTCCCCAATAGCTGATGCCGACCTCGTAGATCCGCAGCCGCCGCTTGGCAATCTTCACCGTGATTTCTGGCTCAAATCCGAAACGGTCCTCTTCGATGGGAATCGACTGGAGGATCTCCCGGCGGAACATTTTGTAGCAGGTCTCCATATCGCTCAGGTTGATGTTGGTCAGGCAATTGGACAGCAGCGTGAGGATCGAATTTCCCACTGAATGCCAGAAATAAAGCACCCGGTGCGGACCGGCTCCGAGAAACCGTGAACCGTAAACAACGTCCGCTTTGTCCTCCAGCAATGGGCCCAGCAATGAAGGATATTCTGCGGGATCGTACTCGAGGTCAGCGTCCTGAATAACGATGAAGTCGCCGCTGGCCTCCCGGATTCCGCGCCTGAGGGCTGCGCCCTTCCCCATATTTTTGGGCTGCAGGAAAACTTTGATCTGAGGATGTGCCGCCTGGAGCTCCGCCAGGATCTCACGCGAACCATCTCGTGACCCGTCATCCACACAGAGCAGTTCAATATCGAGCGGGACGGCGAGCACACGCTCGACAACCGTGCGCAAGGTGGCACGTTCGTTGTAAACCGGCATGACGGCAGAAAGCTTCATGGGGTCTGTGCCGAACAACAGTGTATGACACCAGCAGCGAGTCAGTCTTGGACCGCGAAAGGTTTTTTGGCGGCAAGCCACCAACAAAAAAACCTCTGGTCTCCCAGAGGTCTCATCGCAGTGTACCTCGCAAATCAGTGAGGCCCGCCCATGCCGACCGGAGCTGTAGCTCCTGGACCAGCACTGGTGCCGCTGCTTCCAGGTCCGGGAGTCCCGCTCAACGCTGGACCGCCATTAGAAACATGATCGGTATACGCGACCCGTTCATCGCCTGCACTGAGTGTCTTGTCTCGTCCTTCGCCTTGTGCTTTCGCCGCTTGGTCTTTCCAAAGTAAGAACCGGTCCTGTGCGGCTGATATGTCGTTCTTGCTCACATCACCATCGGCCTTCACGCCATCGTAATTCACGTCGTACGCGTCTTTTACATCCTGGGCGGCACTGTCCTTTTGACGAAGAAAATACTTATAGAGATTCCGGTCCACCGCCCCGTTCAATTTTTTCGCGTCTTCCGCAATTTGTTTCCAGTCCGAGTGCTGCTCATTTGCGATTTCAGTGATGCTCTTACCGGTTTTCAACTTGGCGGCGACGTCCTCCATGTTAGTGCCCTTCTTGGCCAGTTCTTCCGCCAGAAATAATGAGCCATAGTTCAGCCCGGTATTGCGGCGCTCCTCGACTAGCTTTGCGCGAGGCACACTCATCACCGCGGCAATTGTGAGATTCACGGCCCTACGCCCTGTGAAGTCAGCAGCCATTGCGGTGACCTTGTTCAGTTCTTTCTGTGCCTTCTGTTGGTCGTCACCAAATGCCGGAAGTGCGACGATCAGTGTGATTAGGAATACTAGGAAGTGGGTCGGGCTCTTCATACTGAGAACCTCCTGACCAAGGATTGTAGAACAAACCAAAGCGAAGGGATCGAGGCAACTCGGCCGCAACACAGGGGCCTCTAGCATCCCAGAGGCCCGCAACAAAATTTGATTATGAATTACTGTGGTCCACCAAATCCTGCTGGAGAACCAGTGCCCGTGTTGGTATTGGCCGTGCCGCCTTGCCCCCGCCCGCCAGCGCCATTGGCTCCCGGGCCGCCGGTATGGTCAACGTAGCCGATTCTTTCGTCGCCGAGGCCGAGGCCTTGATCCCGTCCTTCACCCTGGGCTTTGGCGGCCTGTTCTTTCCATCTAAGATACCGCCCCTGCGCCATCTCAATTTCCTTCTCGTTGGCATCATCGGCGTCGGCCTTCACGCCATCGTAATGCACATCGTACTTGTCCTTCGCGTCTAGAACGGCCATATCTTTTTCGCGAAGAAAATACTTATAGAGATTCTGGTCGACCGCTGCGTTCATTTTTTTCGCATCGTCCGCAATTTGTTTCCAGTTTACGTTTCGCCCGTTCGCGATCTCGGTGATCTTCTTCCCGCTCTTCAGCTGCGCCGCAATATCCGGCATGGTCGCGCCATTCTTGACCAGCTCCCCAGCCAAAAACAGTGAGCCATAATTGAATCCCGTATCCGTGCGTTGTTGCACCAGGGTTGCGCGCGGCACGCTCAATGTTTGGGACATAGTGAGGTTGACCACCGTGCGGCCGGTGAAATCTCGTGCCATGGCGGTGATCTGGTTGAGTTCTTTCTGTGCCTTCTGTTGGTCGTCACCGAATGCCGGAAGTGCGACTATCAGTGCGATTAAGAATACCAGGAAGCGGGTTGGGCTCTTCATACCGAGTACCTCCTGAACAAGGATTGTAGAACAAACGAGCGCAAAGGGAATCCCTTTTACAAAAGGTTACAACCGCGCAGGTTACCTATCGTGGCCGGCCGAGCAAGACGGCGGACGGTTGAGTTGAGAAGATTGTGGACCAACTGGGGAACGGGCAGAGTCATTCTGACGAAAGAACCCAACCGCCAGGGATCACCATTCAGTCCGGACCCGTGCGTAATATCCCTTGCGGCAGTTCGTCCGCAGGCCGTGTTTGAGAGGAACCACTTCCACCGTTCGATAACCGCCATCTGCGCTGAATGCACCCGGGTTGTAAGCCAGCACGTACTGGTTGCGAAGGGCCTTTTCCACATTACGGAATGCAGAAAAGAGTGCGCTTTCATCATGCGCGGGCAAGAGCGTCCCGCCTGTGGCTTCGGCTAGCTGTTTCAGAACCGCATCACCACCGCCGTTCGGGTCTTGGTCTGAGTAGTTTGTGCTCAGAGCAAAAATCATGACTTCTCCGTGCACCGCAGCCTGTTTCGCCTGCTCAACCGTAGACTGATTTACCGTGTCCACACCATCGCTGATCAGCACGATTGCCCTGCGGATAGTCTGGTCCTCTCGGGTCCCGCGGAGTTTGGTAGATGCCGCGACGACCGCATCATACAGAGATGTATTCCCCTCGGGCTTCACTTTCCTGAGGGCGCTCGAGAGTTTTTCTGTCTTGTCGGTCAGGTCCTGGACGACCTTTACGCTGTCGTTAAAAGCAATAACGAAGGCTTTGTCTTTTCCGGGGCGCAGCATTTTCTTCAGAAAAGCGATCGCGGCGTTTTGCTCGAATCGGAAGCGGTATTCGACCGAAGCACTGGCATCGATGAGCACCGCCAAGTGCAGTGGGAGATCGCTACGTTGCTGAAAATATGTGAGCCGATTAGGTTCCTGATGATTGTCCAGCAACTGGAAATCACCCGGCTGCAGATTGCTTATGAAGTGGCCTCTCTTGTCCGTCACGGTAAAGGCCAGGTTCACCTCATTCACCGTCTTGGAGATAGTCGCTGCCGGGGCGAGAAACTCAGATCCGGAAACACTTGCCACGGAGGGGACCTGGGCTGAAGCGGCAAAGCTCAAGCAGATAAACAAAAACAAAGAGAGAACGAACAAAGAAGAGAAGAGGACAAACCCGAGCCTGGAGTGCACTTTACTACCTCGAAATGCGGCATCCACAACGGCGAGCTTTGTAGATCGCGCACCTATGATGCGGCGGGTAAAACTGCGGCTGCTCAAGAGTTGCAGTAGGAATATTTCTTGCCCGGGCGCCTTTACCTTGCCGCTGGTTCCGCTTCGTTTGTCAACAATTTTTTACACTACAGGTATTGGGAATGCATCCTTTGCCGGAGTACTCTGAATCTATCCCTGCACCCAGCTCGGTTCACAGCGGGAATCACAGTCGGTAGGAAAAGACCTGTATGCATAAAGCCGGCGTTCGTCTTGCCTATACCGCCCTACTGGTACCGCCCTGCTCCTTATTTTTGCGGCTCCTGGAAGTACCCAAGTTAGCGCACGAGATCGAATTTCCCGCCCGGTGGATGCGGCCCAAACCGCATTGGTGAAGGGAACAGCTCACCCCCTGGCGCAAGCACAATTCGATCAGGGGCGTACCGATCCAAGCCAGGCCCTTCACGGAGTTTCTTTGACCTTCCGGCTCTCGCCCGCGCAGCAGGCAGATCTAGACGATCTCTTGCGACAGCAGCAGGACCGTTCGTCCCCCAATTACCACAAGTGGCTGACTCCGGAACAGTACGCCGCCCGCTTCGGGATGACTCAGAATGATTTGGCAAAAGTCACTTCGTGGCTGCAATCTCAAGGGCTCACGGTGGACAGCATTTCTGCTCGGTTGGTCAAATCGAGTACGCACTTCGGACTGAGATCCACAATTATTCCATCAACGGCGAGCGGCACTTCGCTAACGCGACTGACGTGGCGTTGCCTGCCGCCTTTTCCGGTGAAGTGCTGGGAGTCCGAAACCTGAATGATTTCCGCCCTAAGCCGCGAATTCGCCGGGCCTCGTTGCGATTCACCTCGAGCATTACGGGAATTCACAACTTGATTCCGGCCGATTTTGCCACGATCTACAAGTTGCAGAGCCTATACGCGGCTGGCATCGACGGAACCGGGCAGACGATCGCGGTCATCGGGCAAACCCAGATCAGCACTACTGACATTGACGCGTTCCGCAGTGCTGCAGGTTTGCCGGCGAGAACTAGCGGCAACTTCCAGCCAATAGTTGCGGCAGGGACTGGGACAGCGGCGGTCTGTACTGGCGATGAGGCTGAAGCTGATCTCGACCTGGAGTGGTCTGAGGGGGTTGCCAAGAACGCAACGATCAAGTATGTTTACGCCGGCTTGGGTACTGGCAGCACTTGCCGCAGAAGAACCAAGGATGTCTTTGATGCGCTGCAATATGCAATCACTGCCGATGTCGCTCCCATCATAAGCATCAGCTACGGATTGTGTGAGGCCCAACTGGGCAACACAATTGCGCTCACAATGCGGCAGTGGGCGCAGCAGGCCAACGCGCAAGGCCAGACAATCAGTGGCCCTAGCGGTGATAACGGCGCTGCCGATTGCGATTCTGGCGTAGCATTCGCGACCCAGGGCTTGGCCGTAGATGTGCCCGCCAGCATCCCCGAGGTGACTGGCGTGGGCGGAACTGAGTTCACCGGAGATCCTGCCGCGGTTGTACCAACAGGGAGCAATTGTGCCCCAGCGACGGCCTTCTGGAGCGGCTCCTGTGACCCGACGCCAGGAATCGGAAATCCCACCGGCGCATCCGCCCTGGGCCCTATTCCCGAGACAACTTGGAATGACGCCGTTACCTCGCAGGGGTTTTCCTCCAGCGGCGGCGGTGCGAGCCTTATCTTCGGTAAACCCTCCTGGCAGGTTGGCCCCGGTGTCCCCAACGACGGCAAGCGCGACGTGCCTGATATCGCGCTCAGCGCTTCGCCCGGACACGACGGCTATTTAATTTGTTCGCAGGACTTCTTCACGAGCGGTGGCTCAACCGCTACGAGCTGTACGAGCGGCTTCCGAGCCAGCGATCAGACTCTAGCTCGCATTGGCGGAACTTCTGCCGGAGCGCCGACATTTGCCGGGATTCTGGCACTTATCAATCAGGCGACGGCGTCGAATGGCTTGGGAAACGTAAATCCTATGCTCTACAGCCTAGCCGCTAACGCCAGTTCTTCGAACGCATTCAATCCCGTCACCTCGGGCAGCAACAAAGTCCCCTGTACGCCTGGGACAAGGAATTGCCCAAGCGGCGGAACAATAGGCTTCATTGCTGGACCTGGCTATGATCAGGTCACTGGCCTGGGCTCGCTCAACGTCAGCAATCTAATCACAGCCTGGCTTGCCGCCACGCCAAGCGCTGATTTTTCGATCGATGGTCTGGTCAGCGCAGTGGCTGCACCGGGCCAGCAGGGTACGTCAACCATCACAGTGACCGCACTGAACGGCTTCACCGGAACGGTAAATCTGTCATGTGCGCCGAGCGTAGCCACAGTGCACATAAGCTGTTCCCTTAGTGCGCCCAGCGTTGACCTGACCAGCTCGGTTAAGACCGGCACGGTCACTATGAACATTGCTACCCTGGCAGAACTGCGGTTGCTGCCCGGAGCACATCCGCGCGGGCTCTGGTTTGTGGCAAGCGGTGCCACACTATTTGCCACTGTCATTTTGGGCGGAGTCCCTCTACGCCGCCGGAAATGGTCGGCCATCCTTGGACTGCTGGTATTTGTCTGTTTGAGTTTAGCTCTAGGCTGCGGAGGCGGAGGCAGCAGCACCCAGCCGAGCCCGGGCGCGTCTGCAGTAACGTACTTGATAAATGTGACGGGAGCCAGCGGAGCAATCTCGCACACCACCGCGGTCAGTGTGACCGTACAGTGACAAACCCGCGTCACGCTGACGGCAGGTTGCGGATAACTCGATGACGTGTGCGCAAACCGGGAAGGGCCCGGCCTTCAGCCGTGCCGACTAGTTGATTTAGTTGCACGCGGCACAACCGGAAGTCATGCTTCCGAATCTTCCACACCCCGCGCCATAAAGTAACCACCCACCCTCGCCGATAGTTAGACAGTGACTGCCTCCGAGACGATACCTGCCTTGAGCGTCCCCGCTCCCGGCGTACGATGCAGCTATGTCGCCCGCCAGCCGATATTGATGGCCGATGAAAAGGTGTTTGGCTACGAACTGCTTTTTCGGGATGGAGTGGAAGACTATTTCCGCGCGACGGACGCCGACGCCGCCTCCCGCCAGACGCTGGACTCCACGCTTCAAGTTGGGTTGGAGGTCCTTTGTAATGGGCACCGTGGCTTCGTGAATTGCACTCGCGAAATTCTCCTTAAAGACTACATGACGCTACTTCCTTCGCCGCTGGCGGTGGTAGAGGTGCTCGAGTCAGTGCCGCCGGATGATCTTGTGAGGGCCGCTCTGCAGCGTTTGAAGCAGGCTGGCTAAATGATTGCGCTAGATGACTTCACAATAGATGATCCGCGCACGCCGCTCACCGATTTTGCCGACATCCTGAAGGTGGACCTCCGCCAGACCACGCTGGAACAAGGCGCGGCCATCGCGAAACGTTATGGACCGTGGCGTTGTCGCATGCTGGCCGAGAAGGTCGAAAGCCGCGAAGAGTTCGTTGCTGCCAAAGCCGCTGGATTTGTTTATTTCCAGGGATATTTTGTCCGTCGGCCCGAAGTCCTTCAAGCCAAAGAAATCCCCGCCAATCAACTCAATCATGTGCGCCTGTTGCAGGCAGTTTCTCAGCCTGAGCTTCAGCTGCGTGAGTTGGACTAAGGCAGTGCTCTTGGGCGGCGCCAGCGCGCTTCGGCCACTCTATCAATTTATGCTGGCGCGGGAGTCGGGCGATTGGGAGGCGACGGCCGAGTTCGCTCGCCAGCTTGGATTGAGCGACAGCGAAGTCGCGGAGGCCTACTGGCAGGCTATGCAGTGGGTAAGTCAGATCAGCGCAGTTTGACTTGCTCCAAACCTTGACACAACCCCTGATGGAGGGGTGAGGTTTCTCCCATAAATTAAGTCCGCAAACCGCGCTGTTTTGGGTGTAAGCTTTGGCCACGATATTTCATCGCGTTGGAGCGTTCCATGAAAAGATTTCAGTTTTTCCCCTTGGCGGTGACGTGTGTCTTCGCCGCGCTTTATGTTTTCCCGGCCGCGGCGACTGCGGAAGGCACAACCCGTACCTACTACATCGCCGTAGATGAGATCGAGTGGGACTACACCCCCATGGGCGTTGACCAGATGATGGGCATGCCCTTCGACAAGATGGCGAAGATGTACGTCGAATCCGACAAGCACCAGATCGGCAGGGTGTACCAGAAAGCGGTCTATCGCGAATACACCGACGCCACCTTCGCTACGGTCAAGAAGCGCACCCCCGAATGGGAGCATCTTGGTCTCCTGGGCCCGGCCTTGCACGCCGAGGTCGGAGATACCATCCAGATCTTCTTTAAGAACAATGGAACGCAGAGCTACAGCATGCATCCTCATGGCGTGTTCTACGAGAAGTCATCAGAGGGCTCGTACTACAACGATGGCGCCAACGATCCTACGCATAACGGAATCGTCGCTCCAGGCGCGACCCACACCTACATTTGGAAAGTGCCGGAGCGCTCGGGACCAGGTCCCAACGACCCCAGTTCGATAGTCTGGCTTTATCATTCACACAACTTCGAAGGTCACGATACTAACGCCGGACTGATCGGCACGATCATCATCGCCCGCAAAGGTATGGCCCGTCCCGATGGAACTGCCAAGGATGTTGACCGCGAGTTTGTCACTTCGTTTTTCATCATCGACGAAAACAACAGTTGGTATCTCAACCACAACATCCAGGCTCATACCACCGAGCCGAAGACCGTGAACAAGCTTGAGAGCAGTCCGACGGACGCTGAAGGCAATTTCTCCATCGTCGGAAGTGGGTTCGTTTCTGCGAATATTCGTGCGACCATGAACGGCTATCTTTTCGGCAACATGCCGATGATGACCATGCATAAGGGCGAGCATGTGCGCTGGTATCTCATTAGCTTGGGAAATGGTTTCAACTTCCACACTCCGCATTGGCATGGGAACGTCGTGACCGTGAACGGATCACGCACCGATGTACTATTTCTTTCTCCGGCGCAGATGGTCACCGCCGACATGGTGCCCGACGACGTCGGCACCTGGATGTACCACTGCCACGTCAGCGACCATATGGAGGCTGGAATGATGTCTATGTACCGGGTGCTGCCGTAACCCATCAGTCCGAAAAGTTGTAGCTCGACCCGTTCTTCCGGCAATCGCTGACGACCACGGGATCTCCCGATGCGCGGAGCAGGGAACTGGCAAAGTCCACCCTTTCAGAAGCGGCGATTTCAGGATCAGGAATCTCGCCGATAATTTCCTCCGCCAGCGAAGTCGAAATCTTGGCCGCAACTTGTATGCACCTTCGCCACAAATCCGCCGATGGCCAGGTGCCCTTGAATGCCTTGTTGGGATCATCCGCATCGGTATCGTGAGCGTAGATTTTCTCGGCCGCCTTCAGCAGAGGTTTTAGCGCCTTCCGGGCCCCATCTTCATCGCCTAGATCCAGATATATTTTGGGCAGATTCGCAATCCCCGCTATCTGCTGCGGCGTCAACTGATCTTCAATTTTCAAAATCTCATCCAGCGCCGACTTGGCAACGGAAGGTTTTTTCTTGACTGCGCTCTTGGCAATTTCTGCCAGCAGCTGGGCACGGGGAGAGTCCTGCGACGGCCCCTGCACCGGCAGGCCTAGCGCGTCCGCCATCGCCTGAGCCGGGTCCTTCTCTGACTCCTTTGCGATCTCCATCATGCGCTGCCTGATTTGCTCCGCAACTTGTTGCGTCGCCATTCCCTCCGCCGCTTTGGGAGAATCGTCATCTGTGATTCCATACGAGTAGATGTTTCCCTGCGAGGTCAGCGATTCCATCCCTTTTGGATACTTCTTGAGCTGCGCCTGAAGCTCGGCGTCGTCGCGCAACAGCGACTCAGCTTTGTCCTTATCGAGTTCCTCCAAGACCGGCAGAAGCTGGAACAGACGGAGCTCATAAGGCGACTTCAGAGCAACACTGCCCTCTGCAGACGCCATGGAATAGTGCGAGTGGGATTCCTGAGATTTCGTCTGCTCCAGCACTTTATCGATCGCTTCGAGGACAAGCGCAGGCGGCACGTGCATCCAAGTACGCTCGATGAAGCTGCCTACATCGTCCGTACTGAAGCTCCCGCCGTTCGCATGTTGCTGAAAATTGCTCAACGCCTGGTTGAAGATCGTCATCCGGTCTGCCGACTGCTCCGGTCCCACGTTCAAGAGCAGGTCGGCTGCTGCTGCGAAAGGATACTGCTCAGCATCCGTGAGCTGCGAGAGCATCGCCTCCGCTCGCGGCACGTTTTTTTTCTCAACGTAATGCTTGACCAACTCTGTGGCAATTCGCGTCCGCACCGGCTCTGTGGCGCGTGGCAGCAATTCTTCAGCCTCCACGATCTTCTCTTTCTTGATCATCTCCGAAAGCACCCGTTCTTGTATCCAGCTTTTAATGTCGCCAGCACTCCCGATGGGACCACATTGGTCGCGATCCGGAGGGTCCTCAATTGCTTCGGAAGCAACGAACGAATCGTTCGCCACGCTCTCTGACTTCTTGGGGTCGATGGGCACATACGCGTACGACGCTCGCCAAAGCACGAATGCCCGCATGTCAGCCTCAAGGCCTCCGGCTTCGGCCGCCACCGCTTTCAGCAGATGCAGTCCTTGTTCTTGTCGAGGAGTGAGCTTCGGCGGTGCTGCCTTTTGCTTCGCCTGGCCGGCAGTGTCCGGAGTGCCGCGCTTTGCTGCCGGAGCAGTCTGCGCCGCACACCAGGTCGCAACCAACGTGACAGCAATCCACATCAACCAACGTGCTGGTGACCAACACCGTGCCTTCCGAAATGCAATCTTCTCCATGGCCGTTTGCGAGGGCAAGATTATAGAACGTCCAAACCAATACAAAAGTTCAATAAAGTTGAACGTGCCCTACGGTTACCTCTGTGTAAATCTCAATTGACTTCCCGCTTGCTTTGCGGCGCTGAGAGCGGTAGCATGATTATGTTCCCAGCGGCCATGCCCCCTGGCTGGCCTCCCGCGCCCACTGGCTCCAGGCGCCTAACGGACACAGATCAAGTTCCAGCCGAAATGGGTTTTTCCTCACGCTACGCGCGTTTGCGCGACGCAAGGTACTACCCAATAGAGGTGAGTTTTAGAGCCGTAAAATGAGTCCCCCTTCGAGCGGAGACTGAATAGGACTTACGAGAACAATATGAATGCAGGACCTGGACGCCCCTCCGGTGGAGGAGGGAAAAACAGGCGGCGGCGCGGTCGCCGTCCCCCTAGAGGCGGGAGCGGGAATCCCGCTGGCCGTGATCAGCAGCATGGCGGAATTTACAGCGCGCCCATGGACCATAGTTACCGCGCTGCTTTGGCCGGCGGAGGTAACGGCGCGCGCCCCGGACGCTCGAGGCCCGGCTTTGCCCCCAATTATCCGCAGCCCGAACCTGAGCCGCTGCCGGTTCGCGAGGACGCTACGCCTCGTATTTTTGCCTTTGTGGATGAGCTTTTCTTTCAAGCCAAAATCCAGGAAACTGCGCGCAAACTGAATGTGAAGGTCGAATTCCTCAAGACCGAACAGGAGCTGTCCGACCGGCTCAAGCAGAATGGCGACGAGAAGCCGTCACTGATCATCTTCGACCTAAACAGCTCCAGTGTGAAGCCGTTGACCCTGATTCCAAAGCTAAAGACTAAGTTGAAGAAGGGGACGTCAATCATCGGCTTCCTGTCTCATGTGCAGGGCGATTTAAAGCTGAAGGCCCACGAGGCTGGATGCGACATGGTGGTGCCACGGTCAGCTTTCTCTCAGAACTTGCCGCAACTCCTGCGGAGGCATGGGGCGCCCAACGAAGAGATAGTGAATTAAAATTTCCCGGTCGCTTAACTTGGGAAATGAAAATGGACGTCCTGGCGTGAGCTGATTGCCGTGCCATCCAAGGTGGCTGGTTTGAAATGCCAGTTTCTTACAGTCGCGATTACCTTCTCGTCGATATCCTCTTGCAGTGACTGCAGTAGTCGAGTCTCCGTCACGTTGCCTTGGTCATCAATCGTGACCTCGACAATTACATCTCCCTGAAGTCCTCGCGGCAACTGCCACGGGTAGATCGGCGGATCAGGAAACACGATGGGCAAAGCCGGTCTGGCCTCGATGCCCGACCCAGGCCCATGGTAGAGGGAACCGTAAGGCGTGCCGGACCGCGCCGAAGCGCTCACTTTCTCAGGCACTTCCTTCGGAGATTTGGGATTTTGCTTGGCTCGAAACAGGAGTTGTTTTGAAGCCGGCTTTAGCTCTGCTGTTCGTGGAAAGTAAACCAGCGTATCGGACTGGCCACGCTGACCCCAGGCCACAGAGGAAGGCTTCACAAATACTGGACTGCGATGCAGCCACAAAAATAGGATGAGGCAGTGGAGTAGAAACGAAGCGAGGAGTGAGAGAGTGTTCCTCCGGCTACCATGCTTTGGGATATTGAACATTATGCAGACTCCGTCATCGCTCAAGCTATCCTGGGGGCCACCGCAGGGTCCGTCCGCCAAGCAGATGCACGTGCAGATGGAAGACCGACTGTCCTGATCCCGGGCCGACGTTCAGTACTGTCCGGTAACTGTCCTCAATTTTTCTTTCGCGCGCGATTTTTGCCGCGACAAGATGACATCGACCGATGATTTCCGCATCGCTCGGTGTCGCTTCCTTTAATCCAGGCAAATGCTTTTTCGGGATGATCAGCACGTGGGTAGGCGCCTTGGGATCGATGTCTTCAAAAGCATAGGCGTGCTCGTCGTCATACACTTTTTTCGAAGGAATGTCACCGCTGATGATCTTGCAAAACAAACAATCATTCATTTCGGCACCGCAAAGTTGAAACGACTCTTACAGTCCTTAACCGTATAAGCGAACAGCCTAACGACCAACGACCAACGACCAACGACCAACGACCAACGACTACCTAATCCAGTCTTACCAGAAAGATTGCTCCCTCATTCGTCTTCGCGTCACGCATCACCTCTTCGGCTCTGGCACGCAGATCGTCTTTCACTCTGACCCGCACCCACCAGTCGCCTACCGGGCTATTGAAGGTCAGGACTTTGGCGGTCCGATACCGCCGCGTCAAATGGCCGGCCAAGTCTCGCGCAGCCTCCTCTTTCTCAAACGCGCCAATCTGCACCGCCCAGCGACCCCCGCTCACGATGGGTTCGGGAGTCTTCAGCACCTCTAGCCGAACCTGCGCCGTGCCCTTTTGCACCAGGCCAATCTTCTTCGCCGCGGCCTGTGAAAGATCAACGATGCGGCCCTCAATAAATGGTCCGCGGTCGGTGATTCGTACGATCGCGGAACTTCCAGTCCCAGTGTCGGTGACTCGCACAATAGAACCGAGCGGCAGCGTGCGATGCGCCGCGGTCATGGCATGCATGTCGTAGATCTCACCGTTCGAGCCACGCCGGTTGTGATAAGGAGCGCCATACCAGCTCGCGATGCCGGTTTCGACCAGCAAAGGCTTGGTGTCAGGGGCAATTTCAATAGCTTCCTGCGTCTCGAGAGGTTTCGCTTGGCTTGATACGTCTGAGGATTGCTGCCCGATGGGAGGCGCAGGAGGGACGGCCACAATGACTTGCCTGTGTCCGCAGCCGACAAGGGAAAAAAACAGCGCAAGGAGGAGGCCCGGCGCAAAGCGCGAAACTCTCAACCTGAATGTGAATCGGCCTAGCATTCGTATCAGGGCATGGCCTTCAGCCATGCCGTATCGGTAGCCAGTTGGTTTACGGCACGCCTGAAAGGGCGTGCCCTGATACGAATCCGCAAACCGAATTGATCCGCTAGAGAACATTCGTTTCATTTACGGGTCTGCGAATGCTTCTCCATGTAGTTCGCCAATTCGTGCAGCTTTTCGGCAGCCGTGCGGATGGCCTTGGTTGAGTGCTGCCGGACCGCCGGTACCACTTCGTCGTTCAAATATTTGATGAACTCGGCAGCTTCCTTCTCCAGCCGTTCGGTGGTCTCTCCCACCGTCTTGTTCACACGTGCAGACGTATCTTCGACCTTGCGGTTGAAATCGCTCATAGCGCTCCGAGCCCTCGTTCCTCAAATTCACGAACATGGATAGACCAAACCATTATTCCGTGCCACATACTCAGGGGTCAATGAGGAACTCGACGAATTCGTCTTGGATTGGCTGTCCCTGGGAAGGAAACTACTTGTCTGCTGAACTAGAAAGTTGGAGCAATCTCTTCGCGCTTTTTGCGAAAGCGTGAGCGAAGCATGGCGAGCAAAGTACAATCGGTTCAGCCTCGATCATGAAGTCCACTTCTCATTCCGATTCCAGTCATCCGCCGCAAATTCGCCGTGCGCTCCTCGCATGGTTTGAGAAGAATCAACGCGACCTGCCCTGGCGCAAGACGAGCGATCCGTACCGCATTTGGATTTCGGAGGTCATGCTGCAGCAGACCCGAGTCGCCGCGGTCATCCTGCGTTACGCGGCATTTCTCAACCGGTTCCCCTCGGTACAAAAACTTGCTTCCGCACGCGAATCGTCCGTGTTGGCTGAATGGAGCGGGTTGGGATATTACCGCCGAGCGCGTAATTTGCGTGCGGCCGCAAGAGTCATTGTCGGGGAGCATGGCGGCAATTTCCCTCAGACCGCTGACTCCTGGCGCGCGCTGCCCGGAATCGGAAGGTACACGGCCGCCGCCATCGCCAGCATTGCTTTCAACGAACCGATCGCGGTGCTCGACGGCAATGTTGAGCGTGTACTGCGGCGTCTGCTCGGAGGCACCCCTACAAGTCAGGAATTGTGGATCGCAGCGCAGGAATTGCTAGATCACAAGCGGCCCGGGGACTTCAACCAGGCCATGATGGAGTTGGGAGCAACCGTCTGCCTGCCGCGCCAGCCATTGTGCTCCGAATGCCCAATCAGAAAATTCTGCCGGACGCGCGGATGCGGCGACTCAATAAACCGCAAATCCCCCCAGCAAAGACGCAAAATCACGTATGCTCTTGGCCGTGACCAGGATTTGATTCTCCTGGTTTGCAGATCCAAGAGCCACAGCTTGATGCCTGGCATGTGGGAGTTGCCTGAGCTCGCATCACCCCCTGCTACCGACGAGCTGTTATTTTCTATAAGACACTCAATCACTGTCACCGACTTCAAAGTGCAAGTCGTCAGCAGAAAGAGGATTTTGGCGGCTAAAGGCGTGTGGGTTGGAATCCCCCGGTTGACTCGGCTGCCGCTGACGGGTTTGGCGCGCAAGATCCTTCGGACCGCTGGAATCATCTAACAAATCACAGATCAAGTGAGGCCGGCCATGAAATGGCTGAGTAGTCTATTCGAAGGAAGACAGATGCAAGCCCTGGCGGCGGGAACGGCGGCCCCGCAATTTGAATTATCGGAAATGGACGGATCAAAATTCTCTCTGGCCCAGGCTCTCTCTCGCGGGCCGGTACTGGCGGTATTTTTCAAAGTTTCTTGTCCGGTTTGCCAGTACGCATTCCCTTATTTCCAGCGCATTTATAAAGCGTACGGCAGCGAGAAACTCAGCGTGGTTGGTATTTCGCAAAACGAGAAGCGAGATACGGCTGATTTCATGAAGCGATTTGGCGTCACCTTTCCCGTCCTGCTAGACGACACGAAAAAGTTTCCGGTATCGAATGCCTACGGGCTGACCAATGTTCCGACCGCCTTCTGGATTTCCGAAGATGGAATAATCGAAATCTCCAGTGTGGGATGGGTGCGAAAGGAATTTGAAAACATCGCGCAGAAAGCCGCATTGACGAACGGGAGCGCGCCCAAGACCGTTTTTCAACCCGCCGAGCAAGTGGCGGACTTCCGCCCTGGTTGAGGGTCCAGAAACTAGCCCGCAGGTTGCGGGCACATAGGCTGTCAGCCATCAGCTCAGCTTTCAGCTTTGCGACCCACCGCCTAGAGCTGATAGCTCTTCCAGCTTCCCGTAGAATATCCAGTTCCGCTCATCCCGGTTTCAGGAGCCCCACTGAATGCAAAAGACTGTTTTCGTCGTCATCCCCCTCGCTCTGGTCCTCACTTTCTCCATCGCACAAGCCGCTCGCAAAGCTGCAGGTAGTTCCGGCGCATCAGCGCATCTTCCAAGCGTCGCGATTGCCGCTCTGGAGAAGATTGAGCCTGAGCGCATCCGGGCGCACGTGCGCTTCCTCTCGCACGATCTTCTTGAGGGCCGAGGTACCGGCCAGCGTGGCGGAGACATTGCCGCGGAATATATTGCGACTCAGTTCTGGCTCTACGGACTGAAGGCGGCCGGCGACAACGGAACTTTCTTCCAGAAAGTGCCTATGGTCGGAATCACTCCAGCGCCCGAGACCACCTTCGAACTCGCGCCCGCCAAGGGAGATGCCATGCAACTTAAGCCGCTCGATCAATACGTCGCTTATGACGAGACCCAACGGCCATCCGATGACATTGACGCCGAGATCGTTTACGTGGGATACGGCATTGAAGCCCCCGAGTATCAATGGGACGACTACAAAGGTGTGGACGTTCGCGGCAAAGTCCTGTTGATGCTGGTGAATGAGCCGTCCTCTGACGATCCCAATTTTTTCAAGGGCAGGGCGCTGACCTACTACGGCCGCTGGACATATAAGTATGAGGAAGCCGCGCGCAGAGGCGCGGTTGGAGCCATGCTAATCCACAAATCGGAGATGGCCAGTTATCCGTGGGAGGTAGTGCGCAATTCGAATTCTGGCGAAAAATCTTTTCTGAAGAGTGACGCGCCGCAACTGACAGCCGCTTCCTGGATCCAATTGGACGTCGCCCGCCAAATGGCGCAAAAGTCCGGCATGGACCTCGACAAATTGATGGCCGATGCACAGTCGCGCAACTTCCGTCCAGTGCCGCTCCCTGTCAAGCTGAAAGCACACATGGTGAGCAAAATCCGGCAAATATCGTCAAACAATGTCGTCGCGATGCTACCCGGCTCTGACCCAAAGCTTAAGAATGAAGCCGTGATCTACACGGCGCACTACGACCATCTCGGGATTCGTCCAGATATGCCCGGCGACAACATCTATAACGGCGCGCGCGACAACGCCACGGGTTGCGGGATCCTGCTCGAATTGGCGCGAGTGTTTGCGCAGGCGCCGGCCAGGCCGCGACGCTCGGTGCTGTTCGCCTCAGTGACCGCCGAAGAACAAGGATTGCTTGGGTCAGAATATCTCGGCAAGCATCCGCCGGTTCCGGCCAACAAGATTTCCCTCGACCTTAATTTCGATGATGTGCCGCCGCTCGGCGAGCCTCAAGAAGTAGAGGTTTCAGGCTCGGAGCGCACCGCGTTCTATCCAACCGTCGAGGCCATGGCACAAGAATTCCGTTTTGCGATCCGGCCCGATTCACATCCCGAAGCCGGACACTTCTACCGTTCCGACCACTTCAGCATGGCCCGCGTGGGCGTTCCCGCGTTCTCCATCAACGAAGGAATGAAGTACAAGGGCCACAACACCGACTGGGGCATGCAGCAGGCAGAGGAGTTCACCAACAAGCACTATCACCAGCCCAGCGACGAATACAGCCCCCGCATGGACTTTAGGGGTGATGCGGCGATCGCGCGTTTCGGCTTTGCCCTGGGATGGGCGGCGGCATCGCAACCGAAGCTGATCGGCTGGCAGAGTGGCGATGAGTTTGAGAAGGCGAGAGTGCAGAGCCAGGGGGCTGCTCACTGAACTGCGAAGACGATTCAGTCGCCTAGTGCTAAATTGTCTCCAGCTATGAATGATCGTGTGCGCGGGCGCGAAGTGCTGTTTGAGGGACTCCAGGAAGACGAGATTCTGAATCTCCCAAGAGAGACGGTCGAGCAGTTGATCCTGCTGGGTGAGCCGCTTGTTTTTCGAGTGGGTTCAGCAGTGATTCTTGGCTCTTTCAAGATCGACTCGGGACGACTGGTCGTCGAACTCGCTCAGATCGAGGGTGGCGGCGAAGGGGTGCTGGTGTCTCTGGCCTCGCTGGTGAGACGATACGCCAAGCTGCATGAACTGGAGTATGTCGAATGGATCGTACACGCCGTGTCTTGTGCCAAACCAAATATTAAGCTTCGGCGCGTGCTTGAACGCCGAGGTTTTGTCATCAAGCAAGTCGCCGGAGTGGGGGAGGCTTACTATCTCATCGATTCTCTCTAGAAGAACCGGGATATAGATTCACGCACGCCGCTGGAACTCCAGCGCCTCCCAGTTCGTATCTAAGATCAGGAGAACTGTCATGGCCGCTTTCTTTCTCTGGTGCATTCTGTTCGTGCTGTGCTGGCCGCTGGCTCTGCTCGCGCTGGTGCTCTACCCAATTGTCTGGTTGCTGCTATTGCCGTTCCGCATTGTGGGCATTGCCGTTCACGGGGTGCTGGCGCTAGTCTGGGCTGTGGTGATGCTGCCGGTCCGTTTGTTAAGCGCGCCTTTTCGACTGGTGTAGCGGTGGACGAAGAGATATGGCAAATAAGCGAGATGTTGCTTTTGGGTGGAGCAGCGCTTCCAGCGCTGCAATATAAGTCCCTCTTAAACCTGTCATCCCGAGCGGAGCCAAATGATTCGCAACGCGAATCATTTGCGGAGTCGAGGAACCTGCTCTCCTCCAAGCACCGCCGACCGTAACAAGGAAACAGCAGGTCTTTCGACTGCGCGCGCGGACTCGCGAGCGAGCCCACGCACTGCGCTCAAGATGACAAGTGCAAAGGGGGACTATATTGCAGCGCTGGAAGCGCTGCTCCACCCAAAATCAACCCCTCACTTCCGCCCCCAGCTTTTCAGCTCTCCATATTCTTAAGCCCCGGACTCAAAATCAGCGTCGGCTCCGTTGCCTTTTGCACGTCATCCGCCGTAAGCCCTGGCGCTATCTCTTCCAGCACCAGCCCTGTCGGAGTCACGCGGATGTAGGCCAACTCCGTCACAATCGTATCCACAACTTTCGCCCCGGTGAGCGGCAGAGTACATTTCTTCAGAATTTTGGGCTGGCCTTCGCGCGTGGTGTGCTCCATGGCGACGATCACGCGGCGGGCGCTCGCGACCAGATCCATCGCGCCGCCCATGCCTTTCACCATTTTTCCGGGAATCATCCAATTCGCCAGATTGCCTTCTTCATCCACTTCCATCGCGCCTAGCACGCTCAGGTCAATATGTCCGCCGCGAATCATCGCAAAGGAATCGGCGCTGGAAAAATAAGCTGTGCCTGGCATCTCGCTCACAGTTTCTTTTCCGGCATTGATGAGGTCGGGATCTTCCTGGCCCTCGATCGGATAAGGGCCAATGCCCAGCATTCCGTTCTCGCTCTGGAGAACAACTTGAATCCCAGGCGGCACATGGTTTGCCACTAGCGTCGGCATGCCGATGCCGAGATTCACATAGAATCCATCACGCAACTCACGAGCAATGCGCTTCACGATGCGGTCGCGTTTGTCGAGGTCTTTAGGCATCGTCATTCGTTATTCGTCGTTGGCCTTAAGATGCCATTGGTTCGTGATCTTGGCCAACGACCAACGACGAAACGACCAACGACGCCTTTAACTTTTCCTCACTGTTCTTCTTTCAATCCTGCGCTCGTACCGCCCGCCCTGGAAAATCCGTTTCACGTGAACGCTGGGAGTATGCACCATGTCGGGATCGAGTTCTCCGACCTCGACCAGGTGCTCGACTTCAGCAATCGTGATTTTCGCAGCAGTTGCCATCAGGGGATTGAAATTTCGTGCTGTCTTGCGATAGACCAGATTTCCCCAAGTATCACCCTTCCAGGCTTTCACTAAGGCAAAATCCGCCTTCAGCGCGTGTTCCATGAGGTACATGCGGCCAGCGAATTCCCGCGTTTCTTTGTTGTCTGCGACAATTGTGCCGACACCGGTGGGCGTGAAAAAGGCTGGAATGCCTGCGCCTCCCGCCCGAATGCGCTCGGAAAATGTCCCCTGTGGCACGAGTTGCAAATCAATTTTATTTTCCAGAACCATCTGCTCGAGCAGTTTATTTTCCCCGACGTAGGTGCCGATGTGCCTGCTAATCTGGCCGGCAGCGAGCAGAAGTCCCATACCGTATCCGTCCACGCCGACATTGTTGCTGATGGTCGTGAGGTTCTTTGTGCCCTTACGGACCAGAGCGCGAATCAAGTTTTCCGGAATACCGCACAGGCCGAAGCCGCCAATCATGATGGTCGCGCCAGCGGGTATGTCGCGGACCGCTTCATCGGCGCTGGCAACAACTTTATTCATAGCGTGGAAATTCTAATGCAAATTCACCACGGGGACACGGAGGACACAGAGGCACAGATCTGAAGAAATATGTTAACGGCCTTTCTCCGTGACTCTGTGTCTCCGTGGTGGACGGTTCTTCAGTTTGTGTGCGCGCTCAAACTCCGCCTCTAGTTCGCGGGTATCGAGATTCTCACGAAGGTGTGCCAGCCGCTGCTCCAACTTGAGCAGTGCGTCGGCAATACTCTTCTTGTTGGTGATCGCGATGTCGCGCCACATGGAATAGGGGCTTGCCGCAATTCGAGTCATTTCACGCAGTGCCCGCCCGCCGGATTCGAGCAAGGGGGCCTCTTCTCCGTATTCTTCGACCAGCGTTGCTGCGAGGGCCGTCGCGAGCATCTGCGGAACGTGGCTGATCCAGGTGCAGAGTTGATCGTGCTCGTCCGCATCGAGGACGGCAATCGTAACGCCCAGCTTCTTCAGCCACGCAAGATATTCCGCAGTTATCCCGGTTCGGAGCGTTTGTCCCGGCAAAGGAGTCAAGAACCAGACTGCTCCACGAAAAAGATCCGGCTCGGCAAACTTGATCCCCTGATTTTCCTTTCCCGCCATAGGATGGCCAGCGAGAAAACGTTGCGCGGCATTCTTGCCGAAGGCCTTTTGTGCACTTGCAACAATTTCCGCCTTCGTACTTCCAACGTCGGTCAGGAGAGTGTTCGAAGAGAGATGCGGCGCCAGCCGCGCAATCAATTCTATGATCCCGCCCACCGGCGTTGCCAGCACAACCAAATCGCTGTCGCGACCAGCTTGAATCGGATCGGAGGAACCTTGATGAATGGCGCCGATTTGTTTCGCGCGCACAAGAACCGCGGCACGATCACATCCAATAATCTTTCCCGAGAAGCCGTTCTTCCTGAGCGCCAATCCAAGCGAGCCGCCGATCAGTCCGGTTCCGACAATCGTGATCTGACGAATTCGCTGTCCACCTGGCGACGTCCGCGATCGAGTCATGGAAGTTGTTTACGCGATCGTCCTGCCCACCGCAGGCGCAATCATCCGCATCTGATCCATTAGCTCGGCGAACTGCTGCGGATAGAGCGATTGCGCTCCGTCGGAGAGCGCCTTGTCTGGATCGTGATGAACTTCGATCAGCAGCGCATCGGCGCCTGCGGCAATCGAAGCCCTGGCCATCGGAGCGACCTTGTCTCGGCGCCCGGTTCCGTGCGAAGGGTCTGATGCAATCGGCAGGTGTGACAACTTGTGCACCACCGGAATGGCGGAAATGTCCATGGTGTTGCGCGTGTAAGTTTCAAACGTGCGAATGCCGCGCTCGCACACAATAATGTTGTAATTGCCGCCAGCCATAATGTATTCGGCGGAGAGCAGCAGTTCCTCCAGCGTGGCCGCGATGCCGCGCTTCAACAAAATCGGCGACTTCAGTTTCCCCAGTTCGCGCAGCAGATTGAAATTCTGCATGTTGCGCGCCCCTACTTGCAGGATGTCCACATAGGGGAGCATGACCTCGATCTGTGAAATCTCCATCACTTCGCTGATGACCAGCAGGTTGTGCTTGTCCCCCGCTTCGCGCAGCAGTTTGAGCGCTTCCAGACCCAGTCCCTGGAACGAATACGGCGAACTGCGAGGTTTGAACGCCCCGCCACGCAAGCCGCGCGCTCCGGCTTTTGCGATTTGTTCGGCAACGGTGAACAACTGGTTGCGTGATTCGACCGAGCACGGCCCCGCCATCACGACCACGTCTTTTCCGCCGACCTTCACGCCATTGGCAAACTCAATCACCGTGCCCTGGGGACGGAAGCTGCGTCCAGCGAGCTTGTAAGGCGCGCTAATGCGATGGACTTCCATCACCCCGCTGAGAACTTCCAGGTTGCGCGTGTCAAAATCAGCGCGCGAACCCACAGCCGCGAGAATGGTCTGGCGCTCGCCCGTGGTCCGGTGGACGGAGAATCCCATCTCAATCAGGTGTTCAACCACCACCTGGATCTGGTCTTCAGTTGCGGTTTCCTGCATTGCGACGATCATAAGAGAGCTTTTAGCTATCAGCTATCAGCTTGCGGCGTGAACTGAAAGCTGATGGCTGAGAGCTGAGAGCGGATTTAGTCATTTACTTCCGGATCTAATTCTGTTTCGCCCAAACCATCTCCAGCCACAGCCCGTTCTGGCGCAATCTCTTCTCGCTGAATTTGCCGCATTACGTCCATGATTCGCTCGTAGATACGTAGTAGGTCGCGATCTGGCAGCGGACCACGGTTTGCGCTACGCGCATTCGCGAACACGGCACGTTCACGGTCGGGCTCGTAAATCGGCATTCCCGCATCACGTTTCAATTTGCCGATCTCGTGAGCAGCGTGAGCACGCTGGCTGAGCAAATCCACCAGCTTGCCATCAATCTCATCAATTATCTTTCGCCAGTCTGCGATGTCCATGAAAGAAAGCTCTCAGCTTTCAGCCATCAGTTCTCAGCCAAATCCGTACTGTATGTTCAGTCCGCTCCGGCTACGCGAAGCGTATGGGAGGTTTTCGCTGACTGCTGATGGCTGACGGCAGTGAGCTGTTTTATGAATTGTGCCACAGAAGCCGCTTCGCCGCCCGGACTGCGTTCAATCAACTGTACGATCGCGCTGCCCACAACCGCGGCATCGGCATATTTGCCTACTGAGGCAAACTGTTCAGGCGCCGAGATCCCAAATCCAACTGCAATCGGCAATTTCGTAAACTTCCGCAAGCGCCGAACGAGATTCTGCGCGTCTTCCGGCAATTCCTTTCGCGCCCCAGTGACTCCGGTGCGCGAAACCGCATAGACAAATCCCGACGAAGCATCGGCAATGCGCTTCAGCCGGTCGTCCGTGCTGGTGGGTGCAGCCAAAAACACAGTCGCGAGATCCCGCTTGCGCATGTGACGCAGATACTCGCCTGCTTCCTCTACCGGCAAGTCGGTGATCAGCGCGCCGTCAACTCCGGCATCAGCGGCCCTGGCGGCGAACTTCTCCAGTCCCATTCGCAGCACGGGGTTCAGATAGGAAAATATAATCAGACCCGCCTCGCTCTGCGCGCGTATTTCCGCTGCGAGTTTCAGCACTTGATCAAGGGAAACACCGTTCTTAAGCGCCCTCTCGCTGGCCCGCTGAATCACCGGCCCGTCCGCAACCGGATCGCTGAACGGCACTCCGAGTTCAATCACCTCCGCTCCAGCAGCAATAGCCGATAATGCGACCTCGCGCGTGGTGGGAAGATCGGGGTCGCCGCAGGTGAGATATGCAACGAGCGTGGGGCGGAATGTAAACGAAACGGCCACTCTGTGAAGAGTTCCACATTTCAGATTTCAGATCGGCCTGTGACTGTCTTGCAAATCTGAAATCTCAAATCTTCAATCAAAAATTCGACAATCGCTTAATCCAGCTTCAAGTTCTCTCGCAATATCCCGATATCCTTGTCGCCGCGACCAGAAATGTTCACAACCACGAGGTCAGACTTCTTCATCCCTGCTACCCGCTTCACCACTTCCGCTACCGCATGTGCGGACTCAAGCGCAGGAATAATTCCTTCAGTCTGCGCCAGCAGTTTGCATGCATCTAGCGCCTCAGCATCAGATGCCGCGACATATTCTGCTCGTCCCGTGTCGCTGAGCCAGGCGTGCTCCGGGCCGATTGAGGGATAGTCGAGTCCGGCAGAAACAGAATGCGTAGTCGCGATCTGTCCGGCTTCGTCCTGCAACACATACGAAAACGTTCCTTGCAGTACACCTGGCAGTCCTCCGCGAAAGCGCGCCGCATGGTCGCCTAATTTCTCTCCTCGTCCGCCCGCTTCCACTCCGATCAGCTTTACTTTCTTCTCACGGATGAAGTCGTGAAAAATGCCGATGGCATTCGAGCCGCCGCCAACGCATGCGATGATCGCCGACGGCAGCTTGCCTTCGGCTTTCATTATCTGTGCGCGCGTCTCGCGTCCTATCACCGTATGAAAATCCCGCACCATGGCCGGATACGGATGCGCTCCCAACACGCTGCCCAGCAGATAATGAGTCGTGCGGACATTTGTGACCCAATCGCGCATGGCTTCGTTGATCGCATCTTTTAACGTGCGCGAGCCAGCGTCCACGCCGCGCACTTCCGATCCCAGCAGCCGCATGCGAAAAACATTCAGCTCCTGCCGCCGCATGTCCTCCGTGCCCATATACACGACGCATTCAAAACCAAAGAGCGCACAGACGGTGGCCGTTGCAACACCGTGCTGTCCTGCCCCGGTTTCAGCGACGACTCGGTGCTTCCCCATGCGCTCGACCAGTAGCGCCTGTCCAATACAGTTATTGATTTTGTGCGCGCCCGTGTGCAGCAGGTCTTCGCGCTTCAAGTAGATTTTCGCGCCGCCGAGCTTCTGAGTGAGCCGCTGCGCGAAAAATAGCGGAGTTGGTCTTCCTGCATAGGTTTTCAGCAGTTCGTTCATGCGCGCTTTGAAGCGAGGATCACGCTTTGCCCGCTCGTATTCACGCTCCAGCTCTTCGAGCGCTGCCATCAGGGTTTCAGGGACGTAGCGGCCTCCCCAAGGACCAAAGCGGCCAGGCTGAGTGGCGGGCGCGGGTTTCGAAGCCGCATGTGTGACGCGCCTTTTCGAGATGGAAGCAGTCGCCATGGTTAATTCTTTACCCTCTCCGCACGGCTTGAACGAATGCTCTTACTTTCTCAGGGTCTTTTTTCCCAGGAATTGCCTCAACTCCTGACGAGACATCCACCCCCCAGGGCTTCAGGATATGGATTGCATCAGCGACATTGTCCGGAGTAAGCCCGCCAGCCACCACGACTTTCACGCTCTTACTCATAACCTCGACCAGCGGAGCAACTTTCTTCCAATCGAATGTCTTTCCCGTGCCTCCAGGCTGCAATCGCGTGGACGAATCTAAGAGAAACGTGTCAACCGGATTTGCCCGTCGGCGCCTTCCGAGTCGCGATTGGTCATCGGCCATTCGGGAGAAGTCGGCCATCAAAGCTTTCAGCCGGCTGTCGTCTTGCAGCAACAATGTTACCGACAATGGAAGCAGCATCTTGACCGGCTCTAGAAAGCGGTCTGCCTCTCCTGCCGGCGCCGATGAATTTTTCCGCAGACGGCACTGCATTCCCGTAAGTCGGACCTCGTTAACAATCGCGACCAGATGTTCCTGAGAAAGATCACCGAACACCCCAACTTTTTCCACCTTAGGCGGCAACTGGGCGACAATCTCGCGCGCGGTTGCAGCCTCGACGTTACGCGGGCTGCTCTGATGAAACACGAACCCCACAGCATCCGCGCCGGCTTCAACCGCAGTGAGCGCGTCTTCGAGGTTCGTGATACCGCAAATCTTGACCCAAGTCATAGGAACCGTCGTTCTGTATTGGCTGTTGGCGGTTGGCGAGAAATCATCTAGCGCTCGATACCGGGGACGGCAGTTCTGCTAACAGATTCTTTAATGCCTCGCCGGGCGATGGTGCCTTCATCAAAGTCTCTCCGATCAGAAATGCTCTATAGCCTGCTGTCCTCAGCCGCGCGATGTCCGCTCTGCTCTCGATTCCACTTTCCGCGACTGCCAAGGTACGTCCTGGAAGCTGTTGCGCCAATCTGAAAAGTGTATCCAGATTTACTTTGAACGTCCGCAAGTCGCGGCTGTTAACACCAATCAAATCGCATCCCGCATCGAGAGCCCGCCGCAACTCCTCTTCATCATGTACTTCGCACAGGACATCGAGTCCATGCTCGCCCGCCCGTCGCGCCAATGCCGTGAGTTCCTCTTGTTGAAGCGCCGCCGCGATCAGCAGCACCGCATCGGCGCAATTCGCCCGCGCCTCGAGAAGCTGAAATTCGTCAACCATGAAATCCTTGCGCAAGCAGGGAAGCCGCGTGTTTGGGGAAGCGGTCCTGAGGTTCGCCAGCGATCCTTGAAAAAACTCTTCATCTGTCAGCACTGAGAGCGCGGCAGCACCGGCTTGCTCCAACTCCCGCGCCAGCTTTGCGGGATCAAAATCCTTCCGGATCAGGCCTCGCGATGGCGACGCCTTCTTCAGTTCCGCAACGATCGCAATTCCCGTCCTGCTAGCCGATTCCAGCGCCTTTCGGAATCCGCGCGGAACGTGCGCCGCAGCCAACCTCTCCAGTTCGCGAAGGTCTGCTTTTGAGCGACACTCAACCACTCTCCGCCGTGTGGCGGCGACGATGTCTGCCAAAACGGGCATGCTGAATCTATTGATTATACGGGAAGAAAATTCGGCAGTTATCGTGCGATGCCAAGCCCAGCCATTTTGGCAGATGCAGCCTGAAGTGCGTTTACGCTCTGGACTTGTAGCATGGCATCAATCACGTCATTTCGCCGCTGCAAGGCACGATCCGGATGCTTTATGGGCGAATAGAATGCGACTGCCTTCGGCAGTCCCGCCAAAAGCGCTGCTTCGGCCACGCTGAGTTGATCTGGATTCTTGTGGAAGAAATACTGTGAAGTCGCTTGCACGCCGATCAAATTGTCGGCGAAATACGCGCGGTTGGCGTAAATCATGAACAACTCTGGCCGCGAAAAATGCCGCTCCAGTTGTACCGCAGTACGGATCTCGTCCAGACGGCGGTTGAGCATTTTAGAAGGTGTGCAGAGCATTGTCCTACTGATTTGTACGGACAACGTTGCCCTGTGAAGCCGTCCCTTACCCGTGAATCCCTCATACATTGTTGTGAACACGCCCGGATCGCTCTCAGCCACCTCCACTGCACTCAAGGCACTACGAAGATTTCCACCAATGGATTCGTACGGAATCGCGACCGATGCCGCCTTCAAACAGGGATCGGAAACCGACGTGGCGGCCTCAGGTGCAAACCGAGCGAGTGCGCTGGTGTCAGGCAGACCTCGTGAGTACAAGAAAAACCAGGCAAAAGCCGTGACTAAAAGAAACGCGACCAGGCCTATGCAAAAGAGGAATATTTTGAGCAACGCGCGCATTGAGGATGCCCCGCACGATCAGCAGTCCTAAGCCGTCGCCCCGAACCGCACTGACACCAACTTCGACACGCCCGGTTCCTGCATGGTGACGCCGTACAGCACTGGGGCGATGCTCATCGTCTTTTTGCTATGGGTGATGAGTACAAACTGTGTCTGCACGCTCATTTCGTTCACCAGATCGGTGAAGCGGCCGATGTTGGCTTCGTCGAGCGGCGCGTCCACCTCGTCCAGAATGCAGAAAGGGCTGGGCTGATATTGGAAGATTCCCACCAGAAGGGCCAGAGCAGTCATGGCCTTCTCGCCGCCTGAGAGCAGAAGCACGTTCTGCAGTCGTTTGCCCGGAGGCGAGGCGACTACGTCTATGCCGCTCTCCGCACTGTTTTCCACGTCGGTCAGGCGCATGAAGGCATTTCCGCCGCCAAAAAGCTTGCCGAAGGTGACCCGGAAATTCTCGTTGATCTTGTGGAACGCCTCCTCGAACTTCTGCCGGGAAAATATGTCAATCTCTTTGATGGTCGACTGCGTGTTCTCAATGGAGTCCAGCAGATCTTTACGCTGTGTTTCGAGAAACGCGTGACGCTCGGTCGTTTCCTTGTACTCCTCGAGCGCCATCATGTTGACCGGCCCCATGGCCTCGAGGCGGGCACGCATTTCCTGGCAAGCTTGTTCTTCAATTCCGAGTTCCTCGCCGAAGACGCGGGGCAGAGCGGAATCGGCCATCAACTCGGCGCGTTGCACACTCAATTCGTTGATGCAGGTTTGCGCCAGATATTCCGCGTCCGATTGGAGCTTTACCGCAGTGGTTGAGAGCTCTGCTTTGCGGTCGCGCGATGCGTCCAACACTCGGCGCGCTTCGCGCAGAAGTGTATCGAGCTCCGTCAGTCGTGCACGAGCCTGCTCAGATTCGAACTGCAGCAGCCCTTCGCGGACTTCACAAGCATTCCGCTCCGCTTCGAAATCCGCCAGTTTTTCTGCGATGGCCGTGTTCTCCAGCGTTCGCTGCGCTTTCTCAAGTCCCGCGGATTCGATCTGCGACATGAGGGAATTCACTCGTGTCTGCATCTCAGAGACAAGTTGCGCCAGTCTTGTAAGCACTGACGCCGCTGAACGATGCCGTTCTTCGAGCGTTGCCACCAGCGCCTTGTCTTCGGCGACCGATTGCTCAGCCAGATCTCGATTCTCACGAAGCAGCGACAGCTTGTCATGGGCTGATGCCGCAGCCTGCTCAAGTTCGGCGCGCATAGTTTCAGTCGAGGCGATCTCCGCCTGGCGCATGTTCACGATATTTTCCTGCGCCGCGTGTTCCACCGCCAGCCGGGCCAGTTCCCCCTCGCAAATAGCGCAGCGCTCGCGCACCCGCGCCATCTCGGAATCTATCTGTCGCAACGCGTGCCCGGAAGTCATTGCCTGCTTATCGGACTCACGTTTTTCCGCCTCCATTCGTTCCAGCAAAGAAGTCAGGTCTTTGATTTCGTGGCCAAGGTTGAGGGCGATTGTCTCTTCGTGCCGGAGCGCTTGTTCAAGTTCTCCCAACAGCCGTAGCACGTCGCGCAACTCGCGCTTCATGGAAAGCGGCCCCTCGGCGCGCTGCTTGCCTCCAGTGACAGTCACGTTGTGGAAGCATTCTCCGCTCCTCGACAGGAAGAACGCATCGGGGTTTTCAAGCGCCAGATCGCGAGCAAACTGTGGATCGGCAACAATGTAACCGTCGCGTAACTTCGGCAAAATCACTTCCAGGGATTTTCCGAAGCCATCGAGTACGCGAATGGTGTGCTTCAGCGGAAGAATCGAGTCGTTCGGAGGCGTGGGGCTTCCGTCCGGAACCGCGAAGGAGAAGCGCGCCTGGGAATCGTCGGGATGCACGAGGAAGGTCGCCCGCCCATCAACATTTGTGCGCAGCAGGCGAAGGCCTTCATCGGCCGCATCCCACGACTTGACCACGATGTAGTTCAGCTCATCGCGCAAGAAATCTTCTACGACGCCCTCAAATCGCGGATCAACTTCCAGGAAGTCGGCCAGGACTCCGACTGGAGCCAGTCCACCCTGCAAACCTCCAGACTGAAAAAGTCGGCGCACCGATTCCGTGGAATAGCCATGCTCGGCGATCACCGCTTCGAGCGATCCTCGCTTGCCTAGCGCCGTAGCGTACTCGGAACGCAAACCGTCCAGATGGTTTTTTGATTCCGTCTCCTGACGTCGCCGGAGGTCAAGCAGCTCGCGAGTTTGCGTGATTTCCTCAGTCAAGGCCGACACTCGCTGCGACACCGATTCAAACTCGATTGCGAGCTGTCCGCGTTCGCCGCCGAAAGTCTCGGCCTGAGCGCGGGCTGCGTCCATCTCTGACTGTAGCCGCTGGGCTTCACGGTCCGCCGAAGCCATGCGCTCTTCAGCCTGAGTGAGCTGGTTGCGCAGATTGGAAAGGGAAGCGACCGATTCCAGAATCGAGATACGAGATTGTTCCTGCTGCTGTTCAAGGTCTGCCAGCGCGCCCGCCGCTGAGGCCGCCTGTTGCTGGCTGGCTTCGAGTTCCTGTTGGGCCGCAGCCAGATCAGCTGCAGCGGATTCCAAAGACAGGCGGTTCGCGTTCAATTCTTCTTCGAGTGCAGTCAAGCGCACGCGGGCCTGCCCTAATTCAGCTTCCGATGAAGCTGCGCGAAGCGTGAGTTCGTTGCACCGTTCTTCATTGTGACGGCGCTGCGACAGATTGCGGTCGACTTCGAGCTTGATGTCACTCATCCGGCCGCTATTCTCGCGAATTTCCGTTTCGATGGCGTATCCGCGCTGGGTGCGTTCGCCTAGTTCGATTTCCATTTCCTGCAGAGCGGCAGTCTGATGACGCATTTCTTCTGACACGGCATTAATCTGCGAATCCAGCTCCGCGCTTTGCTGATCAAATTGGGCAAACTTGCTCGCCACAACCAGACGAAGTTTCGCCCGCATCTCGTCGCGCAGACGGGCGTATCGTTCAGCCTTCGACGCTTGCCGCTTCAACGAATTCATCTGCCGCGTGACTTCTTCGAAGATGTCGTTGATGCGGGCCAGGTTCTGTTTGGCATCTTCCAGCCGCGCTTCGGCCAGCCTCTTTTTCGTTTTGAATTTCGTGATCCCTGCCGCCTCCTCGATGATCGCGCGCCGGTCCGTCGGGCGGCTGCTCAGAATTTGTCCAATGCGTCCCTGCTCGATGAGCGCATAAGACTCCGGCCCCAGACCGGTGCCCATAAACAGCTCCTGAATGTCGCGCAGGCGACAGAGCTTTCCATTCAGCAGATATTCGCTGTCCCCGGAGCGGAACAGGCGCCGAGTAACGACGATTTCTCCAGTGCGAAACTGTTGCTGGTTGAATTTGCGTCGGCGGATCTTAAGAACCACCTGCGGTACGCTGGCACTGGCGGAGGCGGCCGGCGGCGCAAATGGCACGACGTTATGTGCGAACATTGGTTCGTCGTCGGGGAAGGCCATCGCCACCATTTTTATCTTGGATCGGGGAATCTCGACTTCATCAATCTGTCCGGGCTGGTTCTCTTCCGTGATGCGTTCCACTTCCTCCGCCGCCCGTGCCCGGATCCCCGCTTCATCCCAATCCTCGACCGGCATTTCTTCCTGCAAGTCCAACTCAGTCGGATCGTTCTTGTCCGCGCCGTCATACTGCTCAGGATCAATCAGCATGAGCGAAACTTCGGCCATACCGGTTGGCTTGCGATCGCGCGTCCCGGCAAAGATGACGTCTTCCATGCGTGAGCCGCGCAAGGTCTTGGCCGATTGTTCGCCGAGCACCCACGAGATGGCATCGGCAATATTCGACTTTCCGCACCCGTTCGGCCCGATGATGGCCGCCACCCCGTCGCCGTGAAACTTGAGCTCGGTGCGGTCGCAAAACGACTTGAATCCGAGAATTTGGAGCTTCTTTAGTTTGAGCAACTTGCTACTCCTTCTCTGCAGCTCTCAAAGCCTGTCCATCCCGAGCGGAGTCGAGGAACTGCTTTTTGCTGTGTTTACCATTCAGATGCCTCCCACGGTTCGCTCCAAAAAGAACCGTCCCAGGCTGGATAGGGCGGGGCACAAATTAGAGCTACTGTACCGACGAAATCGCCCCGGGGTCAAGTAGGAAAACACCATAGCTTGTGGGTAACTCGCCCAAACCACGTCATTTGGAAGTTATTATGCAATCTTGCCTTGTTTTACGGGTATGGATCAGAAAGGAGGGGGACAACCGCGAGAGCGAAATTAGCCTAGCGCAGGTTGGGAATGGAAGCAATCGGAAAGAAGCCAGATTTACGGTCGGGTTTCGACGGGTGTTCCATTATCTACAACCACCAGATCTCGTGCCGCGATCGCCGGCTCAGAGTCCACGACCTTATACTCGTTTCATGCCCCCAGAAACGGACCTCCTGACCCCGCTGCGGCGTTACTGGGGGTACGATTCGTTTCGTCCTTTGCAGGAGCGCATCGTGCGCAGCTTGCTGGGAGGCCGCGACACTTGCGTGGTCATGCCCACTGGAGGCGGCAAATCTCTGTGCTACCAATTGCCGGCGCTCGTCCTGGGACAAACTGCGGTGGTGATCTCCCCCTTGATCGCGCTGATGCAGGACCAGGCGGCGCAGTTGGCGCAAATGGGGATTCCGGCGGCAGTGCTGAACAGCACTCTTCCAGCGGGGGAGCAATCGGCGGTCATGCACAAGGCGCGGCAAGGCGAATACCGGCTGCTTTATCTTTCTCCCGAACGGCTCTCTCGCGAAGACACAATTGGGTGGCTGCAAGCCGTCCCCATTGCGTTTTTCGCCATTGATGAGGCGCATTGCATCTCGGAATGGGGACACGAGTTTCGTCCCGAGTACCGGCAGTTGAACCGGTTGCGCACCTATTTTCCCGAGTGCCCGATCGCAGCGTTTACTGCCAGCGCAACCCAGCGGGTGCGGCACGATATTCTTCGTCAGCTCCAATTGCGCGAGCCCCACAAATACATTGCCAGCTTTCATCGCTCGAACTTGAGGTATGTGGCCAGGGAATGCGCAAGCGGCGAGCAGCCGGAGCTGCTGATCAGCGCACTGCGCAGTTATGCAGACAGCAACGTCATTGTGTATGCGCCGACGATCGTTCGCGTGGAAGAAACGGTGGATTTCCTTGAAGAGCAAGGGATTCAGGCGATCGCGTATCACGGCAAAATGGAAACGAATACGAGAAAGCGTAATCAGGAGCGCTGGATGTCGGACGAAGTGCGCGTGCTGGTGGGAACGATTGCCTTCGGACTAGGCATCAACAAAGCTGCGGTGCGAGCAGTGATCCATCTTTCGTTGCCCAAATCTATTGAGCAGTATTATCAGGAGGCAGGCCGCGCCGGACGTGATGGCCAGCCAGCAGACTGCATTCTGCTATGGCAAAAGCGCGATACGGCGTTGCTGGCATATTTTATCGATCAGGTCACCGATCCGGAGGAGAAGGAGCGGGCATGGCAACGCTATCACGCCATCCGGCGCTTTGCGGAGTCGGAGCAATGCCGGCATCGTCAAATCTGCGTGCATTTCGGTGAGACTCCGCAGTGGCACTCGTGCGCGGCTTGCGACGTGTGCGGCTCGGTTCCGATCTGGCTGCTGGAAGGTGCTGAGACCAAGCGGCCGCAGACAACGAAAAAAACAAAGAAGACGAGGTTCGCGGCGAGTGCGGGCGCGGTAAGCGGGCTGAAGACCGAGTTTGCGGAAACAACAGCGGATGTTGATCCCGAGCTGCGCGAGTATCTCCGCGAATGGCGGCGAGTTATGGCGAAAGAGCAGAGCGTCCCGGCTTTCGTGGTGATGCACGACACTACCTTGGAGCAGCTCTGCCAGAAGCAGCCGGGTTCGATTCCTGAGCTCTTGTGCGTCTCCGGATTTGGCGAACGCAAGGCCGAGATGTATGGCCAGCAGATCTTCGCGGCGCTGCAACGTTTTCGCAGTGGAGCACGAACCACCTCGGTGCAGGAGAAAAGGTCACGTCCGGCGGAGGAAACGGTGCGGTTGTTGGAGGAAGGCAACAGCTTTGATGACATTGCAAGAATTCGCGGGCGGCAGCTGGCAACTGTGATCAGTGCAGTGGCTGATCTGGTTGAAAAAGGAGAGCTGGAGTTTCAACCTGGGTGGTTGAGTGAAGAAAAGCGTGTGCAAATCGAAGCCGCTTGCGCGCAATTTGGAATCGAGCGACTCCGGCCGATCAAAGATGCATTGCCAGCGGACATCACGTTTGAAGAAATACGGTTAGTAGTGGCTCGCTTGCGGCGGCAGGCGTCCGCAGTTTCCGGCTCGATGTGAAAAGGCACGGCTTGCCCCCGTGCCCCTTCTGGTTAACGCCTAATTACAGCGGTTATGTTCTTCTGCAAGGGCTGTGGTATTGGCCCATCCCTGCCTAGTCGTGGTCGTGCTCGTCCCAATCCCGATCCGTGTGCCAGCGGTGCTCGTGTTCATCCCACCACTGATGCCGCTCACTCCAGCAACGCTCCCGCGCATTGTGCAATTCACGTCGCTCGTGATTTGCTTGTTTGCTGTGGCGTCCGTGTTTGTCGATTGCCTCGTGGAGTTCATGCTCCGCGTGAGCGACCCGCCGCTGACAGCGGTCTTGGTCTTCTGCCTGAAGGCGCGGCATAGCGGTGCAAAGCAGAAACGCTGCGACAGCGACTAGTGCGAGAAGCGATTTTCTGACAATATTCATTGATGGCCTCCGGTCGTAGTCCCAACAACGTGCGGGGTCGTTCAGCACGCGATCGCGAGTGCGCGATTTCAGCGCATCGCCGCTCCTTAGGGTCTCCCTTACTTTTTGCAGGAATCGCTGACCATCTTCAGGCTCGTGACGCGCAGATCGCCGGCTTCCTTGGCTTCTGCTTCCTTGCTTTCTTTCCCTTCCATCTTTTCTTCCTTGGCTTCCTCCGCCTTGGTTTCATGGTGACGTACGCCGGTAACGGTCACCGTGTGGCCGACGTGCTCGTCCAGTTTGACGGTTTTGCTGCGCAGTTCCCAGGTCTTGCCATTCTCACCCGTGATTGCAAATTCATCTGCCGAGTCGCCCTTCTGCAGGCAGCCGGTCACCGTAATCCCGTGATGCATGGGCTTGGCAGCAGGCGTTGCGGGTGCAGCAGTCTCTTGCGCCAGGAGCGCGATGGGGCAGAGACTAATGAACAAGGCCGCAACCAACCAAAATGAGACTTTCGCGATGTTATGGAACATATAGGTTCCTCCTCAGTTTTTTGTTCTTCGATCCACTTTTAGTAGGGTTCCCAAACTGCTACGAGTACTCAGCGTGTAGATTTCCAGCCAACACTCGGATGGCATCAAGGGGTTTTTCGTTGTTCACACCAACCCACGAACTCCCTGCGCTGGGATACTAGAAGCCACGAAGAAGCGAGTCTGTTCAATTTTGGACACATTTGCTAATGAGACTTTATTCATGAACGGGAGCAGGCCTTCAAGGCCTGCATGAAAGGGCATGAAACGATCCGGGCTTCAAGCCCCTGAGGTAGTTCGCTTGACGCTGACAAAAAGTACCTCAGGGGCTGAAGCCTGGAATTCATCTTCGCTGCCGTAATGCAGGCTGGAAGCCCTCTCCACCCTCTCGCTCAAGCAAACACCGGGCTTCCTGGAAAATCGGCGAAGTCCCCACCGCATACTCGCAGCCTACGTCTGTCTGAGTACCCCCGGCTGTGATCGCTGAACATTCTTTTCAGGTCTTTTCCGAATTCTGGAAATGCGGACAGAGGCCAAAATCCCCGCCCCTTCGACAAGCTCAGGGCAGGCTCTGTCTCTGCAAAGAACGCAGAGACAAGGACGGTGCACCCTCGGAAGTGTGGCTTAAGCAAGAATTGTGGGTAGACAGTAGCCAAGCCCCGAAGTGGCGATATGTGAAAGCCCGCCACGGAAGTGCCGGGTGGGGAGGAACCAATCCCGAGGCCCGGCAGGGACGGCAAACGGGCAATCTTTAGGCGCGACCGCGGCCTTTCGCCGGCCAAATGTCTCTAACTGCGTCGCGGAACGTGGGTCAAATATTCCAATAGCACTCGATATGGTACTCGCAAATGTGCAGTGCGTGACCGTTGGAATGACGTATTTCAAAAACAGGCGGGTCCTCGCAACTATGTCGAAATCCATCTTGGCCAAATCTCTCGCCCTCGAAAGGCTTGTCATATGGCTTGATCGACGTATATCGCCGTATATCGCCCTTTTTCACTCATGATCTTTCCCGTCCCCCCTCAAAACGCATCGATCCCGGTCACGCTCTGCCCAATGATTAACGTGTGGATGTCGTGGGTGCCCTCGTAGGTTTTTACCGACTCCAGGTTGGCCATGTGGCGGAAGATGGGGTACTCGTCGGCGACGCCGTTGGCGCCCAGGATGTCGCGCGACAGGCGGGCGCACTCGAGGGCCATCCAGACGTTGTTTCGCTTGGCCATGGAAATGTGCTGGTGCTGGGCCTTGTCCTGATCTTTGAGCCGGCCGACTTGCAGCACCAGCAACTGCGCCTTGGTGACCTCGGTGATCATCCACGCCAGCTTTTCCTGCACCAGTTGGTGCGAGGCGATGGGCTGGTCGTGGAACTGTTTGCGGAAAAGCGAATACTGCAGCGCGCAGTCGTAGCAGGCCATAGCCGCGCCCACGGCTCCCCAGGCGATTCCGTAGCGGGCTTGATTCAGACACATCAGCGGAGACTTCAGGCCTCCACTTTTCGGAAGCAGGTTCGACACGGGGATGCGCACGTCTTGCAGGGAAAGGCTCGACGTTACTGAAGCCCGCAGTGACCACTTGCCGTGAATGTCTTCGGCGCGAAAGCCAGGGCGATCGGTTTCAACTAGGAATCCCCTAACGGTATTGTCTTCATCTTCGAGTTTCGCCCAGATCACCGCCACGTCGGCGATCGACCCCGACGTGATCCACATCTTCTCGCCGTTCAACACGTACTCGTTACCGACCTTGCGGGCTCGTGTCCTCATGCCGCCGGGGTTCGACCCGAAGTCGGGTTCGGTCAGGCCGAAGCAGCCTAGCTTCTCGCCTTTTTGCATCGCTGGCAGCCAGGTCTGTTTTTGCTCGTCGCTGCCGAAAGCGTAAATGGGATACATCACCAGCGCCGATTGCACGCTCACAAACGACCGCACCCCGGAGTCGCCGCGCTCCAGTTCCTGCGTGACCAGACCATATTCCACATTCGACATTCCGGCGCAGCCATAGCCCTTCAGGCTGGCGCCGAAGAATCCGAGTTCGCCCATGGGCTTGACCAGTTCGCGAGGAAAACGTCCGGCGCGATTGCACTCTTCGATGATGGGAATGAGGTTGTCTTCGATGAACTTGCGCGTCGTGTCGCGGACCAGGCGTTCGTCGTCGGTGAGCAGAGTGTCGAAACCGATGAAATCCACTCCGCGGAATTTGATGGCCATGGGAATCTCGATTCTGTTTCCGGCAGGTGAGGGCACCTGTCACTACACAAGCCTGAAGGGAAACGTTTGACGTTAGCAGAGGCAACCGGGAGGGTCAAATGCACACTTTCGATATCGTGGGCGGGCTTTCGCCTCGCGCGAAGTGTGGCATTACTTTCGATGATTAGGGGTTCTTGGTCGCTGAAGATTGAGCATTATTTCCTAAAAGATAAACATAGAAATGGCTGTCCCCAATCTTTTGCCAGCCAGGAGGGGCTGCGAACACCTCTGCGGGATCCATCTCTTCCGCAACGATTGCCCGCGCGCCAACATCCCGAAAACTCGCAAGTACTTGCGACTGCACAGCTCCGCTTGAAGACCAGAAATATTCCGCTTGCGGTCGGGGGACTTCTGCAATAACTCGCAACCTCAGTAGTCGCGCCCACTCCACGCGGTGCAGTCCACCGATCCGCCCAACACTATCACCGGGTCGAACTCCCATAAGCCGCAAACGCTTGGCAATCTCCCATTGTGGGTGAGCACGGTGCCGAACGCCCACGCGGAAGTCCTCGGCGGCCGAAAGCGCCATAGGTGCCCCTACAGCAAGCAGGAGAGCGAACGTGGCAGCGGCCGCCAATCTTCTTCCGTCTTGTTCCTTGGAGAGGCGCAGGCTCGAAAATAAGGTTGTCCACAAAACAACCAAGAAGACAGCGACATATCGTTGCTGAACCAGCACTATGATATACATCACTAATGCGGCAACCGGCAGTGCCCAAGCCGGCCACAACTGCGTTATCGTTGTCAGCGATATCTGAGGATGCCCGGCTACGAAGAGTATGAGAAGGACCACCATCAAAGCGGCATCATGGGTAAAAAGCAGATGGAAATAGCGGCTCGCGTTCCTGAGCACAACGGACAATTGCCGGCGCAAAATGAAGTGGGGCTTCAGCCCCTCGATCCAATAGGAAGGGTCGTACCACACCGGCAGGGTCCCCCCTAATGGACCCACGAACGCATAAACGGGAGGAAAGTCAAAAATCTTCTGAGGCGGATGCTGAAACTTGCCTCGCGCCGTGCCTAGTTCCTGCATATACCATGCGGGGCCAACACTATTGACTTGGTACAAGTAATTCCATTTGCCGCTATCACCGAAGGTTAAGCGGCCCTTCATTCGGGACAAACCTATAATCAAAGGCGCGGAGATCATCAGGAACAAAACAACGGACAACAACACCCGTGGAAGAGCTTGCCTTATACGCGCGGTCGAGAACAACGCTATCGTGAAAAACACAAACGCCAGTGGAAACATCGGTGCTTTTGCCAGATAGCCAAATCCCAGGACCAGCCCGAGCATCGCAAATCGGCTCCAACCTTTATAGCCGTCCCGCATTTTCAATAGTATGGCGACCGCCAGATACACAAAGATGCTCATGAGCATGTCAGGAGTGTCGCTTGCCAAGGTGATAAGGGTGAGCGACGCCCAAAGGAAGACCAGGTATCCGATAACGGCAAACGCCGCGCTGTTTAAAGCTGGCTTGCTATTCTCGGGTCCGGAAACCTGGCTGGCAAGAAGCTGGCGCAACATGCATTCGAATGCTCCCAGCGCGAAAACGTATACGACGAAATTCACCAAATGAACGAAGGTGAATTCCCAGTACGACGAGGGTTTCGTCAAAAATTTTGCTACGGCCAACAGCCATGGATAAAACGGGCTCCAGTGCCCATTGAGCAACATCTTCCAGCCGCCATCTAGATACCCGTCCGCCAAGTCGAGATAGCAGATTCCGTCTGAATTCATGACCTGACGATTATTCCAGGCTTGCAAGAAACCAAATACGAGGGCAATACACCAGAAGATAGCTCGGAGATTGCGCAGATGTGAGGTGTCTTCCACAGTTGCGAATTCAGACTTATCGGACAAACGTGCGGTATTCACGTCAGTCCACCTCGAGGAGTTCACTAAGAAAGACGAAATTGGCGGAATGAGAGAGTGGTCTGGGGACTGTCGAAATTCTAACATCGGAGCGGGATCACAGGCGTGCTGCTGACTAGTCGTTTACAACTCTTTTACATATACGATTTCGAGGAGAGTTGCTCGGCGCATCTATACTAATGAGACGTGAAATGCGCCTTTACCCGCAAATCCGGATTGCTGTTCTAGGGGCGCTACTTTTGCTGGCGCTTCCGGCGCTTGCCGCCGACGTCAGCTTTACCCTCCCCCCTCTTGACCATGGCTTTCAGCTTCTTTACAACTTGGACTTCGACCAGGCGCACAGCATCTTCTCCGCGTGGGAGCAAAGCCATCCGGATGATCCGATGGGCCCGACTTGCGATGCCGCCGGTTTGCTGTTTTCGGAGTTTAACCGCTTGGGAGTGCTGGAGTCCCAGTTCTTTGATCGATTTGAAAGTCGGCCGAATCTGAATTCCGACCCGACGATCCGTGCGCGCTTTAACGTCGCGATCGAGAAAGCCCAGAGCATTGCCCGCGCCCAGCTGGCCAAAAACCCTAAAAACCGCGACGCGCTCTTGGCAATGACTCTTACCAATGGACTGCAAGGCGACTATGCCTCGCTGATCGAGAAGCGAAATCTCGCCTCGCTACATTACACGAAGGAAGCCACGGCTTGGGGTGAGCAGACCCTGGCGGTTGATCCCAATTGTTACGACGCCCACATCGCCGGCGGCATCAGCAAATACATTATCGGGAGCATGGCGGCGCCAGTGCGCTGGATTGTGCGTCTGGGCGGGGTCTCCGGCGACAAGCAGGCTGGCATAAAAGAGCTGCAACTGACCGCCGCCCGCGGCCATTATCTGGCGCCCTTTGCCAATATTCTCCTGGCAATCGCCTACGTCCGAGAGCATGACAAAAAACACGCGCGAGAGTTGCTGGCGTCGTTGCGTGACCAGTTCCCGGCGAACCCGCTGTTTGCGCAAGAAATCGCGAGACTGGATTCGGGACATTGAGAATTCGGCTTCAGGCTCTAGGCGTCAGGCTGCGGGCTCTAGGAAGAAAGCTGCTCTTGACCTTGAATCCCAGCTCGCGCCTGCATTCATACTCCTTTAACACTCCCGAGTTAGATTCCTTGTGAGATTCGAGGGGGAGGCGTCTGCTTTATACTGATTCAGGCAGCGCCGCATGAGCATGCTCTCGAAGGACTGCCCAGCTCTGTTGTCTCTCCTCAGATTCTGTCATGGCTCGCGCCTCCGTTGACAATCCGGCTTATTACATCAACCGGGAGCTTTCCTGGCTGCAGTTCAACCACCGCGTGCTCGAAGAGGCGCAGGATGAAAATAATCCTCTGCTCGAACGTCTGAAGTTTCTTTCCATTAGCGCCAGCAACCTGGACGAATTCTTCGAGGTGCGGGTCTCAGGCTTAGTGCAGCAAATCGAAGATGGTTACACCGAAGCCGGTCCTGACGGGCTCACGCTCCTCGAAGAGCGGGACTTGGTCTCACAGGAACTGCACGACTTCGTGGCTGAGCAGTACCAGTGCTGGAACGAAAAACTGCGTCCACAGCTTTCGGAGAAAGGTATCCGCGTTCTTGGTCTGCATGAACTAGACGAGACTGCTCGCGCATTCGTCCAGGACTACTGCGAACGAGAACTCGACTTGCTGCTCACGCCAGTCACCGTCGATCCTGCTCATCCGTTTCCGCGGGTCATCAACAAAGCCCTATGCGTGGCTTTCCTGCTGCGCCGCCGCCGACGTTCTTCGCTAACCTACACCGGCGTAGTGACGGTTCCGCGTGCGCTGCCTCGGCTGGTGCGGCTTCCCTCCGAAGGCACTACCGATTTTATTTTCCTTGCGGATCTGGTGGCGTTCCATGCCGCCCGGATGTACAACGGTTACGACATTGTTTCCTCTGCGGCTTTCCGCGTCACACGAAACAGCAATCTGTATCTGGCGGAGGAAGAATCTCGCAATTTGCTCGAGTCGGTGCGTACTGAGCTGCACAACCGGCGCAAGGGCGACGCGGTGCGCCTCGAAATCGAGGCGGATGCCGACCCTGAAATCACCGAACGCCTGCGGACCAACTTCGGTCTCGAGCCCTGGCAGGTCTTCCGCGTGGACGGCCCGGTGAATCTTCCACGTCTGTTCAACGTATACGAGCAGACCGATCGTCCTGATCTGAAGTTCAAACCATTTGTGGCGCGTGAACTGCGCCTGACTGCGAAATCACAGGACCTGTTTGAAGAACTTCGACGGCATGATGTGTTGCTGCACCATCCTTTCGACTCGTTTGACGCGGTGGTTTCGTTCATCGAGGCCGCCGCCGAAGATCCCAACGTACTCTCCATCAAGCAGACGCTTTACCGCACCAGCGAGAATTCGATGATCGTGGGAGCGCTGATCGCGGCGGCGGCAAAGAAGGAAGTCACAGCTGTGGTAGAGCTCAAGGCCCGCTTCGACGAAGCCTCAAACATCCGCTGGGCGCGTGATCTGGAGGATGCTGGGGTGCAGGTGTTTCACGGGCTAGTAGGCCTCAAAACTCACTGTAAACTTTGCCTGCTGGTGCGAAAAGATTCCGACGGAGTTTCGCGCCGATACGCTCACCTGGGGACGGGAAACTACAACTCCACCACGGCACGGATTTATACAGACCTGAGTCTTCTCACCACCGATCCTGAAATTACCAGCGCAGTGCATGATGTCTTCAGCTTTCTCACTGCATATTCCGAGCACTCCACCTACGCGCCGCTGATGGTTTCGCCGGTGAATCTGGCTGAAAATTGCCTAAACCTGATTGCGCGGGAGAGCGACCACGCCAGGCTCGGCCGGCCGGCGCGCATCATCGCCAAGATGAATGCGCTGCTCGATAAAAACATCATCGCAGCTCTCTACCGCGCTTCGCAGGCGGGAGTCGAGATTGACCTCATCATCCGCGGAATGTGCGCGCTTCGTCCCGGAGTTCGCGGAGTGAGCGACCGAATTCGCGTGAGCAGCATTGTGGGCCGCTTTCTGGAACACACCCGGATTTTCTATTTCGCGAACGGCGGGCAGGATTCGATCTACCTCTCGAGCGCCGACTGGATGCCGCGTAATCTCTATGAGCGCGTAGAAGTCATGTTTCCGGCAATGTTGCGAGACCGCATCCGGCACGAAATTCTGGACGCATATCTGGCTGACACCGTGAAGTCGCGTGTTCTCCGCAAAGATGGCTCCTATGTCCCGGCATGGCGCGCGGCTGGCAAGCGTAAGCCGCCAGTTCAAGGATTCAGCGTGCAGGATTTCATGGTCGCTCTGGCGGAAGGCAAGCAGACGGTCGCCGCGATTCCGGTTCCACCCGAGCGCCGGGTCCGCCGGCCGGAGACGCGAAAGGAACGTAGAACCTCATGATTCTTTACTTCGTCAGGCACGCCAGCGCCGGTGAACACTTCAGCAATCCCAAGAAAGATGAGAAGCGGCCGCTCGATGCCGACGGCATTGACCAGTGCGGTTTCGTGGGACGCGCCCTCGCCGCAGTGAACGCCCAGGTGGACGTCATCATTTCCAGCCCACTGAAACGCGCCACCCAAACCGCATCGCTGATCGGCAATGAAATCGGATACGAGGGCAAGTTGCAACTGGAGCCTGCTCTGCGCCCGGAAGCATCTTTCGCCGATTTCCGTCGCATGCTTGAAAAATATGCAAGGTATGAAGCGGTCATGGTGGTTGGACACAATCCCAGCATCACTGATTTCTTGGCGCGAATGATTGCGAAGTCCGGATGTGAAGCCATAATTGACTTCAAGAAGGGCGCGGTGGCAAGGGCCGAGACGGTGCGGCATTCGGCGACGCTGAACTGGTTTTTTACTCCGAGAATCGCCCGCGAAATTCAGGCAGCTGCAACGGCTGCTGCAGAAAAATCGCATCCAAAGACTTCGCGAAAGTAGGCCCGCTCTTTTTCCACCGCCCAGAGTTCCAGGTCAACGCTCATCGGATGTTTCGGAACGAGTACCAGCTCTACCGAACCTTCGTGGATCCTGACCCGGACGGTGCTTAACGCCCCGACCCGTCCAAGATTCAGGGCCCAGGCAAGCCGCAGCAGGAGGGAAGCCTTCGCGATATGCTTCTGGTCGGATGGCGGAAGCGTTTTGATGGCTGCATCTGCCACGGAAGGCCGCGACTTCCCCAGGTAACGCGCAATCGCCGCGATCACCTTGCGTTGTTGCAGTGTGTAACCCAAAATCTCTGAGTGCGAAATGATGTAATACGCATGGCGGTGACGTCCGGTGCGGTTCACGTAATCCCCGACTTCGCACAGCATCGCCGCAGCGGCAATCCATTCTTTGTATTCTGCCGGCAGACGATGAACTGAGCGTAAATCGGAAAACAATTTCAGCACCCATTCACGCACGCGCGTGGCGTGCTCGACGTCCACGTGGTAATGCTCCACCGCATGCAGAATCGAATCCCGCCGTTCGGACTCGATCTGCTTGCCCGAACGTGTGGCGTGGTCGGACTCCGCGGCCATCTGAGCCAACAGTCCATCACGCAAACCCAGCGGTGAATAGCGGAACCCCAGCAGTTTGCAGCGCTCCAACAGTCCGGCGTACACTGCGGCGCCAGCGATCACGATCTCCGCCCTGCGAACGCCGATCCCCGGTACGTTCCTGCGCTCGTCCAGGGTGAGGCGCGAGAGCATCTTGGCAACTCGCCGCATCTGGAGTCGCGAAGCTGTGTTTGCGCGCTGGCTCTTGGTCTTGTAAAGCGCATGGCAGACAGTGGCCAGCGCCTCGGCGGTGCCCGAAGTCGCGATGACAACTTTGGGCCGCGCTCGAGTGATGCGCTCCGCGATGCGCCCGATTTCCCGTGCAATGAAGCTGCGTAACTGGCGCATCTCAGATTTCCGCGGAGGATCGTGGTGAAGAAAGTCGTTGGTGAGCCGGACGGCCCCTAAAGGAAGACTCACGGTTTCGCCGATATGGCCCTTCTTGGAAACTGTCAATTCACAGCTTCCGCCACCCAAGTCAATCATCAGCGCGGGAGAGGAGTTCACTCGCGAACTGGAGGTCAAGCCCAAGTGAATCAGGCGCGCCTCCTCCAGCCCGGAGATGACCTCTACCCGCCATCCGGTTGCGGACCGTACCCATTCCATGAATGCGCGTGAGTTCCGGGCGTCGCGCAACGCGCTGGTCGCGACTACCCGCACCGTGTCGGCGCCTGCGCGTTGGGCAGCACGATGAAATCGGCGAAGTACTTTCACCGTTAACGCGATGGCTTCAGGAGAGAGAAAACCGCTGCGGAAAACGGACTCTCCCAGACGGGTCACCTCGCGGTCCTCATGGATTTCAACCAGGCGGTGAGAGGCAAGGCGGGAAATTTTCAGCCGGACAGAATTGGATCCGATATCAACCGCGGCAAAAGTCGGCATTCAGCAAACAGTGTACAGCCCCGGAGTGTGGCGCGGGCGCCGCGCCCGCGAGGTCACCAGTTCTCGAGCAGCCCACCATGGCTCGGAGAAAATTCGCAGCTCAGGCTACGGCCGCGCTCCGGATCTCCGAATCGGCCTCAACTGCTTTACGCCGTGGTGCTTCACCCGGTTTGGTCTTCCGCATCTCGGAAATCGCCGCAATCGCACCGAGCAGTGCATTGACAGCGCGCCGGAACCTGGCGCGGCTAATGTTCTGTAGCGCCGACACCAGAGCAGAATCATGGACGCTTCCAAACTGACGCTCAGCTTTGCCCTTCAGCTTCAACACGTCGTGCCATTCGCCGATCACGTCCTGCGCACGCTTCAGTTCGTCGACAAAAGCTTTGGCGTCGGCAGATTCTGCTGCGAGCTCAGCAAGGTAACGCGAGTGCTTGGCCGCAATCCGGCAGGCATGGAGAGTTTTCTCGGTGAGCGGGGCCTGGCCAGGATTCGGCAGACTTTCAAAGGCGAGTCTCAAAGGATCGATCCCATTGAGCTTCATCTCCGATTGTTCGCGCCGCAGGCGCTTTCGCAACTCGCGAACGGTTTCCGCGTCGAAATTCTTTGGCAACTTTCTTGAACGACGGACTTGCTCAGAACTTAGCGCCTCCAGAAGTTGGGCGCGATGGTTTTGCCGGTCGGGGATTTTCAGGTTCTTCAGAAATGTGATCTGCACGTCCAGGTCCCGCAGCTTGCCGGCTTTTTTCCTAAGTTTTGAGAGCAGCTTGAGCAGTTTCTTCTTGTTGCGGGTCTCCGGAGCCAATTGCCCGATCAGCGCTTCCACCCGGCGGCTGTTGGTACGGAAGCGATGGACATCCGCCGACTTTGAATCTTTGGAGAGCCGGCCAATGTACCTGCTCATTCTGTCGAAGACAAGACGGCTCTGGCGTTGCTCAGGGCCAACGGGCAAGCCGTTGTTATTTGGGTTCGGGCTCATTTAAGAAACTGGGATATACGGGAGTTGCGACAAGACGACGCCGTGGACTCCGATCAGGCTGCTCATTGTAACACTCCATTAACAATTCATCGAGGCCATCATCCAAATTGCGCAAGCGTGGCGTATCTTAGTGTGCCCCAGATACTTAGGGACCTCATTCTCCGGATGTTTGTCCGTGATTCTGCTTCACATCGGCAAACGAGAAAGCGAAAGATACGTTCGCGTACTGCTTGCCCGTGACTTCGACATACGGATAAATGAAATAGTTCAGCGGATCGCCTTGCTGCGCCGGATTCAATTTCAAGTCCCGCCCAATCGACAATTGCACGCGGTTCGTATCATGTGCTCCAAAAAAATAGTCTTTCCTCTCGGGATGCTTCCAAGCCTCAGAAATATCGACGGGTATCCATCCGTTCTGGGGATTGAAGAACTCCGCCCAGCAGTGATAGCCGGCAATTTCGGAAGACTGCTTATCCGAAGGCAGCGGAAACCCGATTTCAAATCGCGCCGGGATACCTTGCGACCGCGCCAGCGCGATAAATAGAGAATGGAAGTCGGTGCAATTGCCGCGCTTCGAATCGCAAGCCCAAAGTACGTCGCCGTACCCCCAGCCGGTGCCCGTCTTGTCATAGCGCATGTTGTCGAATACGTAGTCGTAGATGGCGCGGACCTTGTCGAGTTGGGAGGTCTTGCCAGCCGTGACTTGGGCAGCGATCTCGGCAGGCCGCCCGGTGATGGGAACAAGCTTGTCCGGGCCGAGATATTGGCTGCGTTGCTTTTCGCTGAGAGACACGTTCTCCAGGCGCGGACGATTCAATCCTAAAGTCAAATGTTCATGACGCACTACGTCGTATACGACTTCAAAGTGCAAATCACCCCGCTTCGCCTTCGAAGCTTCGGCATAGTAGATTTCGTTTCCGAACCGCGACTCGTGAGTTTTCTTCAGGGGCAGAGCGCCAGTGGCCGAGATGACCCGGATTTCCTGATATTCGTCAGAATGCGCGGCAGGAAACCATATCCCCAGGTGTTCACCCGCAGGGACCTCTTTCACGGTGAAGCCGTAATGAAAGGTGAAATGACGCGATGCCTGGGCAGATGCCGGTGTTTCAAATGCGACGAAGAGTAAGAAGCAGAATGCGAGTGTGCGCAGCATATTTTTCTCCTGGCTGAATGGTTGAAGTGTGAGACCACACACGGTGCTCAGGAGAACGGGTTCAAGTAAAGCCGCGCAGTGCGGAGCGCATGACTGGTTTATTTTACCAACAAACGGTGCGCATCTTGCCTGTGTAGGGGCAGGTGCCCTCACCTGCCCACTCTCCTACATGTTCGTAATGGCTATTCAGCAATCAACGCGCAGCCTCCTTTACAATCCCTTCATGCCAGCCGTGATCGAGTGCCGTGATCTGCGCAAGACCTATGACGGCAAAGTCGAGGCGGTTCGCGGGCTGAATTTGGAGATTCGCGCCGGAGAATGTTTTGGTCTGCTCGGGCCGAATGGTGCCGGGAAAACGACGACTATCGAAATTCTTGAAGGCCTGCTCGAACCCACTTCGGGGCAAGTCATGATCCTCGGCCAGACCTGGAAATCACATTCTCGCGAACTACGTGAAAAGATCGGCATCTCGTTGCAGGAGACTCGCCTCTCAGAGAAGCTGAGTGTCCGCGAAACCATCGAGCTTTTCGCCAGCTTCTATCGGGAACCGCGGCCTGGCAGTGAGGTTCTTGAAGCTCTGCAGCTCGAGGAAAAAGCCGATTCATGGGTCGGCAAACTTTCTGGAGGCCAGCGCCAGCGCTTGGCGGTAGCGACCGCGCTCGTCGGTTCCCCCAAAGTACTTTTTCTCGACGAGCCCACTACCGGACTTGATCCGCAGAGCCGCCGCCAGCTCTGGGACATCATTCGCGCGTTCCAACAGTCGGGCGGCACGGTGCTCCTGACCACGCATTACATGGACGAGGCGGAACGGCTGTGTGACCGGCTTGCCATTGTGGATCATGGACAAATAATTGCTGAAGGTTCTCCGGCCGAATTGATTGCGCGGCTTGGCGGCCATCACGTGGTCGAATTTTCTCTGTCAGGAGATTCGCACCAGCCGCCTGAAGTTTGGCGGATGCTGCCGGGCGTCGATTCCGTCCGCAACGACAATGGGCTGGTTAGTTTGAGCGTCCGCGAACCGCATCGCACGATTCCGGCGTTGCTGTCTAAAGTCGAAGAGCAATCTGCACAACTCGATCACCTGACCACGAGACAGGCAAGTCTTGAAGATGTTTTTGTTCGCCTTACGGGCCGCCACTTGAGGGAGGACTAATGTCAGTAGCCCAAGAAACGCCTCCACAAGAAAGAGCGCAGCCTCCGTCGACGGCTCCGCGCAATGGACGCTGGGCCGGATTTCTGCACCTTACCAGCGCGCGAATGAAGGAATTGCGCCGCGAACCGGAAGTGGTTTTCTGGATGTTCGTTTTTCCGCTGCTGCTGTCCTTCGGCCTGGGCATTGCGTTTCGCAATCGGCCCGCGGATGCAACCTCGATCGCAATTATCCCCGGCCCGCATGCGCAGAGTGTTCTCTCGTTGATCGAAAAATCACCGCAGCAGGCGTCCATTCATGCCGTGATCGTTGAGCGCCCCCAGGCTGCACAGGGACTTCGGCTCGGCAAGTACGATTTAGTCATCGAACCGGTTGCGGAAGACAAAGTCCAATACAATTACGATCCCGCGCGTCCGGAAAGCGTACTCTCCCGCACTGAGGTCAACGATGCGTTGCAATCTTCCGCTGGGCGGAAGGATGTAGTCGCTACTACTTCTGCCACTTCGAGCGAGCCCGGCTCACGCTACATTGATTTTCTGATCCCAGGCCTGCTGGGCATGAACCTGATGAACTCCGGAATGTGGGGCATGGGATTCGCGCTGGTGGATATGCGGCAACGCAAGCTGCTGAAGCGTTTTGTGGCCACTCCCATGCGCCGCAGCGATTTTTTGCTCGCTCTGATTGGCAGCCGGTTGCTTCTAATGATTGCGGAAGTGGCACTCCTTCTCGGCTTCGGCGTTCTTGTCTTTCACATGCGGATACTCGGTTCTCTGTGGACCATTCTGCTGATTGGCGCAATCGGCGCCATCACTTTTGGCGGGCTGGGCTTGCTCACCGCAAGCCGGGCGCAAAAAATCGAAACTGCCAGCGGCCTGATGAACCTGATCATGATGCCGCTGTGGATCTTTAGCGGTGTATTTTTCTCCTATGAACGCTTTCCGGCGATAGTGCACCCGTTCATCAAAGCCCTGCCGCTCACGGCACTGAACGACGCGCTGCGCGCTACGATCCTTGAAGGTTCATCACTCGCCTCTCAGAGCGGCAGAATTCTCATTCTGGTCTTATGGGGAGGCGTTTCGTTCGTGCTCGCACTGCGCTGGTTCCGCTGGACATAAACCCAGCCTGCCGGATCAGGCGGATTGATTGGCTCAACCGGCAGTCGCTGCTTCTGAGACCGTCCCTGCTAAAATCGCTGCATGTACTACCGCTCCGACAATCGAACGCCCGACCAGATGCGGCCCGTAAACATTGTTCCGGGTTTCATTTCAACGGCTGAGGGTTCGGTCCTAATCGAAGTCGGCAACACCCGTGTGATTTGTACGGCGTCGGTCGAAGAGGCGGTACCCGCGTTTCAACGAGGCAGCGGCCGCGGATGGGTGAGCGCGGAATATGGCATGCTCCCACGCTCCACTCTGACGCGCAGTCCGCGTGAATCCAGCCGTGGCCGCGTGGGTGGACGCACGCACGAAATCCAGAGGCTGATCGGCCGTTCGCTTCGCGCCGTGACCGACCTGCAGCGCCTCGGTGAACGCACAATTTTTCTCGACTGTGACGTGATCCAGGCCGATGGCGGCACCCGCACAGCATCTATCACCGGCGCGTTTGTGGCCTTGGGATTGGCACTTGAGAAGCTCGTTGAATCCGGGACTCTGGCCTCCGTGCCGTTGAGAGACTTCGTGGCGGCTGTAAGCGTTGGAATCGTGGATGGCGAACCGCTGCTGGATCTGTGTTATGAGGAAGACTCCCGCGCCGATGTGGACATGAATTTCGTCATGACCGCTGTCCACAAGTTCGTAGAAGTACAAGCCACGGCCGAGCATCAGGTCTTCGACGAAGACCAATTTATGGCGATGATCGACCTGGCGCGCAAGGGATTGCAGTCATTGCTCGCCAAGCAGCAGTTCGTTCTCAACGCATTGACCCTTCTGCGATGAAGGTCGATTGTTCGTGGTTTAGGCCCAGCCTGGTTCCTATCCGTGCTCTGTGGTTTAAGGCCTTTCCTTAAAGTGTCTGTTCTGTTTTTGTAACAAAATTAATTATTTCCGATTGGATCTGAAATCCATGCGACGATCAATCCAACTTGCAGACCATCCGGACGTGGATAAACCGGACTAAGGGCGTTGACCCCCTCGAGACGCTCGTTCGAGCTAGACCCCACGTCCGGTAGTTTTTCTCCTCAAGAATTGTTCATCAGGAAAAGTCCTCAAGTGCTTAAGCGGGTTCGAAGTCTGTACGCCTCCGGTTCTACTGTCGAAGGAGACCCAGTTTATCCCTCTGCGATATGCTCATATCCGTGCCAGATTCAAAAGGAGTCAGGCGAGCGGGCATTCCAAAGCGTGTTTGACCGAAGTACACTTCTAGCAAATTGAGTCTGGAACTCATGTACAGCAGCGAGGTCATATATGCAGATTTGCTCAT
>WNFJ01440654.1_pt2 | contig 86194 bp, 76 predicted proteins | sample 5400461 | NCBI WGS metagenome assembly WNFJ01 (sample SAMN13153349, study PRJNA577476) | soil metagenome | isolation source: 115 cm saprolite on Douglas fir-dominated hillslope | place: USA:California | collected 2013-09-17
TCCTCCCAGGCCATGCGCTTGTACTCCTGGCCCGGGTTCCGCAGGAGGAACGCCGGATGGAAGGTCGGGATCAGGACGGCGGAGCCGTACGGGTGCACGCGCCCGCGCAGGCGGCCGATCGCCTCCTTGGTGCCGAGGAGGCTCTGCGCGGCGACGCTCCCGAGGGCGAGGATGACCTTGGGCTGGAGCGCGGCGAGCTGGGCCGCGAGCACCGGCGCGCACGCCGCGAGCTCCTCGGCCTCCGGGTTCCTGTTGCCGGGAGGTCTGCACTTGACTGTATTCGAAACATACACCTCGTCGCGCGTGAAGCCGACGCCCGGCGACTCGAGCATCTTGGTGAGGAGCTGGCCCGCGCGCCCGACGAACGGCAGGCCCTGCGCGTCCTCGTCGGCGCCCGGCCCCTCGCCGATCACGACGAACTCCGCGCGCGGGCTGCCCGCGCCGAAGACGATCGTCGTGCGCCCCTCGCAGAGCTTGCACTTCCGGCAGCCCTGGAGCGCCTGCTCCTGGGCGCGCAGCGCCTCGTCGGGACCGAGGAGGTACTGGCCCTCGAGGCCGAGCTCGGTCGTGCCGAGGTCGCGATGGTGACGGAGCGTGGCGCCGAGCGCGCCCAGCGCGTCGGCGAGCGCCTGGCGGGGATCGGCGGCCGCGTCGGGCGCGGCTATCGCGCCACCTTCTTGGCGCCGGCCCCCGCGCGCAGCGCCAGGACGTGGGTGAGGATCGCGTCGGCGACGTCGGCCTTCGTCATCCGCGGGAGCGGCTTGTGGCCGCCCCAGCGGTCGAGGAGCAGCACCTCGTTCTCGTCGGCGTCGAAGCCGATGCCCTTCTGGCTGACGTCGTTCGCGACGAGCAGGTCGATGCCCTTGCGCTCGAGCTTCTCGCGGGCGTTCGCGGCGACGTCGTTGGTCTCGGCGGCGAAGCCGACGATGAACGCGCCGGTGTGGCGCGCGGCGACCTCGGCCAGGATGTCGGGGTTCGGCGTGAGCTCGAGGGTCAGATCGCGCTTGCCCTTGATCTTGACGGGCGCGGCCTGCCGCGCGCGGTAGTCGGCGACGGCCGCCGCCTTGATCACGATCGTGGCGGATGCCAGGTGCTGGAGCACCGCCTCGCGCATGTCCTCGGCCGTCTGGACGGGGACGAAGACGGCGCCCGGCGGCGGCGTGAGGGCGGTCGGCCCGGAGACGAGCGTGACCGCGGCGCCGCGGCGCAGGGCGGCGGCCGCGAGGCCGTAGCCCATCCGGCCGGACGAGCGGTTGGAGAGGTAGCGCACCGGGTCGACCGGCTCCCGCGTGGGCCCGGCCGTCACCAGCAGGCGCTCGCCCGCGAGGTCGCGCACCGGCGTGAGCGCGCGCCGGATCGCTTCCACGATCGCGTCCGGCTCGGGGAACCGCCCCTTGCCGGAGAGGCCGGACGCGAGCGCCCCCGCGTCGGGCTCGAGCACCGCCACGCCGCGCGCGCGCAGCGTGGCGACGTTCGCGACGACCGCCGGGTGCTCCCACATGCCGCCGTCCATCGCGGGCGCGATCACCACGGGCCCCCGGGCCGCGAGGAGGAGCGTCGTGAGGAAGTCGTCGGCGAGGCCGTGCGCCGCCTTGGCGAGGAGGTTCGCCGTCGCGGGCGCGACGACGATCGCGTCCGCGCGCTCGGCGAGCGCCACGTGCTCGACGGCGTCCGGGCTCTGCGGGTCGAACAGGTTCGTCAGCACCGGCCGGCCGGAGAGCGTGCGGAAGGTGAGCGGGCCCACGAACTCGCGCGCGTGCTCGGAGAGGCACACGGTCACCGCGGCGCCGAGCCGGGTCAGCTCGCGCAGCAGGTAGACGGCCTTGTACGCGGCGATCGAGCCGGTGACGCCGAGGATCAGCTCGCGGCCCGCGAGGCTCATGCCTTCGGCGTCTCCCCCTCTTCCTTCACGCGGAACTCGACCTTGGCCGCCGCGATCTCCTCGAGCGCGCTGCTCGTGGGCTTCTTGTGGTGGCTCGCGACGCGCGGGGGCGCGCCGCGGTTGAGCTGCCGCGCCCGCTTGGCCGCGAGGACGACGAGCATGTAGCGGTTCGACACCTTGTTGAGGGCTCCTTCGAGCGAGGGGAACGCCATCAATGTGGTACCTCCAGGTCGGGGAATGCCAGGCCGAGCCGCGCCGTGCGGCTGCGCTCGGCCTGGATGATCGAGGCCAGCTGCTCCATGGCCTCCTTGACGTCACGGTTCACCAGCAGGTAGTCGTAGCGCCGCCAGAGCGCGATCTCCTCGCGCGCGCGCGCCAGGCGCCGCGCGATCTCCTGCTCGTTGTCGGAGCGCCGCTCCCGCAGCCGCTGCTCCAGCTCCTTCATGGACGGCGCGACGATGAAGATGAGCACCGCCTCGGGATAGCGGGCGCGGACCTGCGCGGCGCCCTGCGTGTCGATGTCGAGCAGGACGTCGTTGCCGCCGCGGAGCGCCTCCTCGAGCGGGCGCGCGGGGGTGCCGTAGAGGTGGCCGTGCACGGTCGCCCACTCGGCGAACTCGCCGCGCGCGAGCATCGCGCGGAACTCGCGCTCGTCCACGAAGCGGAAGTCCACGCCGTCGATCTCGCCGCCGCGCGGCGCCCGCGTCGTCACCGAGACCGAGTAGGCGAGGCCGGGCACGGCCAGGCGCGCCTCGCGGCACAGCGTCGTCTTGCCCGCGCCCGACGGCGCCGAGACGACGAACAGCGTGCCGCGCCGCCGGATCATCCGGCCGCACCCCACCCGGCCGCGCCGCGGCCGCTACTCAAGATTCTGCGCCTGCTCGCGCATCTTCTCGACGACGCCCTTCGCGGCGAGGGCCGCCTGGCTCACCTCGAGGTCGTCGGCCTTCGAGGCGATCGTGTTGACCTCGCGGTTGAGCTCCTGCATGAGGAAGTCGAGCGCGCGGCCCGCGGGGCCGCCCCGCTCGAGGACCTGGCCGAGCTCGGTCAGGTGGGCGCGGAGCCGCGCGAGCTCCTCCTGCACGTCGGTCTTCTCGGCCCAGATCGCGACCTCGGTGAGGACGCGCCCCTCGTCCATCGCGGCGCCGGCGAGGAGGCCGCGGATCCGCTCGCGGAGCCGCTCCTCGTAGCGCGCGACCGCGGCGGGCATGCGCGCCGTGATCAGGGCCACCCGCTCCTGGAGGTCGGCGCGGAGGGCGCCGAGCTCGGCGGCGAGCGCCTCGCCCTCGGCGGCCCGGCGCGCGACGAGCGCGTCGAGCGCCCGGCCGACCGCCTCGGCCAGGATCGGCCACGCGGCCTCCGGGGCGGGCGCCTGGGCCTCGTCGAGCCGCACGACGCCCGGGCGCTCGAGGAGCCACGCGAGCGTCACGTCGCCCGGGACGCCGAGCGTGTTGCCGAGCTCGCGCGCACGCGCGACGTACTCGGCGGCGAGCGCCGCGTCCACGCCGACCGTCTGCGACGACGCGCCCGGCGCCGGCGTGAGCTGGACGGTGACCTCGACGCGGCCGCGCTCGAGCCGCGTCTGCACCAGCCGGCGCACGTCGAGCTCGAAGGCGGCGAGGGCGCGCGGCACGCGGACCGCGATGTCGAGGTGGCGATGGTTCACGCTGCGCGCTTCGACGGTCAGGCTCGCCGTCGGCCCGGCGACCTCGGCCCGGCCGAAGCCCGTCATGCTCCGGAGGGACGGAACGGCCGCGCGCGGGGTGGGACTCATTCAGTGATCATAGGGCGAAATCTCCTGTAGTGTCAATATGTTGCGATTGACACGCCGCGCGCGCCGGGCGTACACTCGCGCACATTTTTCGGACCAGCGGAGGTCACACCCGATGCCGTCCTACTTCGGCCTCCTTGCGAAGATCGCGCTCGCGTGGACGATCGTGTGCTTCATCGGGAAGCGCGCGTGACGCGCTGGGCGCTCGCGTCCCTCGGCGCCCTCCTCGTCCTCGGCGTCGCGACCGTCGCGCTCAGCCGCCTCTTCGGCCGGTCCGGCTCGCGTGCCGCGATCCTCGTCTCCGTCGTGGCCCACTGGCTCGGCGCCTGGGTGCTCTGGAGCTTCGCCGGCGGGCTCGCCCTCCGCTACGGCCTCCTCGGCGCCTACCCCGGCGCTCTGGCACTACCGGACGGCCGTTGCCGGCGGACGCGAGCGTGGTCTCGTCGTCTTCGTCGGCGTCCAGCTCCTGTGGCTCGCCCTCGTCCTTCTCCAGAACGGCGCGTTTGGCGACATTTTTTGATAGCCTCGATCATATGAGCGTGGAGGACGCGATCCTCCTGGTCGACGCCGACCGCAGCGTTACCGACGCGCTGCGCGACTTCCTCAAGGGCGAGGGGTACGCGGTGGAAGTCGCCCGTACAGGCGCCGAGGGATTCCGGAAAATCAAGAGCGGCGCCTTCGGTCTCGTCCTCCTCGAGCTCGCCCTGCCCGACACCAAGGGCGCGACCGTCATGCGCGACGCCCAAAAGCTCGGCGCGCCGCCCGAGTTCATCGTCGTCGCGGAGCGGAAGACGCTCGACTCGGCCATGGAGACGGTCGAGGGGAGCGCCGCGGGTTACCTCGCGAAGCCCGTGGACGTAGCGCGGCTCGGCCGGATCGTCCGTCGCGTGTTCGAGCGGCGGCGGCTCGTGCGCGAGAACGCAGGGCTCCAGGAGGAGATCCAAGGCCGGCTCGCGGAGAGCGAAGCGCTCGTCCTGATCTCGAGCACCGTCAGCTCGACGCTCGACATCCGCGAGGCGCTCCGGCGAATCTGCCGGGCCCTGGCGAGGCTCCTCCGCGCGGACACCGCGGCCGCGTACCTCAACGACCCGGGGACCGACCAGCTCGTGCCGACGGCCGCGTACCACGTGCCGAAGGAGCACCTCGCGACGCTGTCGACGGCGCCGCTCCCGCTCCGGGAGCAGGGCTTCCACGAGGCGGTGTGGAACGAGCGGCGGCCGGTCTGGTCGGACGACGTCGCCGCCGACGCCCGCTTCAGCCACGCGATGTTCCGGAGCTTCCCCCACCAGTCCGGGCTCCTCCTGCCGCTGCTCATCGAGGACCGCGTGGCCGGTGGCTTCTACATCGTCTGGTGGAAGGAGCGCCGACGCTTCGGGGAGCGCGAGCTCCGGATGGTCACCCAGGTCTGCGAGCAGGTCGGGCTCCTCCTCCGCAACGCGAGCCTCTACGAGCAGGCCGAGCGGAACCGCCAGCGGCTCGAGGTCCTGAACGACGTCTCGCGCCAGCTCGCCGCCGTCCACGACACCGACGAGGTGCTCACGCTCATCGTCAACCAGGCCGCGCGGCTCGTGCGCGCCGAGGCGGCCGGCCTGCGCCTGCTCGAGGGCGACGACCTCGTCGTCGGCGCGCGCACGGAGTCGGCGGCGCCCCTCATGATCCGGCCGCGCATCAAGCCGGGCGAGAGCCTCTCAGGAAAGGTCGTCGCGACGGGTGAGACGGTCGTGGTCGAGGACCTGTCCCAGGACACGACGTTCGATCCGGCCCACAAGCGGGGCGCGCTCGAGCGGGGATTCCGCGGATTCGTCGGCGTGCCGCTCAAGAGCCGCGGGCGGGTCCTCGGCGCGCTGAACGTTTACACGCAGGGCGCGCGCCACTTCCTCCCGGACGAGATCGACCTCCTGGAGGCGCTCGCCGATCAGGCCTCGACCGCGATCGAGAAGGCGCGTCTGTTCCGCGAGAGCGTCGAGGGCCGGCAGCTCCTCGCGCGGCTGTATCGCGCGGCGATCGCGATGCAAAGCTCCTGGGACCGCGAGGAGCGCCTCCGCGCGTTCACGCGGGCGGCGCGCGAGGTGGTCGGCTTCGATCGCGTCAACGTGTTCCTCGTGACACCCGACGGCGGCGGCCTGGAGCTCGTGACCTCCGAGGGCGACGCCGGCGTCCCGTCCATGGTCCTGCCGCTCGCGCCGGGCGCCGGCGCCTACCACCAGGCGTTCGAGAGCCGGCGGCCCGTGGCCGTGCTGTCCGACGAGGACCTCCGAAGCGTGCGCTCGATCGACCGCGCCCACGTCGCTCACCCCTACCTCCGGTCCCGGCGGTTCGTCGTCGCGCCGCTCCTGGCCGGCGATCGCGTGATCGGGGTGGTCGGCGCCGACAACAAGCCGAGCCGGCGCCCGATCGCCGCGTCGAGCGTCGAGCCGTTCAGCTCGCTCTGCCAGAACCTCGCGATCGCGCTGGAGGAGAGCCGGCTCTACGCGGAGACCCGGGCGCGCGAGCAGGAGGCGACGAAGCTCTACGGGGTCACGCGCGAGCTCGCCACCAGCCTGGACCGCGACCGCGTCCTCGACCTCATCGTGACGCAGACCGTCGAGCTGACCGGCTGCGAGGCGAGCGGGATCTACGTCTTCGATCGCGAGCGGGACGGGCTCGTCTTCGGCCGCGGCCTGAACCTCGCGCCCGAGCTGACGCGCGGGCTGTTTCTCAAATCGGGCGAGGGCGTCGGCGGCCGCGCGTTCAAGGAGCGCCGGCCGGTGTGGACCCGGGACCGGACCACCGACCCGGACCTCGGCTACAGCCCGGCGTCGCGCGCGCTCATCGACACGATGTCGCCCCGCGCCTTCCTCGCGGTGCCCATCATGAGCCGCGACGAGGTCCACGGCGTGCTGTTGGAGTACTTCTTCACCCCGCACGACTTCACGCCGCGGGAGACCCAGCTCGTCGCGACCCTCGCCGACCACGCGGCGCTGGCGTTCGAGAACATCCGCCTGCTCGAGGAGACGCGGCGCCGCGAGCAGGAGGCGAGCACCCTCTCGCGCGGCCTCGCGCTCCTGAACCAGGCGACCCGCGCGCTGCAGCGCACGCTCGACGTGGACCGCATGCTCACCGGCGCCCTCGAGGAGCTGGCGCGCGCCTTCGGGGCCGACTCGGCGGTCATCAACCTGCTCGACGCCGAGGGCGGCGTGCTCCGGAGCGTCGGGCACTGGCTCTCCGAGGAGCAGCGCCGCGCGCTCCACGCGCGGCGCGGCGGGGTCACCGCCCACGTGCGCGACACGCGGCAGCCGCTCCTGATCCGCGACATCGAGGAGCGGCGTGAGATGGTTCACCCCGAGAACTTCGCGCGGGGCGTGCAGTCCATCGCCGGCCTGCCGGTCGTCGGCCAGCAGCGCAGCGTCATCGGGGTGCTGCTGCTCTACTACAAGACCCCGCAGCTCTTCCCGGACACGGTGGTCCGCCTGCTGACCTCGTACGCCGACCAGCTCGCGACCGCGCTCGAGAACGCGCACATCTACGAGGAGGCGCAGACGCAGCGGGTCCGCCTCGCGCAGATCTTCGGCTCGACCTCCGACGGCATCCTGCTCGTCGGCCCCGACGGCGACATCCGGACGACCAACGCGCGCGCCGGCGAGCTCCTCGGGTTCGACACGGCCCACGCCGTAGGCACGCCGCTCGCGGACGTGCTCATGGCGTTCGCCGGCTCGGCGCCCGAGGCCGAGCCGGGCCTCACCGCCCTGCGCGCGCTGCTCGGCGACCCGGAGCAGGGCGGCGCCGGCGACCTCGACCTCCGCCGGCACGGCAAGATCATCCACTGGACGGGTCAGCCGACCCGCGACGCGGCCGGCGCGACGCTCGGGCTCACGCTGACGCTCCAGGACGTCACGCACGAGCGGCAGGTGAGCCAGCTCAAGTCGGACTTCGTGTCGTTCGTCACGCACCAGCTCCGCACGCCGCTCTCGGGCATCAAGTGGATGCTCGAGCTGGCCGCGCAGACGCCGGGCATCTCCGAGGAGCTGATGAGCTTCGTGCACGACGCGACCGAATCCGCCGAGCGGCTCATCGGCCTGGTCAACGACCTGCTCGACGCCTCGCGCCTGGAGAGCGGGACGCTCAAGATGAAGCCCGAGCCCACGGGCCTGGCCGAGCTGACGAAGAGCGTGCTCGACGAGCTTACGATGCTCGTCCGCGCGCGCGGCCACCAGCTCTCGCTCGTCGGCGCCGAGGCGGCGCCGCGCGTCCTGGCCGACCCGCAGCTCCTGCGCCAGGTGATCCTCAACCTCACGTCGAACGCGATCAAGTACACGCCGACCGGCGGGGCGGTGACCGTCCGCATCGCGCGCGAGGACGGCGTCGCGCGCTGGGCGATCACCGACACCGGGGTCGGGATCCCGCGGGCCGCGCAGTCGCGGCTCTTCGAGAAGTTCTTTCGCGCGGAGAACGCGCCGACGATCGAGACGGAGGGGACGGGGCTCGGCCTCTACCTGGTCCGGCTGATCGTCGAGCGGCTCGGCGGCCGGGTATGGTGCGAGTCCGAGGAAGGCCGGGGCTCGACGTTCCTCTTCACGTTGCCACTCAGCGAGTGAGGCCCATGACGGAGACGGCGAAACGGCTCCTGCTGGTCGAAGACGATCGCTTCCTGCGGCGCGCCTGCGAGGTGGCCCTCAAGCAGCGCGGGTTCGCGGTGACGTCGGCGGTGGACGGCGAGGAGGGCCTCCGCCTCGCCCGGGGTGAGCCCTGGGACCTGATCCTGCTCGACATGCTGATGCCCAAGCTCTCGGGGCTCGAGGTGCTGAAGGCGATCCGGAGCGACGAGGCCACGCGCGGGCTCCGCGTGCTCATCCTGTCGAACTCCTCGCGCGAGCAGGACGTGCAGGAGGTGACGCGGCTCGGCGTCGAGGGCTACTTCGTCAAGTCGAACCTCTCGCTCCAGGAGCTCGGCGACCGCGTGAGCGAGATCCTGGCCGCGAAGGGCTAGCGCCGCACCCCACCGTTCGGCGGCGTCCGCGTAGCGCGACTGCACAGTTTTCCTGTGCGCTCACTGCACAGTGGACTGTGCAGTCGTGTCTTTCGACTTCGGGCGGTCGGTGGACTAGCGTAGTGCACCTGCACCTCCGTCGGTGCACCTCGAAGGCGAGGATTCCTCACGATCCGCGACCGAAGGCCCGCGAAAACCAATAGGTCCGCGCCGAGGCGCGCGCCCCTCGGCCCTGGCACGGCGTGTGCGAGGGAGCCGTGCCCGTGGGCGCCGTCGCACCTGCGCAATGTTCCGGAGCGAGCGCGAGCCATCGTGCATGGATCCTCGGCATCGCGCTGGCGCTGAGTTTACTCGCCGGCCACGCGCATGCCGGGCAAGCGATCACGGCGCTGGCGCCGACGGAGGTCTTTGCCGACGGATTCCGTGAGCTGCGCGGCGTCGTCGTGGATGCGCAGGGCAACGTCGTCGTCGCCGACCGGGACGCGGGCACGCTGACGCGCCTGGCGCCCAACGGCGCCCGCGCCGTCGTCGCCAGCGGGCTCGAGCGCCCGATCGGCCTCGCCTTCGATCCCGTGGGACGGCTTCTGGTCGCGGAGGAGAAGGCCGGACGCGTCGTGCGCGTCGAGGCGGGCGGTCGGCTCAGGCCGGTCCTCGTCGGCGTCAAGCAGCCCCGCTGGCTGGCCGTGCGCGAGGACGGTACCCTGTTCGTCTCCGCGCGCCGGCTCACGCGCGACCGCGACGCCGAACGGGACGATGAGTCGGCCGAGCCCGAGATGATCGTGGCGCTCTCGCCGGCGGGCCGGCTGACGGTTTTCGCCGACGGCTTCACGGGCCTCCAGGGGCTCACCCTGAACCACGCGACGCTGTTCGCAGCCACGCAGGGGCGCCGGGGAGACCGGCACGCCGAGGGCGTCGTCTTCCAGATCCCGATCCTCGCCGACGGTAGCGCGGGCCCGGCCGCGGCCCTGGGGCCGACCGACGAGCTCAAGAAGCCCGTGGGGCTCGCGCGGGATCGGCTGGGCAGTCTCTACCTCACCACGCAGGAGCGCGGCCTCGCCGAGGATCCCGCGCGTCGCGGGATCGCCAAGCTCCACGCGGACGCCCGGCTCACCCTGTTCGCGACGAGCCTCAAGGCGCCCCAGGGGCTGGCCTTCGACGCGGGCGGACACCTCTACGTGGCCGATGGCAAGCGCGTGCTGCGCTTCGTGGCGCCCCCCGCGCCGAGCGTGAGCACGCCGCTGTTCACGAACCGGTCGCCACTGGCCGTGACGGGGACAGCGCACGCGGGGGCGGCGGTCGACCTGTTCGTGAACGACGCCGCCACGCCGGTCCGCGTGATCGCGGACCCGACCGGGGCCTTCGCGGCGCAGCTCGCCCTCGCCCTGAACAGCCGCAACACGCTGGAGGTGTTCGCGACCGACCACGGGGGCGACGGGCTCGCGTCGCCGCCGGCGGAGGCGACGGTCGTCCACGACAGCATCCCGCCGGCGCGCAGCTTCCAGGCGCCGGCCGGTGCCCACGTGCGGCTCATCGTGAGCGTCCAGGCCCAGGCCAGCGACGGCGGCAGCGGCGTCGCCACGCTCGGTCTGACCCTGGACGGGCAGGCGCTCCCGAGCACGGTCGCCCCGCTGCTGCCGGCGGCGAGCGCGACGGCCTCGGCGGCGTGGCAGACGACCGCGGTGGCCGACGGCTCGCACACGCTCGGGGTCGCCGCGACGGATCGCGCCGGGAACACCGCGTTCGCGGCCCGCGCTGTCATCGTGGACAACACGCCGCCGACCGCGCAGCTCACCGGCGGGCCCGCGGGCACGGTGCAGGGCACGACCGCGACGTTTACCTTCACCGGCGCCGACAACCTCACGGCCCCCGACCGGCTGCAGTTCGCATGGCGTCTGGACGGCGGCGCGTTCACGGCGTTCGCCGATGCGACCAGCGCGGCGTTCTCGAATCTCGCTGCGGGCGCGCACACGTTCGAGGTCAGGGCGCGCGATCTCGCGGGGAACGAGAGCGCGGCCGCGCAGCGGAGCTTCACCGTCAGCGCGCTGCGGGTGACGATCACGGATCCCGCGAATGGCGGCTCGGTTCCGACGGGCCTGCTGCTGGTACGAGGAATGATCGACGCCGGCGGAGCCGAGGTCGGCGTCACGGTCAACGCGATTCCGGCCGTCGTTCAAGGGACGACCTTCGTGGCTCTCGTCCCGATCGGGTCAGACACCACGACATTGACGGCGGTCGCCAGCCTGGCCAGCGGAGTTACGGCGACGCACGCCGTCAGCGTCAGCGTTGCGGCGGCGAGCGGCGCGGCGGCTCCCACGCTTCTCGTCAGCCCACAGAATGGATCCGCTCCGCTGCGAGTGACTTTTTCGATGATCGGTGCCGTCCTGGGGACGATCGTTCTCGACGCGGACGGCGACGGCGTCATTGATGTCACGGGACCGAGCCTCGACGGGCAGAGCTTCACTTATTCCCGTCCCGGCCTGTACGTGCCGACGGCGATCGTGACGGACCTCGAGGGGCGTCAGGTCGCGGCGCGTGCCGTCGTGCAAGTGTACGATGTGGCCGCTCTCGATGCGCTGCTCCAGTCGAAGTGGCGTGGGCTGAAGGACGCGCTTCGGGCGGGCGATGTGCCGGGCGCGGTCAGGTACATCGTCGCCGAGTCGAGAGACGAGTACCAAACAGCATTCCAGATGATCGCCGCCAGTCTCCCGGCGATCGACGGCATCCTGACCGACCTGACGCTCGTCAGGATCAGAGACGGCACAGCCCTCTACCAGGCCACGCGGACGGACGCGGGGCTGGCGAAGGTCTTCGACGTGCGCTTCGCCGTCGATGAAGACGGCCTGTGGCGCGTCGAGAGGTTCTGATGCGGACCGTCAAGCTCAGGAGCGCGCGGAACGCGTTCGCAGTGGTCGGCCTGGCGCTGTTGCTGGGCCTGCTGAGCCCGGCGCTCGTGCAGGCCGCGGGGCCGTGGAAGGCCCAGGTGGTGGACGCCGAGACGGGGCAACCCCTCGAGGAGGTGGTCGTGCTGATGTACTGGATCAAGTACACGGGTTCGTGGGCGGGTTGGGCGGGGGGCGAGTTCGACGACGCCGAGGAGGTGGTCACGGGCGCGGACGGCCGGTTCGTGGTGCCGTCACGGCGGGTGTTCACGCTGGTGCCGTGGAAGAAGGTGTCCCGCGAGCTGGTGATCTTCAAGCCAGGATACGGGATTTGGAACTTCCGGGGGGCGCACGAGTGGGAGAAGCTGCCGCTGTGGGAGAGCCAGGCGAAGAGGGAGGAGGCCTGGAAGCGGTTCGAAGGTGAGGGCGTGGTGATGGAGCTGCCCCCACTGAAGACGCGTGAAGAACGGCTAAGGGTCTACCAGACGTTTGGGGGCAGCCCCCCCCTCGTCCCGCTCGATCGGACCAGGCGACTCCGAGAGGCCGAGGACGCCGAGCGTCGCTACCTCGGTTTTCAAACGAGGTGAGACCATGAGATACCTGGCAGCGTTCTTCGGCCTCCTGCTGCTTGCGGAGGCGGCACCAGTAGGTGCGTATGATCCCGCCACGCACAGACAACTTGCCACGAGGTCCATCGATCCAGGGATCTCTCGAGTCGACGAGTTTCTCAGGAAGGAGTTGAGTCTTGCCGACGGCGTCAGCTCCGCCTTCCCCGGAGTGACCGTTCGGGCTCCTCGACGGGTTGAGCAGCTGATCGGCGACGGAGCGCTGGCCGAGGACTCGCCGCCTTGGCGGTCGCTGAACCACTTCCACAATCCCTTGATCGATCCCTGGGACGACGCGGGGCTGCGGGCCTTCTCGATCCTGGATCTCGCGCTCGTCCGCGGCCAGTCGTCGGTTCTCTGGCAGCAGAACACGGATCAGCCGTCGAGCATGGTGTTCACACCCGTGGCGTTGGCCTCGTCGGGCGGCGCCTGGTCCTGGCAGGACGCGCGCCAACGATATCTGCAGGCGCTCACCAGGCCGCGGAAGGAGGATCGCGAGGACGAGCCGGGACGCGATAGGGCGTTCGGAGACCTGTTCGAGAACCTCGGTCATCTCGCTCATCTGGTGCAGGACGCCTTCGTCCCGGCTCACGCGCGGAACGATGCCCACCCGCCGCCGGTCCGGCACGACTGGTACGAGAAGTGGGTCGAGGAGGCGCGCACCAGTTCTGCCGACAAGTTCTCGGCCCTGCTGAATGCGACGCCGAGAGGTCCGGCGGCGTCGATCTTCACGCCGACGGGCAACAGCCGCGCGCCGGTGCCGGTGGCTCGGCTGCTCGACGGCGACACCTTCCGCGGCCTGAACGCGGACGTCCTCGGTGAGGAGAACACGCTCATCGGCGCTGCGGAGTTCACGAATGGGAACTTCCTGAGCCGAGGGACGCTCTTTCGTCGTTTCGCGCTTCCTCGCGCCGGCTCCCTGGACCCCGGGCCCATCGTCGAGCCGAGCCCAGGAAAGTTCCGGCGCTACTTCACCAAGAACCGCGACGGTGCGCGAGTCGCGTACTTCGCAACCGAGGGGATGCTGTTCGACTCGCTCGAAGCGGCGCTCGCCGCGCCCGTGCCGAGCGCGGGATGGATGCTCGACGATCTCGTGAGCGAGGACTACGCCCGCCTTCTGCTACCGCGCGCGGTCGGGTATTCGGCGGCGCTCCTCGACTATTTCTTCCGCGGCAGGCTCGACGTGGATGTCTTCGACGACGGGAGCGGGCTGCGGCTCGCGGGCACGAACGCCTCGCCGGACCTCCTCGACGGCGGGACGCTCACAGTCTACGCCGACGGCATCGACGGCGTGCGGCGGCTGGCGAGCGCCGCCGTCGCGGTCGGACGGGTCGAGGCCGGCGGAGCGCTGCCGGCGGTTCCCGTGACGCCGCCTCCAGGCGCCGAGCGCTTCGTGGCCGTCTACACCGGAACGCTGGGCGACGAGCGTGCGGCCGATACCTTCAAGGGCGGCGTGATCGGCAAGGTGCTCGGGGGCGTGCGCGTCGAGGAGGTCTTCTCGGACGGCATGCGCTGGCAGCTCCGCACGCCCCAGGGCGTGTTCCCGCTGCCTATCCCGGCTGGACGCGACAATATCGTCGAGCTCCGGTGGGGCGACGCAGACAACACGCTGGTGGGGCGCACGGACATCGGCCCCGACCGTCCGAATCTGATGCTCGCCTACAAGGTCAATCGGCCGCCGGGGTCGGTGACGATGCCGCTGCTGACGCAACCCGACGGGAGCCGCGTGGTCGACGTGCAGGAGACGAGCCGCAAGAGCTTCCCGGTCGGGCTCTATCTGGGCACGACGATCCAGTTCAGCCACACGATTCAGTACAAGCGCTACCTGACGACGCTCGTGCCGACGGTAGAGTACGAGTGGAACGGGTCGTTCTACACGTTCGCGCGCGTCGCCGACGTCCAGGCGCGGCTGGACCTCGTCGTCAACGACGCCCGGACGCTGCGGCGCAGCGATCCCGTGACCCTGGGGTGGGTCACGGAGCCCTACAACTGGTACGTGGCGGAGATCGGGCTCACGGCGGACGGCAAGATCCTGGCGCTAGTCGGAGTGTGGCTGACCTCGCCCGGGGACCAGGGCGCCGTCTTCTCCGGGCCCTTCGACCGGCCCGAGGAGATCCCGTACGAGTTTCCGCCGATGATTGGCTATACCTGGGCGCTGGTCAACGTGACGGACGGAACAGTGGTCGGTGGGAAATCGACGGCGCCGCCCGACCTGGTCATCGACCACACGACCACCGTCACGCGGGGTGGCGGAGGCCTCGGCTGGTACACCGGCGAGACGGTGATCCGTTACGTCGGCGGAGCGTTTCCGCCGCCGGAACGCCGCGAGCCGGGGGTCTTCTTTGCCCCCGGGCTCTGCGACACGCCGCCCGCCCAGCTCCTCGGCACGGTCCGCATGCAGAACGAGACGTCGGCGATCAGCGTGGTGCAGTACCGGCCCGAGATCGCAGGCCAGCAGTTCGCGGATCCGGCGCGCCTGCAGGCCCCGGACCGGACGGAGTACTGGGTGTATCTGTGCGGCCAGCCGCAGTCCGTGGGCATCGCGGTGACGGTGCGTACGAGCGAACTCACGCTGAGCCGCCTGGACACGGCGTTCCGGGCGCCGGGCGACGGGACGGGGGAGCAGCTCACGCTGCTCCTGCTTCAGTCACAGCCCCAGCTCGACTACTGGGATCTCGGGAAGATCCTGACCTGGTTTCCCGAGCGGACAACGGCGGAGCTGCGGGCCGAGCTGACGCGGCCGGCGCTGCATTATCTCCAGGCGGCGAGCCGGCAGTCGGCGCTGGTGATCACCGACGTGTACGAGCCGGACTTCGACGAGACGACGAGCCTGGTCGCGTTGACCGGCGACCCCGCGGTGCAGGTCTTCGCCACGGGCCTGTGGGACTTCCGCCTGCTCGCGCCGAGCTATCTCTACAATCCGTTCGACCTGAAGTTCTACCGGCTGGTCCCCCCGCTGATCGCCACGGCGCTCCCGGCCGCGCTGTCGGGGGCGTCGGGGAACCCGATCGGTGCGTATCACGCCGTGAGACTCCCGTAGTTCGTCCGCGTCGTGCGTAAAAGGCGAGATCCGGCTGCCGTGATCAGGCGCGGCTGCCGGGCTTGATCGCCGGCGAGCCGGTCTTGCAGAGCGGGCACTCCTCGGGCTTCCAGGTCCTGGCCTGAACGGTTGCCAGCGCGACGCGCTTGACGCCGAACCGCGCGACGCCGCCCGAGCGGTCGATCAGCGAGCCGACGCCCACCACCACGCCGCCCGCCTGCTCCACGCACGTGACGACCTCGCGCGTGGAGCCGCCGGTGGTGATGACGTCCTCGACGATGAGGCAGCGCTCGCCGCGCGCGAGCGCGAAGCCGCGGCGCAGCGTCATGACGCCGTTTTCGCGCTCGGTGAAGAGGCAGCGGCAACCGAGGGCGCGCGCCACCTCGTGGGCGACGAGGATGCCACCGATCGCGGGCGCCAGCACCGTGGCGGTCGCGGATTCGCGGAAGGGCATGGCGAGCGCCGCGCCGAGGGCGGCGGCGTGCTCGGGGAACTGGAGGACGAGCGCCGACTGGAGGTAGACGTCCGAGTGGAGCCCCGACGTGAGCCGGAAGTGGCCGCGCATGAGTGCGCCGGTCTTCTCGTAGAGGGCGAGCGTCTCCCGTTCGGTCACTGGAGCGGGGGCCGCGAGGCCGGGGGCACTCGGGGCGTGCCCTGATCCAGGTGCGTGGCGGCTGCGTTCCGCATGGCGCGATTCATTCCATCGAGCGCCGCGAGGCCGGGGGCACTCGGGGCGTGCCCTGATCCAGGTGCGTGGCGGCTGCGTTCCGCACGGCGCGATTCATTCCAGCTGACTCACGATGTCGCGCGCCACGGCGGCCGGATCGGCCGCGGCGGTGATCGGGCGGCCGACCACGAGGTAGTCGGCGCCGGCATCGCGGGCCTGGCGCGGCGTGGCGACGCGCGCCTGGTCGTCGGCGCGTTCTGCCGGGCGAATGCCCGGCGTCACGATCACCCAGCGGTTGCCGAGCGCCACCCGGAGCATCCGGATCTCGCGCGGCGAGGCGACGCATCCGTCGAGCTCCGCCTCGCGCGCGCGCTCGGCCAGACGCAGGACGTGGGCCTCGACGCTCGCCGTCACCCCGACCTCGCGCTCGAGCGTCGCGCGGTCGAGGCTCGTCAGCACCGTCACCCCGAGGCAGAGCGGGCGCGGCACGCCGAAGTCCCGCGCCGCCTTCGTCGCGGCCTCGGCGGCGGCGCGCATCATCGCGAGCCCGCCCGACGCGTGGACGTTCAGCATGAAGACGCCGAGGCGCGTCGCCTCGCGCACGGCGCCGGCGACCGTGTTCGGGATGTCGTGGTACTTGAGGTCGAGGAAGACCCGCAGACCGCGCTTCCGCGCCGCCTCGACGGCGGCCGGCCCCGCGGCGGTGAAGAGCTGCGTGCCGATCTTGCAGCCGGTGACGACACCGGCGAGCCGGCCCATCAGCGCCTCCGCCTCGCCGAGGCCCTCGACGTCGAGGGCGACGAGGAGCCGGTCAGCGGGTTTCAGCGTGGTACTCCTGCAGGCTCAGCACCTGCTGCTCGCCCTTCAGCAGCGCCTCGATCGCGGCGATCGCCGTCTGGGCGCCGTCCATCGTGAGGTAGTAGGGGATGTTCTGCGTCACCGCGGTCCGCCGGATCATGTAGGAATCCTGCCGGCCGCGCCCGTCCTCGGGCGTGTTGAAGACGAGCGCGATCTCGCCCTGCTTCATGAGGTCGAGGACGTTCGGGCGGTAGCCCTCGGCGACCTTGTGGACGAGGTCCGCGGTCATCCCGTGACGCTCGAGGACGCGCGCCGTGCCCGCCGTCGCGACGATCGAGAAGCCCATCTCGACGAGACGCTTGGCGAGCGTCATCACGAGCCGCTTGTCGCGGTTCTTCACCGAGATGAAGACCTTGCCCGAGGCGGGCAGCACCGAGCCGGCGGCGATCTGCGCCTTCAGGTACGCCTTGCGGAAGTCGCGATCGATCCCCATGACCTCGCCGGTGGACTTCATCTCCGGCCCGAGGACCGCGTCCACGCCCGGGAACTTCACGAACGGGAAGACCGACTCCTTCACCGCGATGTGGGCGAGCTCGCGTGTCTCGATCCCCGCCCAGGGCTCGAGCGACCGGCCGAGCAGCGCGCGCGTGGCGAGCTTCGCGAGCGGCGTGCCGATCGCCTTCGAGACGAACGGCACGGTGCGCGAGGCGCGCGGGTTCACCTCGAGGACGTAGATCGTCTCCTGGCGGATCGCGAACTGCACGTTGATGAGGCCCACGACCGAGAGCGCCTTCGCCAGCGCCTTCGTCTGCTCGCAGAGCGCCCGGATCTGGTCCTCACCGAGCGAGTAGGGCGGGAGCGCGCAGGCGGCGTCGCCCGAGTGGACGCCGGCCTTCTCGATGTGCTCCATGACCCCGCCGACGATCACGCGCTCGGGATCGGCGACCGCGTCCACGTCGATCTCGATCGCGTCCTCGAGGAACTTGTCGATGAGCACCGGGTGCTCGGGCGACACGCGCACCGCCTCGCGCATGTACTGGGAGAGGTCGCGGTCGTCGTACACGAGCCGCATCGCGCGCCCGCCGAGGACGTACGAGGGGCGCACGAGCACGGGGTAGCCGATCCCGGAGGCGATCGTCTGCGCCTCGGCGAGCGAGCGCGCGGTGGCGCCCGCCGCCTGGTTCAAGCCGAGCTCGCGGATGAGCGCGTTGAAGCGCTCGCGGTCCTCGGCGCGGTCGATCGCGTCGGGCGAGGTGCCGAGGATCGGCACCCCCGCCGCCTGCAGGGGCACCGCGAGCTTGAGCGGCGTCTGGCCGCCGAACTGGACGACGACGCCGAGCGGCCGCTCCTTCTCGACGATGTTGAGCACGTCCTCGAGCGTGAGCGGCTCGAAGTAGAGCCGGTCGGAGGTGTCGTAGTCGGTCGAGACCGTCTCGGGGTTGCAGTTGACCATGATCGCCTCCACGCCGAGGTCGCGGAGCGCGAACGCGGCGTGGACGCAGCAGTAGTCGAACTCGACGCCCTGGCCGATGCGGTTCGGCCCCGAGCCGAGGATGATGACCTTGGGGCGGTCCGTCCGCGGCGCCTCGTCCTCCTCCTCGTAGGTCGAGTAGAGGTAGGGCGTGTGGGCGACGAACTCGGCGGCGCATGTATCCACGGTCTTGAACGTGGCGAGGACGCCGTGCGCGCGCCGCCGCTCGCGCACCGCCGCCTCGGTCGTCCCCGTGAGCTCGGCGATCCGCCGGTCGGCGAAGCCGAGCTGCTTCGCCTTGCGGAGGACCGTGGGATCCGACAGCCCGGCGCGCGTGATCTCGGGCTCGTAGGCGACGATCTCGCGGATCCCCTCGAGGAACCAGCGGTCGATCTTCGTGAGCGCGTGGATCTCCGGCGTCCCGAGGCCGGCGCGGTAGGCCTCGCCGATCGCGAAGATCCGGTCGGGGTTGGGCACGCGCAGCAGCCGGCGCAACTCCTCGTCGTCCACCGGACGGCCGAGCGTCAGGCCGAAGCGGTCCTGCTCCAGCGACCGGATGGATTTCTGCAGGGCCTCCTTGAACGTGCGCCCGATGGCCATGACTTCCCCGACCGATTTCATCTGGGTGGTGAGCGTGCGGTCGGCCTCGGGGAATTTTTCGAAGGCCCAGCGGGGGAACTTGACGACGCAATAATCGATCGCCGGCTCGAACGAGGCCGGCGTCTCGCGCGTGATGTCGTTCCTGATCTCGTCGAGCGTGTAGCCGACCGCGAGCTTCGCCGCGATCTTGGCGATCGGGAAGCCCGTCGCCTTCGACGCGAGCGCCGAGGAGCGGGAGACGCGCGGGTTCATCTCGATGACGACCAGACGCCCATCGTCGGGGTTCACGGCGAACTGGATGTTCGAGCCGCCCGTCTCGACGCCGATCTCGCGGATGATCGCGATCGCGGCGTCGCGCATGAGCTGGTACTCCTTGTCGGTCAGGGTTTGAGCGGGAGCGACGGTGATCGAATCCCCGGTGTGAACACCCATAGGATCGACGTTTTCGATCGAGCAAATGACGACGACGTTATCGGCCAGGTCGCGCATCACCTCGAGCTCGAACTCCTTCCAGCCGATCACCGACTCCTCGACGAGCACGGTGCCGACGGGCGACATCTGGAGGCCCCAGCGGACGGCCTCCTCGAGCTCCTCCGGGTTGTAGGCGATCGAGCCGCCCGTGCCGCCGAGCGTGAACGAGGGGCGGATGATCGCGGGGTAGCCGACCCGGCGGGCGATCGCGCGCGCCTCCTCGAGGCTGCGCGCGTAGCCGGAGCGCGGGAGCGCCAGGCCGATGCGCTCCATCGCCTCCTTGAAGAGCTGGCGGTCCTCGGCCTTCTTGATCGCGGGGAGCTTGGCGCCGATCAGCTCGACGCCGAAGCGCTCGAGCGTGCCGTCCTCGGCGAGCGCGACGGCGAGGTTCAGCCCCGTCTGGCCGCCGAGCGTCGGGAGGAGCGCCTGGGGCCGCTCGCGCGCGATGATCTTTGCGACGAACTCGGGCGTGAGCGGCTCGACGTAGGTGCGGTGGGCCAGCTCCGGATCGGTCATGATCGTGGCCGGGTTCGAGTTGACCAGGACGACCTCGAACCCCTCCTCGCGGAGCGCCTTGACGGCCTGCGTGCCCGAGTAGTCGAACTCGCACGCCTGGCCGATGACGATCGGCCCCGAGCCGATGATCAGGATGCGGGTGAGGTCGGTGCGCTTCGGCATCCCGTTGAGGCGCTACTCCTCGACCAGCCCGTACACGATCGAGGTCTCCGGCTTGGCCTCCTCGCGGCGGTAGAGCACGTCGTCGATCCGGCCGCTGCCGATCCAGACGACCTCGCCGTTCCCCCAGAGCTGCTCGCCGAGGACGCTCATCCGCTTGTCCACGCGCTCGCGGATCGCGTGGGCCTCGAGCGAGGCGTCGCTCTGGGAGGTGAAGGACGTCCACTCGGGCTTCTGGCCGGCTCCCTCGGTCTTGCGGTACGAGATCAAATACTTGGGCATGACGCGGCTCAGCCTCCCTTCCGTGACATGAGCTGTGTGAAGCGATGGAACAGGTAGTTCGCGTCGTGCGGGCCCGGCGACGCCTCCGGATGGTACTGCACGGAGAACGCGGGCCACTCGCGATGGCGGAGCCCCTCGCACGTGCCGTCGTTCAGGTTGACGTGCGTCGGCTCCCAGCCGTGGGGCTCGGCGGACGCCGGGTCCACGGCGAACCCGTGGTTCTGCGACGTGATCGCGACCTTCGCCGTGGCGAGGTCCTTCACCGGATGGTTGGCGCCGTGGTGGCCGAACTTGAGCTTGTAGGTGCTGCCGCCGCCGGCGAGCCCCATGATCTGGTGGCCGAGGCAGATGCCGAAGACCGGCAGGCGCCCGAGCAGCGTGCGCACCGAGTCGATCAGGTACGGCACGCCCTCCGGATCGCCGGGGCCGTTCGAGAGGAACACGCCGTCGGGCTTCCGCTCGAGGACGGCGGCCGCCGGCGTCGACGCGGGCACCACGGTGACGTCGCAACCCGCCATACGGAGTTGACGGAGGATGTTCCACTTTATTCCGCAGTCGTAGGCGACGACCGTGAAGCGCGGGGCGGGCGGCGCCACGTAGCCGCGCGCGAGCTCCCAGCCGCCCTCGCTCCAGCCGTAGGCCTCGGCGGCCGTCACCTCCGCGACGAGGTCGCGGCCGACGAGCCCCGGCAGCGCGCGCGCCCGCGCCAGGAGCTCCGCGGGGTCGTGAGCGACCGACGAGACGATCCCGTCCTGGGCGCCGTGGTCCCGGAGGTGACGCGTGAGCGCGCGCGTGTCGATCCCCTGGATGCCGACGATGCCGTGGCGGCGCAGGTAGTCGTCGAGGCTCGCGCCGGCGCGGAAGTTCGACGCGACGGGCGACGCCTCTTTGACGATGAAGCCGTTCACCCACGGCTTCCGCGACTCGACGTCCTCCTCGTTGATGCCGTAGTTGCCGATGAGCGGGTACGTCATCGCGACGATCTGCCCTCTGTACGACGGATCGGTGAGGATCTCCTGGTAGCCGGACATCGCTGTGTTGAAGATGACCTCGCCGGCCGTCTCGCCGCGCGCGCCGAGGGGCTCGCCCGTGAACGTGCGGCCGTCGCGCAGGACGAGGAACGCGCGCGTCACGGCCGGACGGCCTTCCCGCCGACGATCGTGAGCCACGGGGCGCCCGTGAGCATCCAGCCCGCGAAGGGCGTGTTCCGGCTCTTCGAGCGGAACTTGGCGGGGTCCACCGTCGTCTTGCGTTCGAGGTCCAGGATCGTCACGTCGGCCGGTGCGCCGGGGGCGAGGCTCCCGCCCGGCAGGTTGAGAAGCCTCGCGGGGTCGCGCGAGAGGCGTGAGACGAGCGTCGGGAGCGGGAGGAGCCCGGGCTTGACGAGCCGGTCGAGCAGCACCGCCACCGCCGTCTCGAGGCCCACGACGCCGAACGCGGCGTGGTCGAACTCGCCCTCCTTCTCGGCGAGCGCGTGGGGCGCGTGGTCGGTCGCCACGCAGTCGATCGTGCCGTCGGCGAGGGCCTCGACGAGCGTCTCGACGTCGCGCTTCGTCCGGAGCGGCGGCGCCATCTTGGTGTTCGGGTCGTAGCCGCGCACGGCCTCCTCGGTCAGCACCAGGTGGTGCGGCGTGACCTCGGCGGTCACGCGGACGCCGCGGGCCTTGCCGTCGCGGACGAGGCGGACGGCGCCCGCGGTCGAGAGGTGGGCGATGTGGATGTGGGCGCCCGTCAGCTCGGCGAGGAGGATGTCGCGCGCGACCATCACGTCCTCGGCCGCCGCCGGGGCGCCGGGCAGGCCGATCTCGGTCGAGACCACGCCCTCGTTCATCGTGAAGCCCCGGGAGAGGTACGTGTCCTCGGCGTGGCTCACGACGGGGACGCCGAAGGGCAGCGTGTACTCCATCGCGCGCCGGTAGAGATCCGCGTTCATCACGCACCGGCCGTCGTCGGAGAAGGCGACACAGCCCGCCTCGGCGAGCTCGGCCAGCTCGGCGAGCTCCTCGCCGTTGAGGTTCTTCGTGACCGCGCCGATCGGATGGACGCGGACGACGCCCTCGACCTTGGCCTTCGCCAGGATGTAGTCGGTGACGGCGCCGTTGTCGTTGACGGGGTGGGTGTTGGCCATGCAGGCGACCGCCGTGAAGCCGCCGGCCGCCGCCGCGCGCGTGCCGGTCGCGACCGTCTCCTTGTACTCGTGGCCGGGCTCGCGCAGGTGGACGTGGATGTCGATGAAGCCGGGGCAGACGACCTTGCCCGTGGCGTCGAGGACCTCGGCGCCGGGCGGCGCGGTCACGTTCTTCCCGACGCGCTCGATCTTCCCGTCGGCGATGAGCACGTCCTGGACGGCGTCCACGCCGTTCGCCGGGTCGATCACGCGCCCGTGCCTGATCAGGAGGCTCACGCCGCGGCCTCCCCCTTGCCGCCGGTGAGCAGCAGCAGCACGCCCATCCTCACCGCCACGCCTTTGGCGACCTGGTCCAGGATCACCGAGTACGGCCCGTCGGCGACCTCGGGCGACAGCTCGATGCCGCGGTTGACCGGGCCGGGGTGCATGATCAGCACGTCGGGGCGCGCGTGGCGGCCGAGCTTGTCGAGCGTGAGCCCCCAGAAGCGTGAGTACTCGCGGAGCGAGGGGATGAGCCCGGCCTGCATGCGCTCGTGCTGCAGGCGCAGCATCATGATCACGTCCACGTCGCGGATCGCGTCCTCGAGCCGGTAGGCGACCTTCACGCCGAGCTCCTGCACGAAGGGCGGGATGAGGGTCGGCGGCCCGGCGACCGTGACCGTCATGCCGAGCTTCCGCATGCCGTGGATATTCGAGCGCGCCACGCGGCTGTTCGTGATGTCGCCGACGATCGCGACGTGCAGGCCATCGAAGTGGCCCTTCTTCTCGCGGATGGTCAGCAGATCGAGGAGGGCCTGCGTGGGGTGCTCGTGGGCGCCGTCGCCAGCGTTCACGATGGAGCAGGGGAGCTCGCGCGCGAGCAGCTCGGCTGCGCCCGCCGACGAGTGGCGGACGACGACGACGTCCGGGCTCATCGCGGCGATGTTCTTCGCCGTATCGATGAAGCTCTCGCCCTTCGACGTGCTGGATCCGCTCGCCGAGAAGTTGACGACGTCGGCCGACAGCCATTTCCCCGCGATCTCGAAGGAGGTGCGCGTCCGGGTGGACGGCTCGTAGAAGAGGTTCACGATCGTCTTGCCGCGGAGGGCCGGCACCTTCTTGATCTCGCGCGTGGCGATCTCCTGGAGCGAGGCGGCGGTGTTCACCAGGAGCGTGATCTCACCCCCGTCGAGGTCGCGCATCGTCAAGAGGTCCTTCCGCGTCCAGCGCATGCTCAGGCCTCCTCGGGTTCTTCGATCACCACGCGGTCCTCGCCGTCGTGCTCGCGCAGGCGCACGGCTACGCTCTCGCGGCGCGACGTGGGCAGGTTCTTGCCGACGTAGTCGGGCCGGATCGGCAGCTCCCGGTGGCCGCGGTCGATGAGGGTCGCGAGCTGGATCGCCTGCGGGCGCCCGAGGTCGATGATCGCGTCGAGCGCCGCGCGGATCGTGCGGCCGGTGAAGAGGACGTCGTCCACCAGGATGACGGTCTTGCCCTTGATCGAGAACGGGATGTCGGTCCCGCGGATGACGGGCGTGCCGCGGATGCCGAGGTCGTCGCGGTAGAGCGTGATGTCGAGCGTGCCGACCGGCAGCGTGGCGCCGTCGATCTTGGCGATCTTCGCCGCCAGGCGGTGGGCGAGCGTGACGCCGCGCGTGCGGAGCCCCACGAACGCGAGCTGGGCGCCGCCGCCGTTCTTCTCGAGGATCTCGTGGGCGATACGGGTGAGCGCGCGGTCGAGCGCCGCCTCGTCGAGGACCTGCGCTTTCTCGCGGAACTTCGGTGCGGGCGTACTCATCTTCTCTCCTTGCGGACCTCTCGGGGCCCGCTTAAAGGAAAGGCGCGAACCAACCTCCGTCACTCTACACGCGGAGGTCCGTCGCTGTCAACTCGAGACGCCGCGGCCGCGCGCCACGCGCGCAGGAGGTCGAGCGCGAGGAAGGCGAGCGCGCCCAGCATCAGGAGCGCGCCGGCGCCGAACATGAGGCGCCCGATCAGCTCCGCGCGCTGGAGCAGGCCCGTCGTGCCGAGGAGGTAGTTCCAGTCGTGGATGAGCCCCTCGGCGAGGAGCGGCAGCGCCATCGCCCGGCCGTCGGCCGCGTAGACGGCGACGTCGGCGAGCGACTGGCCCGTCCAGAAGAGCGCGACCGCGGCGGAGGCGTACTGGCGCGTGCGGAGGAAGGCGCCGACGCAGATCGCGGGGATCAGCACCTGGTTCAGCGAGCCGCCGAGCACCGCGATGAACTGGCCGAAGAAGCCGAAGATCAGATGGCCCGCCTCGTGGAAGATGAGGTTCACGCCGTGGAGGAACGCGACGATCCCGCCCGGGCCGAGCGTCAGGCCCTGGCCGAAGACGCGGACGGTCACCCAGAGGAGGAGCGCCAGACCGACGGCGCGGCCGGCCACGCCGGCCATCAGTCGGCGAGCGTCGCGACGACCGGCACGTGGTCGGAGGGCTTCGGGCCCTTGCGCTCGTTGCGGTCGATCTCGACGGCGAGGCAGCGCGTGGCGAGCGGGGGCGTCAGGAGAATGTGGTCGATCCTGAGCCCCCAGCCGCGGTGGAACGCCCCCGCGCGGTAGTCCCACCAGGTGAAGAGCCCGCCCTCCTGGCGGTGGAGCCTGAGCGCGTCCTGGAGCCCCCAGCCCACGAGATCGTGGAACACGGCGCGCTCGGGGTCGCTGAACATGATCTGGCCGCGCCACTTCTCCGGGTCCCAGACGTCGCGGTCCTCCGGGGCGATGTTGAGGTCGCCGCAGAGCACGAGCGCTTCGTCGGGTTTCGCGGAAGCGTCGAGGAACGCGCGGAAGCGGCGATACCAGTCGAGCTTGTAGGCGTACTTCTCCGAGCCGACTTCCTGGCCGTTCGGCCCGTAGACGCTCATGACCTTGATGCCGGCGACGCGCGCCACGAGGAGCCGCCGGGGGGCGTCGTCGCCGTCCTCGGGAAGCCCACGCGCGACCGCCTCGGCGCCGGCGCGCGCGAGCACCGCGACGCCGTTGTAGGTCTGCTGGCCGGCGGCGAGCGCCGTGTAGCCGAGCCCCGCGAGCTCCGCGGACGGGAACTGGTCGTCGGTGACCTTCGTCTCCTGGAGGCACACGATGTCGGGCTGGCGCCGCTCGAGCCACGCCAGCAGCCGCGGCAGGCGGGTGCGGATCGAGTTCACGTTCCAGGTCGCGATCTTCACGCCGAAGAATGTAGCAGCGCGGGGAGGGTGGCTGCTAGAGTGGCGGCGGGAGGGGCGCATGGCCGACCGCTTCTCGACCCGCCTCCGCGGCGAGATGGCGCGCTGGATCCGCGACGGTCTCGTCACGGCGGAGCAGGGCGAGCGCATCCTCGCCCGCTATCCGGCCTCCGCCGCCTGGTTCACGCGCCCGATCGCGCTGTTCTCGCTGATCGGCGGCGCGCTGATCGCCGCGGGTGTCGCCCTCGTGATCGCCCACAACTGGGCGGAGCTCCACCGCTGGGTGAAGCTCGGCGGCGTCGTCGTCCTCATGGCGGGCGCCCACGGCGCGGGGCTGGCGGCGCGGGAGCGCGGCTACGCAAAGCTCTCGGAGGGCGTGCTCGTCATCGGCGGGAGCCTCCTCATGGTCGGCATCGCGCTGGTCGGCCAGATCTACAACCTCTCGGGCCGCCCCGCCGACGCGATCTTCATGTGGTGGGCGCTCCTGCTGCCCGCGGCGTACGCGCTCCCGTCCACCGCGCTGGTCGGGCTCGGCTGGGCCGGCGCGCTCGCCTGGTACTGGACGCTCGCATTCGACCGCACCTCGTGGCTCGGCGCCGAGCTCGCCGGGAACGCGGTCCTCCCGCCCGTCGGGTTCGGCGCCGTGGGGCTCATCCTCTTCGGGCTCGGCGTCCTGCACGGCGACGGCGGCTACCGCCGTGTGCGGCACCTCCTCGAGCAGCTCGGTCTCATCACGCTCGTCGGCGCGCTCCTGCCGCTCGGCTTCCTCTGGCGGGACCTCCACATGTCGTCCTCCACCGGTCGGTGGCCCGAGGCGGTGCCGTTCGTGCTCGTGCTCGCGCTCGCCGCGGTCGTCGCCGCGTCGTCCCGGCTCCCGCGCGACACGGCGAGCGCCCGCGCCGGCTTCGCCACCGTGCTCCTCGCCGTCCTCGTCTATCTCGTCGCGCTCACCGGCGCGGTCGGCGCGCGGGCATCGGGGGCCGTGTTCAGGGCGCTCGGCTACACCGACTGGGCGCTCAGCCTCGTCACCTCGCTCGCGCTCATCCTCTACGGCGCGCGCTGGGCCCGCCGGGCCTGGGTGAACTGGGGCGTCGTCTTCATCGGCGTCCACGCCCTCACCCGCTACTTCGACCTCTTCGGGACGATGCTCCAGACGAGCCTGCTCTTCTTCCTGACGGGCGCGTTCGTGCTGGCGCTCGGCTGGGTGCTCGAGAAGTTCCGGCGGCGGATGACCGCCCAGGCGGCGGCCCAGGGGAGCCGCGCGTGACGCGCCGCCGGCTCTTCGTCCTGCTCGTGGCGCTCCATGTCCTCGTCCTCGTCGGCTGGGTGGCGCGCCTCGAGTGGGCGCTCGCGCGGGGCGCGACGGTGCGCGTCGCGGTCCTCCAGCGCGATCCGCGCGACCTCCTGCGCGGGGACTACGTATGGCTCCAGTATCCGTTCTCGGAAATCCTGCTCTCGGACCTCCCCGGCGGGCGTCTGGAGGCCGGGGACCGCGTCTGGATCGCGCTCGCGCCGCGTGACGGCCTCTGGGAGATGGCGGCGTCGAGCGTGACACGCGCGGGCCTGCCGCTCGCTCCCGGCCAGCGCGTCCTCATGGGCAAGGTGAGCTATGCGGTCTACGTGAGGTCGGGGCCGGAGCGCGTCCGCGTGGAGTACGGGATCGAGCGTTACTACGTCCCCGAGGGCAAGGGCACGCCGCCGCAGGGAAAGATCGAGGCCGAGCTCGTGCTCACCGACGACGGCCGTCCGTTCCTCAGGCGGCTCTTCGTCGACGGCCGCCCGTACCCCTAGACGTCCGCGAGCGCCTCGAGGGCGCGCTCGAAGCACGCGCGCGGCGCCCGGACGATGCCCGCGCCCACCTGCCCGACGCCGGCCTTCCTCCCCGCGATACCCGTGTTGATGAGGGGCGCGATCCCCGTCTCGACCACGCGGCGCACGTCGATGCCCGCCGGGACGCCGCGCTCGTCGAGCGCCGGCACGCGGAAATGGGGATGCTCGTCGTGGCAGATCTCGCGGCTCTCTTCCGTCGCGGCCAGCGCCTCGGCCACGCCGCCCGCGCCGAGGAATCTCGCGACCGCGGGGGCGGCGGCCATCGCGCCGCCGCCGAGGCCGATCGTCTCGACGATCGCGCTGTCGCCCATGTCCGGGTTGGCGTCCTCGGGGCCGAACCCCGGGAGGTAGAGGCCGACGGGCATCTCGACGGGCGCCACGAACCAGCGCTCGCCGAGCCCCGAGACGCGGATCCCGAAGTCGGTCCCGTTCCGCGCCATGCTGGTCACGAGCGTGGAGTGCGGGACGCCTGCGGCGGGATCGGTCAGCGCCTTCCCCGCGGCCATGACGACGTTGAGACAGAACTGATCGTGCCCCGCGACGAACTCGGCCAGGCGCGCGACGGCGCCGTGCCGCTCGCCGGCGCGGGCGACGTGCGGCATCAGCGCGCGGGCGAGGAGGGCGGAGGCGGCGACGTTGCGCTGGTGCATCTCGTCGCCCATGCGGAGCGCCTGGGCCATGAGGGCCCGAAGGTCGATCCCGCCCGAGGCTCGCAGCGCCGCGCCGAGGAGCGGGCCCGCTTCCGTCGCGAGCCAGCGCAGGCGCGCGACGACCGACTCGTCGGTGGCGCCGTAGCGGAGGACGCGCCCCAGGCCCTCGTTGATCGTCGCGTGGGCGCGGTTGCCGTGGGCGCGGTTCTCGACGACGAACAGGGGCATCGATCCGGTGATGATCCCCGCCATCGGCCCGACGGCCTTCCAGTGGTGACAGGGCTCGAGCCGCACGTCGCCGCGCGCGATGAGCGCGCGCGCGGCGTCGTCGTTGGCGGCCCACCCCTCGTAGCGGATCGCGCACAGGATCGCGGCGCGCATGGGCTCGCACATCCGCGGCCACTCGATCGGCGGGCCCGCGTGGAGCACGACGCGCTCCGGGAGCGCGAGCGCCTCCCGGGCGGGGCGGCAGTCCACGAGGAACGGCAGCCCCCCGACGAGCAGCTCGAAGGCGCGCACGTTCGCCTGGTGGATCTGCTCGCCCCGAGTCTCGAGCCGCTCGAGCAGCGCCGCGAGGCGCGCGTCGCCATCGGCGGGCGGCCGCCAGTCGACGTGGGCGACCGGCACCCCGAGGCCGGCGAGCGTCTCGGCGAAGAGCTCGAGCCCGAGGTTGACCACGCGTGGTCCCGCGCCGAGGAGCGGCGCCGTCATCGCGCGCGCTCCGCGGCGATGAGCGCGGCGAGGCGCGCGGCCTGGGCGTTCGACGGCATGACGATGACACCGGCGGCCGTGAGGGCCGCGGCCTGGGCCGAGAGCCGCTGCCGGTCGCCCTCGGTGCCGCAGACGCTCGCGACGACGGCGAGGTGGCGGCCCGCCGACTCGGCGGCCGCGCGCGCCCACCGGATCGCCGGGAGGATCTCGCCCGCCGGGTCGTGGTGCGCGCCGTAGCCGAGGACGACGTCGAGGAGCAGCACCGCCGTCTCGGGATCGGCGGCTTCCTTCTCGATCCACTCCCGCCGCACGGTGCCGTCGATCATCGGATGGGGCCGGCCGACGGTGAACACGTCCTCGCCGAGGTCCACCACGCGGTGCGCCTTGCCGCCGCCGGTCACTGCCGGGGCGACGTCGGCCAGGCGCCCGCGCAGGAGCCCGATCGCCTCGTAGGCGAGCGTGCCGCCAGCATAGACGCCGCGGACGAAGCGCTGGTTGGCCCGCATGGGGAGCAGGGCATCCTCGACGAGCCGCGCGATCTCGGCGGCCGGCGCGGCGAACTCCACGGGCGCGGGCTTCGCCCCGCGGGCGAGGGCGACGGCGGCGAGCGCGGCGTCCTCGAGTGTCGCCGCGGCGTGCCAGGGTTCGCCGCCCGACGGCGCCGCGCCCATGAACGCGGCGACGCACGGCTTGCCGAGCTTCGCGATCCACTGGCGGAGCTTCGCGAGCGTCCTGGCGCCGGGCGGCTTGCCGACGACCGCGACCACGGCCGTGTCCGGGTCGGCGGCGAGCGCGGCGAGCGCCGCCTCGAGCGTGAGCCCGCCGACCTCGTCCGTGAGGTCGCGGCCGCCGACGCCGATCGCGTGCGAGATGCCCTCGCCCGCGGCGGCGACGTGGCAGGCGACCGCTTGGAGTCCCGTGCCCGAGGCCGCGGCGACGCCGATCCGCCCGCGCGGCACGGCGTTGGCGAAGCCGAGCGGCACGCCGCCGACGATCGCCGTGCCGCAGTCGGGCCCCAGCAAGAACAGGCCGCGCTCGCGCGCGAGCGTCTTCAGCTCCACCTCGGTGGCGACGGGCACATTGTCGCTGAAGAGCATGACGTGGAGGCCGGCGTGGAGCGCCTTCCGCGCCTCGGCGCCCGCGTAGGCGCCGGGCACCGAGACGAGGGCGAGCGTCGCGTCGGGCATCGCCCGGAGGGCGGTGGCCAGCGTCCGTGGGCGGGGCGCCGCGCCGGGCGCCGCGGCGGGGCGGCGCGCGGTGAGCGCCGCCTCGGCGGCGGCGCGCGCGGCCTCGGCCGCCTCGGCCGAGTCGGCGAGCACCGCGACGACCAGGTCGGTCGGCCCCGCGGCCTCGCCTTCCGCCGCGAGGAGGCCCGCGTCGCGGAGGAGCGCGCGGTTCTGCGGGGTGCCCATCATGACGGCCGCGCGCGCGACGCCGGGCACCGACTCCATGTCGCGCGTGAGGCGCATGAGCGTGACGGAGTCCTGGTAGAAGCTCCTCCGGACGAAGTTCCGCGCGGGCATGGCCGGTCCGCCGCCCGCCGTCACTTGGGCGGCGTGATGCCGTACGCCTTGATCTTCCGGTAGAGGTGGCTCCGCTCGATACCGAGCCGCTCGGCGGTACGCGTGATGTTCCAGTCGTTGGCGCGGAGCTCCGCGAGGATGTAGGCGCGCTCGAACGTGTCGCGCGCGTCCCGGAGCGTGCGCTCGCGTCCCTCCGCCGCGCCGGCGCCGGCCGCCCCCTCGGCCCGGAGGGGCGCCGGCAGGTCGTCGGCGCCGATCACGTCGCCCGGCGCCATGATGACCAGGCGCTCGACCATGTTGCGGAGCTCGCGCACGTTGCCCGGCCAGTCGTAGGCGAGGAAGTAGCCGAGCGCCTCGCCCGACACCGCCTTTGGCCGCTTGCCGTTCTCCGCGCAGTAGAGCGCGACGAAGTGGTCGACGAGCTTCGGGATGTCGTCCTTGCGGGCGCGGAGGGCCGGGACCTCGATCGGGATGACGTTGAGCCGGTAGTAGAGGTCCTCGCGGAAGCTCCCGGTGCGGATCAGCGCCGCCAGGTCGCGGTTGGAGGCCGCGATCACCCGGACGTCCACGCGGAGCGTGTCCTTGCCGCCGACGCGCTCGAACGCCTGCTCCTCCAGCGCGCGTAGCACCTTCGCCTGGGTCTTGAGGCTCATGTCGCCGATCTCGTCGAGGAAGAGCGTGCCGCCGTCGGCGAGCTCGAACTTCCCGCGCCGGCGGGCGAGCGCGCCCGTGAACGCGCCCTTCTCGTGGCCGAAGAGCTCCGACTCGATGAGCTCCTCCGGGATCGCCGCGCAGTTGACTTCGACGAACGGGCGCTCGTGGCGGGCCGACCGCGCGTGGATCTCGCGCGCCACCAGCTCCTTGCCGCTCCCGTTCTCGCCGCGGATCAGCACGCGCCCGGTCGTGGGCGCGGCGGTCGCGATGAGCTCGCGGAGCCGCCGCATCGGCTCGCTGTCGCCGATGATCTCCGCGCGCGCCTCGAGGCTCTCGCGGAGCGCGGCGTTCTCGCGCTCGAGGCGCCCGTGCTCGAGCGCGCGCGTGACCGTCAGGAGCGTCTTCTCGAGGGAGAGCGGCTTCTCGATGAAATCGTACGCGCCGAGGCGCGTCGCCTTCACGGCGGTCTCGATCGTCCCGTGGCCCGAGATCATCACGACGACGGCGTCGGGGTGCAGCCGCCGGACCTCGGCGAGCGTGTCGAGCCCGTCCATCCCCTCCATCCAGACGTCGAGGAACGTGAGGTCCGGCGCCTCGTCGGCCAGGACCCTGAGCGCGTCGGCGCCGCGGCCCACGACCGTGACGCGGTAGCCCTCGTCCTGGAGCACGCCGCGGAGGGAGGCGCGGATCGCGGGCTCGTCGTCGACGATCAGAATATGCTCGCCGGCCACGTCAGCCCTCGGCCCGGCGCCGCAGGCGCAGGCGCGCTGCCGCGCGCCAAATATGCTCCCCGGCCACGTCAGCCCTCGGCCCGGCGCCGCAGGCGCAGGCGCGCTGCCGCGCGCCAAATATGCTCCCCGGCCATCGTTGTCAGGCCTCGACCGGGGCGGGGGCGCGCGACACCGGCACCTCGACGATGAACCGGCTCCCGCGCGGCTCGTTGTCCTCGACGCGGATCGTGCCCCCGTGCTCGGTGACGATCTCGTGGACGATCGGGAGTCCGAGCCCCATCCCCGCCGTCTTCGTCGAGAAGTAGGGGAGGAAGAGTTTCTCCCTGTCCTCCGGCGGGATGCCGGGCCCGGTGTCGGCGACGATGATGCGCGCGTGGCCGATCTCGGGCAGGTGCGCGGTCTCGACGAGGACCTCGCCCCCGGCGCCGACCGCCTGCACCGCGTTGTCGACGAGGTTGAGGACCGCACGCTTGATGTGGTCGGGGTCCACCTCGAGGAGGGGCAGGTCGTCCGCGTGCCGCGTCGCGAGCCGGACCGCGGGGTGCGACTCGCGGTAGAGCGCCACCACGGCGTCGACGAGCGGGCGCACGTCGGTGGGCCGCGGCGCCAGCACCGGCATCCGCGCGAAGCGCGAGAACTCGTCCACGAGGCGCTTCAGGCCGTCCACCTCCTGGATGATCGTCTCGGTGCACTCGGTGACGAGCTGCTGCTCGTCGCGGGAGCCGCCCCGGAGCCGCCGCCGGAGCCGCTGGGCCGAGAGCTGGATGGGCGTGAGCGGGTTCTTGATCTCGTGCGCGATGCGCTGCGCGACCTCCCGCCACGCCGCGACCCGCTGGGCCTTCAAGAGCTCGGTGAGGTCGTCGAACACCACGACCGCGCCCGTGTACTCGCCCTCGGGCCCGCGGAGCGCGGTCGCCGAGGCGAGGAGCGCGAGCGTGGTACCGCCGCGGCGGAGCCGCAGCTCCTCCTCGATCGCGCCGCCCTTCGCGCGCGCGGCGCGCTGGACGAGCGTCACCACCTCGCGGAGGTCCCCGCCGACGAACACCTCCTCGAGCAGCTTGCCGACCACCGCCGGCTCGGCGAGGCCGAACATCCGCGCCGCGGCGCGGTTGATGGTCGTGAGCCGCCCGAGCGGGTCGAAGGACACGACGCCGGTCGTGATGGCCTCGAGGACGGTCTCGATGTAGCGCCGGCGGTCCTCGAGCTCGGTGTGCTTGTCGGAGAGGTCGAGGTAGGCCTCCTCGAGCCGCTTCTTCGACTCGGCGAGGTCGTCGGTCATGCGGTTGAACGACTGGACGAGGACGCCGATCTCGTCGTCGGCCCGCGCCTGCACCTTGTAGGCGAGGTTGCCCGTGGCGATCTCGCGGGTGGCCTTCGCGAGGTCGGCGATCGGGCCGGTGATGCCGCGCGCGAGATAGAGGCCGAACCACGTGAACGAGAAGACGACGATCAGGGTCATCAGGAGGAAGAGCAGGATGTAGATGCCCTTGATCGGAGTCTTCAGGAGCTTGAGCTGCTTGTACTCCTGGAAGGCCTGCGAGATGCCCCGCACGCGCGCCTCGAGGCGCTCCGGGACGTGCATGCCGACGACGATCACGCCCGCGACCTGCCGGTCGGCGCCGCCCCGCTCGGACCAGATCGGCGTCACCACCTCGATGAGGTCGCCCGAGCTGAGCTCGCGGGCGGTGGTGACCTCCTGGCCGGCGAGGCCGCGCTTCACCTGGTCCTCGCCGACGTCCTGGGTCGGCAGGTCGGCCAGCAGCGGGTCCTTCACGTGCACGATCTCGCGCCCGTGCGGGTCGAAGAGCGTGAGCGCGCCGATCCCGAGCCGCTCCTGTTGCTCGACGAGGAAGGCCGCGAGTCCCTCGCGCCGGTCCTCGGCGAGGAGCCCGTCGCGGTCGATCACGCGGCCGAGGTAGCGGCCGTGACGGAGCGCGGTGTGCTCGAGATTGTTGTAGTAGGTCTGGGCCACCGCCAGCGCCTGGTCGAGCGGGCGCTCGACCTGGGGCTTGAACCAGCCCTCGATGGACTTGTTGATGAAGTTCGAGGCGATCAGGAAGATGAGGATCGCGGGCGCCAGCGAGAGCGCGAGGAACGAGAGGACGAGCTTCGCCTTGAACCGCGCCCCGAGCACGTTCTGCCGGCGCTCGAACCAGAGCTTGACCAGATTGCGGAGCAGGAGCACGACGAGCAGGAGCAGGACGATCAGGTTCAGGTTGAGGAGCGCGAAGATCGTGATGTTCGACGCGATCGGCAGGTCCGGCGCGTAGGCCCCGATGTCCACGAGGTTCGCCGCGCCCACGAGCAGCAGGAACCCGAGGATCGTCAGGAGGTTCCGCTTGAGACGGTTCCCTTCGCTGAGCAGCGGCATTACTGTACCGGGGGCCGCGAGGCCGGCTCCAATCGCGGGTGGCCTGATCGAGGTGCCCGGGGCTTCATTGTACCCGCTGGATCGTGCGGTAGGCGGACTGCCGGTCGGTCTGCTCGGCCGTGCCCGCCATCCGCGCCACGAAGGTGTTCTCGCCGTTCAGCGCCGACTCGGCGCGCACGCGCACGTAGATGACCGCCGCGGGATCGAGCGCGGTCGCCGGCGTCAGCTTGAGGCCCCGGATCTCCGACAGCACGCGCTGGGCGTCGCGGAGGTCGCGCGTCGCGAAGACCGGGCGCTGCTCGCCGCGGAGCGAGCTGACCTTGAACTCCTTGGTCACCACGTTGTAAGCGAGGCTCCGCTCGACCACCTTCGTCACGAGGATCTGGTCGGGCCAGTACCGCCGGAACTGCCAGAGGTCGATGGTGAACTTGACGTGCGCGGGGAGGCCGCTCCGGACGCCCTCGTGGACGGCCTCGGGCAGGGTGCCGAGCAGCACGACGTGGACGGTCACCTCAAAGTCGTTGAGGAAGACCTCCAGGTCGCTGATGCGCAGCTCGGCGTGCGCCGCCGCCGCGAGGGCCAGCGTCAACGCCGCGGCCACGAGGGAGCTCGCGAGACCCGGAGCACGCATACGGCGGACGAAACATTATAGCGTGCGGGTCCGGCGCGGGCGGCCGGTTAGATCGGGGCCAGGCTCGGCGCCGAGGCGAGCCCGTCGCCCGGCGCCTTCGCCTCGCGGTCCCCGGGGACGCGCACCGCGGCGCCCGCGAGCCGCCGCTCGAGACCGAGCGCGCGCTGGATCGCGAGCACGAGCTCGAGGTTGAGCGCGTGGCCCCCGTTCCGGGCGACGACGTGGGCGAGGATCGGGCGGCCGAGGAGCGCCAGGTCGCCGATCAGGTCGAGGATCTTGTGCCGCACGAACTCGTCGCGATAGCGGAGGCCGTTGAGCGGGCCGCGGTTCCCGACGACGACCGCGTTATCGAGCGAGCCGCCGCGCGCGAGCCCGTTCTTCCGCATGAGCCCGAGGTCCTTCAGGAAGCCGTAGGTGCGCGCGGGCGCGACCTCGTCCACGAAGGAGCGCTCGCTCGTCGGCGCCCACGAGAGCACCTGCGTGCCGACCGCGGGATGGTCGTTGTCGAGCGTGTAGCTGATGCGGAAGGTCGGCGCGGGGACGATGTGGATCCAGCGTCCGCCCTTGCCGACGCGGAGCGGGTAGGGCAGCGTCAGCGGACGGCGCCGCGCCGACTGCTGGTTGCGCCCGGCCGCGGCGAGCAGCGTCACGAAGGGCCTCGCGCTCCCGTCCCCCGCGGGGATCTCCGGACCGTCCACCTCGACCTCGAGGTTGTCGATGCCGAGGCCGGCGGCCGCCGCGAGCAGGTGCTCGACCGTCTGCACGCGCGTGCCGTTCTTCCCGATCGTGGTCGCCCAGTGCGAGTTGACCACGCTCTCGGGCGCCGCCGCGATCCGGTCGGCACCCGTGCGGAAGACGATGCCGGTGTCTTCGGGAGCGGGCGACAGCGTGACTCGCGCGGGTTTGCCCGAATGGAGGCCGACTCCTTCGAAGCTGACCGCCTTCTTGATGGTGTGCTGGCGCATGGGCCCGGGGGAGTCGAGCAACCCCGGTGCCATGCCATGCCGATCCGCTCAACTATCCGAAATATCTGTATTCGGACCCGATGCTGTCGCTTCCCCGCACCGCCCGGGGGTGGCGCCGATGACACGCCGCGACGGCGCTGGTGTGTCAAATTGGAGACGAGCACTTCCGGTGTCAGACGTCCACGATCAGCGCGACCTCATGACGCCCGTCCCGCTCGGCGACGCTCGTCCGATGCAGCGTCGCGGCCTTGACGACGGTCCCGAGGCGATGGCGCCGCGGATCGAGGGGCTCGCCGTGGAGCACGCCGTGGACGACGGTGTCGTCGCAGGCGAGGACCTCGACCCGGCGCACGACGAAGCCCTCGATCTCGTGCACGTAGAGGCACTCGTTGACCCACGCGACGAGCAGCGGCTCGGGCGCCTCGGCCTGCGCCCGCACCGCGCGGGCCTCACGCGCCTCGACCTCGTCGGCCGCGACGATCAGCGCGAGCACGCCGAGCGCCGCCTGGGCGAAGGCCTCGCCCCGCGTCGGGCCCCACGCGCGCACGCCGACGTCGGCCTCGACGTCGAAGTGCTCCCAGCCGGCGGCGGAAACGGTCAGCTCATGTCCCCGAATTTGTTCTGCAGGATCGCGATGAGCGCGGGGCCCGCCGTCTCGGTGCGGAGGATCCGCGGCCCGACGCCGACGACCGCGAAGCCGCGCGCCCGCGCGCTCTCGACCTCGGCGCGCGCGAGCCCGCCCTCGGGTCCGACGAGCAGAAGGACGCGCGCATCGGGGGGGAGGGAGCGGGGCAGGCTCGCGGCGAGTGTCGTTCCGAGCGAGCGAGCCTGCCCCGCTCCCTCCCCCGCCTGCGCCGCGGATTCCCAGAAGCAGAGCCGGAGCTCGGCGGGCTCGGCGGCGGCGAGGAACTCGGCGAGGGGCCGGGGCGCGTCGACGGGCGGAATGACGGCGCGTCCGCACTGCTTCGCCGCCTCTTTCGCGACGCGCTGCCAGCGGCGTGCGCGCTCGCGCCAGCGGCCGGGCTCGAGGGCGACGATCGTGCGCTCGGTGAGGACCGGGACGACGCGCGCCACGCCGAGCTCGGTGGCGGCGCGGACGATCAGCTCCATCTTGTCGCCCTTCGGCACCGACTGGACGAGCGTGAGGCGCAGGGCGGAGTCGGCCGCGCGCGCCACGACGCCGAGCACGGTGCCCGTCGCGGCCTCGCCGACCGTCTCCAGGCGCACCGTGTAGTCGTGCCCGGCGCCGTCGGTGGCGAGGACGGTGTCGCCCGGGCGCAGGCGCAGCACGCGCGAGATGTGGCGCGACTCGTCGCGATCGAAGCGGACGTGCCCGCCGTCGATCCGCTCAGGCGCGAGCGTGAAGCGCCGCACCGGGCCCCCGCCGGAGCGTGAGGGTCGTCCAGCCTTCGACGCTCCGCGAGCCGTCGGGCGTGAAGCCGTGGCCGCCGAGCGCCACCGAGACGGCGGACGCCTCCGCGTCGAGGATCCCGCCGAGCACGAGGGCGCCGCCCGGGGCGACGTAGCGCGCGTAATGCGGCGCGAGCCGCAGGTGCGCCGCGGTCAGGAGGTTGGCGAGGACGAGCGGCGCGGGCGGCTCCTGGAGCGCGCCGGCGTCGGCCAGCGCGCAGCGCACGCGGTCCGAGACCCGGTTCCGCGCCGCGTTCGCCATCGCGGCGGCGACCGCGTCCGGGTCCTCGTCCACGGCGAGGACGGCGGGGACGCCGAGGCGCGCCGCCGTGACGGCGAGGATCCCCGAGCCCGTGCCGAGGTCGAGGAGCCGCGCCGGCGCGTGGGGCACGACCAGCGCCTCGAGCGCCTCGAGGCAGCCGAGCGTGCTGCCGTGCCGGCCGGTGCCGAACGCGCGGCCGGGCTCGATCGTGATCACGACGCGGCCGTTGACGGGCGGCCGGTCCCAGGGCGGCGCGACGAGGAGGCTCGTGCCCACCGGCAGCGGCCTGAAGTGGGCGCGCCACGCGTTCGCCCAGTCCTCGCCGGCGAGCGCGACGACGGTCGGCTCACCGCGCGGCCGGAATCCGAGCGCGGCGAGGCCGCCGAGGTAGCCGCGCACGCTGTCCTCGAGCGCGCGCGCGAAGAGCGTCTTCGGGAAGAACGCGCGGAGCTGCGGGGCGCGGCCCGGCGATTCCTCCTCGATGACGCCGAGCGCGCCCAGCTCCCAGAGAAAGTTGGTCAGCCCCTCGGAGGCGTCCTCGGGGACCTCGACGCGGAGTTCCCAGTAGCGGGAGGACGACATCGGCTCAGCCGAGCAGCTTCTTCATCCGTTCGAGGAACGCGCTGGAGAGCGGCCCGTGCTCCTCCTTCGACGCGGCCTCGAACGCGGCGAGCGCCTCGCGCTGCTTCGCGTTGAGCTTCTGCGGGACTTCGAGGATGAGCCGGTAGCAGGCGTCGCCGTGGCCGCGGCCCCGGAGGTGCGGCATTCCCTTGCCCTTCAGGCGGAGGACCCCGTGCGGCTGGCTGCCGGGCGGGATCTTGAGCTTCGCCGTGCCCTCGAGCACCGGCACCTCGGCCTCGTGGCCGAGGGCGAACTGCGCGAAGCCGACGGGCAGGTCGCAATGGAGGTCGGCGCCCTCGCGCGTGAACAGCTCGTGCTCGCGGATGCGGACGAGCACGTAGAGGTCGCCCGCGGGCCCGCCGCCGAGGCCGCCCGAGCCCTCGCCGGACAGCCGGAGCTGCATGCCGTCCTCGATGCCCGCCGGGATCTTCACCGAGAGGAGCCGCTCGGCGCGCTGCCGGCCCTCGCCGTGGCACTGCCGGCACGGATGGCGGTTCAGCTGGCCGCGGCCCTGACACTTCGGGCAGGGCTGGGCGATCGTCAGGAAGCCGTGGCTGCGCCGGACCTCGCCGCGCCCGGCGCACATGTCGCACGTCTCGAGACGGCTGCCGGGCTCGACGCCCGTGCCCGCGCACGGGTCGCAGCGCTCGAGGCGCGGGATCTGGATCTTCGTCTCGAGGCCGGCGGCCGCGTCCTCGAGCGAGATCTTCAGCTCGTACTGGAGATCCTCGCCCCGCGCGGCGCGCGAGCGCCGGCCGCGCGCGCCGCCCGCGAAGAAGTTCTCGAAGATGTCCTCGAACAGCGTGCCGAACCCCGTCTCGCCGAACCCGGGGCCGGCGCCGGGCCCCGTCCCGAAGCGGTCGAAATGGGCGCGCTTGTCGGGATCGGAGAGGATCGCGTAGGCCTCGCTGATCTCCTTGAAGCGGCTCTCGGCGTCCTTGTCGCCCTGATTGCGGTCCGGGTGGTACCGCATCGCGAGCTGGCGGTAGGCCTTCTTGATCTCCGCGTCGCCGGCGCCGCGCGGAACGCCGAGGATCTCGTAGTAGTCGCGCGCCACTACGGGGCGGCCTCGTCCGACGCCACGGCGACGGCGACGAGCGCCGGGCGCAGGACGCGGTCGTGCAGCAGGTAGCCCGGCAGCTGCTCGCTCGCGACGGTGCCGGGCTTGGCGTCGGTGCTGACCACGCGCGCGACCGCCTCGTGGCGCGTGGGATCGAAGGGCTCCCCGACGGCGGAGTAGCGCGTCACGCCGTGGCGCCCGAGGACCCGGAGGAACTCGCGCTGGGCGAGCTCGACGCCCGAGACCACGCTCGCCGCGTCGCCACGCCGGCGGGCGGCCTCGAGCGCGCGGTCGAGGTTGTCGAGGACCGGGATCAGGTCGCGGAGCAGCGGCTCGTTGGCGTACTTGAGGTACTCCTCGCGGTCGCGCTGGCTGCGGCGCCGGACGTTGTCGGCCTCGGCGAGCGCGCGGAGGAGGCGGTCCTGCTTCTCGTCCAGCTGCCGCTTCAGCTCCTCGACCTCGGAGGGCGGCGGCTCGACCGCCTCGGGTGAGGGAGCGTCACGCGTCGTGTCGTCGTCCATGATGCTCGAATTATAGCAGCGCCGCCCCGGCGGACGGCGCTACGACGGGATGTAGAGGTCCTGGCGGACGCGCGAGAGGGCGTCGGTCACGTGGCGGGCGGTCTCGTTGACCACGGCGATGACGTCGGGGTAGGGCAGGCGCCGCGGACCGACGACGCCGAGGATGCCGACCACCTGGTCCCGGTAGAGGTAGGTCGAGGTGATCAGCGTGCACTCGCGCATCTCGGCGAACGGGTTCTCCTCGCCGATCGTCACCTGCAGCGCCTCGCCGGCGGCGAGCGCCGTCATGAGGTCGGCGAGCCGCTCCTTCTGCTCGAAGGTACGGAGCAGGGCCCGGGTCGTCTCGATGTCCCAGAACTCCGGGTGATCGAGCATGTTGATGGCGCCGCTGACGTAGAGCGTCCGCCCGCGCAGGAGGGCCACGATCTGCTCGGTGACGGCCCGCGCGCGGGTGTGCAGGGCGTCGAGCGGGTCGCTCGGCGCCGCCTCCATCTCCACGATCTCCTGGACGGTGCGGCCGCCGAACCGCCGCGTGAGCTCGCGCCCGATCGCCCGCACGCCGTCGGCGGCGAGCGGCGGGTCGAGGGTCACCGCGCTCGCGGTGACCCAGCCCGCGTCGGTGACGATGACGGCGAGCGCGCGGTCGTCCTCGAGCGGCATCAGGTCCACGCGTGCGAGCGTCGTGTTCTGGAGCGGCGGGGCCAGGAGCAGGCCCGTGAGCTTCGTCGCGGCGGACAGGTGCGTCGAGGTCTGCTCCATGAAGCCGTCGAGGCCGGAGCGGCGCGTCGGCAGCGTCTCGCTCGGCGTCGCCGGTTTCGACGGCGGCGCCGGCGGAAACGAATCGACGTAGAGCCGGTACGCCTTGTCGGTCGGCACGCGCCCGGCGCTCGTGTGGGGATGGGCGAGGTAGCCCATCGCCTCGAGGTCGGCCATCACGTTGCGAATGGTCGCCGCCGAGAGCGCCGGGAACCAGCGGGTCGCGAGCGCGCGGGAGCCGACCGGCTCGGCCGAGTCGATGTACTCGCGGATGACCGCGATCAGGACGTCACGATGACGCGCATCCATCACCACGAATTATAGCAATTCGACGAAGAGTGCGTCCGAGAGCAGGAAGCCGCGCTCGGTCAGCCGCGCGCGGCCGCCGGCGAGCGCGAGCAGTCCCTCGCGCTCCCACGTGGCGAGCCGCCGGCGCAGCGCCGCGTCGCCGGCCGCGCGGGCGTCGAGCCACGCGGCCGGGACCCCGTCGGAGGTGCGGAGCCCGAGGATGAGGCGCTCGGCGCGCTGCTGGGCCGGCGTGAGCGTCTCGTGGGACTCGACCGGCAGCGCGCCCGCCTCGAGCGCGTCGCACCAGCGCGGCGTCGCCTTCGCGTTGGCGTAGCGCACGCCTCCGACGTGGCCGCACGCGCCCGGGCCGGCGGCCAGGTACTCGGCGGCGCGCCAGTAGACCTGGTTGTGGCGCGAGCGGAAGCCCGGGCGCGCGTAGTTCGAGATTTCGTAGTGCTCGAGGCCGCGCGCCCCCGCCGCGCGCGCGAGGTCCCAGTACTGCGCGACGACCGTCTCCTCGGGCGGCAGCCCGGCGACGCCGGTCGCTCCCCACACGCTCCCGCCGTCGAGGGTGAGGCCGTACGCGGAGAGGTGGTCGGGCGCCCAGTCGAGCACCGCCTCGACGGCCGCGCTCCAGCCGGCGACGTCGAGTCCCGGGAGGCCGTACATGAGGTCCACGCTCAGGTTGACGCAGCCGGCCTCGCGCGCCGCCTCGAACGCCGCGCGCGCGCCCCGGGAATCGTGGACCCGCCCGAGCCGCGGGAGCACCGCGTCGTCGAGCGACTGGACGCCGAGGCTCACGCGCGTCACGCCCGCGCCGCGGTAGGCGGCGACCTTCTCGCGCGAGACGCTCTCGGGGTTGCACTCGATCGTGACCTCGGCGTCGGGGGCGAGGTCGAAGCGGCGCCGGACGCGGTCGAGCACGGTGGCGAGGTCCTCCGGCTCGAGCAGCGACGGCGTCCCGCCGCCGAGGAAGACCGTCGCCAGGCGCACGCGCGGCGCCCACGGAAGCTCGGCGAGCAGATCGAGCTCGCGGGCGAGCGCCCGGAGGTAGCGGGCGAGCACGCCGGCGTCGAACGGCGCCGTGTTGAAGCTGCAGAAGTGGCAGCGCTGCGCGCAGAACGGGACGTGGACGTACAGGCCGAGGGTGTCCGACGCGGGCGGGTTGTCCGCCAGAATCGAACGGCACGGGTCGTCCGCGCTGACGGAGCCGGCCGGCACCTGAGTCAGGCCACCCACGGTCCGATCCGTCCTCGCGGCCCCCGCTACAACAGTCAAGGGATGTAGTGCGCCAGCCGCCACCAGCGGAGCCAGTGCCGGTCGCCGTCCCACGACCAGTAGATGAGGAAGGCCTTGCCCTTGATCTTCTCGCGCTTGACGAAGCCCCAGTAGCGGCTGTCCTGCGAGTTGTCGCGGTTGTCGCCCATGACGAAATACGAGTCGGGCGGCACCGTCGTGGAGTCGCAGCCGTAGGTGTAGCCGCAGTAGGTGTCCTGCGCGGAACGGGTCCAGGCGGGGTCCGCGAACTTCGTGTACGGCTCGGTCAAGGGCTGGCCGTTCACGAACACCGTCCGGCCCCGGATCTGGATCCGGTCGCCGGGCGTGCCGATGATGCGCTTGATGAAGTCCCGCCGCTCGTCCTGCGGGTACTTGAACACGATGATGTCGCCCCGGTGCGGGCGCCGGAGGCCCGGCACGTGCCACCCGACGACGGGCAGCTCGGCCCCGTAGAGGAATTTGTTGACCAGGATGTAGTCGCCGACGAGCAGCGTGTCCATCATCGAGCCCGAGGGAATCGTGAAGGCCTGAACGACCAGCGCGCGGATGACCAGCGCGAGGATGACGGCCACGCCGATCGCCTCGACGTACTCGCGGACGGCCGACTTCCGCCGGGGCTGCGTCTCCGTCGCGTCGGCGGGCAGGCGGCGCGGCTCGGTGGCGTCCGTGACGCTCAGCTTGTTGTCGTCCATGCTCAGCTCTTCAGGACCGACAGGAACGCTTCCTGCGGAACCTCGACCTTGCCGACCTGCTTCATGCGCCGCTTCCCTTCCTTCTGCCGCTCCAGCAGCTTCCGCTTCCGCGTGATGTCTCCGCCGTAGCACTTGGCCGTCACGTTCTTGCCCATGGCCTTCACCGTCTCGCGGGCGATCACGCGGCTGCCGATCGCCGCCTGGATCGCCACCTCGAAGAGCTGCCGCGGGATGACGCCGCGAAGCTTCTCCACGAGCGCCTTGCCCTTCTCGTAGGCCTTGTCCCGGTGGACGATGACCGAGAGGGCGTCCACCGGGTCGCCGTTGAGGAGGATGTCGAGCTTGACGAGATCGGACGGCCGGAAGTCGGCGAACTCGTAGTCGAACGATGCGTAGCCCTTCGAGATGGACTTCAGCTTGTCGTAGAAGTCCACCACGATCTCGGCGAGCGGGAAGTCGAAGCGGATGTGGACGCGCTTGCCGTGGTACTCGAGCGAGCGGTGCTCGCCGCGCTTCTCCTGCGCGAGCTTGTAGATGGTTGTCATGAACTCGGTCGGCACGAACACCGACGACCGCACGTACGGCTCCTCCATCGCCTCGATCCGGTCGGGCGTCGGCATCTTCGACGGGTTCTCGATCTCCAGGAGGTCGCCCGCGGTCGTGCGGATCCGGTACCGCACGCTCGGCGCGGTCACGATCAGCGACAGGTCGAACTCGCGCTCGAGCCGCTCCTGCACGATCTCCATGTGGAGCGTGCCGAGGAAGCCGCAGCGAAACCCATATCCCAGTGCAAGAGATGTTTCCGGCTCGTACGTAAAGGCAGGATCGTTGAGCCGAAGCTTTTCGAGGGCGTCGCGCAGGGCTTCATAGTCCGTGTCCTCGATCGGGTAGAGCCCCGCGAAGACCATGGGCTTCGCGTCGCGGTAGCCGGCGAACGGCGCGGCGGTCGGCCGCGCGGCCTCGGTGATCGTCTCGCCCACCTTCGCGTCGGCCACGCGCTTGATGCCCGCGATGATGTAGCCCACCTGGCCCGCGCCGAGCTCCTCGACCGGCCGCATGTCCGGCGAGAAGATGCCGACCTGCTGCACGTCCTGCTGGCGGCCGTTCGACATCAGGACGACCCGCATGCCCGCGCGCACGCACCCGTCCGTGAGGCGGACGTACACGACGACGCCCTGGTAGGAGTCGTAGAACGAGTCGAAGACGAGGGCCTTCAACGGCGCGTCCGGGTCTCCCGCGGGCGGCGGGATCCGCGCGACGATCGCCTCGAGCACCTCGGGCACGCCGGTGCCGTGCTTCGCGGAGATCGCGAGCGCCTCGCTCCCGTCGAGGTCGAGCGTCTCGGTGATCGCCAGGCGCGTGCCCTCGACGTCGGCCGCGGGCAGGTCGATCTTGTTGATGACGGGGATGATCGTGAGGCGCGCGTCGCTCGCGAGGTAGAAGTTGGCGAGCGTCTGCGCCTCGATCCCCTGCGCGGCGTCGATGATGAGGAGCGCGCCCTCGCACGCGGTGAGCGCGCGCGACACCTCGTAGGAGAAGTCCACGTGGCCCGGCGTGTCGATCAGGTTCAGCGTGTACTCGTGGCCGTCGCGCGCCTTGTAGAGGAGGCGCACCGTGTGCGCCTTGATCGTGATGCCCCGCTCGCGCTCGAGGTCCATCGAGTCGAGCACCTGGTCCACGGCCTTCTTCGCGTCCATCGTGCCGGTGAGCGCCAGCAGCCGGTCGGCGAGCGTCGACTTGCCGTGATCGATGTGGGCGACGATCGAGAAATTGCGAATGCGGGACAACGTCATCGCTTCAGTCTAACACGCGCGCACAGGCGCTCTAGCGGCTGAGCGTCGCGCGCTCGGGGATGACGGCGCCGGACTCCAGCACCACGCCCGGGCCGACGCGCGCGTGGGCGCCGATCCGGACATCGCTCGCGAGGACGCAGTCGCGCAGCACCGCGCCCCGGCCGACCTCGACCCGCTCCCAGAGCACGGAGCCCTCGACGCGCGCCTCGGGGCCGATCGTCGAGCCGTCGCCGACGACGGTCGACGGGCCGACCCGACAGCCGCCGCCGAGCGTGACGCGCGCACCGATCACCGCGGGCGCGACCACGGCGGCGCCGGCCGCGGCCGTGCCGCCCGCCCCGACCCAGCTCCCGTCGCGCGGCTCGCCCGGGGGCGCCAGGAGGAGGCGCGCGCGGCCCTCGAGGAGGTCCATCTGGGCGGCGCGGTAGGCCGCGGGCGTGCCGATGTCCTGCCAGTACGCGGGCGCCGACCAGCCGAAGCAGGGGACGCGCTCCGCGATCAGCCCGGGGAAGACCTCGCGCTCGATGGACACGGGCCGGTCGCGCGGGATGCGCCGGAGGAGCGCCGCGTCCAGCAGGTACACTCCCGCGTTCACGGTGTCGGTCGTGATCGGCTCGCCCGCCCCCGGCTTCTCGCGGAACGCGGCGACGCGCCCCTCGGCGTCGGTCTCGACGAGCCCGTACTGGCGGGGGTCGGCGACGCGCGTGAGGAAGATCGTCGCGCGCGAGCCGCGCGCCTCGTGGAAGCGGCGCATCGCCGTGAGGTCCGCGTCGGTGAGCACGTCGCCGTTCAGGACGAAGACCGTGCCCGCCGCGAGGTCGGCGGCGTTCGCGACGCCGCCGCCGGTGCCGAGCGGCTCCTTCTCCACGACGTAGCGGAGCGTGACGCCGAGGTGCTCGGCGTCGCCGAGCGCCGCGCGCACGTCGTCCACGCGGTAGGAGCACGCGAGGATCGCGTCCACGACGCCGTGGGCGCGGAGAAGCGCCAGCTGGTGGGCGAGGAAGGGGCGGTTCAGGAGCGGCACGACCGGCTTGGCCCGCGCGAGCGTGAGCGGACGCAGACGCGTGCCCTGGCCGCCGGCCAGGATCACGGCCTGGGTCGGACCGCCGCCGGCCACTAGCTGCCGGGCGACCAGGCCTCGGCCTCGTTGATCAGCATCACGGGGATCCCGTCGCGGATCGGGTAGGCCTTGCGGCACTTGGGACAGATGATCCGCGTCGCTTCGAAGACCAGGTCGCCCTTGCACGCCGGGCACACCAGGATCGCCTTCAGCTCGTCGTCGATCATGCACGCGCCTCCTTCCGTATGTGTTCGAGGGTTCGCGCGAGCCCCGCGTCGAGCGGGGTCGCCGCCGTCCAGCCGAGGGTCTGCTTCGCCCGCGTCGCGTCCAGCACGCTCCGCCGCTGCTCGCCGGGCCGCGCCGGGCCGTGGCGCGACGGGCACGTCACGCCGGCGAGCCGCGCGAGCCGCGCGTAGAGCTCGTTCACCGTGGTCTCGACGCCCGTGCCGACGTTGACCGCGCCCGTGACCTCGGGATGCGCCAGGGCGCGCGCCACGGCGTCCGCGACGTCGCCGACGTAGACGTAGTCCCGCGTCTGCTCGCCGTCGCCGTTGACGACGCACTCGGCGCCGGCGAGGAGCCGCGCGGCGAAGATCGCGACGACGCCGGCCTCGCCGCGCGGATCCTGGCGCGGGCCGTAGATGTTCGCGAGGCGCAGCGCCAGCGTGGACGCCCCGGTGAGCCCCGCCCAGCAGTCGAGGTAGCGCTCGCCGGCGAGCTTCGACACGCCGTAGGGCGAGGCGGGCCGCGTCGGGTGGTCCTCGCGGGTTGGCAGCGCGTCGGTGTCGCCGTACACGGCGCCGCCGGTCGAGACGTAGACGACGCGGCGGACCGCCGTGCGGCGCGCCGCCTCGAGCACGGCGAGGGTGCCGAGCACGTTGACGCTCGCGTCGAAGCGCGGGTCGGCGACGGAGCGCGGCACGGAGGCCTGCGCGGCCAGGTGCGCGATCGCGTCCGGCCGCGCGGCGGCGAACGCGGCGTCGAGCCGCGCGCTCCGGAGATCGCAGACGAAGAGGCGCGCCGTCGGGTTCACCTGCCCGCGGCGGCCCGTGCTCAGGTTGTCGGCGACGTCGACGGCGTGGCCGTCGGCCAGCAGGCGGTCCACGACGTGCGAGCCGATGAACCCCGCGCCGCCGGTCACGAGGATCCTCAAGGCCGCCGCGTCTTCCGGAACCAGTCGATCGTCAGGCGCAGCCCCTCGTCGGTGTCCACCCGCGGCTCCCAGCCGAGGAGCGCGCGCGCGCGGGCGATGTCCGGCTGGCGGACCTTGGGGTCGTCCACGGGGAGCGGGCCGAAGGCGATGTCGCTCCGCGAGTCCGCGAGCCTGACGATCCGCTTGGCCAGCTCGAGGAGCGTCATCTCCTGCGGGTTGCCGAGGTTCACGGGCTCGTTCACCGCCGCCCGCATGAGACGCCAGAGGCCGTCCACGAGGTCGGAGATGTACTGGAAGGAGCGCGTCTGCGAGCCGTCGCCGAAGACGGTGAGCGGGCTGCCCGCGATCGCCTGGGTGATGAACGCGGGGATCGCGCGCCCGTCGTCGATCCGCATGGAGGGACCGTACGTGTTGAAGATGCGCGCGATGCGCGTGTCCACGCCGTGGGCGCGGTGGTAGGCCATCGTGATCGCCTCGGCGAAGCGCTTGGCCTCGTCGTAGACGCCACGCGGGCCTATGGGGTTCACGTTGCCCCAGTAGTCCTCGCGCTGCGGATGCACGAGGGGATCGCCGTAGACCTCCGAGGTCGAGGCGAGCAGGAAGCGTGCGCGCGTGGCCTTGGCGACGCCGAGCGCGTTGTGGGTGCCGAGGGCGCCGACCTTGAGCGTCTGGATCGGCAGCTCGAGATAGTCCCGCGGCGAGGCGGGGCTCGCGAAGTGCAGGACCCAGTCGAGGGGCCCGTCGAGGTGAATGTACTCGGTGACGTTGTGCTCGATCAGCGTGAAGCCGCGTCGTGGCGACAAGGCGACGACGTTGTCCCGTGACCCGGTGACGAAGTTGTCCATGCAGACGACCTCCCAGCCCTGGCCGAGGAGGAACTCGCAGAGATGGGAGCCGATGAACCCCGCGCCGCCGGTGACGAGCGCCCGCATGGCGGACGTCAGGAGGGCAGGACGGGCCTGCGGCCGATCGAGTGGTACTCGAAGCCCAGGCGTCGCATCCGCTCGGGCTCCCAGAGATTCCGTCCGTCGAAGACGACGGGGCGCCGCATGAGGGCGCGGAGGCGCTCGAGGTCGAGCAGCTTGAACTCGTTCCACTCGGTCACCAGCACGACGCCGTCGGCGCCGGCGGCGGCCGCGTACGGCGACTCGCAGTAGACGACGCCCGGCGGCAGGAGCGGACGCGCGTTCGCACCCGCGACCGGGTCGTAGGCGCGCACGGTCGCGCCGAGCTCGACGAGGTGCCGGACCACCTCGACGGACTTCGCCTCGCGCATGTCGTCGGTGTTCGGCTTGAAGGCGAGGCCCAGGACGGCGACGCGCTTGTCGTCCAGCGGCGCGAGCGCCTTCTCGACCGAGCGCACGAAGTGGCCGGCGCGCTCCTGGTTGATCTCGACCGCGGCCCGGAGCAGCGCGAAGTCCACGCCGAGCGTGGCGGCGGTGTGGACGAGCGAGTCGGTGTCCTTGGGGAAGCAGCTCCCGCCGTAGCCGAGCCCGGCCTGCAGGAACGCGGGTCCGATGCGGGGGTCGAGCCCCATGGCCTTCACCACCTGCGTGATGTCCGCACCCGCGAGCTCGCAGATGTCGGCGATCACGTTGACGAACGAGATCTTGGTCGCGAGGAACGCGTTGGAGGCGTACTTGATGATCTCGGCCGAGGGCACGTCGGTGATGATCATCGGCCGCTCGAGCGGGGCGTAGAGCTCGAGCAAGGTCATCGCGACCTGCTGGTTGGGGGCGCCGATGACGATGCGGTCCGGCCGGAGCGTGTCCTCGATCGCGCAGCCCTCGCGCAGGAACTCGGGGTTCGAGACGACGTCGAACGGGATCGGCGTCGGCTGGTGGCGCTCGATCACCTCGCGCACGAGGTCGCCGGTGCCGACGGGCACCGTGGACTTGTTGACGACGACCGTGTAGCGCTCCATCGCGTGCGCGATCTGCCGAGCGACCGCCTCGACCGCGGCGAGGTCGGTCTGGCCGGTGTCCTTCGCCGGCGTGCCGACCGTGATGAAGACGATGACCGAGCGCCGGACGGCCGTGACGAGGTCGGTGGTGAACGTGAGCCGCCCGTCGGTGACGTTGCGCGCGACCATCTCCTCCAGGCCGGGCTCGTAGATCGTCATCCTGCCGGCCTGCAGCTGGGCGATCTTCTTCTCGACGTTGTCCACGCAGACGACCTCGTTGCCGAGATCCGCGAAGACCGCGCCCGTGACGAGCCCGACGTACCCGGTGCCGACGACGCAGATGTTCATGAGCGCGTGGATTCGATCATAGCAGAGGTCTTCCGGCGGGCGCGGGTTCCTCGTCGGGCTCGGCGGCGACCCACCGGAAGAAGACCACGGTGAACGCCGCGAGCGGGATGAGGCCGGCCGGGACCCACATGATGAGGCCGCCGAGCCGCTGGTCGGCGAGCGGCTCGAGCCCCCAGAGCCGCGGCGCGGCCGCGTAGTACGGGTAGAGCACGCGCTCGGCGCCCGTGATCATCGAGGCGACGACGGTCATCGGGATCCCGAACGCGAAGAGGTAGAGGATCTGCGCGCCGTAGTGGAGCCGCGGCGCGAGCGCGGACGCGGAGAGCACCGGCCACCACGCCAGCACCGACGTGGCGAGGAGGACGAGGTGCTCGACGACGTGCCAGCCGTGGCGCACGAGCGCGGCCTCGTAGGGGCCGGGGAGATGCCAGGCGATCAGCGCGACCGAGTACAGCGCGAGCGCGGGGAGCGGTCGCGTGGCCACGCGCAGCGCGAATCGGCCCAGCGCCCAGCGCCGCAGGGGCCCGATGAGGCGATCGAGCATGAAGCCCGGCGTGCCGGACAGGAGGAGCGGCGCGACGACGAGCGTGAGGAGCAGGTGCTGCACCATGTGGGCGCTGAAGAGGTAGTAGTCGCTCAGGTCGTGGAGCGGGCCGTTGAGCGCGGCGAGGAGCGCCCCGAGGCCGGCGAAGAACCGCACGGGCGCACCGGCCCCTCCCCGCGGGCCGCGCGCCCACGCGACGGCGTAGGCGAGGCCCAGGAGGCCGGCGCCGAGCATGACGTCGCCGTGGATCTCGCCGGACGTCCACGCGAACGCGGGCGGCGTCATTGTAGCGGGGTCCGCGGGGCCGGTGCCGTCGGTGGGTGGCCTGAGACGAGGTGCGCGGTGGCTCCGTTCGGCTTGCAGCGATTCATCATTTGCCGAAGAGGAGGAAGGCGCCGGTGAGCGTCATCAGCGCGAGGGCGATCCCGGTCGCGAGCACGAGCGGGAGACAGAAGAGCACGGCGAGCGCGCGCGAGTCGTAGCGGAGGTGCATGAAGAAGAGGACGACCAGCGCGAACTTCGCCATCGACATCACGAGGAGGAGCGGCACGATGATCGGCGTGAGCTGCCGGATGTAGATGGCGCCCACCTCGAGGACCGTCACGCCGGTGAGGACCAGCGCGACCTTGACGTAGGTCCAGACGGTGGGGTGCGTGCCCGCCTGCGTGTGGTCAGACATTCGGGTCGGTCCTCACGGGATGAGATACACCAGCGTGAAGATGGCGATCCACACGACGTCCACGAAGTGCCAGTAGAGCCCCGCGATCTCGACCTTGACCGCGTCGGCGCGGCCGAGCCGCCCGCGCAGGTCGAGGATCCAGAGCGCGAGGAGCCAGATCACGCCGACGGTCACGTGCCCGCCGTGGAAGCCCGTGAGCACGAAGAAGGTCGAGCCGAAGAGGTTCTGCTGGAGCGTCAGCCCCTCACGGACGAAGTCCGTGAACTCGTACGCCTGGAAGCCGAGGAAGATCAGGCCGAAGAACGCGGTGCCGAGGAGCCACAGGCGCGCCTGCCGCCGGTCGCCGCGCTGCACCGCCGCGAGTGCCAACACCATGAGGAGGCTCGACATCAGGAGGTCGAAGGTCGAGATCGTCGTGAGCGGGATGTTGAGGATCTGGTGCGGCTCGGGCCCGACGACGCTGCGGCCCTTGTAGGCGAGGCCGAGGAAGACCCAGAGCGCGACCTTCCGGTGGTCCACGCCGAGGTTGCCGACCTGGTGCTCGTGGGCCCGGTTCTCGTGGTGCTCGAGCGCGAAGGCGAACACGCAGACGACGGTGAAGAGCGCGCCGGCCAGGACCACGGCGAGGTGGGTGAGCGCGCCGATCGCGAGCACCACGATGCCGAGCGCCGTCAGCAGGGGCCAGCGGGACGGCGCCGGGAGATGGATATGGTCGGGCGCGGTCGGGGCGGGGAGGGTTCCGGGCTTCGGAACCGCCAGAACGTGTCGCGCCCGTAGACCGGCGGGATCGCGTCGAAGTCGTGGGGCGGCGGCGGCGACGAGGTCCGCCACTCGAGCGTGCGCCCGTCCCACGGATCGGCGGGCGCCGGCGCGCCGACCCGGAGGCTCCGCCACGCGTTGACGATGAAGAGGAGCACGCCGAGCGCGATCCCGAAGGCGCCAACCGTCGAGACCGCGTTCCAGAAGGTCCAGCCGGCGGCGGCGGAATAGGTGTAGATGCGCCGGGGCATCCCGATCGCGCCGAGGTAGTGCTGCGGGAAGAACGCCGTGTTGAAGCCCGCGAAGAGGACCCAGAACTGGAGCTTGCCGAGACGCTCGTCGAGGAGGCGGCCCGTCATCTTCGGCCACCAGTAGTAGGCGCCGGCGAAGAGACCGAAGAGGCTGCCGCCGATCAGCACGTAGTGCAGGTGGGCGACGACGAAGTAGCTGTCGGTCTGCTGGAGGTCCACGGGCGGCGAGGCGTGCATGACGCCCGACAGGCCGCCGAGCGTGAAGAGCCACACGAGGCCGACGGCGAAGTGGAGCGCCGTCGTCGTGCGGATCGTTCCGCCCCAGAGCGTCGCCAGCCAGTTGAAGATCTTCACGCCCGTCGGGATCGCGATGAGCATCGTCGCGATCGAGAACGCCGCGTCGGCGACCGGGCCCATGCCGGCGGCGAACATGTGATGGCTCCAGACGCCGAAGCCGAAAAAGCCGATCAGCACGCCGGAGTAGATGACGACCGGCGCGCCGAAGAGGGGCTTGCGCGCGAAGGTCGGGAGGACCTCGGAGACGATCCCGAACGCGGGGAGGATCAGGATGTAGACCTCCGGATGGCCGAAGATCCAGAAGAGGTGCTGCCAGAGGTGGAGGTCGCCCCCGGCGGCGACGTCGTAGAAGCGCGTGCCGAAGAAGCGGTCGAACATGAGGAAGATGAGCCCGACCGTGATCGGCGGAAACGCGAGCACGATCAGGAACTGCACGACGAGCGTCATCCACACGAACACCGGCATGCGCATGAGCGTCAGGCCCGGCGCGCGCATGCCGAGGATGGTCACGATGAAGTTGATCGCCGCGATCATCGAGCTGACGCCGAGGATTTGGAGACTGAGGAGCCAGAAGTCCACGTTCTGCCCCGGCGAGAACTGCTTCGACGTGAGGTTCGCGTAGCCGAACCAGCCCGCGTCCGGCGGCGCCCCCGCGAGAAAGCTCGCGTTCAGGAAGAGCCCGCCCCCGAGGAAGATCCAGTAGCTGAGCGCGTTCAGGCGGGGGAAGGCGACGTCGCGCGCTCCGATCAGGAGCGGGATCATGTAATTGAAGAACGCCGCGTTGAGCGGCATGATCGCGAGGAACACCATCGTCGTGCCGTGCATCGTGAAAAGCGCGTTGTACGTCTCGGCGCTCACGACGTGGTTCCCCGGCGCGGCGAGCTGGAGCCGGATCAGGAGCGCCTCGATCCCGCCCACGAGGAAGAAGACGAACGCGGTGACGCCGTAGAGGATGCCGATCCGCTTGTGGTCGACGGTCGTCAGCCAGCCTCGCATCACTTGAGGCTCCCGAGGTACGCGGCCACGGCCCGCGCTTCGCCGTCGCTGAGGCCGAGCGCCGGCATTTTCACGCCCGGCTTCATCGCGCCGGCGTCCTTCACCCACGCGGCCACGTTCTCGGGCGTGTTCGGCAGGAATGCGGCGCCGAGCATCTTGCGTCCGCCGAACGTCGTGAGGTCGGGGCCGAGGACGCCGGCGGACACGCCGCGGATCGTGTGGCAGCCGACGCAGGCGCGGCTCGCGAAGATCGCCTTGCCCTCGGCGGCGGCGCCCGCCGGCTCCCCGGGCGTGGCGCGCTGCGCGGCGACCCAGCGCTCCCACGCGTCGGGCGGCTCGACGACGACGCGCATGCCCATGAAGGCGTGCGCGACGCCGCAGAACTCGGCGCACTGGCCCCAGTACTCGCCGGGCGTCTCCGGCGTCAGCGTGAGCCGGTTCAGGCGGCCCGGCACCACGTCGCGCTTGCCGCCGAGCTGCGGGACCCAGAAGCTGTGGATCACGTCGGGGCCCTCGAGGCTGAGCGCGACCTGCCGCCCCGCCGGCAGGTGGAGCTCGTTCGCCGTCACGACGTCGAGCGCGGGGTACCGGAACTCCCACCACCACTGGCGGCCGCGCACGAGCACCTCGAGCGCCCCCGGCGCCGGCGCGGCCTGCGTGCGGAAGATCACCTGGATCGTCGGGATCGCGATCACGAGCAGCACGAACGCCGGGGCGATCGTCCACGAGAGCTCGAGGAGCGTGTGGCCGCGCGTCTGCGGGGGCAGCGGCGCGTCCGGCCGGTCGCGGAAGCGCAGCAGCACCCACGCAAGCACGACGAAGACGAGGAGGGCGATGATCGCCGCGACCCAGGTGATGATCCCGTAGACGTGCAGGATCTCGCGCGCGAAGTCGGAGCGGCCGGCGACCGTGCTCATGGGCCCGTCCCACGCGCAGCCGCCGAGCAGGAGGGCGACCGCGACGAGCGCGGGGCGGACGAAGAGCCGCGCGCTCGTCTGCCCGTTCACGACGCCTGACGCTACCGGAGCGCTGGGCGCTCCGCAAGGGGGAGCTACGCGGCGAGCGCCAGGAGTGTGTGGAGCAACACGTTGGCGCCGCGCTCGATCGCGTCCCAGTCGCTCATCTCGTCCACGCGGTGGCTCCGGCCGCCCTTGGACGGGACGAAGATCATCCCCGCGTCGGTGACCGCCGCGAGGTTCTGGGCGTCGTGGCCCGCCGCCGAGTAGAGGCGCGTCCCGCCGAGGCCGAGCGTCGCGCACGCGCGCTCGATCGCCGCCTGCACCCGCTCGGCGCAGATCGCCGGCGTCGTCGCCGACATCGGCCGGATCTCCACGGAGACGCCGCGCCGGCGCGCCACGCGCCGGGCGAGGCTCGCGCAGCGCCGGGCGAGGTTCTCGAGCGTCTTCGCGTCAGCGCTTCGCATCTCGTGGACCAGCTCGCCGCGCGCGGGCACGATGTTCGACACGCCCGGGTGCACGTGGACGACGCCGACGTTGGTGACGCTTCGGCCGCCGCCGTGCTTGACGACCAGGTCGCGCGCCTTGAGCGCGTACTCCGCGGCGGCGAGGAAGCCGTCGCGGCGCCGGTCCATCGGCGTCGTCCCGGCGTGGTCGGCCTGGCCCCTGAAGACGATTTTCGAGCGGCGCACGCCGACGATCGAGGTGACGACGCCGATCGGGATCCCGCCTTCCTCGAGCCGCGGCCCCTGCTCGATGTGCAGCTCGACGTAGGCGGCGACCGCGCCCGTGGGCGCCTTCGCCTCGCCCGCCCGCCGAGCGTCGAAGCCCGCGCGCGCCATCGCGTCCACGAGCCTCTCGCCGTCGACGGCCGCCATGTCCTCGACCCGCGCGACGTCGAGCTTGCCGCAGAAGGCGCGCGAGCCGAAGAGGCTCCCGTAGCGCCCCTCCTCGTCGCTCCACGCCGCGACTGCCAGCGGCAGCCGGCGCGCGGCGTTCGCCTCGCGGATCGCCTGCAGCGCTTCGAGGCCCGCGAGAACGCCGAGGGCGCCGTCGAGGATGCCGCCCTCGGGCACCGTGTCGATGTGGGAGCCCGTGAGCACGACGGGCGCGTCGGCGGCAAACGCGCGGGCGCCGAGGCCGCCGAAGACGTTGCCGGCCGGGTCCACCCACGGCTCGAGGCCCGCGGCGCGGATTTCTTCGAGCAGCCAGGCGCGCGCCTTCTCGTGCTGGGGCGACCAGCAAGGACGCGTCACGCCGCCGCCCGGCAGGGCGCCGAACCGGGCGAGCGCTTCGACGCGCGAGCGCAGGCGCGCGGGGGAAATCGCGATCACGGGGGTGGAGTATATCGCCTTGCGGAATCGCGTGACGCTGGCCCGGAGCGCGGGGACCGGGCTCGCACCGGGATGGCTCGCCTGTACGCCCATGCTCGCTCGGTCGGGCCTCGCCCGACCCCCCATCCCCCAGCGGGGGTCGGGTGAGAGCTGGCAGCCCGGGTCGGCGGGCTCGCCCCGCCCTGTGCTTCGCTGGGCGACACGGCTCGCCATACGGAGCTCACCCGGCCCCGGCGCTCCGGGCCTCGGCGCCACGCGGCCAGCGGCGACTCGTGTTCCCGAACGCCGTCAGGCGAGTGGGCCAAGCTACACGCGTTTCCTCGAGGTCGTCTGGCGCCCACTGCTCGCGAAGGCCAAGCTCGCCTGCCGCCCGTACCACGCCACGCGGCACACCTTCGTAATCTGGCTCCTGTCGAACGGCGCGGACATCCGGTGGGTCAGCGCGCGACTCGGGCACGCGAGCATCGCGCAGACGGCGGACACCTACGGTCACGTGCTACCCGAGCGGAGCGAGGCTCCGGTCGCGGGGCTCGACCGCTACTTCAGGTAGAGCAGCTAAGCCGTCCTCTTTGCTCTGAGATCAATTCTCGGATTCAGAAGTGCTGGATCGATAGGAGGCCATCAGGACGGAGACCCATGTTGCTATAGACCATCCTCGATTCGCAGCGAGATCTGGCGAAGCGCGAGATGGTGACGCGCCAAACACTTTGCGATATCTGAAGCAGGTCGGAGTGTTACAGCGCGACCGACGTCGCCCATCCAGTGCCAGTGGAGATGATGAGCTCTTCGCCCGGGAGGTCATACCGCACTTCCGCGAGGACGCGCAGGTGGACGGGACGGCCGGCGTCGGGCGCTAGCATCGCGTTTCCGGAAACGGGTTACACTGCTGCCGATGCAGTGCCCGAGGTGTCGCCAGTCGACCCCGCTCGACGCCGAGTTCTGCCCGCAATGCGGGGTGAAGCTCCTCGTCGGGTGCTGGCGGTGCGGGACGGGCAACGCCATCGAGAGCAGGTTCTGCAAGAAGTGCGGTCAGTCGCTCGCGGGCCCGCCGGCGGGCGAAGCCGCGCCGCACGTCTACACGCCGCCGCACCTCGCGGAGAAGATCCTCCAGACGCGCGCGGCGATCGAGGGCGAGCGCAAGTTCATCACCGTGCTCTTCGCCGACCTCAAGGGGTCGATGGAGGTCCTCGCGGGTAGAGATCCCGAGGAGATCCGGCGAGTGCTGGACGGCGCGCTCCGGCGCATGATGGGTGCGGTCCACCGGTTCGAAGGAACGGTCAACCAGGTGCTGGGCGACGGGATCATGGCGCTGTTCGGTGCCCCGCTGGCCTACGAGGATCACGCGGTCCGTGCCTGCCACGCCGCCCTTGGCATCAAGAGCGCCGTCCAGCGGTACGCGGAGGGACTCGCGCCCGAGGGTGCGGCTACCCTCCAGATCAGGATCGGTCTCAACTCGGGCCTCGTGGTCGTGCGATCCATCGGCAGTGATCTCCATATGGACTACACGGCGATCGGCGAGACAACCCATCTGGCTGCCCGCATGGAGCAGATCGCATCGCCGGACTCGATCTGTATCACCGAAGAAACCTGGCGCCTCGCCCAGCCGTTCGTTTCCGCAACGCTGCTTGGGCTGCGTCCCATTAAGGGCCTCGCGAACCCGATACCAGTCTACGAGCTGCAAGCGGTCAGACCTGCCCTGCCTGGCAGCCAGCGGTTCGGCGGGAGAAGGAGGGCGAGCCGGTTCGTCGGCCGTGAGCGCGAGCTCCACACGCTCGAGCAGGCGCTCGAGAGCAGTATGGCCGGGGAGGCGTGCGTGCTGGGGATCGCGGGGCATCCCGGCGTGGGCAAGAGCCGCCTGTGCTACGAGTTCACCGAGCGGTGCCGCTCGCGCTCACTGCCCGTGTGGCAGGCGCGCGGGGTGGCGCACGGACGGGCTCTGCCTTTTCTGCTCCTCCTCGACTTCCTCCGCGACTACTTCGGCATCGCGCCGAACGGCGACGGCCTGGCCGCCCGGAGGAAGATCGAGGAGCGCATGCCGGGGTCGGACGCTGCCTTCGCGAACGACCTCGCGCTTGTCCTCGACGTCCTCGGCATCGCCGACGCGCCGAAGCCGGCGATCGCGCCCGAGGCCCGACAGCACCAGCTCATGGACGCGATTAAGCGGATCATCCGCCTCGAGACGCTGAACGCGTTCTCGGTGTTCATCCTCGAGGACCTGCAGTGGCTGGACAGCGGAAGCGGGCTCTTCGTGGAGGCCCTCGTGGACGTCGTCCAGACGTCACGGGCGCTCCTCGTGGTCACGTTCCGCTCGCCCTACTCGGCGCCATGGATGCAGCGCTCGTGCTACCAGCAGCTTCCGCTGCCGCCGCTGCGGCGCGCTGCCGCGGACGAGCTCGTTCACGGCTTGGTGGGTGCGGACGCCTCGGTCGCTGCCATCACTGAGGAGATCCTCGCGCGCGCCGGTGGCAATCCGTTCTTCATCGAGGAGCTGGTCCAGTCGCTCGTCGAGAGCGGACATCTCCGCGGGAGCCTGGGTGCGTACCAGGCGACGGTGAAATCACTCTCGCCCCCGCTCCCGGCGACCGTGCAGGCCGTGCTGGGTGCACGCATCGACCGCCTGGCGGACACGGAGAAGGAGGTGCTGCAGACGGCCGCCGTGGTCGGCAAGGAGTTCTCCGCCGCTGTTCTGCAGCGAGTGGCCGGGGTCTCGGACGAACTCCTCGAGGCCGCACTGCACCGACTGTCGGCGGGAGAGTTCATCGTGGAGCAGCCGACGGAGGGGCTGTATGGCTTCCGGCACCCGCTCACGCAGGAAGTCGCGTACCAGTCGCAGCTGCTGGACCGTCGCAAGCGCCTCCACGCGGACGTCGCCCGGGTGCTGGAAGAACTGAACCCGGATCGGCTCGACGAGCTGGCTGGACTCATCGCCTTCCACCGCGAGGCGGCCGGCGACGCGGGCGCGGCGGCCACGTGGTGCGCGCGGGCGGCCACGTGGATCGGCCCGAGCAACCCGGCCCAGGCGACCGCCTACTGGGCGAAGGTCCGTGAGCTCCTCGCCGCGCAGCCGGAGAGCCCAACGACGACGACACTCCGGATCCTGGCCTGCGGTCAGCTTCTGAACCTCGGCTGGCGCGAGGGTATCGCGCCCGAGGAGGCGGCTCGATATTTCGGCGAGGCGTCGGAGCTGGCGAGACGCGCCGGCGACATCCGCGCTCACGCTCTGGTCACCGCTGCCTACGGCCGGATCCTGACGACCCGTGGCAGCGCGGACGAATACGTCGCACAGGTCGAGGCCGCGCACCGTCTCGCGGAGACCAGTAACGATGCCAGCCTGCGCGTGACCGTCCTTTCCGTCTTGTGCCACGCCTATCGAACCGCGGGTCGGTTGCGCGACGCGATGGTAGTCAACGAGACCGCGCTCGCCCAGATCCAGGCGGTCCGCGAGCTTGATAGCCGCCTCCTCGGCTTCAGCGCTCACCTCTGGCTGCTCGGCATGCGCGGTCTGTTCCTCACCTACTTCGGACAGCTCGAAGAGGCGCGCACTGAGCTCGACGATCTGAGTGAGCGCGTCAAAACCGACAGAAACTTGGCGCTGCAGCTCCTCCCGAGCGTCGCGTATACGGAGATCGCCGCCCTCCGTGGCGACGAGGAGCTGAGCGCCCATCACGCCTCCGTCGCCAGGGACCTCGCCGAGCGGAGCGCCAGCGCCTACGTGAAGGTTTACGCCTACGCCGCCGAGGGAATTGCCCGGACGATAAATGGCCGGTGGTCACGGGCGGTCGAGGTCCTGGACGAAGGTCTGGCGTTCGCGCGCCGGACGAACTGCGGTCTCGAGTACGAGCCCCGCATGCTCACCGAGTTGGCCGAAGCCCGTCTCCGTATGGGCGAGGCCCAGATCGCGTTCGAGACCGCGCGCGAAGCCGTGGCGGTCGCCATTCAACGCCGCTCGCGTGTCGGCGAATGCCAGGCGCAGCTCGTACTCGCGACGAGCGCGATGGTGCTTTCGGGAACGGCGCGCCCCTCACCCGCCGAGGCCGCGCTCCAGCGCGCCGAGCAGCTCGTTCACAAGACGGGAGCCGACGTGTACCAGGCGCACGTCCGTGCCCAGCGAGCGAGACTGGCCGCGCTGGCGGGGGATCCGGACGCCGAGCGTCACCATCGAGAGCAGGCCGAACAGCTCTTTGCGCGGCTCGGCGCGAGCCGCTACGCCGTGGAAGTCGATGCGCTCTACCGGCGGCTCTTACGCTAGCGGGTGCCGGTCGTTCGGGTAGCGGCTCCGCACGATCACCGTGATCCCGCCCTTCGAGGTCTTGCTGTCAGGCGCGTGCGAGAGCGTCAGCTCGAAGTCGTAGCCGGGCATCCAGGCGAACGTGATCTCCACAGGCGGCTGAGACGACAGCGCCGAGTAGATCACCGCCCGCAGGGCCTCCTGAAGACTCGGCGGGATCGTGTCGAGGAACTGGGCCCAGGACGACAGAATCTCCGGCGGCGCCGTCCGCAGGTCGCGTGCGACATCGCTCAGGCGACGTCCCGGCGCCCACAGCTCTTTCCGCGCGCTCAGCGGACCCGGGTCGCTGAACAACTTGTTGAGTCGGTTGAGCATCATCTGAAGTGCAGGCATGGCAACCTCCGTGGGCGAACGGGGGTCGAGGAACTAAACTGGGATTTCCAATATGGACTGACCTCTGCGGCCCGTTGCGGCGTTGAACAGGGCGGATCGCTTCGTCGCTCAGCCCCTTCATCCTTTTCGGCACGCTGACGGACGACGCGCGTACCGTCCGCAGCCCCGTGCCCGTGCGCGTGGTCACTGCGAGTGTCCTCCTCAGAGGCACCTCAGTTGTCTCGGCCCCGCTACGCACTGCCCTACGCCTGGGATCAGTCACGCGAGGGCCCACGCGAGTCGCGCGATCCGCGCCACGATCTGCCGGAACGGCGACCGTGTCAAGCGGCTTTCGGCGAGTTGCAGTGAAAGTACCGGGCATGCCGGATGAGGCGTCCGCCCGTCTTGAGCAGCCCCTGCCGGCGGCTTGTGAGGAACCAGCTCTGGATGGGGACGGGCAGAACCAGCCGGCGCAGCAGATTGCCGAGGTTGTAGGCAATCACCCCGAGCATTAGGCGGACCTCGTTGGGCTCGGAAGCGGTGGCAAAAGAGGCGCGTCCAATGGGTGGTGTCCTTGCCTTCCTTGATCCACTGCCGCGCTGGTTGTAGAAACGGACGACCGTTCGGTTCGTCCCCGTGGGGGGTGGTGACGATGAAACCCACCCGGGGGAAGAGCTCCCCGAGGTGATGCTCGACCCTGGCGGAGGCGGCACGCGAGGGACTTGTCGCTCTCCCTCAGCGCTTGGTTGACAGCGGAGGAGAACCCCATGAAGGTCATCGACGACGCACGCGCGCCCGTGCTCGTTCAAAGCGGTCCTGCTGTCGGCAAGGTGGAGTTGCCGATCGGTGAAGTTAGGCCCCGGGAGACTCGCCGCGCGCGGCTCAGCCCGGAGCAGGCAAGGGAGGTCGCTTACGCTCTGCTCTCTGCGCCCGAAGAAGCAGAAGAAAGATAGCCGTGGATCTTGACCGAGGATTCCGCCGGATTACGAAGGCGGTATCGCTCGCCACCCTCGTCGTCTGTCTCGGGCTAGTCGCATGGATTCCTGGGCGCTTTGCGTTCCTGCGGCAGCCTAAGGTCCCTCGCGCTGACGCGCCAACACGCCCCCTCATGCGCGCCCAATCAAGAAAAACGCGTCGTAACTTCGCGACAAGTTTAGGGGTGGAGTATATCGCCTTGACTTCGCGCGCCGGCGGTCTCTAAAATGAACCGCCGTTCAGTGCCGCGGGGCACCCATCTTCAGGAGGGGCAATGGACTTCTCGCTGACTCCCGAGCAGGAAACCTTCCGCCAGACGCTGCGGGCCTGGCTCAAGGCGAACATCCCGCGCGAGTGGAAGCACCAGGGGAGCTCCGAGATTCCGCGCGTGGAGGCGTATCAGATCCTCAAGAAGTGGCAGCGCACGCTCCACGAGGCCGGCTACATCGGGCTCACGTGGCCGAAGGAGTACGGCGGGCGCGGGCTCACCTTCATGGAGGAGCTGATCCTCGCGCAGGAGATGGCGCTCGCGAAGGCGCCGCCCATCCTGAACGTCCTCGGGGTCGGCATGGCCGGCCCGACGATCATCGCCTACGGCACCGAGGAGCAGAAGAAGCGCTACCCCGCGAAGATCCTCTCCTGCGAGGAGATCTGGTGTCAGGGCTACTCCGAGCCCAACGCGGGCTCGGACCTCGCGTCGCTCCAGACGCGTGCGGTGAAGGACGGCGAGCACTGGGTGATCAACGGCCAGAAGGTGTGGACGTCGTTCGCCCACGTGTCCGAGTGGATGATGCTCCTCGCGCGGACCGACCTCGCCGCGCCGAAGCACAAGGGGATCACCTACTTCCTGCTCGACATGAAGCTGCCCGGCGTGACGGTGAAGCCGCTCAAGCAGATCACCGGCGAGGACGAGTTCAACGAGGTCTTCTTCGACAACGTGCGCGTCCACGAGTCGCAGGTGCTCGGCGGGGTCAACAACGGCTGGCAGGTCGGCATCACGACCCTGATGTACGAGCGCCTCACCCTCGGCTTCGCGCTGCAGACTCGGCTCCGAATCGCGCTCGAGAGCCTGATCGAGCTGGCGCGCCGGATGGAGAAGACTAGCGGGCGCGCGGTCACGAGGGAGCCCGCCATGCGTCAGAAGCTCGCGCAGCTCTGGATCGACACGGAGTGCCTGCGCGTGACCGGCGCCCGCGCGATCACGAAGCTGCTCCGCGGCGAAATGCCGGGCCCCGAGGCGTCCGCGGGCAAGATGGTCTGGGTGGAGACGCACCAGCGGCTGCAGGAGCTCGCGATGGAGATCGAGGGGCCGTACGCGCAGCTCTGGAAGGGCTCGGAGTGGGCGGTCGAGGGCGGCGTCTGGCAGCACTCGTTCCTCCGCTCGCGCGCCAACTCGATCGAGGGCGGCACGACGGAGATCCAGAAGAACATCATCGCCGAGCGCGTCCTCGGCCTGCCGAAGGACTAGTCATGGATTTCGGATTCAGCCAGGAACAGGACCTGCTCCGCTCGACCGCGCGGAAGTTCCTCGAGAACGAGTGCACCTCGACGTTCGTGCGCGCACGGATGGAGGAGCCGGCGGGCGTCACCGACGACTTCTGGATGAAGCTGGCCGAGCAAGGATGGCTCGGCCTGATCTACCCGGAGGAGTACGGCGGCAGCGACCTCGGCTTCGTGGACCTCACCGTGCTCATGGAGGAGATGGGGCGCTGCGTGATGCCCGGGCCGTTCTTCTCCACGGTGCTCCTGGGCGGCCTCGCTATCCTCGAGGCCGGATCGCCCGAGCAGAAGAAGGAGTGGCTGCCGAAGATCGCCGCGGGCCAGGCGAAGGCCACGCTCGCGCTCACGGAGCCGAACGCGCGCTGGGACGCCGCGGGCGTCACGGTGACCGCCAAGGAGGGCAAGGGCGGGTTCGTCCTCAACGGCACGAAGCTCTTCGTCCCCGACGCCCACCTGGCAGACGTCAGCGTCGTCGTCGCGCGCACGGCCGAGGGAAAGTCGCCGGAGGACGGCGTGAGCCTCTTCCTCGTGCCGAAGGGCACCAAGGGCGTCGAGGTCAAGCTCCTGCCGACGATGGACCAGACGCGGAAGCTCTGCGAGGTGACGCTGAAGGACGCCGCCGTGCCGGCGGGCGCGCTCCTCGGCACGAAGGGCGGGGCATGGCCCACTCTGGCGCGCGTGCTCCAGCGGGCGACCGTCGCGCTCTGCGCCGAGATGTGCGGCGGCGCGCAGAGGGTCCTCGACATGACGACGGAGTACGCGAAGATCCGCGTCGCGTTCGGCAAGCCGATCGGCACCTACCAGGGCGTGAAGCACAAGGCCGCCGACATGCTCGTGGACGTCGAGAACGCGAAGTCGCTCACGTACTACGCCGCGTGGGCGGCGGACGAGAACTCGCCCGAGACCGCGCTGGCGATCTCGATGGCGAAGGCGTACGCCTCCGACGCCTACCGCAAGGTGTCGGCGACCGGCATCCAGCTCCACGGCGGCATCGGCTTCACCTGGGAGCACGACCTGCACCTCTACTTCAAGCGCGCGAAGGCGTCCGAGTTCACCTTCGGCGACGCGACCTACCACCGCGAGCGGGTCGCCCAGCTCATCAATTTGTAGCGCTGCTAGATCGCTTCGGGGGCGCGGACCGTCCGCTCGTTCGTCACGTTGCCGGTGTTCAGCGTGGACTTCGGCTCGAGGAGGACGACGTGGACCTCGTCGGTCAGCGCGAGCGGGCAGTGCTCGACGCCGCGCGGCACGACGATGAACTCGCCGGGGCCGACGTCGCGGTTGCCGTCGCGGAGCTGCATCCGGAGCCGTCCGGCGACCACCAGGAAGAGCTCGTCCTCGGTCTCGTGGTGGTGCCAGACGAACTCGCCCTTGAGCTTGACCACCTTGACGTGCAGATCGTTCACTTCGCCGACGATCTTCGGCGACCACGGCTCGGTGAAGCGCCGGAACTTGTCGGCGAGGTTGACGACGTTCATGGTGGGATGATACCGCAGGAGCGATGAGCGACGCGCCCCGCCCTCCCGTCGAGCCCAAGCCCGCCGCATCGGTCGTGCTCGTGCGCGAGGCCGCCGCCGGCGCGCCGGAGCCGCTCGAGGCGTACATGATCCGCCGCAACCGCGGGATGAAGTTCCTCGGCGGCTACTACGCCTTCCCCGGCGGCAAGGTCGATCCGGGCGACGCCGTGCCCGAGGTCCTCGCGCGCTGCCGCGGCGTCGCGGCGCCGGAGGCGGAGGCGCTGCTCCCCGGCCACGCGGGGGCGCCCGCGCTCGCCTTCTGGGTCACCGCGGTACGCGAGCTCCTCGAGGAGAGCGGCGTGCTGCTCGCGTGCGACGCGCGAGGTCGCCGGCTCGACGCGCGCGCGCCGCGCGTCGTCGAGGCGATCGAGCGCTGCCGCGCGGCGCTCGTGGTCGGCAAGACCCCGTTCGCGGAGGTTCTCGCGCGTGAAGGGTGGTACTGCGACCTCGCTGGCTTTCGCTATCTCTCGCACTTCATCACGCCGCGCTCGAGCCCGATCCGCTTCACGGCGCGCTTCTTCCTCTGCCAAGTGCCCGACGACCAGGCGCCGCGGCTCTTCACCGAGGAGACGTCGGAGGGCTTCTGGATCCACCCGGGCGAAGGCTACCGCCGCTTCCTCTCCGGCGAGATGAAGATGGCCGAGCCCGCCGAGTACGGCCTGGCCTACCTCGCGCAGTTCCGCTCGCTCGAGGAGCTCTGGGCCGCCCACGAGGACCGGCGGCACAAGTTCCACGGCATCGCCGATCGGATCGATGCGCTGTGGGACCGCTTCGACTGGAAGCAAAACCGCTTTCCCTCACGCTGATTCCGGCGGGATCGTGTGGGCGCTGGGATATTCTGGCCAGGTGAAAACACTATACGGACGTTATGTTGCCTACGCTCGGAAGCGGGTTATCGTTGACGCATGTCTCGACTTGACGCCAGCAAGCGGGCCCGCCTCCGGGCCAGCGCCTTCGCCTACGTCGACTCTCGCGGCCGGCGGCGGCTGCCGATCCACGACGAGGCGCACGTGCGGAACGCGCTGGCCCGGTTCAACCAGGTCGCATTCGAGGACGATGCCGCCCGGGAGCGCGCCCGCAAACGGCTGCTGAACGCAGCGAAGAAGTACCGCATCATGCCCGTCGGTTTCATCACCAGCCAGCTGCGAACGGAGCGGAGAGATGCGACGGCCGGTCGCCTCGTGATCGAGTTGGGTCGGCACGGAGCACCCGGCGAGCTCGAGCAACGCCTGCGAAGCGTCCTCCGGGATCCGACCCTCGCCGTCCTGCACTGGTCCGATGCTTCCGGGGCGTACCTGGACGGCACGGGCAAACCCGTCCCGCTCCCTGCCGAAGGAGACCAGCGCGGCGTGACCTATCTCGAGCGCCAGAGTCGGCCGACGACGGCCATCGTGCACGATCCGACGGTCCTCGACGACCCAGGTCTTGTAGAGACCGTGCTCGCCGCCGTGCGATTCGTCGTCGAGAAGGAGCGTGCGCACGGCCAGATTCAGGCAACCTCAACCGATGCCGCGGCGCTCCCCACCGGGTTCGTCACCCTCCTGATGACCGATATCGAGGCTTCCACTGCCCTTCTCCGTCGCTTGGGCGACCGCTATGGCGACCTGCTGAACGACGTCAGGGGTATTCTACGAGTCGCAGTGTCGAGAGTGAGCGGCCGCGAGATCGACGCCCGCGCCGACGAATTCTTCGCCGTCTTCGAGCGGCCCGCCGCCGCCATCGAGGCGGCAGCGGCCATCCAGCGAGCGCTCGGCAAGCGGGCCTGGCCCGACGATCTCGAAGTCCGGGTTCGCGTCGGGATCCATAGCGGCCGCCCGACACTGACCGATGTCGGGTACATCGGTCTGGCCGTCCACACCACGGCTCGCGTCTGCTCGGCGGCCCACGGAGGGCAGATCGTCGTTTCCGGCGAGACCAGGGCAGCGGTCGGGGAGTCCGCGCCGCTCGGCATCCGCTTCCGCAGTCTCGGCCGACATCGCTTGCTCGGCCTTCCGGTTGCCGAGACGCTCTTCCAGGTCCAGGCGAAGGGACTGCGCGGGAGCTTCCCAAGGCCGCGGCCCCGTCGTCGAGCAGCAGCAGCCAGGTAGGAGCTAGGCTCCAACTCCGGTCCCGCTAAACTCGTGTCACCATGGAATGTGTGGGCTCGAGCGTTCCCCTGGAAGGCGAACCGGTTCCCCGCGGGCGGGACCGTGCCCGGCCGATGACCGAGCACACGACGACGGTGCAGGTGCACTGGGGCGACGTGGACCCCGCCGGGATCGCGTTCTACCCCCGCTTCTTCGAGTGGTACGACCTCGGCTGCGAGGCGCTCTTCGCCGCCCTCGGCCTCGCGTGGCCCGAGGCGTTCCCGCGCTACGGGATCGTCGGCGTGCCGATCGTCGAGTCGGGCTCGAAGTTCGCGAGCCCGGTGCGCTACGGCGACGTGCTGACGATCCGCTCGCGCGTCGCCTGGGTGCGCGAGAAGACCTTCCGGATGGAGCACGAGATCTCGGTCCGCGGTACCCTGTGCGCGAGCGGGTTCGAGGTCCGCGCGTGGCCCATCCCCGAGGACGTGGCGCAGCGCCTCCGAGGCGTGTGAAGGAGACAGGCGTGAGCGACATCGTCGAAGAGATCCGCGCCGCCTACGCGCGCGTCGGCGTCCGGCTCGACCAGCCCGCCACCTACGGCACGTACTACCGGCTTCTCTGCGCCGCGTGCGGCCGGATGGTCGGCAACGTGGGCGACCGGCTCCTGCCCGGCATGGCCGCGGCCCTCGTAGAGAGCCAGGCCGACCTCTACGCGTCCGGCCAGCTCGGCTGCGCGTGCCGTCACAGCGGGCCCGCGCCGAGCGCCGAGCCCGCCGGCGTCGCGGGCAAGACCGGCCCCACGCCCTGGCCGCTCTGGCGTCAGGCGTACGCGCAGGGCGATCCGCTCCCGCGGCTCCAGTGCGAGGTGAGCCGGCCGCGCTACGAGTTCGACGAGGGCGACGTGCTGCCGGAGGAGTACAAGGGCCTGCTCCTCAAGATGCTCCGCCACGAGGGCGAGCGCGCCGGCAACAAATCGTTCCTCGGCTTCATGGCGACGTGCCTCGACCTCGCGGAGGCGATCTTCCCGACGCGCGAGGCGCGGCTTCTCAAGGCCGAGTACCTCGCCGAGGAGCTGAAGCACGCGATCATGTTCCACCGGCTCGCCGTCGGCCTCGACCCCGACTTCGCGCTGCTCGACGTACCTTACGCGCACTACGCCTTCCACCTGCCGCGCGAGACCTGGGCGGACGACGCGTTCTTCCACTTCTTCGTGGACCTGAACGGCGCCTTCCACGCGCGCGACTGGCGCGAGTCCTCCTACGTGCCGCTCGCGATGATGTCGGCCACCGTCGAGCGCGACGAGCTGGGCCACTCGGAGATGGGCCTCCGCTTCCTCACCGAGATCTGCGCGGAGCCGCGGGGCAAGGCGCTCGTGCGGCGGCTCCTCGACAAGTGGTACCCGGCGGCGCTCGACATGTTCGGCCGCTCGGACTCGCCGAACGCGCCGAAGTTCATCCACTGGGGCCTCAAGAGCGTCGGCAACGCGGAGATCCGCCGGACCTACAAGGCGTACGTGGACCGGAAGCTCGGCACGCTCGGCCTCGAGCCGCCCGACGAGCGGAAGAACCGCCGCTTCCTCTGAGCCGGCGCCCGGGTATCGTCGTTACGAGGACACTACCGGCGCCCGGCGATCCTGGACTCGCCCGAACGGGTCTGCTAAACTCCCGCCGCCTGGGACGCCCGTCGCGGGCGTCGCGGCGGACACTCGAGACCCGAACTCCCAGTCGGAGGTCACCGTGCGTACAAGGAACCGCGTGCTCGTCGCGGGTCTCCTCGCCGTCCTGGCAGTGGGCCAGGCGCCGGCGGCCGAGACCGTGAAGATCGGCTTCATCACCTCGCTCTCCGGCCCCGCGGGCATCATCGGCAAGCACATGAAGGACTCGGTCGAGCTGGCGCTCGATCACCTCGGCCGCAAGATCGGCGGTCTCGACGTCGAGCTGATCTACGGCGACGACCAGCAGAAGGCCGACGTGGGCAAGCAGGTCGCCGACGAGATGCTGAAGAAGCACAAGGTGCACTTCGTCAGCGGCATCATCTGGTCGAACGTCATGCTGGCGGTCGCGCCCGTCGTCACGCGCGAGCGCGTCTTCATGATCGGCACCAACGCCGGACCCCACCAGCTGGCCGGCAAGGACTGCTCGGAGTACTTCTTCACCACGTCGTGGCAGAACGATCAGACGCCCGAGGCGATGGGGAAGTACATGCAGGACCAGGGTCTCACCGACGTGTACATCATGGCCCCCAACTACGCCGCGGGGAAGGACATGCTCAGCGGCTTCAAGCGGTATTTCAAGGGCCGCATCGTCGCCGAGGTGTACACGCAGGTCAACCAGCCCGACTACCAGGCGGAGCTCAGCCAGATCCGCGCCGCCAATCCGAAGGCCGTGTTCGTGTTCTACCCCGGCGCCATGGGGATCCAGTTCGTGAAGCAGTATGCCCAGGCGGGGCTCCGCGAGCAGATCCCGCTCTACTCCGTCTACACGGTGGACGAGGTCACGCTGCCGGCGGTGCAAGAGGCGGCGCTCGGCAACTGGGAGACGCGCTACTGGAGCCCCGACCTCGGCAACGAGGCGAACAAGAAGTACGTGGCCGACTTCCGCAAGAAGTACGGCTACACGCCCGCGTTCTACGGCGCGCAGAGCTACGACGGCATCATGCTGATCGACTCCGCCGTCCGCGCGGTCAAGGGAGACCTCTCGAACAAGGCGGGGATGATCGCCGCGATGCGGAAGGCCGACTACAAATCCACGCGCGGCCCGTACAAGTACAACGTGAACCACTTTCCGATCGAAAACTTCTACCTCCTCCGGACCGTGAAGACGGCCGACGGCCAGTACGCGATGCAGATCCAGAGGACGGTCTTCGACAACCACAAGGACGCCTACTACCAGGACTGCGGGATGAAGTGGTAGGCGCCGCGCGCTCGAGGGCCCCCGGGGGCGCGACACCGTCGCGCCCCCTTTTTCGTGCACGATGAGCCCGCTGCTGGTGCTCGAGCAGTGCCTGAACGGCCTGCAGTTCGGCGTGATGCTGTTCCTGCTGGCGGCGGGGCTGACCCTCGTCTTCGGGATCATGAACCTCGTCAACCTCGCCCACGGCTCCCTCTTCATGCTGGGCGCGTACCTGGCCACGGCCCTCGCACGCGCGACCGGCTCGTTCGTGCTGGGGGCGCTGCTGGCGCTCCCGGCCACGCTGCTGATCGGCGTCGTGGTGGAGCTCGTCGCGCTGCGGACGCTCTACGAGCGCGACCACCTCGATCAGGTGTTGGCGACCTTCGGGCTCATCCTCTTCTTCAACGAGCTCGTGGCGATCCTCTGGGGCCGCGCCGCCATCTACACGAGCCTGCCGCCCTCGCTCGCCGGCCACTTCGTGCTCCTGCCCGGGCTCCGATACCCGACCTACCGGGCCCTCGTCATCCTGGTGGGCGCGGCGGCGGCGCTCTTCCTCTACGTGCTGGTGACCCGCACGCGGCTGGGGATGCTGATCCGCGCGGGCGCATCGAACCGCACGATGGTCGCGGCGCTCGGCGTGAACATCCGGGCGCTCTACACGCTGGTCTTCGGGCTGGGCGCCGCCCTCGCGGGCCTCGCGGGGCTCATGGCCGCGCCGCTCTACGCCGTCCAGCCCGGGATGGGCGAGCAGATCCTGATCCAGGTTTTCGTCGTCATCGTCATCGGCGGCATCGGCTCGATCCGCGGTGCGGTCGCGGGCGCCCTCGTGGTCGGGATGGTGGACACGCTCGGGCGGGCGTTCCTGCGTCCGACGCTCAGCACGATCGTCTCGCCCGCCGCCGCCGACAAGGCGGGGCCGGCGCTCGCGTCCATGCTGATCTACCTCATGATGGCGGCGGTCCTCTTCTTCCGCCCCCAGGGACTGTTTCCGACGCGAGGCCGCTGACGATGGCCGTGTCGCGACGGTCGATCGTGCTGGCGGCGGGCGTGCTCGCCCTCGCCCTCGTGCCGCCGGCGGCCGCGGTGCTCGACCAGCCGTTCTACGTCGACCTCTTCCGGCGCATGCTCATCTTCGCGCTCGCGGCGGCGAGCCTCGACCTGATCCTGGGCTACGGCGGCATGGTGAGCTTCGGCCACGCGGCCTATCTCGGCGTCGGCGCCTACGCGGTCGGGATCCTCGCCTTCCACGGGATCCACAGCGGCCTCGTCCAGTGGCCCGTCGCCGTCGTCGCCTCGGCGCTCGTCGCGCTCGTGATCGGCGCGATCTCGCTCCGCACGAGCGGGGTCTACTTCATCATGATCACGCTGGCCTTCACCCAGATGCTCTACTACCTGGGGATCAGCCTCGACGCGTACGGCGGCGACAACGGCATGCCGCTCAAGTCGCGAAGCCAGTTCGCGGGCCTCATCGACCTGCGGAACCCGTACGCGTTCTACTACCTGGTCCTCGGGCTCCTGCTCCTCTTCCTCGTCCTGGGGCGGCGGCTGGTCGCCGCGCGCTTCGGCATGGTCGTGCGCGGCGCCCGGTCGAACGAGCCGCGCGCCCGGGCGATCGGCTTTCCCACCTACCGCTACAAGCTCACGGCGTTCGTGCTCGCCGGGAGCGTGTGCGGCCTGGCGGGCGCGCTCCTCGCGAACCAGACCGAGTACCTGACGCCCGACTTCATGCACTGGACCCGCTCGGGCGAGATCATGTTCATGGTGATCCTCGGGGGGATGGGGACGCTCTACGGGCCCGTCGTCGGCGCCGTCGTGTTCCTGCTCCTCGAGGACGTGTTGTCCGCTCTGACCGAGCACTGGCAGATCGTCCTCGGGCCCTTCCTCGTCCTGGTCGTGCTCTTCGCGAAACGCGGGCTCTTCGGCCTCTTGCCCGGCGAGGCGCCCCGCGATGGCTGAGCTGTTCCTCGCCGTCCGCGGGCTCAGCAAGAGCTTCGGCGGGCTCCGCGCGACCGACCGCGTGGACCTCGACGTGGTCAGGGGCGAGACCCACGCGATCATCGGGCCGAACGGCGCGGGCAAGACGACGCTCCTCTCGCAGCTGGCGGGTGACCTGAGCGTCGATGCGGGCACGATCAGCTTCGCCGGCCGGGACATCGCCGGCCTCGACGCCCCCGCGCGGTCGCGCCTCGGCCTCGCGCGCTCCTTCCAGATCACGAGCATCTTCCGGGACTTCTCGGCGCTCGACAACGTCGCGCTCGCCGTCCAGGCGCATTCCGGACACAGCTTCGCCTTCTGGCGCCCCGCGCGCGCGGAGCGGGCGCTGCGCGAGCCGGCGCGGGCCGTTCTCGCCTCCGTGGGACTGGGCGAGCGCGCCGACGTGCTCGCGGCCAACCTCGCCCACGGCGAGCAGCGCCAGCTCGAGATCGCGATGGCGCTCGCGACGAAGCCGCGCCTGCTCCTGCTCGACGAGCCCGTCGCCGGGATGGGGCTCGACGAGACGCAGCGCATGATCCGCTTCCTCGGCACGCTCAAGGAGCTCCTCACGCTCGTGCTCGTCGAGCACGACATGGACGCGGTGTTCACGCTCGCCGACCGGATCTCCGTGATGGTCTACGGCCGCATCATCGCGACGGGGACGCCGGCCGAGATCCGCGCCAACGCCGAGGTGCGGCGCGCCTACCTCGGCGAGGATGCCGCGGCCTGATGCTGGTCGTCGAGGCGATCGAGACCGCGTACGGCATGAGCCAGGTGCTCTTCGGCGTGAGCCTCACCGTCGAGGCCGGGCAGGTGGCGACGCTGCTCGGCCGGAACGGCATGGGCAAGACGACGACGGTCCGCTCGATCATGGGCATCGTGAGGCCGCGGGCCGGCGCGGTCCGCTTCGACGGCCGGCCGATCCACGGGCTCCCGTCGTACCGCGTCGCCCAGGTCGGGATCGGCCTCGTGCCCGAGGGCCGCCAGGTGTTCCCGAACCTCACGGTGCGCGAGAACCTCGTGGCGACCGCCGCGAACCGCGGCGGCGGCGCGGACCCGTGGACCGTCCCCAGGGTGTTCGAGCTCTTCCCCCAGCTCGCGGCCCGCGCGCGGAGCCTCGGCGGCGCCCTCTCGGGCGGCGAGCAGCAGATGCTCGCGATCGGGCGCGCGCTCATGACGAACCCGCGGCTCCTGATCCTCGACGAGGCGACGGAGGGCCTGGCGCCGCTCGTTCGCGCCGAGATCTGGCGCTGCGTCGAGCGGCTGAAGGCGCGCGGCCAGGCGATCCTCCTGATCGACAAGGACCTGGTCGCGCTGACGCGCATCGCCGACGCGCACTACATCATCGAGAAGGGGCAGATCGTCTGGCGCGGCGGCTCGGCCGAGCTCCGCGCGCGCGAGGACGTCCAGCACCGTTACCTGGGCGTGTGAGAGACTGACGGGCGTGAGCTGGATCGATCCGGCGTTTCCGAGGACGGCGACCGTGTCCGCGCTGGTGGGGCGCGTGCTCGGCCTCAACCCCGGCATGATGACGGGGCCGGGCACCAACACCTACCTCGTCGGCCGGCGCGACCCGATCCTGATCGACACGGGCGCGGGCGTGGCCGACTACCTGCCGCTCATGGAGCGCTACCTCGGCGAGCGCGGCTTCAGCCAGCCCTCGCGCGTCATCCTCACGCACCGCCACCGCGACCACATGGGCGGCGTCGGCCAGCTCCGCGGGCGCTTCCGCGGCCTCCGCGTGGCGAAGATGATCCACAAGGACAGCGGGCTCCCCGAGCCGATGGACGACCTGCGCGACGGCCAGAAGGTCGAGGGCGAGGGCGTGACGCTGATGCCGATCCACACGCCCGGCCACGCCTCCGACCACCTCTGCTACTACCTCGTCGAGGAGAAGGCCGTCTTCACCGGCGACGTGATCCTCGGCGGCTCGACGACGGTCATCCCGTCGGAGGACGGCGACCTCGGCGACTATCTCGCCTCGCTCCGGCGTCTCCAGCGGCTCGACGTCCGCCGCATCTACCCGGCGCACGGTCCCGTCATCGCGGACGCGCCGGCGAAGATCCAGGAGTACATCGACCACCGGATGCTGCGCGAGCGGCAGATCCTCGCGGCGCTGGGGGACGGGCTCACGACGATCCCCGCGATGGTGGAGCGGATCTACGCCGAGGTGCCGAAGGCGCTCCACGCGATGGCCGCGATGTCGGTCGAGTCCCACTTGAAGAAGCTGAAGCGCGAGGGGCGGGTGAGCGAGACCATCGTGAAGGACGCGCCCTCGCGCTGGGAGATCGCCTAGCCGTTCCGGCCGCGGGCCTCGGCGATGAGCGCCGCGAAGAGCTTCCGCGCGGCGGGGTCGTGGCCGACGAGGTCCTCCGGGTGCCACTGCACGCCGACCAGGAAGCGCGCCCGGTCCTCGAGCTCCGCGGCTTCGATGACGCCGTCGGGCGCCCAGGCGACGTCGCGCACGCCGCGCCCGAGCGTCTTGATCGCCTGGTGGTGCATGCTGTTCACGCGGAGCTCGAGGGCGCCGAGGATCTTCCCCAGGCGCGTGCCCTCGCCCATCACCTTCACGTCGTGCGTCGGCTGTTCGCGCGGCTCCTTCTGGCTGTGCTCGATCGGGCTTCCGAGCTGGTCCCTGATCTCCTGGTGAAGGCTCCCACCGAGCGCGACGTTCACCACCTGGAGGCCGCGGCAGATCGCGAAGAGGGGCACGTCGTCCTCGAGCGCCTTGTGCACCAGGCCGAGCTCGAGAGCGTCGCGCGACTCCGAGACGTCATCGGTCGTGGGGTGCCGCGGCTCGCCGAAGCGCGCCGGGTCGATGTCGCCGCCGCCGGTGAGGACGAGACCGTCGAGCCGCTCCCACAGGGTCCGGAGCGCGGACGCGTCGAGGCCTGGCGCGAGGAGCACGGGGACCCCGCCCGCTTGCTGGACCGCGCTCAGGTACGCCGTGTTCACGTATGCGCGCTCGGGCGCTTTGTTCACGGTGACCGAGGTCGAGACGCCGATGAGCGGCGCGGGCATGGTTGAAGCGTAGCACGCCCGCGCCCTGTATCGAATTCGAGGCATCGACTGCGTTTCGATCTCTTACGCTTGCACGACCTCGCGGTGACGAGGGAAATTGCACGACTCGACGTGACCCTGCTCTCGCGGGACGCGGTCAGTGAGCTCGGCTTCAGACTTGGCGCCGTGCATGTCGAGCGACCCGGACTCTACGAACTGCAACTCGTCGTGGATGGTCATCTGCTTGGCAGCCGACCGTTCACCGTGGTACAAAGCGAGGAAGATTCCTGAGGCGGGAGATGGGAAAGAAGACGATCACTCTGATCCGAGCCTACTCGGCCGTGACGAAAGGTCCGCCCGACGAAGTCCGTGTGGGCGACAACTACATCGACTTGCGCTGGAACAACATGGGTCCGCTGAAGTTCAAGCCGGTTCAGCAGGCACCGAAGGGCGCGCGAAAAACCCGGGCCAAGTCGCGGGCGACCCGTCGCAAGCGGTGACGGGTCAGGGCGAGGGGACGGCCCCCTCGCCCCGATTCGCCGCCGACACCCCCCGAATTCGGCTCACACGAAGAGGAATGCCCACATGAGCTCGAGCGCCATCTCCCTCACCCCTTTCGTCGGTTCGCGTTTCCGGAACTCCTCGGGTAACTCCGGATAGAACGCGGAGGTGCGCCGGGTCTTACAGCCCGGAAGCGAGCGGGGGCAGGATGGTAAGATAGGCGCCTCATGAGCCTCGACTCCGTCTCCTCGCAGCAGAAGGCGCCCGCCCATTCGCCGACGGCCACCGTGCAGGCGATCGGCACGCGCTGGGCCGTCGCGGCGGGCCACGCGCTCGCCTCCGAGGCCGCGGCCCGGGTGCTGGCGGCGGGCGGCAACGCGATCGACGCGGGCGTCGCCGCGGGGCTCACGCTCGGCGTCGTCCACTGCGACATGGTGAGCGTCGCGGGCGTCGCGCCGATCCTCGTCCACGTGGCGCGCACGGGGGAGACGTGGCAGGTCTCGGGCGTCGGCCCGTATCCGCGCGCCTCGAGCGCCGCGTACTTCCGCGACAACCACAAGGGCCAGATCCCTCCGGGCCTCGCGCGCACCGTGGTGCCGGCGGCGCCGGGCGCCTGGCTCACAGCGCTCGAGCGCTGGGGGACGATGTCCTTCGCCGAGGTGGCGACGGCGGCCACCGAGCACGCCGAGCGCGGTTTCCCGGTCTCGATCTTCTCCGCCTACCAGATGGGGACGAACGCCGACAAGTACCGCCGCTGGCCGACGTCCACCGCGCTCTATCTGAAGGACGGGCGCGCGTACCGGACCGGCGAGATCCTGGTCCAGCGCGAGCTCGGCGAGACCCTCCGGCGGATGGGGCGTGCGGAGGCGAAGGCCGGCGGGAACCGCGAGGCCGGTATCCGCGCGGCGCGCGACGAGTTCTACCGCGGCGAGACGGCGAAGCGCATCGCCGAGTTCCACCGGGTCGAGGGCGGTCCGCTCGCGTACGAGGACCTCGCCGAGTGGAGCGTCGAGGTCGCGCCCGCGTTCCGGACGGCGTTCGGCCGGTACGAGATCGCCGCGTGCGGGTTCTGGTGCCAGGGCCCGTCGCTGTTGCAGATGTTCAACATGCTCGACGGCGTCGATCTGAAGTCGCTCGGCCACAACTCGCCCGCGTATCTCCACCGGCTCGTCGAGACGGTCAAGCTCGCGTTCGCCGACCGCGACGCCTACTACGGCGATCCGCGTTTCGTGAAAGTCCCCGCCGACGGGCTTCTCTCGAAGGCCTACGCCGCCGCCCGCCGCGCGCTCGTGCGCGAGCGCGCGTGGCCCGAGATGCCGCCGGCCGGCGATCCGCACCGGCTCGGCGCGGAGCGCCGCCGCGAGGCCGCGCTCCCCATCGCGGGCGGATCGGCCGGCACGCTCGACACGAGCTACGTCGCCGTCGTGGACGAGGCCGGGAATGGCTTCTCGGCGACGCCGAGCGATCCCAACGTGGATTCGCCGGTCGTCGCCGGCGTGGGCTGCGTCGTGTCGCCGCGCGGCTCGCAGGGCTGGCTCGACGCCGAGCATCCGAGCGTCGTGGCGCCGGGCAAGCGGCCGCGCCTCACGCCGGCGCCGGCGATGGCGCTCCGCGACGGCCGGGTCTTCATGCCCTTCGGCACGCCCGGCGGCGACGTCCAGCAGCAGGCGATGCTCCAGGTCTTCCTCAACACGACCGTCTTCGGCATGGAGCTCCAGCGCGCCGTCGAGGCGCCGCGCGTCGCCTCGCGGAGCTTCCCCGACTCGTTCTGGCCCCACGCGTACAGCCCCGGCAAGCTCGAGGTGGAGCGGCGCATCCCGAAGGAGACGCGCGACGCCCTCCAAGCGCTCGGCCACGGCGTCGTCGAGTGGCCCGAGTGGGAGTGGCGCGCGGGCGCGGTGTGCGCCGTGCAAGTTGGGCCGGACGGCACCCGCTGGACCGGCGCCGATCCGCGTCGCGGTGCCCACGCGATCGCCCGATAGCGTGATGCTCTTCGAGCTACCGATCTCGCGCGGGTAAGGTCGCCTTCGCGCCGAAGTCTTCTCTATAAATCGCGCCCGTAGTTCGCGTATCTTCGGAGCGACCAAGGTGGGAAGGCGGTCATGACGCAACGCGACGCTCGGGCCCTCCTCGCCGCGCTCGCCGGCCTCCTGCTCGCCGTCTGCTCAGCCCCCGCCCAGGCCCAGGCCCCGCGCGCCGAGCGACCGACCTACCAGGTCGGCGACACGTGGACCCGGAGCGACGGGACGTACACGCTGACGCGGATCGACAGGGACGTCTACGTCTTCACGGCGGGCGCCGGCAAGGAGTTCCACCTCACGAAGGACCTCAGCGTCGCGAAGATCGTGCTCGACGGGCGGGTCGTGCTCGACATGGATCCGCCGAGGATCGCCTGGCCGCTCGAGGTCGGGAAGTGGGGCGTGTTCCGTGCGAGCTGGCGGTCGGAGCTGCATCGGACCGTGCACGGCTTCATGGGCGCCGTGATCGTCGGCTGGCGTGTGGACGCGCACGAGGAGGTCGCGACGCCTGGAGGGAAGTTCAGGGTGTTCCGGATCACCGAGAAGATCGAAACGGTGCCACTCGGGGGGAGCGGCGTCGGCGTCAACTTCGGCCAGTTCAGTCTCTGGTACGCGCCCGACGTGCAGCGCTACGTGAAGGCGCAGGGCGATCTCCCCGGACTCAACTGGGAGCTCGCCGGCACCGACAAGCCGGGAGCGCCGCCGGTGATCGCCCAGCAACCTCCACCGCCGCGCACCCCGCCCCCGGCGATCGCGGTCCCACCGCCACCGCCCCGCGTGACGCCGCCGGCGGTCGCGGCGCCTTCCGCGGATACCGAGGCGCCGACGATCGTCATCAACTACCCGCCGCCCGGGACGAAGGTGAAACGCGACAGCATCGTTGTCCTGGGCCTCGTCACCGACAACGTCGGCGTGGAGCGCGTGCAGATCACCGTGAACGGCATCGAGGTCGCGCAGTCGCGCGACATCGGCGTGACCGGCAAGGGCCTGCCGATCCGCGCGCCGGCGAGCCTCCAGCCCGGCGAGAACGTCATCGAGATCACGGCGACGGACAAGGCGGGCAACTTCGCCCAGTCGGTGCGCACGGTGACGCGCGTGATGCCGGCGGTCGCCGCGACGCCGCCGGCGCCGAAGGTCGCCGGCCGCTGGGCCGTCGTCATCGGCGTCGGCGAGTACGAGAACAAGGCGATACCGCGGCTCCGGTACGCGGCACGGGACGCCCAGGCGATGTACGACTTCCTGACGACCCAAGGGGGCTACCCGAAGCAAAACGTCATCCTGTTGACCGACGCGACGCCCGACAAACCGACGCTGCAGAACATCCGCCGGGCGCTGGGCGACTTTCTCTCCCGTCGGCCCGGGCGTGACGACATGGTGCTGATCTACTACGCCGGCCACGGCGCGCCGGAGGTGGACGCGGCGGGGAATGAGAGCGACGGGCTCTCGAAGTACCTCATCCCGCGCAACGCCGACCCGGACTCGCTCTACTCGACGGCGCTTCCGATGGACGAGATCCAGCGGATCTTCGCGCGGATTCCGTCGGAGCGCGTGGTGATGCTGCTCGACACGTGCTACAGCGGCACGGCGGGCGGGCGCACGTTCGCGCGCCAGCAGACCCGGGCTGGCGGCATCAGCGACCAGTTCCTGGAGCGGCTGACGCGGAGCCGGGGGCGGGTGGTGATCACGGCGAGCGGGCCGAACGAGGTCGCGCTGGAATCGCCGACGCTGGGGCACGGGATCTTCACCTACTACCTGCTCGAGGGGCTCCGCGGCAAGGCCGACCGCAACGGTGACGGCATCGTGACCGTATCGGAGCTCTACGAGTACGTGGAAGACCAGGTGGACCGGGCGGCGCGGCTCGCGGGCGGGCGCCAGCGCCCGCTGATGAAGGGCGAGATCGAGGGCACGCTGCCGCTCTCGCGCGCCGCCAGATAAACCGCTGAAAGGTCTCAGGCCGGAGGCCGTCCCTTCAAAGTGAGTGCACGCCGATCGGAGCTTGAGCTGTTCCGCGCCATCGCGAGCGCGGCGAATCCGGCCGACCTGGCCGAGTTCGCCGACCGGCTCCGGCGCTGCGCGCACTGGGTCCTCCGGCGCATGGCCGGGGGCCACACGGTGGCGGGCGAGGCGGACGACATCGTCTCGGACGCCCTGCTGCGACTCGAGCAGCTGAGGGAACGGGGGTTCAGCGGTGGCGAGCGCGAGTTCCGGAGCTACCTCTACAAAGTGGTCGTCAGCGCCTGCGTGGAAGCGATGAACCACCGGCGCTGGGCGGCGTCGCTCGACGCGCCGGTGACGCTGCCCGACGGCGAGGAGCGGCCGCTCGGCGAGGTCGTGAAGGGCATGGTGGACCCGATGCTCGGCCCCGACCACGCGCTCGCACAGGAGGAGGAAGGGCAACGGATCCGGCGGGCGCTCGACCGGCTCGACGCGCGGTGCCGCGAGCTCCTGCGCCGCTTCCACATGGAGGGGACGCCGATCCGGGAGCTCGCGCGGGGCACGCGCATCAACACGATCGAGGTGACGCTGACGCGGTGCCGCCAGCGGCTCTACGCCGCGTTCCTCTCGCTCTACGTCGAGGCCGGCGACCCGCGCTGGCGCGCGCGCGTCGCCGAGGTGGCGACGCGCCTGTCGGGCGAGCTCGCGAAGGTCTTTCGCGCGTGGTGGCTCGACAACCGGTCCGTGCTCGCCATTAGCCGTGAGATCGGGCGGGAGCCGGCCGAGGCCCGGGCGCTCCTCGGCCGCGCGAAGGCCGAGGTGTGGCGGCTCCTCTCGGAGACGGCTCGGTCATGACCGGCGCCGAGCGCGACTTCGAGCAGTTCTCCCGGCGGCTCGACGATGAGTGGCGGCGCGAGCGGCTCCGCGCGTCGGTGCCGCCGTCGCTCGGCGCCGCCGCCGAGGCCTCGCTGCTCGAGGAGCTCGAGCGCGCCGATCCGCTCGGCGCGGCGGGCGGAGGATGGCTCGGGGCGCTGCGAGAGGCGTTCGGGACGTGGCCCGGGCGCCTGGCGTTCGCGGGCGTCGCGTGCGCCTTCCTCGTGGTCGGCCTCGCGCTCGGCCGCGCCACGACGGGCCGGCGGATCGCGACCGGCGGCATCCCGCCGACGCCGATCGAGGCGCCCGAGTACAAGCCGGGGGCGCGCAAGGCGCTCGGAATCGGCGCGCCGGTCAAGCCCGAATCGGAGAAGAAGTTCCAGGAGGCGATGGCCTTCTACGGCTCGCCCGGGTTCGCCGCGAACGCCCTGCCCGCGCTCCGCGAGGCGGTCGCGCTCGACGGCACGAACGACGAGGCGCAGTTCTGGCTCGGCGTGGCGCTGCTCCTCGGCGGCAAGACGGCCGAGGCGGTCCCGCCGCTCGAGGAGGCGGTCCGGCTCGCGCCGGGAAGCGCCCAGTACAAGCAGTACCTCCTCTACGCGTACCTCCTCACCGGCGACGTGGAGCGGGCCCTCCGCGTCCAGACCGAGCTCCTGAAGCGGTGATGCGCCCGAACGCGCTCGTGCTCGCCGCGCTCGCGGTCGTCGCGGCCGGCCTCGATCCGGCGCAGGCACAGGAGCGCCCGCTGCCGCTCTCCGAGGCGCGCCGCGTCTTCGCCGCCCAGGGGGAGCAGTACGGCAGGCTCGGCGACGAGCATCCCACCGTCGTCCGGGTGAACGCGATCTTCGAGAAGCTCCTGCGCGCGGCGGGCCGGCGGCCGGGCCTCCTCGTCGAGGTGGACGTCCTCGACACCCCGAAGATCATCGGCGAGTCGCTCCGCGGCGGCGTCATCGTCGTCTCGCGCGGCCTCGTGGACCTCGCGGGCTCGGACGACGCGCTCGCCTTCGTCCTCGCCCACGAGCTGGCCCACGTGACGCGCGACCACCACGGGCTCCTCGACTCGCTCGGCGTCTTCGGCGCGAGCGTGACGCCGGGGAAGGCGACGGTCCCGCCCGAGCAGGTCGTGCGCGCCTACCGCGCGGTCGAGCTCGATGCCGACCGGCTCGGCGTGCTCTTCGCGGCGCTGGCGGGATACCGGGCGGCGGCGGCGGTCCCCGTGCTCCAGACGATCGTCGAGCGCGTCGGGCCCGACCTCTTCCACCCGAATCCGAGGGAACGGGCCGCCACGATCCGTGACGCGGTGGGCGAGGTCGTCGACCACCTCGAGGTCTTCCACCTGGCGCTCTTCCTGCTCGCGACCGGGAGCTACCTCGATGCGGCGCAGCTCCTCGAGCAGTTCCTCTCGATCTTCCCAAGCCGGGAAGTGATGTCCGCCGCGGGCGTCGCGTACCACAAGGAGGCGCTGCGGTACGCGCCCGTCCCCGAGTTCCGGCACCTCCTCGTGGTGGACGCCGCCACGCGCGTGCCGGCGACGAAGGGCGCGCCGCACCCGCTCTTCCGCCAGCGGCTGGAGCGGGCGATCTACTACTACACGCTCGCCGTGGACGCCGACCCGGCGTACGCGCCGGCGCTCAACAACCTCGGCGCCGCGTACCTCGACCTCGGCGAGCGCGAGCTCGCGCTCGGGAACATCAACCGCGCGCTCCGGGCGGACCCGGGGCTCGCCTCCGCGTACAACAACCGGGCGCTCGCCGCGCTCCAGGCGCGCGACACGAAGCGCGCGGAGGACGATTTGCTGACCGCGGCGCGGCTCGCGCCGGGCCAGCGCGAGATCGCCGCGAACCTCGCGCGGCTCTACGAGCTCGGGGGCCGGAGCGACGAGGCGCGCCGCTGGGCGCCGGCCCGGCCCGCCGAGGCCCCGCCGCGGAGCGACGCGCCCGACGTCGCGGGCGCCGTCACGCCGGGGATGCCCGTGGCGCGCCTGGCCGAGTGGATGGCCGAGCCCAGCACGCGGCAGATCCGGTTGCCCCTCGGGCGCAGCGCGGCGCGCGAGCTGACGCTCGTCGTGTGGAGACAGCGCGGCGTGGCGGTCGTCGCGCGCGACGGCCAGGTGGAGGCGGTCGGTGTTCTGCCGGGCGCGCTGGCGGTGACGGTGCGCGGCGTGCGCGGCGGCGACGGCGTCGCGCGGATCGAGGCGGTCTACGGCCGGCCCGCGGGCCTCGACGGAATCCAGGCGCTCAGCGTCTGGGGCTTCCCGTCGCGCCCGCTGGCGTTCTTCGTGGTGAACGACCGCGTCCAGGCGATCTGGGCCGGCCGGCCGGGGACTCGATAGCCCGGTTATCGGTTATCATGCTGGGTCACGTGGAGGCTCGAACGATCCGCTCCCTGGGTGTCGCGCTCGCGACGGTCGCGCTCCTCTCGCCCGCGCCCGCCTCCGCACAGTGGTGGAAGGACCCCCCGCCGCAGAGCCGCCTCGACCAGCGCATCACGGACGGCGGCGGGCAGACCGCGGGCCGGCTCAAGTGGGACGACGGCTACATCGAGGTGCAGGCGGGCGCGACGGCCGACAAGGTCCTCGCCCTCAACAAGGCGCACGAGCGCTCACTGGCCCTCGACGCCGCCCGCCAGCTCTGCTACCTGAAGCTCGCCGAGATCGTCGAGGGCGTGGCGATCGACGGTGTGACCATCGTCAAGAACGCGATGATCCTCGACCAGACCGTGCGCTCGACGGTCCAGGCGCGGATCAAGGGCGCGGTGATCGTCAGTGAGAACGTGAAAGACCTCGCCGACGGCTCGGTGTGGGCCGAGGTGGTCATGGGCCTCCGGCTGCGCGGGACCGGGAGCCTGACGGAGACGGTCGCGGGCTGGTCCGCGGCGCGCCCGGCCGATCCCTACAAGCCCGACCCGACCTTCCGTGTGGGCGACAGCTACACCGGGCTCATCGTGCAGGCGTCGGACGCGGGCTTCTCCCCGGCGCTGGCGCCGCGCATCATCGAGGAGGGGACGCAGAAGATCGTCTTCGGGCCGGGCACCGTGCAGCTCGCCTCGCTCTCGCAGATCGGGCCCGTCGGCTACGCGGCGGCGCTCGTCGACGCGCGGCAGGGCGGCCGCGCCGGCGCGAACCCGCTGATCGTCCGCGCCGTCGACGCCGCGGGCGCCCGGAAGGGCGACCTCGTGCTCTCGCGGAAGGACGCCGAGCGCATCCTCGCCGCCGACCGGACGGGCGGGTTCCTCAGCCGCGCCGCCGTCGTCATCGTCCTCGGCAAGGAGCAGCGCGAGCTCGCGCCCGGCGCGCAGCACGCGCTGCTCATCGGGATCAACGAGTACGGCGGGCGCGCGACGCCCAGGCGCTGGCGGGCGCCCTCCAGGCCGGCGGCGGGAGCGTGACGCTGCTCGAGAACCGGAACGCGACGCGCGCCGGGATCGTCGACGCCCTGCGGGCGCTGCCGGCGCGGGTCCGCGAGGAGGACAGCGTGGTCCTCTTTTTCTCGGGCCACGGCGCGATCGGGAACGGGCAGGACGGGAAGCCGCATTACTTCCTCGTGCCGCAGGACGGCCTGCTCGCCGACCTCGGGAAGACGGGGCTCATGGACGACGACCTGGAGGAGCTCGTGGGCAAGATCCCCGCCCGGCAGGTCGTCGTCTTCCTCGACGCCTGCTACTCGGGCGGCGGGACGACCGTGATCCGGGCGCGCGGCGTGGACAACCCCGCGGTCCGGCCGCCGGCGACGGCGCGGCCGCTCATCGAGGCCTCCACGGGCCGCGTCGTCATCTCGGCGAGCCGCCCGGACCAGCCCGCGTTCGAGGACGACCGGCGCGGCGGGCTCTTCACCTCGTTCCTGGTCGAGGGCCTCCGGGGCGCCGCTGACCTCGACGGCGACGGCAAGATCACGGCGCTCGAGCTCTACCAGTTCGTGTCGCCTCGCGTCCGCGAGTACTCGCGCCAGAACTACCAGGCCGAGCAGACGCCGGTGCTCGAGGTGCGGAGCGCCACGGGCGAAATCGTCCTGGCGCGGAGGCGCTGACGTGCCGGACAATGCCCCGGTGCGCCGACGGCTCACCCCCGCGTTTTCCGGAATCGCGCTGCTCGTCCTCACCGCCGCGCTCGCGGGCGCCCAGGCGCCGGGCTGCCGGCAGCAGGGCGAGGTCCACGTCTGCGAGGCCGAGGGCTTCGGCACCATCATCAACAACGACGTCGCGCAGGCCCGCGACGAGGCGCGAATCGACGTGGGCCGCAAGGCGCTCGAGCAGGTCGCCGGGATCCAGGTGGACGCCGAGACGATCACGCGGAACCAGGTGCTCTTCGACCAGCTCGTCCGCACGCAGAGCCGCGGCCTCGTCGAGACCCTCGACGTGCTCGAGGAGGGCAAGCTCGCCGACGGCCGCTACCGCGTGCGCGGCTCGGTGCGGGTGAAGGCGACCGAGGTCCAGGAGCGGATCGAGTCGCTCGTGTCGGAGCTCTCGCTCGTCGTCCTGATCCCCGAGCAGAACCTCGGCACGCCCTCCGGCCAGCCGATCGTCGAGAACGAGATCGTCTCGCGGCTCGTCGAGGCCGGCTACCGGGTGCTCGACTTCGCGACCGTCCAGAAGCTCACGAAGCGCGACCAGATGGCCGCGCTGCTGCGCGGCGACGAGCAGGTGGCGCGCGAGATCGGGCTCAAGTTCCTGTCGAACCTCATCGTGATCGGCCAGGCGACGAGCCGCTTCAGCCAGAACAACCAGGGCATCCTCTCGGCGCACGCGCGCGTGACCGCGCGGGCGATCGAGTCCGAGACGGGCCGCGTCGTCGCCAACGTCTCGCTCGACCAGATCCGCGGTTTCGGCGGGAGCCCCGAGGCGGCGGGCGAGCGGGCGCTCGTCAACGCAGCCAAGCCGTCGGCCGAGCGGCTGCTCCAGGCGCTCGACGGCTTCTTCAAGCGCAAGGAGCGCCGGATCGACGTGCGCGTGCGGAACCTGCCGAGCCTGGACGAGTACCGCCGCGCGAAGGCGCTTCTGCAGAAGCAGCGCTGGGTGAGCGACGTGGCCGAGGGGGGCTTCGCGAGCGAGATCTCGGTCATCACGCTGACCTACCCGGAGAAGACGTTGTATCTCGCCTCCCGGCTCGGGCAGGACCCGCGCTACCGGCTGCTCGAGTTCGACCGGAGCCGGATCCTGATGGAGTACAAGCCGTGATGCGCCGGACGTGCCGCGCCCTCGTCGCCGCGGTGGCCCTGGTCGCGACGACCTCGTGCGCGACGGCCGCCGAGCGCCCCGGAGCGAGCGAGCCCGTCTGGCTCATGACGGAGGGCGAGGCCGCGCTCGCGCCCCCGCCGCTCACGCGCGCGGCGGCCGAGCTCCCGCGGAGCGGGCCCGTGATCAAGATCGTGACGCCCCAGCAGGCGGCCGAGGTCACGGCGCCGTTCGTGGTCGAGATCCAGTTCGAGCAGCGCGTCGGCGGCGCGGCCGTGAAGATGGACACGCTCAAGCTCACGGTCCTGAAGATCTTCGAGATCGACATCACCGACCGCGTGAAGCCCTACGTGCTGGAAAAGGAGACGAAGCTCCTCGTGAAGGAAGCGAAGATCCCGGTCGGGCGCCATCGGCTGAAGCTCCTCATCGCCGACGCCGAGGGCAGACTGACCGGCGAGATCTTGGAGGTGACGGTCAAATGAGGCGCGCCGCCCAGCTCGCGGTGTCGGTCCTGCTCGCCGTGCCCGCGGTCGCGTCCGCCCAGTCCATGACGGCCACGCTCGGCCAGGTGGCGGCGAAGATCGAGCAGGTCGCGGTGATCAAGGACAAGAACGTGGCCGTCGGCGAGTTCCCGCTGACGACCGGCGTGATGAGCGAGATGGGCGCGTTCCTCGCGGACCAGCTCGACGCGGTCCTCACCGGCCGCGCGTCCGCCGGCGGGTTCAAGATCATCAACCGGAGCCAGCTCTGCCAGGTCATCCGCGAGAACAAGCTCTGGGTGGACGACAAGTTCGATCCCAAGCTCCACGAGAAGCTCGGGCAGTGGGCCGGCGCCGATTTCTTGATCGCCGGGAAGGTGACCGGGCTCGGCCGCCAGCTCTCGCTGACGGTGCGCCTCGTGGACAGCGCGACCGGCCAGCAGGTGTGGGCCGACGCCCTCACGCTCCCGCTCGACGAGGGCCTCAAGGCGCTCCTCGACCGGCGGCTGACCGGCGACGGCTGCGGCGGCGCCCAGGTCGCCATGGCGGAGCCGCCGCCCGCGCCCGCGGGCCCCCAGGTGCCTCCCGGCGGCGCGGCGACGCGGGAGCCGCTCCGTGTAAGTATCTGGACCGACAAGAAGTCCTATCGCATCGGAGAGATGATCGCCTTCGGCCTTCGCGTGAACCGCGACGCGTACGTGACGCTGGTCAACATCGGGACCAGCGGCGACGTCAACATCATCTATCCGAACCAGTTCTCCCCGAATCACTTCGTGCAGGGCGGCCAGGACGTGCTCATTCCGCCGCCCAGCTCCACGTTCCAGCTGACGGTGCAGGGCCCGGCGGGCTTCGATCAGATCCGGGCCATCGCGACCGAGGAGCCGATCAGCCTCCACGCGTCGAGCTTCGGGGGCCAGAGCCGGACGGCCTTCCGCTCCCTCGACCGGATCCAGACGCGCGACCTGTCGGTCGGCATCAAGTCGTGGCGCGAGCAGGTCGCGCCCTCGAAGTGGGCGGAGCAGGTCATCGCGGTCGAAGTGCAACGGTGAGGAGGGCGTCCATGGCGAGCTCGAGACATCGCATCCTGGTCCTGGCTCTGGCGCTGGCCGTCGCGGCGGCGTTCCCGTCGCTCGCGGGCGCGCAGGCCTGGACCGCGCCGAAGCCGACCGACAAGGTCGAGGGCGGCATCAACTGGACGACGCAGGTCATCACCGCCTCGGCGGTGGGCGTGGCGCCGCCCTACGCGGTGAGCGTCGAGCACGGCCGGGCGCTGGCGATCCAGGCCGGCGCCGTGCTCGCCCGCCAGGAGCTGCTCGCGGTCGCGCGCGGCATGGTGATCGACTCGCGCACGACGGTGCAGGCGGCGATGGTCGCGAACTCGGTGACCGAGGCGCGCGTCTCCGGTGTCATCCGCGGCGCTCAGGTCGTGGGGACACGGGACCTCGGCGGCGGGGCGGTCGAGGTGACGGTCGCGATCCCGGCGACGGGCGAGTTCGCCGACCTGGTCCTGCCGCGCCCGCCGCAGCCCGTGCCGCCCGGCGGCGTCGTCACGCCGGCGCCCGCGCCGGCGCCGGTGGTGCCCACGCCCGCGCCGCGGCCCACGACGGTCGTCGCTGTCTTCACCGGGCTCGTCGTGGACGCGCGCGGGCTCGGCATCAAACCCGCGATGGCGCCGAAGATCCTGAGCGAGGGCGGCCAGGAGGTCTACGGCTTCTCGGTGGTGGACCGGAACTGGGTGATCCAGCAGGGGATGGCCGGCTACGCGAAGGACCTCCCCGCGGCCCAGGCGCACTCGCGGGTGACCGACAAGCCGCTCACGGTCAAGGCGGTCGCCGCGGCCGGGACGAACAAGACCGACGTGGTCATCTCCAACACCGATGCGCAGCTCCTGCTCGGCGCGGGGCAGAACCTCGAGTTCCTCGGCAAGGCGCGCGTCATGCTGGTGGTGGATTGATGGCCCGCCGTCGCGCGTTCGTCGTGCCGGCACTCGTCGCCGCGGCCCTCCTCGCCGCCGCGTGCGGCACGACGCTCAAGTCGCAGGGCGCCGGCGACAGTCCGGCCCATCACTGGGCACTCGGGATGAAGTTCCTCGAGACCGGCGAGGCGGCGCGCGCGCAGGAGGAGTTCGAGCGGGCGCGCGGACTCGACCCCGACTACGCCCCCGCGTACGAGGGGCTCGGTCTCGTCGCGCTCGCGCGCAAGGACCCCGAGGCCGCCGAGGACTTCCTGAAGGAGGCGAAGTCCAGGGACGGGAAGTACGTGCCCGCCTACCT
>WNFJ01354237.1_pt2 | contig 85572 bp, 66 predicted proteins | sample 5400461 | NCBI WGS metagenome assembly WNFJ01 (sample SAMN13153349, study PRJNA577476) | soil metagenome | isolation source: 115 cm saprolite on Douglas fir-dominated hillslope | place: USA:California | collected 2013-09-17
CCTTGGTTGTAATCGTGCTGATCGGATCGGCTGCCGTCGCCCGGGCAGATGGCCTTCCTGTGGATCCCAAGATGGATGTCAGCGATCCAACCTGCACAACGTCGTCTTGTCCAAATCCCGTGGGACCGAATCAGGGCTTCCAATTCACCGTAGTCCCCAATTCGCCAGGAAGCACTGTTGGGGGCGGAGTCTTCATGGCAACCAACGAGAGTGCGACTGAGGGTTTCAATGGACAGTGGAATTCGTTGCTGTTTACGTTCCCCACGGCGGATATTAGCATTAGTTGTACCAGCGGCGCCGGGGCAACGCCCCATTTCTTTCGCCTTGCACACAATCAACCGAAGCCAATGGAACCATCACAGACCTCTTTTACACTAATATATGCATTGAGGGACCCTGCCCAAGCGGTATAACTCCTAACGACATATTCACCATCAGCCTGAATGACCTAGGCGTGACGACCGGTTCTTGGCCTGTAGGATTGACTTTTACGGCTTATCCGAATCAGCCCGCGGGTCAGGAGAGAACACCAAGTGGCGGCTTTGTGACCCTCACTGCCGTGCCCGAGCCCGCGACACTGACACTGCTTGGAATCGGAATAGGGGCATTACTGGCGAAGCCGAGGTTTCGGGGTTGCGCCATTTCTCGGGGTTAGGTTCCTTCCTTACCTAATTTTTTCAGGAGTTGGGCAAACTGCGGGAGCTTTTGCAACTCCGCAAGTTCGGGGTCGTTTTTTGCCTCTTCGAGCGAATAGCCTTTCTGCAAAGCCTGGTCCAGGACACTAAGAGATTCTTCCTCGCGGCCAGCCAAACAGTACACAACGGCCTGCGTATACCACAGAGAGATGTTGTCTGGTTCGATGGAGCGCGCGTGACGGATGAATTCCAGCGCATGCATGGAGTCTCCCTTCTTGGCGTGGTAGAGTGCCAGATGTTCCATGGCGCTGGCCGACCGTGGGTTTATCTGTAGGTCCTTGTAAGCTAGCGTGATGGCCCTCTCGTAGGCGGCCACCGCTTCTTGTCCGCGTCCCGACCACCGATATCCGTCCGCCAAATTCCCGACAGCGAGTTCGTAGTTCGGGTTCATTTCCACAGCTTTCTCAAACATCTTGACCGCGTCATCGTAACGTTTGAGATAAAAGTAGGCCGTGCCCATGTCGGAGTAAGTCGTGCTGTTTTGCTCAAACTCCAGGGATTTTTGAAAAGCCGGAATGCATTGGCTCCATTTGTCCTGCTGGTAGTACACCACACCCATATTCCTGTAAGCGGCGGCATTGCGAGGTTCAAGTTCAGTTACGCGCTGGAGGGCCTGAAGCGCCTTTTCATTGTCTCCAAACCTGTAGTACGCAGTACCCAAAGCATTCCAGTTAAACCAATAGTAAGGATTGACTTCGATTGCTTTCTGATAGGCTTGGATTGCTTCATCCCGCCGGCCACTGGCCCGGTAGGCATCGCCCAACCGCCGGTACCCATCATCAGAGTTAGGAGCCAGTTCGAGAGCTCGCCGCAGTTCCGCAATCGCTTCGGCCGATTTGCCTGTAGCGCTATAGACGCCGCCCAGAGAGGTGTGAACTTCAGCGAGATTGTCGTTAAGGCGGCTGGGCTTGCTGGCTGGCAGATAATGCTTTCTGCGCCCATTGAGCATCTTTTTTCTCGCGGTACATTCTCAGGCTGGCGTCTGCCAAACCCGTATAGGCAAGGGCAAAACTGGGATCCTTCTTGAACGAAATCTCAAAATATCCGATGGCCGTTTCCAAACCGTGTACGTCGAGCTGTCCCCGCATTGCATTCCGGCCCCGAAGGTAAAAGTCATACGCTTCAATATTCTCCGTGGGATGCAAGCCGCCGCGAGCCACCTCTTCCGGGGTCGGCTTTAACTTCAAGGCTTCGATCAATTTCACATAGATTTGGTCTTGCAGGATAAGCAAATCCTGTGGCACTCCCGAGAATTCTTCCGCCCACACCCCCCTCCGGCTGTTGGGTACATCATCCAATGAAACGACGATTCGGAGCTTTTCGTTGCTGCCTTCAAGCGTCCCCCTGACGATGAGATTGACGCCTAACTGGCGAGCCGTGTCTTCCAAGGAATCGGTCGGTCGCATTTTCTGGATTGCCGCAGACGAAACCGTGTGGACGTCCCGCAGCTGGAAGAGCTTTGCTGACAAGGTTTCGGCGAGCCCATCCGCGACGTAGTTCAGCGAATTTTGATCGCCGAGGACGCGAATCGGCAGCACGGCGACAAATTTTCCTTGTTGGAACGATGGTATTCCTGTGCTCGAGGTCTTGATTGGATGACGGAAGATGAAATTCCGCACTCGCGGAATCGCCAGCAGCACAAGAAGGAGAAGCACTATCATACCGGCAGACGCGAGCAAGCCACGCTTGGCGGGAAGAGGAAGCGTGATCTGCACGCTCTTGGCGAGAGAGGCAGAAGGCGCGTGCTGGGACTTCAGGTCGGCCAGTATCTCGCGAGCATTCTGATACCGCATCTCGGGATTTTTTTCGAGGCATCGGAGACAAATGCGGGATAAATACTGCGGGAGACCAGGGGCTACAATCTCGGGTTTCTTGGGGAATTGATGAACCCGCTGGTACATCAATTGATAGCTCGAATCACCTGTGAACGGTAAGACCCCCGTGAGCATTTCATAGAAGATAAGGCCAAGTGCATAAAGATCGGACTGGTGATCGATGGGCTTTCCCTGGACCTGTTCCGGCGACATATACTGCGGGGTGCCCAAGACCGCTCCGGTTCGAGTCATCCCAGTAACGCTTGGCTCAAGAGTCTTGGCCAGGCCGAAATCGGAAACGAAAACGTGATCTTCCGCATCTACCAAAATGTTTTGAGGTTTCAGGTCACGATGGACCACATTCGCTGAATGTGCGGCCTGGAGAGCTTCGCAAAGCTGTTCCATAAAACGCACACACCGTTCGATGGGGAGACGACCATTTTTTTTCAGAATGGTTGAGAGGTCCCCACCTTCAACAAATGCCATTGAAATAAATCTGCTACCGCGAAACTCCCCCATGTCGTGGATGCGCAAAATACCGGAGTGGGAAATCTTGCTGGCTAAAAGAAGTTCCTGTTTGAATCGCTGTAGTGCCTGGGGATCCGCGACCAAATCGGGTCGAAGAACCTTTAGGGCGACGGTGCGGTCGAGTTCCCTGTCGTACGCTTTGTAAACTTTGCCCATGCCCCCGATGCCAAGCACTGATAAAACTTGATAGCGAGGTCCAAAATCAGCGCCAATGGGAATCGAAGACGCATCAGCAACTTCCAGAGTTGCCCCGGCGTCAGGGAGTTCAAACACCGAGCCGCAATTCGAACAGGTGTGTACTCCCTCGAAGTTAGGTGTATGACAGAGCGCGCAATTCATGGGATTCAGCCAATATTCGGCTAAGACGGATGTACCGATGAAGGGATTATCAGTTACTCCGCGCGTGTCCGCAAGTCTGAGGTTTTCAAAATCTTACGAATGAACAATGTTTTGCAAAATTGTAATTTGCACCGTCTGCTAACGCGCAAGTTCAGGCGAAGGGAGAACAGCCCCTTGAGAGGCACACCGGTCCACAAGCCTTGTCCAATTCGAACAACACCTTGTAGCGCCGACTGATCGTTTTGCTGAATGTTCGACTACGAGTCAGTGGCGAGGCGCTGCCACTCTAAGCGTTCCGAGGATCCTGCACGGCTAGGCTCGACCGCGCGCTAGCGGGATAGTCGCCCCCTCAAATAGGTTTGCGACGAACTTAGGCCAGTGCCTTCCGATGCTTGGACGCCAACCCAACGAAGAGGACCAAGCCAACCATGCACAAAGCCAAGGCGGACGGTTCCGGAGCGGCGACATTATGGGGATCAGTCAAAGTGAATGTAACCGGGACAAAGCTAAAATCCCCAGGAAATGGCGCACCGTTGCTGAGATAGGCAGATTCCAGATAAAACGACGATCCAACGGAGTAGAGATTTTCAAAAATTAAGGTACCACCAGGGCCAATGAGCGTGAACAGCAAGCCAGCGTTATCAAACACTGGAAGAGAATTGGGGAAAAGCTTATCGTCATAAGCAAAGCCATTGCCGTCCGGCATGGCATAGAAGCCAGAAGAATTGGGAGCAATCAGTCCGCCTACCGCCATGCCATTTTCGGATCCGGTAACGCCGGTGACAAGAGCAGTGCTGACACCTTGCGGCGTTGATGTCAAATTCAAGACGCCAGTGAGCCCACTTGTAAAAGTAAGCTGATAAGAGTCGGCGCGAGCAAATGTCGCACCAATGGAGAGCACAGCAACGGAAAAGATAACAATGCTACGAATCAGCTTGTTCATTGGTTCCTCATTCCGGCATACCGCCATGACAATACACCCATATGTTCGAGCCATACAACCACAAAACCGATCGATCTCGCATCACAGAACCGTCAGCGCAAAGGCGATCTCTTGCACTACACCTACGCCCCGCTGAGAAGATTCGGGCACGTCAAACACCACTTTAGGTTTTCTCATAATAAAACACTTACAGGTCACCGCAAACCAAACTTGTGAAAGTTTCTGTACACATTTAGCAATCAAGAAGAGTTCAGAGTACTAGTCCTATTAGAACCCTTCGTGGGAGATTCGGTCTGTGGAGATCTTCAACTCCAATACCTCCTCTGGCAGTCGCAGTCGCGATTCGACTGAACGTGAATGCAAGAAGTGCTGCAGCAAGAGAGCGGCGCGTGGCCTAGAGCATTTCGTTTTTCCAGTATGAAGTTCCCGTTCAGTTGGCTGATTGGGCCCGCGTTGAAACAAGTCTTAGATGAGCGTTCCATTAGCAGACGCTGATCGTATAGAGTTGCCGCGGTAGGGAAGATGCATTACGCCGGTCAGTGTTGAGGGGCAGACCTTGCCCTACGAGAATCTGTCCACGCGCCGAATCGCGGGCCAGATCGAAGATTTGCCGAGTACCTGTCAAAAGCGATTCGGCGCTCATCCACACCACAACTTCCTACAATTGGACGAAGGATTTCATGGAGGTTTAGAAAAACGTTGATGGCACGCCCTCTGGGCCGAAAGCAAGCAGAGTTGAGGTCCTGTACCTATCGGAAGAAAGCGATCGACGCAAACACTTGCTCTCAGATTTGAGTCAGAGAAATCGATTGCTGGGGAAGAAGCCTGCATTAGGGCTAGCGCGCCGCAAGCCGTATGCCTTGCAATCGGCGCGAGTTTCGCAAGTGCCGCGTTGCGGCTGATCAATCCTTGATGGTGGCATCGAACCAGGATTCCCACAGCGGTGCTGAGTGCGAGAGACCGACGTGGGAAGCTGACACAATTCGAAGCCAGTTAGAGGCAGGAAGGGATAAGGTTTTACCTCTTCGTGGAACGAAATCGGGACTACTGCAGAAGCTGAACTGCAAGACTTCTCGGCCGGGCAAAAGCATAAGTGTTTTAATATCAATAGATTATGCTGCAAGAACTCATTCTGAGATCCAATTCCCTCTTGGTAACCTAGTTGCACCCTTATCTTCAGAATGAGAATGGTCCAGAATCAGCGCAGATCAGGTGTTAGCAAGACGATTGTCTATTCATGAGCCAAAGAATCAGTCATGTGTTGGACTCACCGGCTATGGCTGGTTTGGTCCTCGGCCAAGGCTGCGCAATGCAAGCTTTGAACGCTATGGTGGCCGACATCGCGCGCACGGACATCGCAGTTCTTTTGATCGGAGAGAGCGGTAGTGGTAAAGAAGTCTACGCAAGACTCATTCACAGTCTCTCTGGTCTGAAAGATGTACCGTTAACAAAAATTTGCTGCGCAACACTCGATTCCGGCCGCCTTCTTGGACACATACGGGATTGTTTGCAAGCTGGAGACGAGGGCCAAAGTGGGGGTACCTTATTTCTGGACGGAGTGGAGCAGTTGGATTTGGCCAGCCAGCGCGTCCTGCTCTCGTTGCTCCCGGACGGCGAGCCAAACGGCAAAACCGGCGAGAAGTCGGCGCGGCTGATTTCCTCCACTACCCGCAACCTGGAAAAAGAGACCGAATCGGAGCTCTTTCGTCGCGAGCTCTATTTCCGGATCAACGGGGCGTGCCTGCGCTTGCCGCCGTTGCGTGATCGCAAGGAGGACATTCCCGCGCTGCTGGAACTCTTCTTGGCTAGACATGCTGGTCAAATGAAGAGGACGGCTCCGGTTTTGAACAACGAAATGATGGAGCTTCTCACCTCCTATACCTGGCCCGGCAATATTCGCGAACTAGAGAATGTGGCAAAGAAGGTGGTTGCTATCGGAGATGCCCATGTGGCGCTAGAGGATCTGCGAGCCACATCGCTTGGGCATTCGCCGGTGAATGGCGGACCGCAGGTTTTGTCGCTCAAAGTGGCTGCCCGCACTGCGTCGCGGCGCACGGAACGTGAGCTGATTCTAAAGGCGCTCGAACGCACGCATTGGAACCGAAAGCGGGCCGCTCAAGAATTACAGATCAGCTACAAAGCGCTGTTATACAAGATTAAGCAAACTGGCGCACGGATACCCGAATCTGATGGGTAGCGGGAGGATGCAATGAATTTCTCGACCGGCCTGGTTATGGGAGTTTGGCTAGTTTTTGCTTTCGGGCAGTCGCAGGAAGGGCAGAAACAGGGTGCAACAGAGACCTCAGGTCAAAAAACCGAGCTGAGTGCCAAGTCTGCGACGGCACCGCTGGGGACGTTCAGTGATGCGGAGTACAAGATTGGTCCGCAAGACGTTCTGCGTATTGATGTTTGGAAAGAAGAACAACTGACGCGAACTGTGCCCGTACGACCGGATGGAAAGATCACGCTACCTCTGCTTAATGACGTTCAGGCGGTCGGCCTGACACCGATGGAATTAGCCGGCGTAATCAGCGATCAGCTCAAAAAGTATATTAACGGCCCGCAAGTGACTGTGAGCGTGACGGAGATCAATAGCCGCCGGGTATATGTGAACGGAGAAGTCGCGAAGGTGGGCGCGTATGCGCTACTTCCCCACATGACCGTATTGCAGGCGCTCTCGAGCAGTGGCGGATTTACGCAGTTTGCCCGCGTGAAGAACATCTATGTGCTCCGCACGGAAAATGGCAAGCAGATCAAAATGCCATTCAACTACAAAGACGCAATCAGCGGGAAAAATGCTTCGCTAAACATTGAGTTGCAACCTGGTGACGTAATCGTGGTGCCGTAGGAAAAAGAAATGAAGGACTGGGAAAAATTCACGATTGGAATTGCCTGGGTGATGGCTGCTTGTCTCTGCGCGTCTCCGCTGTTGGCCCAGCAAGAGGGTGGAGAAAAACCGAAGCCTGCGGCGCGCGAGTATCCGCCACTTCTCGATACAAGCGACAATCAGCGGGACTCGGATCAGGGAACGCAGACGATGCAGCCGGATAATCAGCCATTGAGCGGTGTGCAGAATCTAACATTGGGGACTCCAGAGATGCGCCACAGCTACTGGGTCCCGGGGGTTAAATACAGCAACACGGTAATGTCAAATTCCTCGAGTTCCGCGACGAACTCTGTGTGGAATGCGACCAGTTTTTTTACTGGCGACGTGAGCTTGCTCGAGGCTTGGAATCATTCTCTGCTTTCAGCTAATTATTCTGGCGGCGGTTTTTTTTCAACGGACCCGATTCAGGGAAATGGGCAAAATCATCAGCTGGCGGCAGCCTACGAGATCGATCAGCGAAGGTGGCAGATGCTTTTCGTTGACCAATTCTCTTACTTGCCTCAAAGTTCGTTTGGATTTGGCGGCACGAGTGGATTGGCTGTTCCAGGGATTGTGGGAACTTTAGCCGTGCCCTTACCCGGGCTTCAGAGTGCCTACGTTCCCAGCCAAACCATTTTGACGACGAATGGCCCCCGCTACAGTAATGCCTCTGCCGTTCAGCTGACGTATGCTGTGAGTCCCCGAAGCTCAATCACACTCGCGGCGGTCTACAGTATCCTGCGTTTCGTCGATCCAGGTAATGTGAACAGCGATAGCGAAATTCTAAATACTGGGTACAATTATGCGATCACTCGGAAAGACACATTAGGATTAGTTTACATATTCAGCGCCTACCGTTATCCGGGTGATCCACAAGCGCTTGGCGACCACGTGGGGCAGTTCCTATATGGAAGGAAGATCACCGGAAGGCTAGCGCTGAAGCTTGCGGGCGGACCGGAGGTCACCACATTTCGGGTTGCGATCGGCGGCTTGACACACAAGATTGGCGGATCCGGAAACGCGTCATTGACCTATGCATTTGCTCGAAGCAGTGTCGCGCTGAGCTATTCGCACGGAGTGAGCGGTGGCAGCGGAGTCTTTACCGGCTCGAACTTCGACCAAGCAAACGCAACCTGGAGCAGACGGCTGACGCGAGTTTGGAATGGCACCGTAAATTTCGGCTACGCGAAAAACCGCCAAATCTTGTCTGTTGGTAGTTTGACCGTGCCGAGTTCGAGTTATGGTACGTGGCTGGGGGGAGCGGGGTTGAGCCGGCCGCTGGGCCGCACTGCAGACTTTTCACTGGCGTATCAAGCTCAAATTCAGAATTCCAATGTGGCGATTTGCAGCCAGCCACATTGCGGCACGAATTATACAGTGAACCAAGTTTTCGTCAGTTTCCAGTGGCATACGAGACCACTGGTGTTGAGATAGCGCGAAACCATTGCCCCGGACAGATCGCGAATCCAAATTTTCGAGACTGCGGAGAAGTGAGAGAATAACAGCAGGGATAGAAGCTGAGTAACGACAGGCCGAGAAAGTGCAGACACCATGTACAAAAGCTTCTTCGGGTTGAAAGACAATCCGTTCAACGTAAATCCAGATCCGCGCTACCTCTTTCTCACCAAAGAGATTGAAGAAGCGTTGAGCGGGTTGATGTACGGCGTTCAGAATCGCAAGGGGTTTGTCACGCTCATAGGTGAAGTCGGCACGGGAAAAACTACTCTTATAAACCGTCTCGTCGAGTGGCTTCATCAACGGCGGGTAAGAACTGCGTTCCTATTTAATTCCCGGATGAACACGAATCAGTTGTTCGATTTCATTCTGGCGGAGTTCGGTATTTCCTGCGAGTCTAGGACCAAGAGTCAGCAGTTGATGAGCCTCAATCAATGGCTTCTCGAGCGATACCGTGCCGGTGAAACCACCGTGCTCATCGTGGACGAAGCACAGAACTTAACTTATCCCGTACTGGAAGAAATTCGGCTGTTGACCAACCTCGAGACTTCCACGGAGAAACTGCTGCAGATCGTATTGTCTGGACAGCAAGAGTTGGAAGAGAAGCTGAAGTTACCGCAACTGCGACAACTCCGCCAACGCATCATGTTGCGCTGTAAGACGGCCCCCTTGACGAAAGAACAGACGCATGACTACATCGCCGAGCGACTAAGGATCGCAGGAGCCAGCGGCGAACTGATTTTCAGCCCCAAAACTATTGAAACGATCCATTTATATTCGCTGGGCATTCCGCGCGTCGTAAATCTGCTGTGCGAGCACTCGCTCATCAATGCTTACGTCGAACAGCAGCGGCCGATTTCACCAAAAATCGTCGAAGACGTCGCTCATGAATTTCAGCTCGATGAGGTTGAACCGACTGCACCAGCGGGAAGCACACGCATCGACGCGGATGTGTACAATTCGGAAGCTTTCATTCAGAATCTCGGAGAAGCGCTCTCGCGATTCCGGATGAGCCCCCATGTGAATTCTTCAACGCGGGAACGGAAATAACCGCCACGCTGTCAGCCTTTCCAGGACGCCTCAAGCCAGGATGAAAAGAAACTCGAATCGCTGGTTTTGAATGGCAAGCCTTGGCTTTCATCGAAATCTCCGGCAGCAGACTTAGCGCGTGAATGCAGAAAGCGAATCAATTCAAGATATTGTTCAAAGGTGGGCCGACTGAGTTCAGTCGAGCCGAAGGGGTATTATTGTGAATTCGCAGCCGGTGGAACTTAGAATCCTTCAGGAAGAACCTAAGAACCTAACATGGTTTCCTGGTTTCGAGACCTTCTTTTTGGCGGTGGTCTAGAGGCGCCGAAATGATGACCGCTCCTGGCTTGTAAACAAAGCCTTGGTGGGCTAATTTTCAGACTGAATTTCTGGAGGCGAGGCCATCTTCTCTTCTTGCCGCAGTCGATATCAGGCTAAAATCGCGGCAGCAAATGACTGTGCTCCGGTTGCGAGCCGGAGATTCCCCACAACCTGAGCGTGGTCGTTGATGCCATTTATGCTAGCGCTGATTGCACCGGGGATGAGAATTGGATTGAGCGCGCCGCCCATATACAAGAACGGGTGCTCGTTCCCTTGTGCATCAAAACAGCCGCCCACGATTTGACCGCCATTATTTATTCCTCGGAGGGCAGTAGCAGTTCCAGTTGGGCAATCCAAGGCGGGTGTGAACACCCCCACATTCTCGAGATAGACGAAACCGTGAGTGCCCTTCGGGTCCGGGAAGTCTCCAACAGCTTGGCCACTGTTGGAAATCCCTTGAGCCGCGGTTTCTTTTGCGCCTGGGTAGACCAGCGCCTCGTATTTTCCGGCTTTGTAGAGAAAACTGTGTTCGCCGGGTATAGCATCTTGGTACACGCCGACGATTTCCCCCCGGTCATTGATTCCATTCGGAACTGTGAAATTTCCCGACCCAGGATAAGCTAGAGGTGGGCTAAATGTTCCTCGGTCATAGAGAAAACCAGATGTGGCGGTGGGCGTAGTAAACATTCCGACCATCTGGCCGAGATTGTTGATCCCAAGAATATCAGTTGTAGTCGCGCCCGGATAATCCAGTTGGCAAAAAGACTCTTCCTCGTACACAAAACCGTGTGCGCCACCACGAGCATCAATAAATTGACCAACTACCTGGCCGTTGTTGTTGATGTCATTGGCGCTGATTTGGGTGGCACCGGGTATCGCTAGCAGTTTGATACTGACCAAGTTTATGTTCGTGGGCATGCTTTCTGCTCCCTTGTCCTCTATCCCTGCAGAGGACTGCACCCGAAATCCCTCCGAAATTGCTAGCAAGTCTACTATGCTTTTAGGTTCCCAGCTTCAACAGGAGCGCGCTCACTCTCGCTCCCAGCTCACGCAGCCCACCGCTTATCGATTCGCTCCAAGACGAACGCAGCCTCTCCGATCGCCCTGTCCACGTGTGCAGACAGGGCTTACGCGCTGCACGAGCTGAGCCAAGTGGCGTGAAAGAGCACGTTTTTTTCGCCTCTGAGACCAGAACGGTAGACCATCTCAGTAGTAATCCCTTTCTCTGCGATAGCATCCTAACGCGCAAGTCGGGAAGTAGCTGTGCGGAAGCTCTCGGACTCAATCTCAATCCAGGAAAATCCTTGCAATCGACCAATTCCACGTTCCGACAAGCTATGCCCTAATTCTCAAGTGAATTACATCTACTATGTAGCTGGGCATTCTTGTCGCTCGCTGCGCTGCAGGAGCAATAGAACTGGCAACAGAAAGAGGAGGCCCAGCAAGAAAAATACGATCCCACCTTGGTGGTGCAATTTACCCGTCAGAAAGCCAGGATCCACATACATTGCTAATAGGGTCAGTGTCGCGATGCGGATCCCGTTCTTTATGATCATCATGAGGAGTCCGCAGGTTACGAACAATACTTTCTTCCAGCTACTTTTCAGACGGAAATGAGCTACCAACAGTGCCAGGATCAGCAATGCCATGCTCGAACGGATCCCGCTGCACTCGCGGGCAACCTCAATGTTTGCGCGTGCGAGGTGGAAAACGAATCCCTCGCGAAGAAATGGAACACCGATCAAATCAAAGAGAGCTGCCGTAATCTCTGCGGACCCTTTCTGCAGAACAAGCACGATACAGTTGAGGAGGAACTCCGGCAAGGGTACCGCGAGGAAGAGAAAGAGCAGAGAAAATCTGGCATTCTGAAGCGCAGGTCTACCAAAAAAGAGCGGGAATCCTGAAATCCAAAAAAGGACGAGTGCTAGCGCGTACCCCGTTAGCCTGCTCGTCAGAGTCCAGTTTGCGCCAGACCACATTGTCCACAAGTAGAAAAAAGCGGCGACAAAGAAGAGAAAAACAGTACCGTGGATGTCAGAGGAGAGTCGACGAAAGACGGTCTGACGGTCGAGATAGATTAGCCAAGCGGAAATAGCGGGAATCAGGAGAATGTGGGAGGCATCACCGTTCTGCAGGGCAAAATGGATCAGCCATATTAGAGGACGCGCGAACAGAGCCAGGGACAAGGCAATCCAAAGGGCATACCCAAACCAACGCGCGGAGTTTCTTTCTTGAGCCCGACTTAGCTTCACCGTCGCCCGCCTCTTACAAGCCTGCGTCATACTACCGCAACAGGAAGAAGCCACGAAGTACAGCATCATGGCATGTTTCGAAGAGAAAAAGTGCCCGCCATGAAATCACTCGCAAGCAACGGGAAGTCCATCCCCATTCGCACCGCGCATGGGGACTCGGTGGACCAGCACAGGCGAGCCGCCTGAGAATCTTAGCCTAGTCCAATTCACCGTAATTCGCCATTGATGACTGATCGGGGGTTACCCAGCGGCAGATAAGACTCCGCGGAGAGCTGGAGTGCAGAACCCGTGTAAGTTCGGCCCGCAACGAGGAGCAACGAGACTAGAAGCTATTGCGCAACCCTCCGTAAGACGATCATGAAGCAGGCGATATGAAAAAAGGCACCACAGATCGTGAGCGAACGGTCGTAGCGCACGACCAAGCGTCGGAAGTTTCCCAGCCAGGCATTGGTGCGTTCCACGATCTATCGCCGCTTGTAACGTCGCAAGGCTCGTCCGTCCTGGGTTGCCCCGAACGCGATTCCTCTTGTGCGGGCAGATCAGTTCGATTCCGCGCTGCCGCAGGCGCTCCCGCAGCGGATCGCTGTCGTAGGCTTTGTCGGCAATCACGCGCATCGCCTTTTGCCGCGGACGGCCCGAGTGATGGTTCCGTCCTACTCGGATCGTCGCGAGCGTCGTCTCCGCGAGTTTGACTTCCGCCGGGGATGCAGAGTGAAGGTAGTTTCCCAGAGGAAGACCGCGGCCGTCGACCACCACCATCCACTTCGTCCCCTTTCCCCGCTTGGTTTTTCCGACTCCGCAGCCCCTTTTTTCGCCGGAGCAAAACTGCCGTCCAGAAACGACTCGCTCCATTTCAATTGCTGGCGCTCGTTTAACTCGCCCAGAAACGTTCGCCAGATATTCAACCAAATGGCCCGCTCCTCCCAGTCTCGCAATCGCCGCCAGCACGTCGAAGGGTGCGGGAATTTCTCCGGCAGGTCCTGCCAGCGAGCCCCGCTCCGCAGAATCCAAAGAATCCCTGCACACGGCGATCCTCGATCCACGGACGACCACCTTTGCGTTGTTTGGGCGGCTTGGGGAGCAAGGGCGCGATTTTCTTCCACTGCGCTTCGGTCAGCAACGGACCCGATCGCGCCATCGGCCCTCCTTCGGCGCTGCTGACTCTGCTTATCCCTCATTTCACCAAACTCAACCATAGTCATTTCAGGGGCTTCTCCTCGGTTATGCAACAGCTTCTAGGAGAATATGTCCTTTTTTTTGTGAGAGTTACACGATGGAAAAGAATTAGAACTATGGGACAGCAATGTTCACTAGGGCAGAGTCGCAGTGTCTTAAGGATGGACGAACGCCTCCATCAAAGGACCCCTAAGCTACTTGCTGTCAATCAGTTACACAGAGGCAATCCGCCTTCTGAGCGTGGCACCCATTGTGCAAGGATAACAAGTGTACTAAGCAAGAGTCCCTGTGTGACTCGAATGGCGGTAGCTTGCATTGGAGGGGATAAAGTGAGCCTAGGTTCCGGCTTCGGCGGTTCGGTAGATGCCTTACGTGCGAGCACTGTTCGTCATCCGTGGTACGCAGTGCAAGTGCGCTCCCGCTATGAGGTGGGTGTCGCTCGTTACCTTCGTGGCATGGGATTCGAAGAGTTCCTGCCCCTGTATGAATCCCGCAAACGCTGGTCTGATCGAACCAAAGTGGTGCAGGAACCTCTCTTTCCTGGTTATCTGTTTTGCCGATTTGATCTGCAAAACCGACTGCCAATTCTCAAGACTCCCGGTGTTATTCAGGTTGTTGGCTACAATCGTCAGCCCATCCCCGTCGACGAGGGCGAGGTAGAGTCAATTCAGACGCTAGTGACTTCAGGGATTCCAAATCAGCCTTGGCCCTTCTTGAAAGTGGGCGAGAAAGTCCGGATCGAATCAGGACCTCTCCGTGGCCTCGAGGGAGTATTGGTGGAGTTTAAGGGCAATCGACGGCTCATTCTTTCGGTCTCACTACTCCAACGCTCCGTCGCTGTTGAGATGGATGCGGCATTTGTAAGATCGGAGCGCACTCCAGCGGTGCCGAGGTTGGAAAGCGCCAGCATACAACCAAGAACTCTTTTGCTTGCTGGGAATCATTAAAACTCAATAAACAAGCGGTAATAGTTCGCCCCGCAATAAATTCCAGCTCTGCATAAAGAAGATGTTTGAGTCGGTGGAAACGTAGGTTGGTAGTCCATCTAATTGGCACTTGCCTCTTCTAAGTTCGCCAACCAGCAAGCCTGCTGGCTGCTTTTTCATCGAGAGGCAAGAACTTAAAGAAACCGGTGTTTGGTCGCGGGTGGGCAAACGACGCGACTCAAACCAACTGGCTGAAACCCGGTGCCAAAGCCGTAGATGGCATCCTTGAGTTATCAGGAACGAGTTTTCTCCTTTAGCGCACCTGTTTTCAGGGTCGCCACTACTAGCTGGGTCTTTTTCAGGTGCAAGAGAACTCTGGCGACATCACTTCCTCGATTAAATGTATTGTTATCTGTTATTTCCAGTGGGACTCAACGCACGACAGTTTGAAACCTGGAGGGTGCCCGTTGGTTCGCGAATTGCAGCTTATTCAATTAGGCAGTATCTCTGACAGAGCTGCAGAGAACAGGCTGGTTGCCCTTTAATGGCCGGGGCCCCCCGGTCCTATCTGCGCTTGTGGTTAAAAGTGCTAGCAACGGCTGAGCACAAGGACGTGATCACGTGTCACACGCAGCGAGGAAAACTATGATGCCGAATGCGGAGACCGCGGGCGAAAACAACGAACGGTATTCGCCCGGCAATCGAAGCTCTTCGCGCGCAGTACCCTGGTTTCACCTCAATCCCTCTGACCTTACACAGCGGATTCTGCCGAAGGACGTTTTTCATGGCCTGCTTTGTCTCGAAAGAAAGCGAACGGAGCGTTCGAAGAAACATCTGTTGCTGATGCTCGTTGAGAGCAAGTGCGCGACAGATTTGAGCGGTGATAGCACCCTTCTAGAGCGAGTTGCAGGTGTTCTCTGCCAGACTATCCGCGAGACTGATCTCGCGGGTTGGTTCGAACCGAATTCTGTCCTCGGCGCCGTGTTCACCCAACTGGGAGAAACGGAGATTAGTACTGCCGTAAGGACCGTCGAATCAAGGTTAATTGCCGAACTTCAGAAGGCCCTGAGAACGAATCAGATTAGACAACTGCAACTATCTTTCTATTCTTTCCCTGATGCTTGGGAGGGCGAGGGGCGCGGACGTTCATCGATCACTACGATGTACCCCGATTTGTTCGAAGAGAAGAGGAAAAAAAGACTGCCTCTCCTGGCGAAGCGGCTTATGGATATTGTCGGCAGCACATTGGCATTGATACTTTTGACTCCTTTCTTTCTAGTTTTAGCAATGATCATTAAGATGACCTCCAAGGGACCCATCCTTTTCCGTCAACAGCGCGTTGGTCAACTTGGCGCACAGTTCGAGTTCTTGAAATTTCGGTCGATGTCTGTTTCAACCAATGTGGAAATCCACAAAGAGTATGTCCGGAATTTTATCGCGGGGAAGGCTCAACCGGTCGCTGGAGCAAAAGATCAAAAAGTCGTTTACAAAATCACGGCCGATCCCCGAGTGACCTGGATCGGTCGCTTCATGCGACGCACCAGTCTCGACGAGCTCCCGCAATTCTGGAACGTACTCAGAGGAGAAATGTCCCTCGTTGGGCCGCGACCGCCAATTCCGTATGAAATTGAGTCGTATGACATCTGGCATCGCCGACGCTTGCTCGAAGCCAAGCCTGGGATTACAGGCCTATGGCAGGTCCACGGTCGGAGCCGGACTACATTTGATGAAATGGTCCGTTTGGACCTCCAGTACTCAAGAACCTGGTCCCTCTTGTTAGATCTCAAGATTCTTCTGCACACCCCTCCGGCGGTCATTTCTGGCGACGGGGCTTACTGAGCGCTTGGCACAGATGGAGAAGAAGCTAAGTGCGAGGTTGGCCGGACCGTTTCACCTAGTGCGGAGGAATCAGTCCTTTTTCGCTTTACCGGCTCAGGGCGGCTGTCGTTGATCTTTATATCTAAAGTCTAAAACTGGAAGGTGCAGATAATGGGTACAACCCTAAGCGTCGGATCTCCTACGAACCTCCCGCTCACGATGGACCTGGGAAGCAGTGTGATAAGAATCGGTGTCCTCGGGTACGGGTATTGGGGCCCCAACATTGTTCGAAATTTCCACGGACAAGGGCAATCGCGAGTGGTAAGCGTATGTGACCAGAGTCCGAAGTCGCTTCAGCGGGTACGGCAGTCCTATCCGGACATGCACGTCACCAGTGATTGCAATGAATTGCTCCGTTCAACCGACGTCGATGCGATAGCCGTGGTTACGCCGGTCTGGACGCACTATGAGCTTGCGAAGGCTGCCCTCCAAAACGGCAAGCACGTGTTCGTCGAGAAGCCATTTACTTGTACATCCGCACAAGCTGAAGAGCTAATTGAATTAGCTGATCGCAAGAGTCTCAAAATCATGGTTGACCATACTTTTTTGTTCACCGGCGCTGTCAAGCGCATCCATCAGTTCATCGAAGATGGAACATTAGGCGATCTGTACTACTACGATTCCACACGGGTCAACTTGGGACTTTTACAACACGATGTAAATGTCATCTGGGACTTGGCGCCGCACGACCTTTCTATCATGAACTATTTGATTAAGGAGAAGCCCGAAGCAGTTGTCGCGACTGGCGAAAGCCATCTGAACCATGTTGCGGACGTCGCGTATATGACCATTTATTACCCCAACAATATAATTGCGCATATCAATGTTAACTGGCTGTCTCCAGTCAAGGTACGTACTACTTTGATCGGCGGCCAAAAGAAGATGCTGGTGTGGAATGACCTCGAAGCGGATGAAAAAATCAAGGTTTACGACAAGGGAGTTGAGATGTCGAACGGGGAAGGAAGATATAAGCTGATGGTTGGCTACCGTTCCGGAGATATGTGGGCGCCACGAATCGAACAGGTAGAAGCACTCAGAGTTGAGGCTGCTTACTTTGTCGATTGCATTCTGAATGACAAGACCCCGTTCAACGATGGAGTCGCAGGCCTCGAAGTAGTAAAAACCCTGGAAGCTGCAGACCAGTCGCTCCAACAGAAAGGCAAAATCATCCAGCTATGACGGATCATAATTGCATTGCTCCCGACGTAGAACTAGGTCAAAACGTAAGATTGTCGAAGTTTATCAATCTGTATGGCTGTAAGATCGGGAACGACACCAAGATCGGCGCTTTTGTCGAGATTCAAAAGAACGCGACAGTAGGAAAGAACTGCAAAATCTCCAGCCATACCTTCGTCTGTGAGGGCGTCACGATCGAGGACAACGTATTCATCGGCCACAGCGTAACTTTCATAAATGACCCGTACCCACGAGCAACGACGCCGGAGGGCGGGTTGCAGACCGAACAGGATTGGAAGGTGGAGCGGACGGTGGTGAAGCAAGGCGCATCGATTGGTTCGGGAGCGACTCTACTTTGTAATGTCATTGTTGGAGAAAACGCTATTGTCGGCGCCGGAAGCGTCGTAACGAAGGATGTTCCTGCTAATGCCATCGTTGCGGGAAACCCCGCACGAGTTAAGAGACTTGTCGACGCCAACGTGACTGTTGCTATAGGAGAGCAAAAGTGAACAGCGAGAATAGCAAAAAGAAGATTCCGTTCCTCGACCTTGTTACTATGCACATCCAGCTTGAGCGGGAGCTGACTGAAGTTGTCAAGCGTGCGCTGTACACTGCCGGTTTTATCGGTGGTCCCATCGTGGAGGAGTTCGAGCAGGCATTTGCAAAGTTCTGTGATGCGAAATTCTGCGTCGGCGTCAGTAGCGGAACTGATGCGCTCCGCTTCGCGCTAGTAGCTGCAGGGGTGAAGTCCGGCGATGTCGTAATTACCGTACCGCATACATTTATAGCCACCACAGAGGCGATATCACAAGCTGGTGCCGAAGTTAGGTTTGTAGACATCGATGAACGCACCTACAACATGGACCCCGCGAAAGTACTCGAATATCTGGAGAACTACTGCACGGTCGATGACCGCCTCGGCGTGGTGATTGACAACAAGAGCGGTAAGCCGGTAACAGCGATTGTTCCGGTACATCTGTACGGACAGATGGCGGATATGGATGCGATCCTGGAGATCGCAGAAAAATACGGACTTATCGTCGTTGAAGATGCTTGCCAGGCTCATGGGGCGCAGTATTTCTCCAAGAAGGAAAACTGCTGGCGGAAGGCCGGTTCCGTCGGGAGAGCGGCCGCGTTCAGTTTCTATCCGGGAAAGAATCTTGGAGCATGTGGTGAGGCTGGAGCGATAACGACTAACGAACAGCGCCTCGCTCAGGATACCCGTATGCTCCGAGATCATGGCCAGTCCAAAAAGTACTATCACGACGTGGAGGGTTATAACGGTCGGCTGGATTCGATCCAAGCTGGTTTTCTGACGGTCAAGCTGCAGCATCTTGGCGAATGGAACCGCAAGAGGCAAGTAGCCGCCCGCAGTTATGACGAACTTTTTTCATCTGTGAGTGGCGCGATAACACCATACTGCCCGGATTGGGCACGAGCTGTCTACCATCTCTACGTAATTCGGATTCAGGATCGCGCCGGTCTCCAGAAGCACCTGGCAAGCGCGAATATCGATACTGGCATCCATTATCCAGTGCCTCTCCATTTGCAGAAGGCGTACCAAGGCTTCGGATATAAACAGGGAGATTTTCCGATTACCGAACGCGCGGCCTCGGAAATCGTTTCCTTGCCAATGTTTCCACAAATCAGGCCGGAGCAACAATCACGAGTTGTTGACGAGATCGTTAGATTTTTGCAGGGGGAGACGCTGCCGGGGCAAGTCGCTGCCCGTAACAGCTCATCCGAGGTAGGTCTAGAGGCCAGGTGAATTGCTCGGGTGATTCGAGTTCAGCATCGGGCAGTTTCCCGAAACGGGTAAGTGACATCCCTTGCTAAGTTCGCCGAGCTCTACACCGTCGCGACGACACCTAGTTGCGCCACAAGTGGATTTGACTGGACTTGAAGCATCCCAAGCATTGGCCTTTTTTATTTCCGTCGGCGAATCACTCATAAGTGGGCTACGGACTGTTCATCACGATGACGGAGCTTTAGTGAGGTCTGCGGTTTGCCTCAACAATCTCGGAGTTGCAACAATGCCCAATCTAACCAAATCCAACGATCTACACCGTGAAGTCGCAGCAACTTTCGGACGTCGCAAAACCCAATCTGATCCCGATTGGGAACACGAATTCGGTGCTTGGCTGAAGGTTTCTCGTACTCGAGATGAACTGATCGGCTTATTCGACACGCACCGTTCGGGAGAGAATCCATTCGATACCATGATGCGCCGCGTTCTCATGCGCGCGTTATGCAAACGCGTAGGCAACGATCTTCAAGTGGGGCCTAACGTCGTCCTGAAGCACCCGGAGACATTTGAGTTTGGTGACTGCGTCTTCATAGGGGCGCAAACCATGATCCAGGGACGATTCGATGGAGTCTGCAAGATCGGCAGTCACGTTTGGATTGGACCCCAAGCCTACTTCGACGCTCGAGACTTGATTCTGGAAGACTACGTCGGCTGGGGACCGGGTGCCAAGGTCCTAGGCTCGGTCCATACTGGCAGCCCCATCAACGAACCTATTATCACGACTGGCCTGGTGATCAAGCCTGTCAAGGTGGGTTTGGGAGCGGACATCGGTATGAATGCCAGTATCCTACCAGGTGTGCAGGTAGGGGCGCACTCCATCGTCGGTGCGGGTTCGGTTGTCACCCGCGATGTACCGGAGTACGCTATCGTAGCGGGCGTTCCGGCCCGAGTAGTTCGTGACCGGAGGGAAGGGTAGATGTGGATGTCCCTATCCGCGATCCGGTCAGTTCCTGGCCGCAACCAAGCTATAAATCAACTTCACTTTGTACGATTGCTGGCGCATCGTTTCCGAGACGTGCTGTCCTACCTCTTACAGCACACGATTTGAGTATTCCATATGTTCGATTTTCTAGGGCCTAAGTAAGTTGCTGGAGGAAAGATGCACCATCTAACCGATACATGTTGCCTTGTAACTGGTGGAGCTGGCTTCGTCGGAAGCACCATTGTCGATCAACTTCTGGCTGCGGGAGCTTCTGAGGTTCGCGTAGTCGACAACTTTGTCCGAGGAAGCCGGAGGAATCTGGCGTGGGCGCTGGAACACGGCGGTGTCAACCTCATTGAGGGCGACATCCGCGACGCCTCGCTTATAGACCGATCCACAAATGGCGTGGACTACGTATTCCACCAGGCCGCTCTACGAATAACGAGGTGTGCCGAGGCTCCCCGCGAGGCAGTCGAGGTCCTTATAGACGGCACGCTGAATGTCTTAGAAGCCGCCCTCAGCCACAAGGTGAAGAAGGTCATTGCAGCATCATCGGCTTCCGTTTATGGCGAGCCTTCCTATCTGCCTATCGACGAGTCACATCCGTTCAACAATCGGACGATGTATGGGGCCGCGAAGATTGCAAACGAGCAAATGTTGCGCGCTCTTCACGAGACCTCTGGCCTCAAATACATCGCGCTCCGTCCCTTCAATGTTTACGGCCCGCGGATGGACGTCACCGGCGTGTACACGGAGGTACTGATTCGCTGGCTCGATGCTATCGAGACCAACAAACCGCCGCTCATCTTCGGCGATGGCAAACAGTCAATGGATTTCGTTTACGTCGAGGATGTGGCCCGAGCGAATCTGTTGGCAGCACAAAGTAGTGCCAGCGACGAAGTTTTCAATGTTGGTACCGGAGTCCAGACCAGTCTGAATGAGCTGTGCGGATTACTTCTGAGGCTTTCCGGTTCGCCATTACAACCAGAGTACCGCGAGGCGCGCAGCGTTGGGAATGTACAGAGGCGTCGTGCAGCCGTTGAGAAGGCGGACAGGATGCTTGATTTCAGGACCATCGTTCCGTTGGAACAGGGTCTCCGTGAGCTAATCCTTTGGAGGGAAGCAGGCAAAGCGACGGCAGCATCTGCTGTGGAGGCGTCATGAGTTCTACGGTGCCTTTGAAAACGATTCCCGTAGCTCGACCGTCCTTCGGGCTGAATGAAGAGAAGGCTGTTGTCGAAGTGCTCAGAAGTGGCTGGGTTAGTCAAGGACCTCGTGTCGCGGAATTCGAGCGCAAGTTTGCCGAGTACGTGGGCGCGGACCATGCCGTGGCCGTGTCATCTTGCACGACTGCTCTACACTTGGCCTTCTTGGCGGCCGGCATCAAACCTGGAGATGAGGTGCTGTGTCCTAGCCTTTCGTTCATAGCTACGGCCAACGTCATTGTGCATGCCGGAGCAAGTCCGATTTTTGTTGACATCGATAGATCCACGTACAACATGGATCCTGCATGCATCAAGCGGTCAATCACTCCTCGAACTCGGGCCATTTTGGTCGTTCACCAAATTGGCTTGCCCTCTCCTCTCAATGAGATCTGTCATATCGCAGCTTCCCACGGTCTGATCGTGATCGAAGATGCCGCGTGTGCGATCGGGTCCAAATACAAGGGGCGCTTCATTGGCTCGCCGTATGGCTCCATGGCCTGCTTTAGCTTCCACCCCCGGAAGATTCTGACCACGGGTGAAGGTGGAATGATCACGACAGCTGACGAGAAGTTGGCAGCTCGCCTGCGAAAACTGCGCCAGCACTCGATGACCGTTTCAGATCTCACTCGCCATAGTTCCAACCAGGTTGTCACGGAGAGCTACGACGAGGTCGGTTACAACTATCGGATGACCGACATCCAAGCTGCGATTGGCCTAGTGCAATTGGAACGCCTCGACGACATGCTCGCCCGACGGCGGCAACTGGCTTCGCGCTACTCGCAACGATTGTCGCGGCTCGAATGGCTCGTACCTCCTTTTGCGCCAGCCGACTACCATCACAACTTTCAATCTTATATGGTTCGTCTCAAGGAGAGTGCTCCCATTACCCGGGACCGCTTAATGCAAGAATTATTAGACCGGGGAGTTTCTACTCGTAGAGGCGTGATGGCAATCCATCGAGAGCCACCGTACGATCACGAAAAGTGGAAGAGTCGATTACCCCGCACAAATGAGATAGCAGACACAACGATTATTTTGCCTCTCTTCTACACAATGACAGAAGAGGAACAAGACCACGTGATTGACTGCCTCGAACAAATTAACGTTCAGCTGCGAACCAGAGAAGCTGAAAAGATTAAGAGTTTCTAGTTGCGAGTCCGGTCGTCTCTCCTCCCGTATATCTCGTCAGGCCATATCCATACATGACAACAACCACTTGTAACAAAGAGTTGCTGGCGTCCTCACTACAATCCATGACAAAACCGGCACCGATAGCGACTGCACGGACTCAGAGCTACGGCCAGATTCTGAAATCCTCGGCCTTAGTCGGTGGCTCTTCGGTCGTAAACATCGCAATCGGAATCGTTCGCACCAAGGCTATGGCGATGTTGTTGGGTCCGGCCGGCTTCGGTTTGTTTGGCCTCTACGGATCCGTCGCCAACCTTTCTCAGAGCATTGCTGGCATGGGCGTCAATAGCAGCGGGGTACGCCAGATTGCCGAGGCTGCCGGGTCGGACGACACCGAGCGGATCGCGCAAACCGCCACTGTGCTTCGACGAACATCCATCTTCCTAGGAGTGCTCGGGGCTGGATTGCTTATCGTATTTTCCAGGCAGATCTCCTCCTTGACTTTTGGAACCAATCAACACGCTGGCGCTGTCCGCCTTCTGTCCGTCGCTGTGTTTTTCCAACTAGTATCCGCCGGTCAGGGGGCGCTGATCCAGGGGATGCGGCGCATCGCTGATCTCGCTAAGATGGGCGTTTTGGGAGCACTCTTCGGCGCGCTCATCAGCATCCCTACGGTATATTTTCTGCGCGAAAAGGGTGTAGTTCCATCCTTAGTGGGCGTCGGCGCGATGGCGATTGTTACCTCATGGTGGTACAGCCGGAAGATTCGCATTCATACTCCCTCGATGTCTGCTTCAAGAGTGGGGCAGGAAGCAGCCGCTCTGTTGAAGCTCGGTTTTGCATTCATGTCGAGTGGCTTGATTACGATGATAGTCGCTTATGTGATCCGAATCACTCTACTCCACAAAGTCGGCTATGCAGCAACTGGGTTCTATCAATCCGCTTGGACACTTGGCGGACTGNNNTATGTCGCATTCATTTTACAAGCCATGGCAGCGGATTTTTACCCCCGTCTGACCGCCAGCGCCAATGACAATATCGCGTGCAACCGCCTGGTGAACGAACAAGCGCAAATAGGTCTGTTGTTAGCGGGCCCTGGTGTTATAGCCACCCTTACCTTTGCGCCGGTGGTCATCGCGCTGTTGTATAGCTCCAAATTCGGCCCCGCTGTGGGAATCCTGCGATGGATATGTCTTGGTGCGATCCTGCAAGTGATTACCTGGCCGATGGGCTTCATTATCATGGCAAAAGGCAGGCCAGGACTCTTGGTCTTCTGCGAACTCGCCTGGGGTATTGTCAGTCTCGGTCTGGCGTGGATCTGTGTGACATCTTTCGGTTTGAACGGTGCCGGGTTTGCATTCTTTGGATCGTACGTTTTTCACGGCTTGATAATTTATCCCATCGTGCGTCGGCTCAGCGGCTTTCGATGGTCGGCAGAGAACCGGAAAACCGGTCTACTATTTCTCAGCTTGATTGCAACAGTATTTTCCGGATTTTTCGTTCTGCCATTGCTCTGGGCATCGGTAATTGGAATTATGGTTGGGATCATCAGTGGAGTTTACTCGGTTCGAGCTTTGCTAGACTTGGTTCCACTGGAGCGTATGCCTGTTTTTGTCCGGAGATTGCTGATCTTGTTTCGCCTGGCACCGTCTCCTGTGTAGCCGACTCTATCGTCGCCATTTGAGCGACATGTCTGTCACCTATACAATGAATTCTTCGTTGCCGGATCTTCAGCGCCGCAAGGCAGCGAATCGACTTTTATGCCGCATTGTTGAATTCTCGCTTTTTTCGCAGTGCTTCAGGAAGTTGTAGGGAGCGATGGAAATCAAAATCGAGTCAAGATTCTTGCGCGACGTTGTGGTACTCGTCCCGGACATTTTTCAGGACGCCCGTGGCTTTTTTATGGAGACCTTTCGGGAGGACCAATTCCAGGCAAATGGCTTGCCCACTCATTTTGTCCAGGACAACCATTCGCGCTCAACCAAGGGCGTCTTGCGAGGTTTGCACTTCCAGTGGGATCCGCCCATGGGTAAGTTGATGCGCGTCACCATGGGCAGCGCCTTCTTGGTGGCTGTGGACATCCGCAATGGGTCACCAAGTCTCGGCAAGTGGATCGGCGTAGAAGCTTCGGCTGAAAACAGGCGTCAGGTTTGGGCTCCCTCCGGATTTGCGAGGGGCTTCTGCGTCCTTTCCGACATTGCAGAAATCCAGTACAAGTGCACCGGACTCTACAGCAATAAGGGGGAATCTGGCATTCGCTGGGATGACCCCGAAATCGGAATCGAGTGGCCGCTTCAGGATGTATTGCTCTCGGAAAAAGACCGAAATGCACAAACTTTGGCCCAGTGGTTATCACGACCGGAATCTAGGAATTTCACTTTCTGATCAAGACTTTACCGACTCAAGGAGAGACCGTGAAACTTCTCATCGCTGGCGGTGCCGGGTATGTTGGTTCTACCCTGATCCCCAAGTTGCTCGACCGAGGCTACAAAGTGGACGTAGTTGATCTATTCTGGTTCGGCAATCACTTGCCCCGGCAAGTCGGGGTTCTCAACAAAGACATCTTCCAGCTTACGGAAGAGGATCTGGAGCCTTACGACCAGGTGGTCTTCTTGGCGGGACTTTCCAACGACCCTATGGCGGAATACTCACCCAGCAAAAACTTCGTGTATAACGCCGCCGCACCCTCGTACCTGGCGTACACGGCTAAGAAGGCCAAGGTAAAGAGGTATGTTTACGCGAGCTCCTGTTCTGTCTACGGGTATACGGAAAATGAGCTCTACGACGAGACGCGCCCGGTGAGCTCCACCTACCCTTATGGCATTTCCAAGCTGCAGGGTGAGCAGGCAGCGCTGCAACTCATCGACGACAATTTTTCAGTCATTTCGCTGCGGAAGGGAACGATCTCGGGCTACAGCCCGCGCATGCGCCTTGATCTGATCATCAATACGATGTTTAAAAGCGCGATGAAAGACCGCACCATCACTATCAACAATCCCTCGATCTGGAGACCCATCCTGAGTATCCAAGATGCTGCGACGGCGTACATTCGTGCCATCGAAGCGAACCACAAGATTTCGGGTGTCTTCAACGTCGCCTCGGGCAATTACACTGTTGGAGAAGTTGGTGACCTGGTCAAAGGAGCGATTGAGGAGCGGTTGGGGACATCGATCCACCTCATCATCAAGCATATCCAGGATTTCCGAAATTACAAAGTCAGCATCGAGAAGGCGAAAAACGTCCTAAGTTTCCACCCGAGCGACGATCTGAAATCCATCGTGATGAACTTGATCGACAACATGGACAAGTTTCAAGACTGGGAGAACCCGCTGTATTCCAACATAGGGACATTCCGGGGTATCGAAAACGGCATTGAAATTCATGGCATGTCGAAGGTGCTCTAGCCATGAAGATAGCTGTGATCGGTGCCAACGGGCAGCTCGGAAGCGATTTAGTTGTCGCTTACTCCGAGAATGGCGATGCAGTTAGCCGGTTGACACACGCAGACATCGAGATCTCCGATCTTCATTCGGTCTCGCATGCGCTAGAGGCCATTCGGCCCGAGGTGGTCGTGAACACGGCCGCAATGCATCATGTCGAGAATTGCGAACGCGAACCAGAGAAAGCGTTTGCCGACAACGCACTCGGGCCAAGAAACTTAGCCCTCGTGGCGCGGGACCTGGGTGCGGTTCTGATGCACGTGAGCACAGATTACGTGTTCGACGGCACCAAAGGAAGCCCGTATCTTGAAGAGGACAATCCCCGGCCGCTCAATGCCTATGGCATTGGCAAGCTAGCCGGCGAGCACTTTGTCCGTGCAACGACGCCAAAGCACTTCGTGATTCGCACCTCAGGCCTATACGGAAAGAGCCCGTGCCGAGCCAAGGGAGGCCTGAATTTCATAGAACTTATGCTGAAATTGGCGAAGGAACGAGGTGAGGTGCGCGTAGTGGATAGTGAAGTGGTTTCGCCGACCTCTACAGCAGAGCTTGCACAGCAAATGGTTCTGCTGAGTCATTCGGATTGCTATGGGCTCTACCATGCCACGGCAGAAGGTAGCTGCTCCTGGTATGAATTCGCCCGAGAAATTTTCACGATCACGGATACGCCGGTCCGCTTGATAGTTGCGGCGCCGGACGAATTCCCAGCTAAGGTGGCCCGGCCGAAATACTCTGTACTCGAGAATCGAGCTCTAAAAAGCCGCGGTTTGAATGCGTTCAAACCGTGGCAGGATGCACTTCACAAGTACCTTGGGAATCGAATTACGTCGACCTCTCCTCAAATTTGCACAGCCGGACAATCAGGAAACAAATCAGCAAGCCGAATTGCCGGTAATGGGGAGGAGTGAGCCGACATCAGTTTGCATCATCGTCGAAAATCTGCCGGTGCCCGTTGATATGCGTGTATGGCGCGCCACTATCCGCCATCCCTCATTTATTCGCCAGACCCGAAATGGGTCGCAGCCGCACTCCGGCCGGCAACTGCTCGAACCTGGGAACGCAGCGGAATCCTAATTGTCCATGAGGGCTCCTCGATTCAAACGTTGTCAGGTGCGCAGCAGTTTCACAGGGACGCGCAGACCATACCAAAGGCCGCCAAGCCCGTTGGGGAAGGAATGCAACTTGAAGATCAGCGTTTTCGGATTGGGTTACGTCGGTACGGTTTCGGCGGGATGCTTTGCCAATGATGGCCACGAGGTCCTGGGAGTCGACCTTTCTGAGACTAAGGTTCAGCTTATCAACAGTGGCCAATCCCCGATCATCGAAGTGGATATCGGCGAGATCATCGCCTCGGCCACCCAGGCCGGGCGACTTCGCGCCACCGATGACCAGGCAGAAGCCGTTCGGGAAACGGAGCTGTCGTTCGTCTGCGTCGGCACCCCGAGCCAACCCAATGGCAATCTCGACCTGAGGCATATCAGGCGCATTTGCGAACAAATCGGCCAGGCACTCAAACAGAAGGCTGCGAGGCACACCGTCGTCATTCGCAGCACGGTCCTGCCGGGAACCTTGCGCAGGATCGTGATCCCCATCCTGGAAGAATCGTCCGGAAAAAAGGCCGGGACGGACTTCGGGCTGTGTCACAACCCAGAATTCTTGCGTGAGGGTTCGGCGGTAAAAGATTTCAATTCGCCTCCGAAGACAGTGGTCGGAGAGTTGGACGAAGCCAGTGGCAATGTGCTGGCCGGGCTCTACAAAAAACTCGATGCACCGCTAATTCGTACAAATGTAGAAACCTCCGAGATGGTCAAATATGTGGATAACGCTTGGCATGCGCTCAAAATCGGCTATGCCAATGAAATCGGCAATCTATGCAAGATTCTCGACATCGACTCGCATGAGGTTATGAAGATCTTCTGTCAGGATCGCAAGCTTAACATCTCTTCCGCCTACCTTTTGCCCGGTTTTGCCTTTGGCGGCTCCTGTTTGCCCAAGGACCTCCGGGCTTTGGCTTATCAGGCCAAAATGCACGATTTGGAATTACCAATTATTGACTCCATCCTGCCGAGCAACGAATTGCAGGTTGCCAAGGGGCTGCAGCTCGTTATGGAGAAGGGGAACAAACGCGTCGGTGTCTTGGGCTTCAGTTTCAAAGCGGGGACAGACGATTTGCGGGAGAGCCCCGTGATCGAACTGATTGAACGTCTAATTGGCAAAGGGTACGATCTGCGGATTTATGACAAGAACGTGAATCTAGCCAGCCTCGTGGGCGCTAACCGCGACTTTATCCTCAATCATATTCCACACATCTCCCGGCTCATGGTGGACGGCGTCGATGCGGTTCTAGATCACGCCCAAACGGTCGTCATTGGTAACAAGGGGCCGGACTTTCAGAACGTGTCCCAGAGCCTCCGCGAGGGCCAGGTTCTGGTGGATCTCGTGCGCATTACCGATCGCAAGAGCGAGAAGGGCAAGTATGACGGTATCTGCTGGTAACCTGCCTTCGGTTGAACGCGGAGCAGGGTTTTGAAAGATTCAGATATTCGACTCGTCCTCTATCGATTGGCTGGAAAGAGACTGAATACCGTGGCTACGTCACTTTCGAAGATTTGAACGCAATACTCTTGCGCATTCTCCTTCGAGAACAAGCCCTTCTTGATGTAACGCGAAGAAACCCTCGTCATGAAAAAAAAGATCCTCATCATTGTGGAAAACCTGCCGGTCCCCTTCGACACGCGCGTGTGGAAGGAGGCCTCCTCACTCCAAAACAACGGATACGAAGTGACCGTATTGTGTCCCCGAGGCAAGGGCTACGACCAAAGGCACGATGTGATCGAAGGAGTTCACATCTACCGGCACCCCATGCCCAAAGAAGGAAATGATCTCTACGGGTACTTGAGTGAATACTTCTGGGCGCTGTTTTGGGAGTTTTTCTACACCTGGTGGATCTACTTGCGGCGCGGAATTCATGTCATTCAAGGCTGTAATCCCCCCGACACGATTTTCGTGATTGCCCTGCCGTTCAGACTCCTGGGAGTGAAATACATTTTCGATCATCACGATGCCTGCCCGGAGCTCTATCTATCGAAGTACGGTAAGAAGGGAATCTTCTACAAGATCCAGGTCTGGCTCGAGAAGATGACCTACCGCTCTAGCGAGGTCGTCATGGCCACCAACAGAAGCTACAGCGACTTGGCCGTAACCAGAGGCGGCCTCGATCGCGACGATGTCTTCGTCGTTCGCAACGGGCCCGATTTGAAAACGTTCAAGGCCGTTCCCCCGAACTGTGATCTGAAGTACGGCAAGCCTTACCTGATCGGTTATGTCGGAACCATGAGCTACCAGGAGGGCATGGACATTCTTTTGGATGTGGCCTTGCATATGAAGAAGTCAGGTCGTCGCGACGTCCATTTCACTTGTGTCGGCGGGGGGCCGGGACTAGCTGGACTCCGGAAGAGGATCCATGACGACGATCTGGAGGACATGATCAACTTCACTGGAAGAATTCCCAGCGAACAAATGTTGGAGATTCTCTCTACCGCCGATGTCTGCGTCAATCCGGACAAGCCATGCGAAATGAACGATATTTCCACGATGATTAAAATCATGGAATATATGGCGTTAGGCAAGCCAATCGTTCAATTCGATTTGAAGGAGGGCAGGTTCAGCGCCCAAGAGGCATCTCTGTACGCCGACAATGGGAACGGGGTGAATGATTTCGCCGCCAAGATCCTCTGGTTACTTGATAATCCCGCTGAGCGGAAGAGGATGGGCGAGTTCGGGCGCGGAAGGGTTGAACAAGAACTGGCATGGGAGTATTCCGTTGAGAATTTGCTGGCGGCCTATCAGAGGGCTTTCAGCAAAAGGGATTGCCGAGCTTTGCCAGGAAGCAATAAACACTCTCAAACTGCTGCAGATCAGTCGAGGCGGTAATGCCTTTCTCCGTTAGAAAGATTTTGGAACTCCTCCCTGCGTGCTTAGTACGAAGGCTTAAACAGGTGGTATCGACTCGATTTGGCAAGATTGCGATTTGCTCTCTACGCGTTACCTGGGTGGTCTTCTTCCTAGTGAAGATTTCGGCCTCGTGCTGCTATGCGGCGGGGGACGTCGTTTTCATTCGTTCACCTGGAGGCTCATCCACGGAGCAAGAACAACTGGAAATAGCTACTAACTTCTATGGATTGAACCTCAAGGTTTTTGTGGCCAGTTCCAATAACGACGACCTTGCTCTCCGCAGGGCTGTCGAGCGGGAAGAGACCGTCGGAGTAGCAATCGCGGGAAATGCCCTCGCAGATGTTAATCAGAATGCACTGCTACAAGCCCTGCATCGTAGGCGGGGAAGCAACGCACCCGTGCTCATTCTAGGGGTGTCGCCAGACGGAGACCCAATTCTCTTGAGAACTTGGTCTGGCGGCACTGCCTTTGGCTGCCGACGTCTAGAAAGCTCGCTTCGCCTGCAGTATTTGTTTGGTCGGGTTGAAGGGTTAACTCGGCAATTATCAGACCTCGAAATTCCACTCTCGACCAAGAATGCATCTTACCTTGTATTGGGCGAAAACAGCGCCGCTCAACGGATAGCAAACGTACGGCACGACCAACGGGTTTCCCCCGTATACATTGAGACTACAGTCCAGCACCTGAAAATATTCGTAGCCTGCGCCACACCTCCAGTAGATGGGCTAAAGGATGGAGAAGGCGTTGAAGTTGCGTTTCTCCAAGTCGCTCCTGCAGTGATGTTCGTTAAGTACTGCTCCGGCGAACAAGGTTGGCACGCAATTCATCAATATGCGAATCTTACAATCGACGATCCATGGTTGCGGCCATCGTACGGGTATGTCGATTACAAGGGTCTCCTGGACGAGATGGAGAGGCACAACTTTCATACTACAATTGCTTTCATCCCGTGGAATTACGATCGCAGCGACCCGGCGGTTGTCTCGCTTTTTCGAAGCCATCCTGACCGATTCTCAATCGCGGTTCATGGAGATAATCACGATCATAAAGAGTTCACGGACTATCGAAGCAAGCCTCTGGCTGATCAAATTGCCGACCTTAAACAAGCACTGGCCAGAATGGAAAAATTCCGAACCCTTACAGGAATTCCGTACGACGAGGTGATGGTATTTCCCCACAGTATCGCGCCGGAAGGGACGTTGAGGGTGCTCAAAACTTACAATTATCTGGCGACCACCAATTCCACGAATGTCCCGCAGGATGCTGCCAAGCCGACGGATCTCTCATTCGCCCTGCGGCCTGTAACGCTCTCGTTCGCGGGTTTTCCAAGTATCAGCCGTTACTCGGTAGCAGCGCCGATTGCGAAATCTTATTTAGCAATAAGCGAATTCCTCGGCAACCCCTTGTTCTTTTACGCCCATTCTGAAAATTTTGCGGGAGGCATCGCTGCCTTCGATAGCACGGCGGATGAAGTGAACGAACTTGAACCGGATACCCAGTGGCGTGGTCTGGGAGACATCGTCAGACACCTCTACGTCGTAAAGCGGAGGGACGATTCCAATTACGACGTTCGCGCATTTTCAAGCAATATCTGCCTGGACAATGCCTCCGGGCGAGATTCGATCTTTTACGTACGAAAGCAGGAAATCGGTGGCCAGACTATAAATTCACTTATTGTGGATGGCCAGAACTTTCCGTATCGACTGCAAGACGATTATTTGAATTTCAGTATTCCGGTCCCGGTGGGTAAAACTCGCTGTGCCGCCGTCCAATACCAAAACGACTTGGATTTGGCCCCGATCGGTACCTCGAAGGATTCCGTCGTCGTTTACCTACTCCGGATGGCTTCGGATTTCCGGGATAATTATTTATCGAAAGCCACGTTTGGGCTTGCTTTCATTCGTTTCTACAACAAGCACGAAGTAACGCCGGCACGGGCACTTGCGTGTGCGTTCGCTCTGATGTTGGTTTTCTTGTACGCGGGCTACCGTTGGCGGGTATTCGTTACGAGAAGACGTTCTCGGTTGCGAGCAGTTCAGAATATAGTTCGCTGATCTGGTCTGGACACCCTCTAAGGAATCTCGATGAATCCCAAATACGTCATCATCACTCCCGTCCGTGACGAGGAGAGTTTTGTCGAGGCGACCATCGAATGCGTCCGTCGCCAGACGATACTCCCTTCGGAATGGGTGATCGTTAACGACGGCTCTACCGACCGAACCGGCGAAATCCTTGATCGAGCAGCGGCTCAAATACCGTGGATCCGCGTCATACACCGGGCGAACAGAGGTTTCCGGAAATCCGGCGGCGGCGTGGTGGAAGCGTTCTATGAGGGATACAACGTCCTCCAATGCAACGACTGGGATTTCCTGATGAAGCTCGATGGAGACTTGAGCTTTGCTGCAGACTACTTCGAAAAATGTTTCGAGTACTTCCGCAAGGACCCCGACCTTGGAATCGGCGGCGGGGAAATCCATCACGACATCTCCGGAAAGCTGAAACTCGAAGAAAATCCACGGTTCCACGTGCGAGGGGCCACAAAGATTTACAGGAGAGCTTGTTGGGAAGGTATTGGCGGACTCTGGCCGGCGCCGGGGTGGGACACGATCGATGAAGTCAAAGCCAATATGTTAGGCTGGAAAACTTACGCCTTTAGAGATCTGCATCTTCTTCATCATCGTTTCACTGGAATGGCCGACGGCCTTCTGCCTAACCGCGTGAAGCACGGAGTGGCCTGCTACATTTCAGGGTATCACCCCCTTTTTGTTATGGCCAGCTGCCTTGGCCGGATCATTCAGAAACCGTACATCATCGGGTCAGCTGCACTTTTGTATGGATTTCTAAAGGCTTATTGGACCCAACCGCCGCGCGTGAAGGAGCGCCCCTATGTTGCCTACATACGCCGTCAGCAGCTGAGGCGTCTCTGTGGGATGCGGACCATCTGGAGGTAACCTCGAGGTGGGAGCTATAAGATCAAATATATGTGCGGAATCTGCGGAAAATTAGTGTTTGGCAGTGAGGCGAGGGTTTCGCCCTCACTCGTGAAGGCAATGGCGGACACGATCCAGCATCGTGGGCCGGACGATGAGGGGTACTACGTCTCGGGACCGATTGGTCTGGGTTTTCGCCGGCTCTCCATTATCGACCTGATTAGTGGCCACCAACCTCTCTCGAACGAGGACGGTACCCTCCAGATCGTTTTCAACGGCGAAATTTATAATTACCAGGAACTGAGTGAGTTTCTCCTGAGCAAAGGCCATGTTTTTAGGACCCGCACGGACACGGAAGTCATCGTCCACTTATATGAGGAACTCGGGTATGAGTGTTTGGGAAAGTTGCGGGGAATGTTCGCCTTCGCCATATGGGATGAGAACACTAGGACTCTCTTTCTGGCAAGGGACCGCGTTGGAATAAAACCTCTCTACTACTGCCTGACCGACAAGGCTCTGGTCTTCGCTTCGGAAATCAAAGCCGTCCTGGCGGACCCTTCGATCGAGCGTGAGATCGCTCCGGAGATGATCGACAGGTTCCTGACTTTCTTGTACGTTCCCGGGGAGGAGACTTTACTCAAAGGGATCCGCAAGCTGCCCCCTGGACACTACCTCCTAGTCAAGGACGGCAGGCCGACGCTGCGGCAATACTGGGATCTTCAGTTTGCTCATCCCTCCCGGAACATAAGCCTCAAGGACGCAGAAAGTGAATTGCTCAGCCTTTTGGCGGAAACAGTCCAGCAGCACATGATCGCGGACGTTCCAGTGGGCGTGCTTCTCAGTGGAGGAGTGGACTCGACCGGAGTACTCAGCTTTGCTGTTGAGCGCACGCAGAAGGAAATCAGCACTTTCACTGTGGGTTTCTCCGGCCGTCAGGTTGCCGACGAGCGGCCCTATGCCAGATTGGCGGCCGAAGCCTTCTGTACCAGGCACCATGAAATGACTATTTCGCCTGAGGATTTCTCATCTTTCCTGCCGCGGTACGTTTGGCACATGGAAGAGCCTGTCTGCGAGCCGCCCGCTATCGCCATGTACTACGTATCGAAACTTGCAAGAAAGTACGTCACGGTGCTCCTGTCGGGAGAAGGCGGGGACGAGGCTTTTGCAGGGTACCCGAATTATCGCAACCTCGTTTGGCTGGAGCGGCTGAAACGTGGGCTTGGTCCGATGATCGGTGCCGTCGCCCATGGACTTTCCATTGCCGACTCGCTCTTTCACTTGCCTCGAGCAGCCAAGTATGCGCCATTAATGAACCACCGTTTCCCCGACTACTACAACGGCCGGACTTCAAACCCATATCGCTACACCGGAAACGGATTGGGTGCGTTGTATTCGGCGTCTTATGGCCAAGGAATCGACCGCGAGCACAGCCTGGAGCCGGTGCGCCGGCTGCAGGAGCATGTTCGGGGGCAGAATACCCTCGACGCGATGCTTTATATCGACACGAAGACTTGGCTTCCCGACGACCTGCTGATCAAGGCGGACAAAATGACGATGGCCAACTCCGTGGAGCTGCGGGTGCCCTTGCTGGACCACCGCCTCCTGGAATTCGCGGCGTCGTTGCCAAGCAGCTTCAAGTTGAAAGGGTTCTCAACAAAATATATTTTGAAGAAGACCCTGTCGCGGCGAATTCCGCAAGCGATCCTCAACCGCAAAAAGACCGGCTTCCCCGTGCCGTATGAGTCTTGGCTTCGGAACGACCTCAAGGATCTCGTCTGCGACGTGTTGACGGACCGCGTGACAATCAACCGAGGCTTTTTCAGTAGGGACGCTATCGAACGATTGCTTCAAGCCAATTCGAATGGCGCCAATTATTCCAAAGAGATATTTTCCCTGCTCACCTTGGAGCTCTGGCAGCGGGCATTTCTGGAGCGCGAACAAGTTGCCCTTTAGTAGATCTCGCCACGCCATGATTAATTTGTCCGCGAAAGCCATTTGGCGCATGCCCGGCTGTTTTGGGATGGCGCACATGCTCGGTCCCACTTACTCATTGCGATGTGTGGTCTTTCACAATATCTCGGCGACCGAGTCTCCATTTACACGGGGGATGAGTATAACTATCACGCCCAAGAGATTCGAGGCGGCACTGAGTTTTCTAACCAGGTACTACACTCCCGTGCGCCTGCAAGATGTTCTAACTGACTGTGATGGCCGGGGGCTTCCGCCCCGCGCGGTGCTCGTAACCTTCGACGACGCCTATGTATCGGTTGCGGAGTTGGCTGCGCCCTTGTGTCGTCAATTCGGCGTGCCAGCTGTTTTTTTCGTAAACGCGGCATTTCTCGATAACCAACGAATGGCGCCCGATAATCTTGTATGTTATGTGGCCAACGTTTTGGGAATGAAGGTAATCAATGTCGCAGCCCGTGCCGTCCGGGGAACGGAAACCCCCGAATTGCATTCCCTTTCCGAGGTTTTCAAGCGTTTCTTCCCGGCAATCTCACTGGCAGAACGGGAAGTCTTTCTCGACCGGCTGCTACAATTAGCAGGGATTAGCGAGAGTCGCTTGGCGGAGGAAGCGCAACTGTACTTGACCGGCAAACAGCTTTGCGAGCTGGCGTCTCTTGATTTCGAGATCGGGAACCACACTTACAGCCATGTGCACTGTAGGTCTCTCTCTCAGGAGGAGTTCGGCGCTGAGGTGGACAGGAATAAGGCAGAATTGGAGGCTGTCTCAGGGGCGAAGGTGCGGTCATTCAGCCAGCCCTACGGCTCCTCGACAGATCTTACCCGCCCCTTAGCGCAGCATCTTGAACGCTCCGGGCACAAAGCCGTCTTCCTAAGCGAGAGTGTCGCCAACCCTCGAGGCGCTGACCCGTTCCATCTTGACAGAATCAGCATCCAAGCCGACAGTGACGACACTTTCTTTTTCGAGATAGACGTCCTGCCTCGCCTTCGCGCGATACGGAACCGGCTTCTCCGCTTCACACATGGGGATCCTCGCTATGCCCGTACACACGGAATGGGTTCGTGACGATCGTGTCGCGAGAAAGAAGTAAAACTCATGCAGAATTCTAGTTGGCAAATCGAAGTGGACCGCGCGGCCCCTGCGGAATGGTCGCAGATGCTCGATCTGTTCGACGATTCGAACATCTATCAAACCTTTGCGTATGGAGGAGTTCGCTGGGGAAGAAAAAACCTCAGCCACTTGGTCTTAAAGCGAGATGGTGAAGTCCTGGCGATGGCGCAGATCAGGATCATTCGCCCGACTCCTCTCAAGTTTGGCATAGCGTATTTGCGATGGGGCCCGGTTTTCGAGCGGCGCGGGAGGGCGCTAGATCCCGAGGTTTCAGCAAACATGGCGCGTGCGCTGGAGGAGGAATACGTCGGCAAAAGGAGACTTTTTCTGCGTGTCCTTCCGAATGCTTTTGTCGGATCGCCCCGCGCCGAAGCATTTCAAACCGCCTTTTCCAGGTTCACTCGGGAAACCCTCGCCGCCGATAACACGTACAGGACTCTTATCCTGGATCTCGCACCTACGCTTGAAGAGTTGCGGAACAGGCTTGACAAGAAATGGCGAAATCAATTGACGCGCTCCGAAAAGAACAATCTTAAGGTTATCGCTGGAGATGGCAATGAGGAATACCAAATCTTTTGCCAGATTTACTCCCAGATGCTCAAGCGGAAGGGGTTCGAAACCACGGTGGACGTTGACGAGTTCGGGAGAATCCAAAAAGACTTGGCAGAAACCCATCGCATGCGGATCCTGATTTGTGAGGACAATGGCGTCCCCGTCGCAGGACTGGTTGCCTCCACAATGGGCAACTCGGCGATTTACGTCTTGGGCGCGACCAGCGACGAAGGGCTGAATTCAAAGGGCGCCTACCTTTTGCATTGGACCCTAATTAAGTGGCTCAAGGAGAGTGGCGTTCGGTGGTACGACCTAGGAGGCATCGATCCGGAAGGGAACCCGGGCGTCTATCACTTTAAGAAAGGATTTTCCGGCCTGGACGTTTGTCACCTAAACCCGTTGGTGGCATCCGACAGTCCCATCTCTTCTGCGATCGTCAGGACAGGTTTGGCCATCCAGCGAAAGGTTCGCGCCTCCATGACCACCTTTAATCTTGCCCGCGCCCTCAAGTAGCTTGCAAAACTGGACTCGCTCTATGTCCTCTACATCTAGTTCCATCGATATCTCAGTTGTCATCGTTGGCTGGAACGCCAAACATTATTTGGAGTTGTGTCTCGAGAGCCTGGCAGCCGCGCCGCCGCGCCGCCGCTTGGAAATCTTGGTAGTTGACAACGCTTCTGCCGATGGCTCCGCGGAAATGATCGAAGCCCGATTTCCTCACGTCAAGCTCATCAGGAGCGCCGAGAATCTTGGGTTTGCCAAAGGCAATAACGTGGCGATCCGGCAGTGCCAGGGGCGTTATATCGCCTTGGTGAATCCCGACGTGATCGTCTTCCCGGGTTGCCTGGATGCCTTGGCGGATTACTTGGACCAAAACCCCAAGGTGGGCAACGTTGGTCCGCGCATTCTGAACCCCGACAGCACACTGCAAAGTTCGTGCCGGCGATTTCCGACTCTGTGGAACAACTTTTGTTCGGCAACGGGCCTAGCCACCAGATTCAAGAACTCCCGTTTTTTCGCCGGTGAGCACATGTTTTTCTTTGCCCATGACAGGACGATGGCGGTGGATGTTCTGGTGGGTTGTTTCTCGATGATCCGCCGCGAAACCTTTGACGGCGTGGGCCTGCTCGATGAAGGCTTGTTTATGTATGGCGACGATGTGGATTGGTGCCGTCGTTGTTGGAAAGCGGGATGGCAAGTCGTTTTCTATCCCGGTGCCGAGGCAATTCATGACCGTGGCAAAATCACGGCTCCATATCCCGTTCGATTTGCACTAGCACAACAACGGTCCGTGATCTACTATTGGACCAAACATCATAGTTCTTTCTCCGTATTGGGGATCCGCAGTTTAATGCTTTTCCGTCACCTTCTGCGTTACACCTTTGCGACTCTTTCGGACTTGGCGCATTCTCGGGGACGTGCGAAGAACGACGTGTCGAAAAGCGTGAGCGGCGCGTGCCTGCGCGAACTCCTCTCCGGGAGGGTTTGACACGAAGCCTGAGGGCCAGCAGTCTACCATCACAATGGGCTTATCCCGCTCCATCTCTCGCCTCACTTCCTACTACTCGCGCCACGGCATCGGCGCGACAATTCGCCGTGCCCGGCTGACCGCACAACGGGCACTTTTTTCGAGCAACATGGTCCTTTTTTACTGTGACCTCGCCAAGCAGACCTTTGCCTCGCCAAACATCCCGACGTCTTTGAAAGTGGAGCGTCTGAAAAGCTATGCCCAGCTCGGCACACAGGACCTTCGGGACATGACGAGTTTCTGGAATCCCAAGCAGGCGAACCGAAATATCCGAGAGCGATTCGAGCAAGGGGCGTCGTTGTGGTTGATCAAGTCGGGAGGCAAGCTGGCAGGGTACGGCTCGACTTTACAGGGACGCACTATCGAGTCGCATTACTTTCCCCTGGCGCAGAATGACGTGCACCTCTTCGATTTCCATGTCTTCCCCCAATTTCGCGGCCAGGGAATGAATCCGCTACTGGTGACGCATATCCTGCACAGCCTGGCGGGTGAGTGTACCGGTCGCGCGTTTATTGAGGCCGCAGAGTGGAACGAAGCGCAGTTATCTTCTCTCGGAAAAACTCCATTTCGCCGCCTGGGTTCGGCTAGAAAGTCAACAATTCTTCATCGCACAATCGTATGCTGGGCCGAGAACGAACCCCTGGACCAAATGCAGAAAGAGATGGACCAGGTGAATAGGTCTATAGCCGCTGCGAAGCCACGTGGGCAATGAACCTCTGGCGAGTCTCGATCCAGGCGGGCACCTCAAGATGCACCACATTGGTTTCGTGGCACCTTCGATCCAGCAAAGCGCTGAATCTTTTGCACTATCCTTTGGCGCAACGTGGGATGGGAACGTAGTTCTTGATCGCCCAGAAAGTCCGCGAGTGACCTTTTTTCAGGGACGCAAACCCGCGGACCCGTTGATAGAGTTGGTCGAACCGGGGGGAGCGGAATCACCGGTGTGGCGATTCCTGAAACGCGGTGGAGGGCGGTACCATTTGTGCTAAGAGGTGAAGGTTTTGGAATCGCACTTGCGGTTCTGCCGGTCGGTGGGCACTATAATTATCCGGCCTCCGCGCCGTAGCTTTCGGGGGACGTCAAATTGCCTGGGGGTATGACGAAAAGAGGCTCCTGATCGAATTTCTTGAGTGCTGGGGAATTTGATTTGGCCTTCACTTTGTTCAATGCTAGCAACTTACCTGTACTGAAACTGGCCTTTGGACCAGTAGTGGCTGTGGTGAAGCTCAGTGTAACTTGAGAGGTGGGAAAGGCTTGGACGGGGGAGACCTATGATGGCAAGATTCTTTCGCGCCACGATCCTTATCGCTTTCATTTTCAGTGCCAAGAGCGCCTTTGCGGCCTGCCATGTCGTCACTCCATCAGGCTCAGGATCGAAGACAGGAGCTGACTGGAACAACGCTTATGCCGGATTGCCTTCAACATTGACTCGCGGTGATGTCTACTATCTCGCGGACGGCGCCTATGGAAGTTATACGATCTCGACACCCGATTCAGGAACTACTGTGGTTGAGATTCGCAAGGCGCAGACCTACGACAACTGCACTTCGACAGGCTGGAGCGCGGCCACCATGGGGTCCTCACAAGCGTCGTTCACAGGCAGTCCAGCCCTGAATTTGAACAGTGACTGGTTTATTCTGAATGGAAACGGCACGTACGCTGGCATCGGTTGCGGCGGGGCTCCCGGTCCAACGGTGACGAGCGAACCGCCCAACCCGTCCGATTGCGGCATACGGCTCGCGGGTAGCTCCGGGGCGCTGAATGTGGTTGGCTGTTGCGGACTTCACAACACATTAAAATATATCGAGCTGGTTTCCTCTGGCACGAACAACATAAATGGCAATGGCTCGCTCGCAATTTTCGCCGGAATTGCCGACCAGTCATCGACCTTCTTTACTATTCAGCACATGTATGCCCGTAACGAGGGATGCGTCTATATTCAAGACATTGGCAGCGATACTGTAGTTGACCACTCCTATTTCTGGGGCACAGAGGTGAACGGAGCACCGGGTTCATCAGCATGTCACGGACAGTCAGAATATTCCGTCAATTCGAGTAGGGGCATCCGCAGCTATAACGTCCAGCGGGACATAACTGGAACGGCGGTCTGGACATTTGGAACTGGTGGTACGTTCAGTGATTGGCAAATCTACGGCAACATAATCTTCATGTCCTCTCCGACGGCAAGCTGGGGCCCCTCCCTCGCCAACGGAGTCATAGCTTGCATCAATGCTATTGCCGGCCCGGCTCTCTGCCAGAATCTCGCGTTCTACGACAATACAATAGTAGTTCCTGGCAGTAACCAAACTGGCATCCTTAGCGAGAACTCTCCTAGCAGTTACATTGTTAGAGATAACCTGTGGTATGCCTCAATACCGCTTTTTTATGGATCGGGCTTTAGTGGAACGCAGGACCATAATTCCTTCCTGGCGGGAGGAACTTCCTGCCCGTCAGGTACGGCGAATGTCTGCAACAACGCTTCTCCCAATCCCTTCACGAACTGGCCGGGAGGAAACTTTACCTTGGCCAGCGATGGAGCGAACTGGAACAATCGGTTGTCGCTCGGTGCGCCCTATGATACCGATGCTGCGGGAAAAGCGTTTACGTCAGACCGCGGCGCACATCAATACTCGGGCTCGGTAGCCCAGGTACAACCTCCGACCGGTTTGGTAGGAACGGTGAATTAATCCCTTTTCTTCTTGTACGAACAAACGGAGTGGCGCCAGAGTCAATCGTTTTGCTGTGTGTGCCCGATCGAAAGTCAAAAACGGTTACAATTGAACGCCTTCACGCGAATTAACACAGCGCGTAACCTCTAGGCAAAACCTCTAGTGGCGACGTAACATTCCGCTAGTACGGCCCTATACGCTATGGAACCAGCGAACATTCGATTTGGAGGCGGCGCGACGGAAACGCTGCTGAATCCCTTTGTGGTTGTGTGGGCGCTGATCGCCATCGTGCTGATCCTAACCCTTCCCCGCCAAAAAGCGATTACACCCTTTCTCTTGGCATTTTTCACGATTCCGCTTGGACAAGTGGTGATGGTGGGGTCTCTGCACTTTCCTGTCTTGCGCATCCTGATTTTGACCGGGTTGGTTCGATGGGCGATTCCCCGAGGTGGGTCATCGAAAAGCAAGTTCCCGGGCGGAATCAACGCTCTGGACCACGCAGTGGTGCTCTGGGCAATTTCGACCCTGGTGATCGTTTCTCTTCAATGGATGGAACTAACGGCGTTCATTAAGTTCGTCGGGGATTTCCTGGACGCACTGGCCGGCTACTTGGTGGTGAGATTTCTGATTCCCGACCGCGAGGCAGTCCGGCGCACGATCAAGGTGCTGGCTGTCGTTTGCATTATCCACGGCGCAGTTATGATTAACGAGCAGATCACACATATCGATGCGTTCGGTTACATCGGAGGGGGGTTCGGGACGGAAATAAGAGACGGGCACGTGCGCGCGGGTGGGCTGTTGGGTACTATCCAGAGCGGCGTATTTGCCGGCCCCTTGATTCCGCTGTTTCTCCTGCTGTGGACAGAACGAAAGTCCCGGATCGTAGCGTTGGCGGGAATAGCCGGTGCAACTGCCATGGTAGTCGCGTCCTTTTCGAGCACGTCGTACATGGCCTACATCGCAAGCCTGGTCGGGCTGGGCTTCTGGCCTCTGCGCAAGATGATGCGGCTCCTCCGGTGGGGAATTGTGACGACTTTGGTGGGTTTGCACCTAGTCATGCATGGGCCCGTTTGGTCCCTCATCACAAAAATTGACCTAACCTCCGGCTCATCCAGCTATCATCGTTACGCGCTCATCGACACTCTCATAAATCATTTTAGCGAGTGGTGGCTGTTGGGCACGAGGAACAACGGCTCTTGGGGATGGGAAATGTGGGACACCTGTAACCAGTTTGTAGCCACTGCGGTGACGGGAGGTCTGCTGACGCTGATCCTCTACATCCTGGTCCTTAAGCGAAGTTTCAGGATCATTGGCAACGCCCGGAAGGACATCGAGGGCAATCGGAGCGAGGAATTGTTTATCTGGTGCATGGGTTCCGCCCTGTTCGCCACTGTGGTCGCGCAGTTCGGAATTAACTACATGGTTCAGTTGGAGCTTGTTTTATTCCCCTTGCTGGCTTGCATTTCCGTGGCAGGCGCTGAGGCTCGGCAGGCAACGGCCCAAAGGGCCGGAACGTTGAATAGTGGGGAGCTTGCATCACCTCGTAGCCCCGCCGAGAGGTGCCTGCCCCTCGGCGAAGCAGGATAGGAGGCGTGGCTGAACCCAAGGGAGAGCTTGCTTGAATGTCGGGTAATTATCAGAGGGTGGTTTTATGAATCCCAGAGTATCCGTTGTTATCCCAACTTATAATCGGTCAGACAAAGTCGGGAAGGGCATCGATAGTGTCCTGGCACAGACGTTTCGCGACCTCGAAGTCATCGTGGTGGATGACGGGTCGTCAGATGAGACGGGAAAGGTCCTTCTGGAGGCTTATGGGGATCGGATCCGCTATTACTTCCAGAACAATCAGGGCGCGAGCGCGGCACGGAACAGGGGAATCGCCGAAGCGCGGGGTGAGTTGATCGCTTTCCTGGACTCCGACGATCTCTGGGTGAAAGACAAGCTCGATTGGCAGCTTAAGGCCCTGGAACGATTTGGCCAAAACTGCGGCGGGTGTTACACAGACGTCCGATTATTCAACCACTCGGAAACGCTTACCATGTTTCAAATGGCGGAAAAGAGTTATCTCCATGGGGGAACCATGGGCGTCAACACGGATGTGTTGAAGCTCCTCGTCAGGCCAGGGGGAGCTGGCATGGTCGTTTGTCTGTCCTCTCTCTTGGCTCGTGCCGACGTGGTCAGAAGAACGGGAGGATTCGACCCCACTTTGTTGTATAGCGAAGACAGCGAATTCATTTTTCGGTTGGGTATGCTTGCGAACATCTGTTATGTCAACCGCCCACTTGTCTGGTTCGATCGAGCGCCTGCGGAGATCCGTCATGTAGGAGTGAGCGCAGATTGGAACAAGCTGGAATTCTGGCTTCAACTCAGCCAGCTCCGGCTCGAACGGCTCTTACGCTTGGGCGACGAGGTGCCTTGGAATGTTCGCAACCTAATTCGAGAGCAGTTGGGCTTGGTCCATAGCGGATGGGCCAATTGGTATTTGGAGACTGGAGACTACGCAAAGGCGCGCAAAGCAGTCTCGATGGCAGCAAAGATGCACCTGACGTTCAATGTTGCACTAAAATGGCTGCTGACATGGATGAGCCCCCGGCTTGCTCTCCGAACCGTACGCAACTACCAGGAGATGAGTAAAGACTCCTCAACCAAGGTTTGAGAGTCCGTGTTAGAACGCAACCCCATTTTCACTTGACCACGCGCCTGATAGCCTATTTGGAACGCGGGTTTTCCGGCCAAATGCCGTCGGGTCACAGGGGACCCTCGTGGACGAACTCAGCCGGAATGGATCTGCCAGGTCACCCTTCAAAGCACGCCTCCGGACAAAGGGCTGGGCAAAAGTTGGCAAGGAACGCATTCCACGGAGAACCGATGAGCAATACAAGCGAGCATAACGTTGCGGTAAACAACGATTCGTTATTAAGCCCCATTCCCGGGCCGGACAGCCTTGCAGACAGCGCAAACGGTGGTGAGCTCAGAAGCCGTGAACCGGAACTTTGCCCCATTTGCGGTCAGGCAGGCGGGCAAGAGTGGCTACGCGCGCCCGACCGATTCCACGGCAGGCAGGAGAGGTATACGCTGGTACGCTGTCCGGGCTGTTCGCTCGTTTGGCTTAGCCATCCTCCCAAGCCCGCAGAAATGTACCTGCATTATACGGCTGAGTATCACAAACTGATTTCCGCCGCTGGTGGCAAACCTGGCAGGTGGAAACAGCGAAAGGCGGACTTGGCACAATACAAGCGATCCGGAACCCTGCTCGACCTGGGGTGTAGCTCGGGATCCTTCCTCGAGTCCATGCGTAGCGAGTCCTGGAAGCTCTTTGGAATCGAGATGTCTGCGGAAACTGCAAAAGAGGCGGAAGCAAAGAGCGGCGGTCAGGNNNGCTGTTCCGTTTCCCGCGGAATCCTTCGACGTAGTCACATGCTTCGACGTTCTGGAGCATGTCTATGAGCCGCGACAAGTGGTGGAAAAGGTAGCGACATTGCTGAAGCCGGGCGGCATTTTCTATTTCCAAGTGCCGAATATTAACTCCGTGGAAGCGCGCATCTTTGGGACCTATTGGCACGGGCTTGAGCTTCCGCGCCACCTGTTCCACTATTCGCCTGCATCGCTGCGAAACATTGCGAAGGCTGCGGGTCTCCAAGTGGTGTTGCTTGAGGCAAGGCAGAATCCCGCCGTAGGAACTAGCCTGCGGTACGTATGGGACGATGTTTTCCGCGCCGTAGGAATCCGGCAGACGCCCGTGGCGTACCGCGGGGAGGCGACCCTTCTCTGGAGGGCGGCGCGAAAGTTGGTGCGCATGACGGTTTTGCACGCGCTGCTGGCAATCGCTCCTGCTGCGGGTGAAGGTGAAGCGATTCACGGTATTTTCGGGAAGGAAAAGGCTTCCGCGTGAGAGGTCTGAACTTCTCCAGTCATTAGCCCATGGCGGCTTCCAAGACCGTGAGGCGCCTTCCTCCGGATCATGACGAAGTAGAAACAGTTGTTTGCATGGCCTGGATAGTGTCCCCTGGAAGCTGCGCGAAAGCCGCCTCGCATGACCGTCCTCAGCTCCTCCTAGGTCTGGCCCCCTTGCTGGGAACGGACCATCTCACACGGTTTTCAGGAAGCATACCTCCGGGTCGGAAATAGAACTCGGACACCCATGGACACCGGTTTTGAGGTTCATGAACCAGAGGCTGGTATTCGATAGGCGACGCTTGCCCTAAGAGTGTATGGGATGTGGTTTCTGCAGAAGATTAAGATAAGGATGAAATGGGAATTTTCAACCGATAATTATGCTCTTCAACAGCCTTATATTTATTTTTGGATTCCTGCCCTTCACGTATTTGGTCTATTGGCAGCTGAAAACCAAGAACCACCGTTATATATGGCTGACAATCGCGGGCTATGTGTTCTACGGCACCTGGAATTACAAATTCTGCGCGCTGATGGCATTTTCCACTGCGGTCAGCTATTTTGCCGGTCTTGGTTTTTTGCGTTGGGACGATGCTTATAGAAGAAGACTCTGCCTAGTCATACCTGTTACTGTAGACTTGGCGCTCTTAGGATTCTTCAAATACGCAAATTTCAGTTTGGATACGGTTTCCGGAATTGGTAGCTGGTTGGGCTTTCCTCTACACCTCCCAAATCTCAACATAATACTCCCGGTTGGAATCTCTTTTTATACGTTTCACACGATCACGTACATTGTCGACAGCTATCGACGGATAATCAGGCCCACCAAGAATTTCTTCGAATTTTCCTGCTATGTGTCGCTTTTCCCACAACTGGTTGCCGGGCCGATTGTACGATTCCGCCAAGTTGAAAATGACTTGGAACATCTTGACTCCGCGAATCGCAAGGGTTTCCTCGATATTGGGTGGTCCTTTTTCGCGATCGGCTTGATGAAAAAAGTCCTCATCGCCGATACAATTGCGACCGTCATTAATCCGGCCCTTCTACGATATGCCGATTTATCCTCACTTGGCACTTGGCTTGTGGTCCTGGGGTACACGTACCAGTTGTATTTCGATTTCTCGGGCTATAGCGATATGGCGGTCGGCCTCGGCTATCTGTTCGGAATTCGGTTGCCGCAGAATTTCAATTCTCCGTATAAAGCAGTTGATATTGCCGACTTCTGGCGTCGTTGGCACATCTCCCTCTCTAGCTGCCTTCGCGACTATCTCTATATCCCCCTTGGCGGAAACCGCGATTCTAAGGTATGGCGCACCTATCGAAATCTCATGATTACGATGCTCCTTGGTGGCCTCTGGCATGGCGCCAATTGGACCTTTGTCTTCTGGGGCGGATATCACGGGTTACTCTTGTCTCTCAATCGGATCTATGCCCAACAGTTACAAAAGGTTAACATCACCGTTCGACGGGTTGTCACCTTTCTCTTGGTCATTATTGGCTGGGTGTTTTTCCGCTCAAACAATTTTTCAATGGCGTTGACTCTTCTGCATAAAATGTTTTGGATTCAGTCTGGTATTTTCATTCCTGGGATGCTCGGACTCACCTTGGCTTTAATTCTTGCCGCCTCCATCGCTCACTTCTCGCCCAACACTTTTGAGATTCGGCATGAGTGGAGTCCAGTACAAGTAACGGCGATGATGTTCGCTTTTGTTCTATGCATCATGGTAGTCACGGTGGGGCAACGTTCGCCATTTCTATATTTTCAGTTTTGAGTGGGTGACTGACTGTATGAACTGTCGCAAATTTATCCGAACCGGCTGCATGCTGCCGCGGGTTTTGGTTGTGCTTTTTATTGTCGATATTCTTTTCCGATTCGTCCCGCTTTCCGTTTTGGGGATTCACACGGCTCAGGGCTCCGTTCGACGGTTACCCAGCGCTGCCGTAGGACCCTTCATCCCCAATGTAGACGTCAGTTTTTCAGCGGACTACGGAGACCTGGCCTCTCTTGCGAATCTACCAAGGATGAGGGTGTATCGGAGTTCCACTTTCAGATCCGACTCTCTCGGATTTAGCAACCCTATGCCACTCTCGGGCACTCCTCAGGTCATACTTCTGGGCGACTCATTTCTCCTACCTTCGGGTGTTCCAGAAAACCGGACCTTTTCCTCTCAGTTGGCTGCCCTGCGCGGAGATTCCATTTTCAATGCTGGTGGCGCCACGCCGTTGCGCCTAGGACCTCTCCGCGATCTGGCTCGGCGTCTTGGCGTGCGAGATGGGTATGTGGTCTATGAATTTCTAGAAAAACATCTTACAGAGGCTCCGCCTCTTCGCACCGAGAGCGGGAATAGCGGCTTACAGTCGTTACCCACAAGGGTTCTTGGTACCAGGCGACTAGAAGAAATTCGCTTGCCTCTTTATAATTTCTTTCAATTCTCTCCGCTTCAGGCAATCGTGCAAAAGCTCGACAAATCTGTGTGTAATGATGTTTTTCTTCCAAATCGGTACGCACAGAATGTGCTGATTCGCACCTTACGAAATGGGGATAACATGTTGTTTAATGGGGCCGACTTGGCTAGTGCGAAGGTCACTGGGAGAGAGGTTTCCGCTTGGGCAAATTATTTTGCCTGGCTTTCTGAAGAATTAAAACAAGATGGGCTTACTCTGGCGGTATTAATAGTTCCCAATAAATTTTCGGTTTATGAGCCATTGTTCGCCATTCGTGAAGACGCTTCCGTAAATGAGCAGAACTTGCTCAGGCTGCAGAATCTGATGACTGAAGGAAAAATTCCCGTGGTCAACCTGCTGGATCCTTTCCAAACTCAGGCGGCTGCCGATCTGAACGACCATCTCTATATTTACTGGAAGGATGACACGCACTGGAATGAGCGTGGTATGGCCATTGCTGCAAAACTCGTCACCAAAAGGCTCGCCTCGGAAGATCATGCGGCTGGCCAGGCAATCGGGGGTTCTCCCGGCCTAAGCAGTTCTCGAAATAACTAGAGTCCATCCCGCTCTGAAGAGATCCTCAAAAGTTAGCGATACCTCGGGCAATATGGATTGATACTCTCTCCTCGATCTAAATCTTCAGTAGACGAAGGCATCCCAAAGAGCGATTTTGCCGTCGCTCACATATTTTGGACGACGCCATGCAACAGCCGAGTGCGTGTGTGTCGTCGTCCCTCCGCGAGCCGTGGATAGCACGCCCTGGTGGGCGGTGGCCGTCATACGCTAATCGGCTAGGTAAAGGGGGATTCTAGCCGCGGTGAACGGGAATGCCCCGCAGAATCGAGCGCCGACCCCGCGTGGAAAACATTTTCCAATTAGCGGTCCAGCCACCGACCAAGCTGGGCACCTGCCGTAAGGTGAAGATTGAAAATTGCCTTAAGTGATTTTGCAACAGTAACTTAGGGGTGGTGCAGGCTGGGCCGAATTTGGCCGATGGCTTGCTTCATGTGGATGGGGAGACGGTGTCATTTCCGCGACGCTAATGGCGGTGGCATGCGCCGGGCGGACATAACGCTTAACTGGGCGGAACACGCTGGCCCTTCCCGGTGACTCTCATCAAGACCTCAACCGAGGCGAAGAGAACGTTTACTATTTGAAAGAGGGATAGTTCGTGATCGGGAAATGCGGTGAAGTACAACGCCAGGAGACCGCACTCGGCGGTCGTTTATGTGCCTCCCGCCCAACCGTTCTATAGGGCTCCATGATTCTGCCAAATCCGATTTCCAAGGCTCCGGCCGTGATGCAGACCCGCCCAAACTCGGTTTGGTCGGTCGGACCTATCTCGGAGACAAAACTATGAAGATCACCGTCATTTTGTGTACCTATAACCGTGGTCAAAGCTTGTCAAAGGCCCTCAGTAGCGTCGGTGAGTCCGAAGTGGACAAATCCGTCGAGTGGGAAGTCCTGGTAGTGGACAACAATTCGAAAGATCAGACGCGGGATATCATCGAGCAATTTTGCGGCCGGTTTCCCGGTCGCTTCAGGTATGTGCTTGAACCACAGCAGGGGTTGTGCTACGCCCGAAATGCTGGTATCCGAGAGTCACGAGGCGAGATCCTAGTTTTCATGGACGACGACGTCACTGTCGAGCCGACATGGTTGGAGAATCTTACTGGGACCTTGCGCAGTCGTGAATGGGCCGGCGCAGGAGGACGCATCCTTCCTGAGTGGCCAGGTTCAGTTCCCCAGTGGTTGCCACGCGACGGCCAGCACGCGTTGGCTCCCCTCGTCGTTTTCGATTTAGGAGAGAATCCCGGCGAACTTGATGAGGCTCCGTTTGGCGCGAACATGGCTTTTCGCAAGGAAATGTTTGAGAAGTACGGCGGATTTCGAACGGATTTGGACCGCGTGGGCAGCAACTTGATGAGCGGTGGAGACACGGAGTTCGGCAGCCGATTGTTGGCAGGAGGAGAGCGGTTGCGTTACGAACCCTCCGCCCTGGTCCATCACCCAGTAACAAAAGACCGGATGCAAAAAAGGTATTTTCTTAGGTGGCATTTTGACAACGGACGCGGCGCCATTCGGCAATTCGGGGTTCCGCCCGAAACGAAATACTACCTCTCAGGAATTCCGTTGTACCTGTTTCGGAGGCTCGCAGTGTGGACTCTACGTTGGTTGGCGACGGTGGATTCAAACCGACGATTCGAATGCAAACTCAGGGTTTGGGGAAACGGTGGCCGGATTGCTGAGTGTTACCGCAGACCGATCGCAGCTAATCGACAAGGAAAGCAGTGCAGCGCTACAACGTGACCGGCTTGGGGTTCGCGTCATGAATCCTGGCGCATCATAGGACAAAAACCTCATTAATTATAATTTGAAGAAGGCTAATGTTCTTTTTCGAAGCCTTCGGCGAGCGAGGCCGCAGGGCACTAGCAGCGTTTGAAATGGAGGGTTACGCTTGAGTCCCAAAGTCACCTTTGTCATTCCGTGTTACAAGCTTGCCCGCTTGCTTCCGGACTGCGTCAACTCGATCCTGGCTCAAACGTATAAGGATTTTGAAATTCTGATTATGGATGACTGCTCCCCGGACGAGACGCCACAGGTCGCGGCATCGTTCACCGATCCTCGCGTAAAATACATGCGGAATGCTACCAACCTCCGCCACCTCAATAATTACAATAAAGGCATCGAACTTGCACGCGGAGAATATGTTTGGTTGATCTCGGCGGATGATATGTTGCGACGGTCTTATATTCTCGAGCGCTATCTCGAGGTTATGGAAAGGCATCCGGAAGTGGGGTATTCCTGCTGTCCCGCTCTGGAGATAAGGGACGGAAAGGAAACACGGGTCGCCGCATATTCAGTGGTCGCAAAACAGGATCGTATCTTCAAGGGTCGTCAGTTTCTCAAGAAGCTACCAAACTCTAATCGCGTGATTGCAGCCTCCGGTATGGTCCGCAAATCCTGCTACGACAGATTTGGCGCATTTCCGCTTGACCTTCCCTACGCGGGCGATTGGTACCTCTGGTGTCTATTTGCTCTTCATTGCGATGTTGCCTACTTTGCTGAGCCCATGGTCAACTACCGAATACACGAGCTCAGCATGACCACCGCCATAGTCAAGGATGAGAAGTGGATTTGCACGCAAGATTCAGTCGAGGTCCTTTGGCGCATCGTGCGGAAGGCACGAGAAGCGGGGGCGCATGACATAGTAGCGTTGTTCAAGCGCGCCACCGTCGGTTCGTATGCTTCCGGCCTTGCGTCTCCTCCAGGTGCCACGCGTCCCTTCAAGTGGGAAGACTTTCACGAGTCACTCGTTCAACATGTGGAGAATCAACGTGAAGCCGACTGGACGCGAGGCCTGGTCTACGACGCTGTTGGCGATCGCTATTTCTGGCAAGGCGATCCCACCCATGCAGCGGAATCTTACAGACTCGCACTGGGCATGAATCCGTGGGGAGTGGAAACGCGCATCAAATTGTGGCTATTGCGTTTCGGAGGAGTCGGTTTCTCAATCAGACAGGCCGTATCTGGCCTCGTTCGCGTCCTGAGGGAAAAGAATGGATTCTCAGCGTAGAGGGCCGGCGCGGCCCGACAATAGCAAAAAGGAGCCTATGCTCCGTGATCGATCCGCAGTACTCGCGTTGATGGTGGAGGTCAACTTAGTCCGCATAGCCAAGCGGATGCTGGAGCCGCCATTCCCATGCGGATCGGATAATCGAGTTCAAGTCGGAATGGGCGGGCACCCAGCCAAGAACCTCCTTGGCCCTGCTGGCATCGGCCACTAACCTCGCTGGGTCGCCTTGCCGGGGTCCCTCGATGACAACGGGAATGGGGCGGCCGGTAACCTTGCGGGCGCATTCGATCACCTCTAAGACGGAAAAACCCCAACCAGTTCCCAAATTCAGAAATTCCGACTTGCCGCCCTGCCGAAGGTAGTCCAGAGCACAAACGTGCGCTTCGGCCAAGTCAGCCACATGGATGTAGTCGCGTATAGGTGTTCCATCCGGGGTCGGATAGTTGTCGCCGAAGACAGTCACGTTACTTTTTTCACCCAAGGCTGCAAAGAGTACGTTGGGAATCAGATGTGGCTCCGGCTCGTGATGGTCTCCGCAATTTTCCGTGGCACCGGCCGCATTGAAGTAACGTAAGGCAACAAATCGTAATCCATAGGCGGTGTCGTAAGAATCGAGTATGCGTTCCAGGAAGAGCTTTGACCAGCCATACGGGTTTTTCGGCCATTGCCTGCTTCCCTCGTGGATTGGAACTTGCTCAGGCTCACCATATGTGGCACAAGTAGAGGAAAAGACCACACGGTGTACGCCCGCCTGAAGAAGGCCGCTCATCAAGGCAATGCCCTGTTCAACGTTATTCTCAAAATACTTGGCTGGCGCTGTCACCGACTCGCCAACATATGCAAGGGCAGCAAAATGGATGCAGGACTCAATCTCATGCTCTAGGGCAATGCGGGCCAGAAGCTCGCGGTCGCCTGCGTTTCCCTGATAAAAAGGAACGTTGGGGTTCAGAGCTTGGCGATGGCCTCGAACCAGATCGTCTAGCACTACGACCGACTCCCCTCTTGATCGCAGAAGCTCCACGGTCACACTTCCTATGTAGCCTGCACCGCCTGTTACAAGGATCGCCATGATTTCCCTTCTTCAGTGGAGTCTCTTCGAAATCGGGTTTGGGACCTAATTCAATGGGCCAAGATATTGACGGTCCCATGAGTCGGACCAGCTTAATTCATCTGTCTAACACAGTCACGTTGTGAGTGCATACCTGTCTCCCTATCATTCAATATTCCAGCCCAATGCCGGAACTTTCATGAAACTCTGCGCGTGGCCAACATGCGATGTTCGCACCGTTTTGTGGGATACCTGTTTACTCCGAGCAGCCAATCAGTTACGGTTAGCGGTAGCAGCGTCACTGGGCTGAACTTGAGCTCCACTACCCAGTTGGGGATCGATCAGACTGTTTCAACCGACCATAGCTCAAAGGCGACAACTATCGCGTCGCCCACTTTTTCAACGAGAAAGCCTCACGAGGTACTGTGGGCCTTTGCCGCCACCGATTCTACAGCGGCTAACATGACGGGGGTCACCGGAGCTAGCATCTTGTTTCCGGAATTTGATCACATGCTTGGGGGAATCCCTAAGAAATCCCGGCGAGTACAAAGATGAGCAGTCCACTGCCAACAAATAAGATCCAGCCTGTTTCTCGCTTCTGTTGCCATCAACTTGATCCAACAAAAGACTCACGGTGGGCGGAGCTTGTGGAACGACACCCCAGGGCTTCCGTGTTCCACACGGTGGGCTGGCTCGAGGCACTTCGACGGACATACGGGTATGAACCGGTTGCGTTCACGAGGTCATCGCCGACTGGTGATCTGAAGAATGGGCTGGTGTTCTGTTGTATTGATAGTTGGCTTACGGGACGTCGTCTTGTATCGCTCCCCTTTTCAGATCATTGCGAACCACTTTGCGACTCAAGCGAGGATGTGAACTTCCTGATTCGCTACTTGCAATCTGTCATGGAACATCAGGAATGGAAGTATCTGGAAGTACGTCCGATCAACTGGCATTTCGGCGATTCAGGTGAGGGGCTCGGCTTTCTACCCGCAGCGACGTACTTTCTGCATACGCTTGATCTGCGCCCAAACTTGAACGAGGTGTTCCGGAGTCTCGACAAAGATTCTGTTCAGCGCCGTATTCAGCGGGCTCAGCGGGACGCCCTAGTTGAGAAATGCGGCAGGTCCGATGACTTGCTCAAAGACTTCTACGCTCTGTTTGTCATTACGCGGGGCCGACACCGCGTGCCTCCTACTCCGTACGCCTGGTTTCAGAACCTAATTCACTGCCATGACAAAGCGCTAGAGATCCGCCTGGCATACAAAGACAAAATTCCAATCGCTGCCATTCTCACTATGCAATTCAGGGACGTCGTCTACTTTAAATATGGATGTTCCGATGCGCGGTTCAACAATTTGGGGGCAACATCATGGCTCTTATGGAGAGCCATCGCAGCTGGGAAATCAAATGGAGCAAACGAATTTGACATGGGACGGACGCAGCAGGACAACGTGGGGCTTCTTGCGTTCAAGAACCACTGGGTCCCCCAACCCAAACGATTGGTTTATTGGATATTCCCTAACGCTTCTTCTCTTAATTCACCAGATGGCTTGAAATTGAAGATGGCGAAACGCATTTTCTCATTTATGCCAAAAAGATTGAGGACGATGACGGGGAGATTGATCTACCGCCATATCGGGTAGGAGACAAGCCCTTCAGCGATGCGCACGACATCGAGGTTTCTCCAAGATTTAAACAACCTGCTGGAGACAAGGCAAAAGATTGGGTTTGCGCCCGCGAATTGGGATCGACGCGGCTGGCGGGGTTTGCAATCTGTCGAAGCAATTCCTCTTTTCCGGGACTTCTCTGCTGTGGGAAGAGGACCGAGCGCTACACTATGACTGGACTACAAACGCAGTGGCCGGTCACCCGGACCAAACCGTGATCCAAACCCTCCTGGACTACTACCGCATTCCCGAAGACTCCTTCGGCTGTATATCCCCGACTGCCGATTCCGCGTCCGGACATACCGGGTTCTTTCAATTTGGCGCAAAGAATATTTGTTACGGGCGATGCCAGTCCGGCGCTGCGGCAAACGTAACAGGCTCCGGACAATTCGATGCCTCGAAACATGTTCGCGGCGACGGCACAACGATTCAGCTTCCCTTTGACTTTACGGAGGTGGTCGAGAACCTTCGCCTGGAACGCTATCGGCAGAGGATGATTCCGGGAAGGGAAATGTTCGCCGCGAGTGAACCGGTCCGTACACTTTACTACCTCGCTAGAAAGTGGTTGCCGGTTTCGGTGCGCCGGCAGTTACAAAGAGCTTATTTTTACAACTGGGAGAAACTGCCGTTCCCGGCCTGGCCCGTAGACTTCACGGTGGACAATCTTCACGAGAAGTTCTTGCGACTATTGATGGAAACGAGCGGCGCCAAGAAGGTTCCATTCATTTGGTTTTGGCCGGAGGGCGCGCCCAATTGCCTAATCATGACACACGATGTGGAAACTTCTGCAGGCCGCGACTTCACCTCCAAGTTGATGGACCTGGACGATTCGTACGGAATCAAGGCTTCGTTTCAAATCATCCTCGAAGAGCGCTACGAGATTTCAGATGAGTATATCTGTGAAATCCGGAGCCGCGGATTTGAATTCAATATCCATGACTTGAATCACGACGGGCATCTCTACCGGAAGCGTGCGGAATTTGTGCGACGGGCGGCAAGAGTCAACGACTACGTGCATCGATACAACACGCGGGGCTTTCGCGCTGGAGGGATGTATCGCAATCAGGAGTGGTACGATGTCTTCGAGTTTTCCTATGACATGTCCGTTCCGAACGTCGCGCATCTGGAACCAATGCGCGGCGGCTGTTGCACGGTTATGCCCTATTTCATAGGGAAAATCGTCGAGCTTCCCCTCACCACCGTAGAGGACTATTCGCTGTTTCACATCCTAAACGACTATTCGACCGCTCTTTGGAAGCGACAACTGGGCCTCATCAGAGAAAGAAACGGACTGATGAGCTTTATCGTCCACCCGGATTATCTGGAACGGCGCGCACGCCATGTTTATGAGTCCCTGCTCGATTATCTGCGACAAATGGTTGCGCGCGAACAGATATGGGCTGCACTTCCGGGAGATGTAGACCGCTGGTGGAGAGCAAGAAGTCAGATGAGATTGGTGCCTCGAGGAGACGAATGGGAAATCGTGGGGCCAGAAAGGGAAAGGGCACGCTTGGCGTACGCTGTCATGGATGGCGGCCGGCTGGTATATGAGCTTGTGGGAGTCTCTCCCCGAAAGAGTGCAGTCAGGTGATCCTCATGGAGCCACAGCGAAGAATTTTGGCGGCTGTGGTTCATTGACCAACCGTCGAGGGGGCGGTCTATCGCAGCGTTGGCTTCGTCGTCCTATTCGGTAAGAGGATACCCTTTGTCTGGGGCCTTATGCGTGGCTTCCTTGCGCGGGGCTTGACACTAGGAGTGTAAGAAGACCTGAGTGTTGTAAGACTATGGCAACCGCTTTCACACTAAGGGCATTTGCGTTGACATGGCCCAACTGAGTTGTCTGCCTTGTATCCAAAGCGTTGCGCTTCTCCTTGAGGCAGAGACTATGTAACTCGTTACACATAAAGGGGTTATACTTAGCAGCTAATTTCCACAGAATCCCTGTCTGGTCGGAGCGATGGTCCTTCAAGTGCGAGTTCCACCATGAGTTAGTGTGTGGTTGATCTGCTTATGCGTAGCCGCTTGTACAACTGGATCGATTATCGGCCGGCTGAGGAGGTGCCTGCAGTCGAGCACTCGCCCTATCCGGCTGGGCTCCGGCGATGGAGATGTAAACAAATGAAACGTGTAGCCATGTTGTTGTCGTTGTTTACTCTCTGGCTGATTTTTGCACCACTCTCACGTGCCCAGACCTTCGGGTGTACTCCCGCAATGGCGAATAACATTGTCTGCGAGAACTCAAAAACTGGAACCCCTTCAAGTGTCTGGGACATCAGTGGAGCGGGAGACTCCACCATCCAAGGCTTTGCGACTGACATCAGCGTAAACCAGGGAGGGACGGCATTCTTCAAGATCAACACTAATGCCAAAGCCTACGCGATCACTATTTTCCGCATGGGATATTACGGCGGAAGCGGAGCGCGACAGATAGCGACGATTAGCCCTTCGGTTACACTTCCGCAGACACAGCCAGCCTGCAAGACGGATGCAACTACCTTTCTGTACGATTGTGGAAACTGGGCTGTTTCTGCCTCCTGGCAGGTTCCTGCAAACGCCACTTCGGGAATCTATTTCGCTGTCCTGAAAAGAACCGATACGGGCGGGGCCAACCAGATTTTCTTCATCGTGCGCAACGATGGAAGCCATTCCGATATCCTTTTCCAAACTTCTGACGAGACTTGGCAGGCATACAACGCCTATGGTGGCCATAGCGTTTACGGTCAATTAGATACGTTTGACTTGCCCAATCGTGCCTATAAGGTGAGCTATAACCGCCCGTTTATTACGCGGGGATTTGGAAGTGAGTCGGCAACGTGGGTGTTCGGCAACGAGTACCCTATGGTCCGGTGGCTGGAGGCCAACGGCTACGACGTTACATACTTTACTGGAATAGATGCGGCTCGCAGTGGCAGCTTGATTCAGAATCATAAGGTCTTTATGGACTGCGGCCATGATGAATACGTTTCTGGACCGCAACGCACCAACATTGAAGCCGCCCGGGATGCTGGAGTGAATCTGGCGTTTTTCAGCGGCAACGAGTTCTTCTGGAAAACCAGGTGGGAAAACAGCATTGATGGCGCAAACACGGCCTATAGGACGATGGTCGTTTACAAGGAAACGCTCGCGTTTGCCAAGATCGATCCAGATGATCCGCCGACCTGGACTGGCACATGGCGCGACCCAAGTTTTAGTCCACCGGCTGACGGCGGACGCCCTGAAAACGCAGTGACGGGAACGATCTTTATGGTGAATGGCGTAGGGACGGACAACCCGGGGAGCCTCTCGATTCAGGTACCCGCTGCAGATGGAAAGATGCGTTTTTGGCGCAATACCACCATTGCGAATCTCGCGTCGGGCCAGACGGCCACACTTCCGGCTGGCACATTAGGATACGAATGGGATGAAGACCTCGACAACGGAGCGCGCCCTGCTGGGCTGTTCGATCTATCAACAGCCACGTACAACCTGACGGCCGACTTTCTGCTGGACTACGGTGCCACATACGGCGCGGGCACTGCAACGCATCACATGACGATGTACCGCGCGCCCAGCGGGGCTCTGGTATTTGGTGCTGGTACAGTGCAATGGGCGTGGGGTCTTGATTCCAATCATGACAATTCGTTCTTCTCCCCCAACGCGGCCCCTAGCCCGGACATGAAGCAAGCCGCCGTGAATCTGTTCGCGGACATGGGGGTTCAGCCAGCATCGCTGCAGGCGGGACTTCTCCTGGCATCCAAGTCCACGGATACGACGCCGCCGACCTCGACGATCACCTCCCCGACCGCAGGTTCAACGGTAACGTCTGGCAGTCAGGTCACGATTACCGGCACAGCCACCGATAGTGGTGCTGGCGTGGTCGGAGGAGTCGAAGTCTCGGTGGATGGAGGAACCACTTGGCATCCTGCGTCCGGCCGTGAAAACTGGAGCTTCATTTGGGGACCCAATAGCTCTGGAACGGTCACTATCGAGAGCCGTGCCGTCGACGATAGCGGGAACCTTGAAACCCCTGGGGCGGGTGTCAGCGTGACTGTACAGGGCCAGACCGAAGTGTGGGGTTCTGCGACGACACCTGAACTTGTGGACAGCGGCGACGCGAATTCTGTCGAACTGGGAGTAAAGTTCACCTCGAGCCAAAATGGCTTCATCACCGGGATTCGCTTTTACAAGAGCGCCGCCAATACCGGCACGCATGTAGGAAACCTGTGGACGACCAGTGGCACACGGCTGGCGAGTGCAGTCTTCACGGGTGAGAGCGCCTCGGGGTGGCAGCAGGTGAACTTCAGCAGCCCGGTTGCAATTACCGCCAACACGACTTATGTAGCTTCCTATTATGCTCCAGCGGGTCACTATTCCGTCACCGAGGAATTCTTTGACGCGGCAGGCGTCACTACCCCACCGCTGAGTTTCCTCGGCAACAGTGTAAGCCCTAACGGAGTTTACACTTACAGCTCCACGACCGCCTTCCCCACATCCAGCTTCCACGCGAACAATTACTGGGTGGACGTCGCCTTCGTTATCACAGGCACTCCCGCAGTTACCACAGTGTCTCCAGCCAACGGCGCCACAGTTGTCTCGACAGGGACCAGCGTCACCGCCACCTTCAATGAGTCGATGAACGCTTCGACCATTAACACCAGCACCTTCCAGTTGGGTAGCCAGGGCAGTACGGTGGCCGCCACGGTGAGCTACAACAGTGCGACACTGACAGCGACACTCGTCCCCACAGCACCATTGGCTTACTCGACCACCTACACCGCCACAGTTTTCGGTGGTAGTAATGGAGTACAAGATCCGAATGGGAATCTGTTGTCGGCGAATTACGTCTGGACGTTTACCACTGCGCCTGCTCCCGGTTCATGTCCTTGCACCATCTGGAGCCCTACCACCACGCCCGGAACTGCGGATAGCGGCGACCCTAACGGGGTTGAACTGGGCGTGAAGTTCACCTCGAGCCAAAGTGGTTTCATCACCGGGATTCGCTTTTACAAGAGCGCCGCCAATACCGGCACGCATGTAGGAAACCTGTGGACGACCAGTGGCACGCTGCTAGCGAGCGCAGTCTTCACGGGTGAGAGCGCCTCGGGGTGGCAGCAGGTGAACTTCAGCAGCCCGGTTGCAATTACCGCCAACACGACTTATGTAGCTTCCTATTATGCTCCGGCGGGTCACTATTCTTTCAACGCCCAATTCTTCGGCACAGCGGGTGTCGATAACCCACCCCTTCATGCCCTTGCCAACAGCGTGAGCCCCGACGGTGTTTATAAATACGGCTCGACCAGCGCCTTCCCCACTTCCACCTACAATGCGGCCAATTACTGGGTCGATGTAGTGTTCAATACCACCGCACCCTAACGGCCAATTCCAACGAAACGCCGACTCGACGACGATCAATACCAAATACCTTCCAATTGCTCGCTCCCGGTATGCCCCGCTACGGTCAGCTACTTTCCGCAACCATGACCGCGATACTCAGCCCGGTCACGGAGTGGGCTCCCATCTCCAGATTCGCATGCGGATTACGCTTTCGACAAAAGTTCGTAGTCTCTGGTGATTTACAGCGTTCCTCCTTTAAACTTGCACTCGAAACGCCCATCGGACTCGGATTCTGGGGAAGACCTCAAGTCTGAATTAACTAGATCCAATGGTCGGTGAGAATCCCTTGAAGAGTGACTCGGAGGTTGGCTTGACTGGAATCAAGACAATTAATGCCTTAACGCTATTGCTCAGCCTGGTTATCCCGACAGCATCCTCCGGCACTCTCGGCGAAAATCCCCCCAAGCTCAGAGTGCGCATCTACTACATCGCGGCAGACGACGTGATGTGGAATTACGCGCCCGGTGGGCGGAATTTGACAGGAACTCCGGGACCAGAGATTGAGGGTGGGTCCAATTCAACGACATACCGCAAGGGCGTATACCACGAGTATACCGACGGGACGTTTACTACGTTGAAACCGCGGCCCCCACAATGGGAGCACTTGGGAATCTTGGGACCACTTATCCGCGCAGAAGTCGGAGACGTCATCAAGGTATTTTTCAAGAATAATACAAAGTTCTTTTGCAGCATGCACCCCCATGGTTTGGCGTACGACAAAGCTTCAGAAGGGGCTCTTTATAGCGACAATGCGTCGCCTGAGTCAAAAAAGGGTGATGGTGTGCCGCCCGGTCAAACTTACACGTACACTTGGACTGTACCTGAACGTGCTGGGCCAGCGTCCGGCGATTCCAACTCCGTCTTATGGGTGTATCACTCGCACTTTGTGGAACCGCGAGACATGAATACTGGATTGTTCGGTCCTATCATCGTGAGTGCAAAAGGATCCGCAAAGCCCGATGGTTCGCCCAAAGATGTGGATCGCGAGTTTATAGTGGCGTTCGCTGTCTTCGATGAAACCGAAAGCTGGTACTTTGAATCCAACGCCGTGAACCGAAGGAAGTACACTCAGGGACTCAGGTTCAGCGATCCTGCTTTCCGCCAGCTCTACCTTTTATACAGTATGAACGGCTTCATCGAAGGCAATCTGCCCCTAATGACTATGAAAAAGGGGGAACGAGTCCGTTGGTATCTGTTTGCCAATAGCAATGAGGACGACGTTCATACGCCACATTGGCACGGGCAAACAGTGGTCTTCAACAACATGCGCACCGACATGGTTCACCTGGAGCCAATGATGATGGTCCAGACAGATATGGTGCCGGACAACGTTGGGACGTGGCTCTTCCATTGTCACGTAAACGACCACATCGAAGGCGGTATGCAGGCGCTTTTTACAGTTCTTCCCTGATCGGTGGTGGAGAAGACGCATCCAAGAAGCCGTTCTCGCCAGATGGAGATCTTCGGGAGAAACAGGCATTACTCTGCCTGCTTTGTGGAAACATTTTGCCTAAGTTTAGAGGCGCAAGATCTCCTGCGAGATCCTCGGTGGCTTAGACTTATCCTTTTCCAGTAACCCCTTCACATTCAGATAGTTAGGATCGGCCTGGAGCATCGTATATCCGGGCTTTCCCCTTGCAAAGGCAGCGGAAGTGCTACTTCAATGGGAGACCGATTCTGTGGAACATTCCATTTAAGAAAATAGGTGCTTTGCTAGCTTTGCGAATTTGACGATTGCGCGAATTTTACTAGGGGAAGGGCCTAAGCCTTGGAGGAATTGATGAGGATGATGCAGTTAGCGCTAAGAGGGATTCACTCCTTCTCAGTACCAAGCTGGTCGCTCCCCGGGTCGGACGAGGTAACTCCCGCTGGGGGATCCTTGAGAGAATCCTCGAAGAGGACCGTGCTGGCCGGACTACTTTTGGCGATTCTATTCGTTTGGCCGCGACCCATGCTGGCCCAAACGTTCGGGTGCACACCGGCGATGGCCAACGATATCGTCTGCGAGAATTCCAAGCCAGGGAATCCCAACAGCGACTGGCAGATTAGTGGTGCAGGTGATCCATCAATTCAGGGGTTTGCCACAGACATTAGTGTTAATCAAGGAGGGACAGTATCCTTCAAAATCAACACCAACGCCAACTCTTACAATATAACTGTATTCCGCCTCGGATACTACGGTGGGAATGGAGCTCGTCAGATAGCCACCGTCAGCCCCTCCGCCAGACTTCCTCAAACACAGCCGGCGTGTCTAACAGATGCGACAACGCATCTGTATGACTGTGGGAACTGGGCCGTTTCCGCCTCGTGGCAGGTTCCCTCTAATGCGACGTCGGGAGTTTACATTGCGCTTCTCCACCGCCTGGATACCGGAGGCGTCAGCCACATTGTGTTCATCATCCGAAATGACGCCAGCAAATCCGACATTCTCTACCAGACTTCAGACGAGACTTGGCAAGCGTACAACTACTACGGTGGAAACAGCCTGTACGGCGGAAATGGCAGTTTCGACTTGCCAAGTCGTGCTTATAAAGTGAGTTATAATCGCCCCTTTAATACTCGGATATTTGCACAAGAAGCGGCAACTTGGGTGTTTGGAGCCGAGTTCGCCATGATTCAGTGGCTGGAGCAGAACGGTTACGACGTCACTTACTTTACGGGACTTGATGCTGCACGAAGAGGAAGCATCATCCTGAATCACAAAACCTATGTAACTGCCGGTCACGACGAGTATTGGTCTGGACCACACCGGGCGAGCGTGGAGGCCGCCAGGGACGCGGGCGTCAATATGGCTTTTTTTACCGGTAACGAAGTCTTCTGGAAAACGCGCTGGGAGAATAGCATCGATGGAACTAACACGCCCTTCCGAACACTGGTTTGCTATAAAGAGACTCTAGCATTTGCCCAGATAGACCCCGATGATCCCCCCACTTGGACGGGTACCTGGCGCGACGCAAGCTTCAGTCCCCCCGCAGACGGTGGAAAGCCCGAAAACGCTCTCAACGGCACGATATTCGTGGTGAACGGCACGGGAGCAGACAATAATGGCACTCTCGCTATACGGGTACCTGCTGCTGACGGGAAGATGCGGTTTTGGCGCAACACGTCGGCCGCTTCGCTTGCCACGGGACAGGCTTATACTCTCCCCGCCCAAACCTTGGGCTATGAGTGGGACGTAGACCTCGACAACGGTTCAAGGCCTGCCGGGGCTTTCCAACTTTCAACCACAACTCAGTCTCTCACGGTTGATTATCTACTTGATTATGGGGCCACGTATGGAGCTGGGACTGCCACACATCACCTCATGATGTATCGCGCGCCAAGCGGCGCTCTGGTTTTTGGGGCTGGCACCGTGGATTGGGCTTTTGGTCTCAACAGCAATCACGACGACCCATTCGGCACTCCCCCGAACCCCGATCCAAATATGCAGCAAGCCGTCGTCAATCTCTTTGCTGACATGGGAGTACAGCCCGCTTCCCTGCAGAGTGGACTGCTGTTCGCCACGAAGTCAATGGATACCACTCCTCCTTTCTCTACTATAACCTCCCCGACGAACGGCTCGCAGGTGCGCGTGGGAACAAGCGTGAACATCACCGGAACAGCGGCGGACATAGGCGGCGGAGTGGTTGGGGGGGTAGAGATTTCTCTCGACGGCGGCAACACTTGGCATCCACTGGCCGGCCGCGAAAGCTGGACATTCGGGTGGAACCCAACTGTTTCCGGCAATTACACGATCCGGACTCGCGCCACCGACGACAGTGGCAATCTTGAAATACCATCAGCAGGCATCACCATCACAGCCAGCACCAGTGCACAGACGCTGACCTCTCTAACACTTAAGTCCAACAGCGTCACGGCTGGCAACACCGTTCAGGGGACGGCCTTGCTTGGCCAGCCAGCCGCTTCTGGCGGAGTCGTTGTGACTCTTTCCAGCACGAATCCATCTGTCGCAAGTGTGCCCAGCACAGTCACTGTGCCAGCCGGACAGTTTAGTGCAAATTTTACTGTCACCAGTTTCGGAGTGCTTTTACCTGCATCCGTAACCATCTCCGGGACCTACATCGCGACCAGCAGCGCTACCCTGACAGTAACGGAGCCGTTGCCCCCGCCGCCGGGCAGTATTTCGATTGATGCGTTTACTGCAAAGGATCAGGTGACAGCGGCCGCGACCGTGACCAGCAGTGGATTCTCGACTTCAGTCGGGAACGAACTGATTTTGGCGCTCGTGGACAGTGACGCATTGTCCGCTAATACCATAGTTACTAGTATTACAAGTACCGGATTGGCATGGAACTTGGTGCTGCGTACGAACACGCAACTAGGCACCGCCGAGATCTGGCGAGCGTTTGCGCCGAGCCCACTTAACAATGTTTCTGTCACGGCGACTCTTTCGCAGAATGTAGCCTCGTCTATGCTCGTCATGAGTTTTGCCGGTGTCGATACCTCAGGGACGAATGGATCGGGAGCAATTGGTGCAACCGCTGGGGCTAATGCTGCCTCTGGCCCTCCAGCTGCCTCGCTTACCACCACCCGGAATAACTCCATGGTACTCGGCGTCGGCAATGACTGGGACAATGCTATTGCCAGAGCTGTGGGACCTAACCAGACGATTTTGCATCAGGATATCTTGACGCCCGGCAACACGTTCTGGATGCAAATACAGAGTGCGCCTATACCGTTGAGCGGCACTGCGCTTACGATCAATGACACCGCTCCGACTGCCGATCGGTATAATCTCGGTATCGTCGAAGTCTTGCCCCTCAGTACGCCCCCACCCCCGACGTATTCGATCTCCGGCACGGTTTCCGGTGCAATCGTCAATGGCGTGACCGTGACCCTTAGCGGCGCTTCAACTGCCTCTACCGCAACCGATCCTACGGGCAGCTACAGTTTCACCGGCCTCTCCAACGGCCCCTATACTATAACGCCAAGCAAGCCGGGCTTCGCTTTCACTCCTGCCAACCAGTCGGCCACCGTCAACAACGCCAATGTTCCCGCCATCAATTTCACCTCAGCGGCGGTGCCGACCTATACGATTTCCGGAACCGTTTCCGGAACCATTACCAGCGGCGTAATCGTCAATCTGACCGGTACGTCGAGCGGTACAACCACCACAGACGGTTCAGGCAATTACAGCTTCACTGGCCTATCCAACGGCGGCTATACGGTCACGCCGAACAAGGCGGGCTTCACTTTCACTCCTCCCAGCCAGTCGGCCACCGTCAACAGCGCCAATGTTCCCGCCATCAATTTCACCTCAGCGGTCGTTCCGACCTATACGATTTCCGGAACCGTTTCCGGAGCCATTGCCAGCGGCGTAGTCGTCAATCTGACCGGTACTTCGAGCGGTACAACCACCACAGACGGTTCAGGCAATTACAGCTTCACTGGCCTATCCAATGGCAGCTATACAGTCACGCCGAACAAGGCGGGCTACACGTTCACACCTGCAAATCGGCCTGCGACAATCAATAACGCAAACGTTGCTGGGCTAAACTTCACTTCGCAGGTTGTTGTTACTCCGCCCACTCCGGCCATCGACGCAAAGGTCTCCACCAACGGTACCCAGGCCTCGACCATCACCTCCCCCGCGTTCACTATGACCTCCGCAAACGAATTGCTTCTCGCCTTCGTGGCGACGGACTATTTGATTGGTGCTAACACCACCGTGACCGGAGTCAGCGGCGGCGGCCTCACCTGGGCGCTTGTGGTCCGCTCCAACGCACAAACGGGGACATCAGAGATCTGGCGAGCTTTTGCTACCGCACCCTTGTCCAACGTAACCGTGACGGCAACACTTTCCCAGAGCGTCGTCTCTTCCATCACCGTGATGAGCTTTAACGGGGTGGACACTTCCGGAAGCAACGGGTCAGGTGCCATCGGCCAAACCAAGACTGCCAGCTTGCCCTCTGGTGCTCCAACGGCCTCACTGACCACGACTCGCAATAACTCCTGGGTTTTTGGCGTCGGCAACGACTTTGACAACGCCATTGCGCGCGTTCCAGGTGCCAGCCAGTCTTTGGTGAACCAATTCCTTACCTCGGTAGGGGACACCTACTGGGTGCAAATGCTCAACGCCCCCACTCCGGTGAGCGGAACTTCGGCCTCGATCAGCGATACAGCGCCAACGGGCGACCGCTACAATCTTGCCATCGTCGAAGTTCTGCCAGCTACAGCACCCCCGCCGCCGACCTACTCGATTTCTGGAACAATGTCGGGCGTTATAGCGAGTGGCGTGACGATCAGCCTTACCGGGACCTCGACCGGAACGGCCATGACGGACACAATGGGCAATTACAGCTTTCTAGGCTTATCCAATGGGACCTACACAGTCACGCCCAGCAAAACTGGCTTTGCATTCACGCCTGCGAATATATCCTTGACAGTGAACGGCGCGAGTTTTTCATCGCAGAACTTCAACTCTGTTGCTGTGCCAACGTACTCGACCTCTGGAACAGTCTCAGGATCTATTGCGAGCGGCGTGACGATGACTCTTACTGGGACGTCGATGGGCTCCACTGCTACTGATGGTTCAGGCAATTACTCGTTCGCAAATCTGTCGAACGGGAGTTACACGGTGACACCTGGCAAGACTGGCTACACGTTTACACCTTCGAGTCAGGGCGTAACCATTAACGGCGCAAACGCACCTGCGGTTAACTTTAGTGCTGCCATCGCGCCCACTTGGGCCATTTCGGGAACAATTAGCCCCGCTTCGCTAGCAGGTGGCTCCACCGTTGCTCTTAGTGGTACGTCTACTGCGACTACTACCGCAGATGCCTCAGGCAACTACGGCTTCAGCAATCTGCAGTCTGGGAGCTATACTGTCACGCCAACGAAATCGGGAGTGACGTTTACCCCTGCGAGTCAGACGCTAAGCCTTAACGTCGGGAACTCGACCGGCGTCAATTTTACGGCGCAAGCAATTTCAGCCTCAGGGGCACTGGCACTAGATGCGAATATATCGACTAATGGCGCGCAGGCGACAACCGTAACGTCCCCCGCCTTTTCCACGAGCTCGACCAATGAGTTGCTGCTGGCGTTTATCACCACAGATTATCTCGGCGGAACGAACACTACAGTCACAGGAGTTACCGGTGGGGGCTTGACTTGGACTCTTGTGGTTCGTGCTAACGGACAGAGTGGGACGTCTGAAATCTGGCGGGCCTTTGCACCATCTCCACTTACCAGTGTCACAGTCACGGCAACTTTGTCTCAGAATGTAATCTCTTCGATAACCGTGCTGAGCTTTAAAGGTGTCGACGCTACTGGCACGAACGGCTCCGGCGCAATTGGGGCAACGAAGAGTGCCAGTGCGGCTTCAGGCACGCCGACAGCCACGCTCACGACCACTCGCAATAGCTCTTGGGTGTTTGGGGTAGGGAACGATTTTGACAACGCGATCGCGCGGACGGCAGGAGCGAATCAGACAGTAGTACACCAGCTTCTTACCTCCACGGGCGACACCTATTGGGTGCAGATGCAAAATGGGGTGACCCCGACCAGCGGGACTTCGGTATCGATCAGCGACACGGCACCGACGGGAGACCGCTACAACCTCGCTATCGTCGAAGTCCTGCCCGGCATCGTCACGAACGGCACGCCTCCCTCAGTCACTATGACCTCTCCTGCTGCTAGCGGGACTGTAACAACACTGGCAACCGTGTCTGCGAATGCCACCGATCTGAATTATGCAATAAATGGCGTGCAATTCTTGCTCGACGGCAACAACTTGGGTTCGCAAGTGAGTTCTGCGCCATACTCCATCACTTGGGATTCTTCTGCCGTGACCGTGGGCACACATACGCTCTCAGCAATCGCTTATAACTCTGCTGGAATGAATGCAACCGCTTCTCCGGTAACGGTTACGGTTGATCACTCTGGTAACACAGCCGTTGTAGGCAGCTGGTCATCTGTGTACAACCTCCCAACGGTTGCTATGAATTTGATTCTCCTGAAGAATAATAAGTTGATGTTCTACCAGGATGGTGGAAGCGTCACCATCTGGGACTATGTGAACAACGCCTTTACGAGCGCCCCCCTATCCGTGGACCTCTTCTGTTCTGGATTCGCATCCTTGGCTGACGGAAGGATCCTGGTGGGTGGAGGGTACGGAGGAAGCAGCAACATCTTTGGTATCGCGAATGCCGAGATCTTCGATCCCTCTAACAACTCATGGACTACTGTGCCTAACATGACTTATCGGCGCTGGTATCCGACAGCTACGACGTTGTCCGACGGCCGCATCCTGGTCACTGCCGGTTGGCAAACTACAATCCACACGAATGCAGGAATTCCGGAAATCTACGATCCATCCACAAATCTGTGGACCAAACTGACAAACGCCAACAATCCCTTTGAGACCTATCCGTTCATGTTCGTTCTTCAGGATGGCAGGGTCATTCACGTTGGCGGCACGGAGTACGCAACAAACACCGATATCCTTAACGTGTCCACCCAATCGTGGTCTGCCGTCGATTCGCGAATTATCGACGGCGGCGCCGCGTCAATGTATTTGCCGGGAAAGATCATGAAAGCTGGAAGTGCTACCGATAGCCAAGGTACCGGGCCTTCCGCAAATACAACGTTTGTTCTCGACATGACGCAACCCACGCCGACTTGGCAAGAGACACCATCCATGGCATATCCGCGGAGTTTTCTGAACCTCACCGAGTTGCCAGATGGCTCAGTCTTGGCTACAGGTGGTGAGTCAGACAAAAACGGCGGGACTATTGCCAATGCCATCTACGCCGCGGAGCTCTGGTCACCCCAAACGCAGACCTGGACCACAATGTCTTCTATGAAAACTCCTCGGGAGTATCACTCGACGGCATTGCTTTTGCCCGATGCACGCGTATTAGTCTCGGGGATGGGCAACGATTTTGGCCAAGTGCCCGATGAAACCAACGCCGAGATCTTCTCGCCACCATATCTGTTCAAAGGCGCGCGCCCTACGATCAGTGCGGCTCCGACGCAGATTCAATACGGGACCAACTTTTCGGTCACCACGCCCGACTATGCCAACATTTCGAAAGTCGTTTTGATCCGGACGGGTGCCACAACCCACTTCTTCGACCAAAACACACGCTACGTGCCTCTAGCCTTTCAACAAACTACTGGAGGCCTCACCGTTACCGGGCCGGTCGACGGCAACTTGGCGCCGCCGGGGTATTACATGCTGTTCTTGGTCAACGGCTCTGGCGTGCCTTCAGTCGCTCCAATCGTGCAGATTAAATGATGCTGTCACACGGATCTTTGACTGTACACCTGCGTCACAGAGTCGTACAGCTCATGCGCAAAATCTCAGTTGCCTGAGGTGAGAACTTCGTGTCGCACGCGCTGGAACGGCAGGTGCATTGGAGCACCAACGGCACTGAGTGCATGGAGACAACGAGCAAGATCATCTGGTGTCGGCGTCGCGGTTATAGTTGGTGGAAGTGAGCCAAACGGGATGATGTACGCTATTCTTCGCACCTTTGAGGAGGAGTGGGTCTGGTTGGTAAAGCAGAAGGCGTGAGGAAGGCCCGAGAGGAGGTCGATGCAGACCGACTTTGCCATGCCGGGCGGTGCGAATAGGCGCGGAAGGATACGCGGGCAGGTTCTTACGAGCGGCACCTTCTCAATTCCATAGAGGCTGCTTTTCGGCGCTGCATGCTCTCTGACAGAAATATAAGAAGCGATGCCTTGTTCCTCGAGCCAAGCCAAAAGTTCACCGCTCCCATACGCTGTGTCGGCAGCGAGGGACTGCGGGAAGCATCCTCGCCTCTTACGATTTCCTGACTCGGGCGGGCTGCCGTCGCCTGGACGCCAAGAATCACGGAGCTTCGGTTGTCGATCAGATAGTTGGTGAAGTATCCGAACTCCGCACGATGGTCGCCCTTGGTAAGACAGGTCGAATCAGGATCCGTCGTCGATATCTTCTCTTGTTGGTGTGCCGGTTCTTAGCCAGGATTCTCTTGCTCGAGGTCGTTTAGGTACCAACTGACAGGTGCCCGCCTTCTACCAAACCGGCCGCCATGCAGCGGTTCACAACTTCTTCGAAAAGTTGCTGGAATACGTTCGATTCTTGAAATGTAAGCGTTCGCTTCTGGCCGTCTTGTGTCGAAGCGCTGCAGCTGCTATGAGCGCGGCGATTTTGCCGGCGGGTTGATCTCGTCGGTAAAAATGTCGTCCGTATGAGCCCTGGCAATAGCGAGATCGAGGCGGGACAACATCTGCTATACGGGACAACACGTTCCGTAGATAACTTTCGGGATCAATTCCGTTCAGCTTGGCCGTACCGAGCAGACTATAAATCGCCGCGGCACTTTCTCCACCGCCATCGGAACCTGCAAAAAGGAAATTCTTTCGGCCCAGAGCCACGACTCGCAACGCTCGTTCCGCAGCATTATTATCGATTTCGATGCCGCCGTCATCACAGAAGCGCAGCAGTGCTTCCCACCGTCCGAGTGCCGAGTGCCTAACGAACGGCCATGGCCGTATCGGATTTTCTCGAGAGTTTCCCTAAGGTCTCCTGGAACCATTGTTTCAGCGATTCCAGCAACGGCCTGCTGCGCGTGTTGCGAACCGCACGCCGCTCGTCAGGCGGACGTCCTCGGATTTCTTTCTCGATGGCATACAACCCCGCGATGCGTTCCAGAGCCTCAGCGGCAGTGGGGGATTTATGCGCGACCTCGAGATCGTAAAACTTTCTCCGTACATGCGCCCAGCACGCTGCTTCCGGAATGCGGCCTGCTTCATAGATCTGATCAAAGCCTGCGTAGCCATCCGCTTGCAGTGTGCCGGTAAAGTTCCTCAGGTGAGATTGCGGATGTTCGCCCTTGCGATCCGGCGAATACGCGAACCACACCGCAGCTGGTGTGCTGTCTCCCGCGGGACGATCGTCGCGCACGTAAGTCCACAGCCGCCCCGTTTTAGTTTTACCCAACCCTGGGGCCAACACCGGAACTGGCGTGTCATCCGCGTGTAGTTTCCCCGCAGCCATCACGTGACGTCGCAACACCTCCACCAGCGGCGCAAGCAGCCGGCTGGATCCGCCGACCCACTCCGCCAGGGTGGAACGATCCTTTTGCGATCAGCAGCTTCAAGTGTTCGTTTTCCGCATCGCGCGAAGCAAGCTGCTCACGCTGCGAAAGAATTTCTTCTTGTTGCGTGGTGAGCTGTTTCCGATGCGAGAAGACTTGCTCACGCAGCGCCAGGATCAGTGCCTTCAGCGCTTCGGCATCCAGTTGATCGAGATCGCGTGGTGTGGTGGCATCCATTGCACGCGAACATACCGCACTTTTTTTACAGCATGATGAAAACGCGCCGGAAAATAACAAAAATCTTTTCTTTCACACCGCCATCTGCGGATCGTAACTGCGTACCGGACGCCGCCAGTCGATTCCCTCGAGCAACATCGATAACTGTGCCGGCGTCAGTGCCACCGTTCCTCTGGTCGCTTGCGGCCACGTGAATTTCCCTCGCTCGATTCTTTTTGCAAAAAGACAAAGGCCATCGCCGTCCCACCACAACATCTTGATCAAGTCACCGCGCCGCCCACGAAATACGAAGACATGACCAGAGAATGGATTCTCCTGAAGTGCCGTCTGCACCATTCCACTCAGCCCCGTAAATCCTCGCCGCAGATCCGTCACTCCTGCAGCGATCCAGATCCGTGTCCCTGCTGGCAACCCGATCATCCGACCAAACACTCGATTGCTGCGCGCAGTAGCACCAAATCCATATTCCCTGCTACGCGAAGAGTCCCTTTGGCGAGCTTGACCTCCATCGACCCCACAGCAGATGGCGAAGAAGCGCGACCAGCTCGCCCGGATTCACTCTATGAGATGTCTGACAGAGTTACAGGCAGGAGCTTGCTGAACTGGCTCTCACCCAGCCGTCCTTCACGATACTTTTTGCGCCAGTAAAACACCTGGTTGGCGTTGACCGCGTGCCGCCGCGCCACCCGTGCTACCGACGCTCCGGCTTCCAACGTCTCCTCGACGATGCGGCGCTTCTCTTCGACTGATCGCCGCCGTCTCTTTTCCTGCTTGGCACTGTCAATCGCTGGCTGCTCGAGTGTGTCCACTTATCCCTCGTGGACACTTAGCGATGTGCCCACATCGGGCAGCATCCTTATTTACTCTCACTTCGTCCAGACGGTTTAGACCAGTCGCTTACCTTGAAATCAACCATGCCGGTTCTTGGAAAATGTGGAGTGGTGCGGAAGTTCCTGGTCGAAGCCGAGCCCTGTGAACCACCGCCAGGCCAGATGCATCCGGAGCTCTTCGATCAGTTTGCGCTCGCTGGTCACGCCATAGAGATAACCGGTCAGTAAGATGCTTGGAAGAATTGCAACATGCTAAGTAAGAATACGAACGGATATTCGCGCTTGGGGCCCGACGTGAAAGGCTATTTCCTCTCAGTACCGACTTGGTCGTCACCCGCATAACCGGAGTAATAGCCACCGTAGGACGCGTCCTTTTCGGCACGATTAAGCACCACGCCAAGGAGATTTTTTTTCAGAAATTCTGAAGATGCCTTCTCCGCCAATTCGTGGGCGGTCTCTCCGGCCTTCACAACAAAGAGCACACCATCGCAGAGATCTGCCAGACTGCTCGCATCATGGACAGCGAGTGCCGGCGGTGAATCCAAAATGATCCAATCAAAGATGGGCGTAACGAGGTCGAGTAACTTCCTCATCCGGTCGCCGAGGAGCAATTCACTCGGGTTCGAAACTTCAGTTCCGCCCGGGATGAAACATAGGTTCCCCTCTAGACCATTCTGAATTACTTCACATTCATCCGCTTCGCTTCGAAGGTAGTCGGTGAGACCTAGACTACTCGGAGCACCGAATAATTGGTGAATGCGAGAAGAGCGCAAATCGGCGTCGATGAGAAGCACGCGACGGTCCGGCTGCCGCATGATCGAATGTGCTAGATTTGCGGCAACAGTTGTTTTTCCTTCAGCTGGGACGCTGCTGGTCACAAGCACGCGCTTCAGTGGACGGATCGCTGCGATTTGATACAGCCTCGAACGCAGCGTACGAAACTGCTCCCTAGCAACCCTCCCGTTCTCTCTCTTAAGGAAGGCATCCATGCGAGGGTCCAATTGCCAGTTCGGGTGAGCGCAACGTTTCAAAAGGTCGTCAAAACTCAGAAAGGACGAACCGACTGAAGTAAGAGCGTTGCGAGCGGCTGGCGCTGCAACCTGCCTTGTAACATTAGACGGAGACACAAAACCTGCCGCGACATCTTCGAGGTCCAGCACTGTACCTGCGGCTATCTGTGATGATTTTTCCTGCGCTGCTTTCTTGAGTGCCTCGTGAATCCGGCTCATTTTTCCCTCGGATGTTTTCCTCTACCAGGGCCCTCAGGCTCTCGTACTAATTGGCGAATAGACACTGTCCGCTCGCGGGGTGCTCTCCCCGGCTGATATACCTACAACAAGGTTTGGAATCAGTCCAAGGACCGGAAGCTTGAGGCAAAGCTCGACGTCACGTTCCGTGTAGATCGCTTTATCGTTAACAACGATCAACGCCAAGATTCCCAAGCCCAGTGCAAAACCTGCGAAGAGACCGCCGCCCAGGAAATACGGCTTCTTCGGAAACGAAGGCTTATCTGGGAGACTGGGTGGATCAAGCACCCGGAATTGTTCGCCCTCCTGCTGGTGCTGCAGATCTTTTGCCATCTCTGAATTGTTACTCTTCTTCAGCAATTCATTATAGAATTCGAGTGCGCTCTGGTAGCTACGGGTCATCTCTTTGAGCTGCTGCTCGATAACAGGGCTAGCCTGTACACGTGCCTGCAATACTTCGATCTGATTCTGGATTTGAGTCTGTCGTTTAATCAGATCCGCGATATTAAGTTCGTCTTGGCGCAGTTTCGCGCGTAGCTGCTGCATCTGCGGAGGCTCGCTTCTTGACACTTGGGCGTTTCCGCTTTCCGAAAGATTTGCTTTTGGCTTTTCAGCCAACTGCTTCTTCAACTGTTCGATACTGTTCTTGAGCTTGATGATGTCTGGGTGTTCCGGCGTGTAGCGTGTCTGAAGCGTCGTGAGTTGGTCTTGCAGTGCATTCAGCTGCTGTTCCGCTGTTTCCGGATTCCTGCCCGGCATCGCTTGCGAGGCTTCCAGGTTCGCTTGCTGCTGATTGAGCAAGGATTCGTTAAAGATTTTATCCTGTTGCGCGCGGCTTAACGCTTGAGTGTTCGCTTCGAGTTGCGAGTTCATCCCAGTGAGCAAGCTCAGGTTTGTCTGTTCCTCTTCTGGCAACGAACCAAGATATTGCCTCTTGAACTGCGCGAGTTTCCCATCTTGCGCGTCCAGTTTCCCCTTGGCCTCAGCCAGTTGTTGGCTCAGGAAAGAAGTCGTCTGTGCCGCTTGCTGTTCAAGGGCGCGCGCATTCTGTTCCATGAACATAGACGTGATTTCCGTGCAGATCTGCTGCGCGAGTTGAGGACTATCAAAAATTACATTCACATAAAAACCGGGCAGGTTTTGGTTTTCAGTCCCTGGCATGGACACAAGCGGTTTGACCGAAATCGAGGTCCGAAGCCGCTCAACCAAGTCTTCGATGTGAACTTTTCCTGGAACTTCCTTGTACAGACCGAATTTTTCAATGATAGGTTCGAGACGCGTGCGGCTCAAAATCTGCTCTTGCATCGATGCGAGGCGATGATTCAGGTCTTCCGTTACGACTGGTCTCACAATATCGCTCGGGACAGAGGGCTGTTGGACGAGTATGAGGGTCTGCGACGTATACTTTTTTGGCAAAACCGACGCGAGCAACAGCGCAATCGTTCCGCAACCCACAATGGCAATCGGAAGAATCCACCAGTACCTGCGAAGCACCCGCTTTGCGTCTTCTAGTGCAATCTCACCGTTTCGAACCATGATCTGCCTCGCTACAATTCCTTCCCGGCGATTCCTTAGGAATCCCGAGGATCGAAATCTGCCATGGGTATGAACCGAGCAATCGCGCCCAGGCAGAGATTCTGACAAACGAGTTGAAGCACGCTTACTGCCAGGAAAATGGGTGTTAGCATACTCTAGGAATTCTATTAACCTATGTAATTTCAACATCTTATGAATGGGAACGAGAGCTTCTCTCGGGCTGAATCTACCTAACACAGGAACATAAGTCCTGTAGTGGAAGCATTTTATCCACTTATCCCTAAAATTCTCCATCGCAGGTTCTGCCTTCCTCCCTTCTGAGGCATGTTTTTGGAGCGCCGGGGATTCGGGGCAGTTCAATCTGTGTAAGCTATTTATTATCTTTAGCTTACGAAATTGTTGACCACTCACATCCGTCTATGAGACAAGGGCTAATACATGCACTAGGTTAAGATGGAGGGGTTTCTTCGGGGGAGCAGGTCGGAACTTTGCCCCGCGGACTCGGTAAATGGTTCATACGGTCAAGTTAAGATGGCTCTTGATTCTCCTGGTTCTGTTATCCGTTTCCGGGGGCGGCTGCTCTCGTGACCCCAATGTGCGGAAACAGAAGTTTATCGAACAGGGCAATCGAGATTTTCAGCAAGGCAACTACCCCGAGGCCTTAATCTTCTACGGGCGCTCTCTCCAGATTGATCCTCGCTCCGCGGAAGCGCACTACAAGCTGGCCCAGTGTCATCTCCGACTAAGCAACTGGTCACTCGCTTACCCAGAGTTGATGCGAGCGATCGAATTGCAGCCGGATAACTGGGCAGCGCAGCTCGATCTCGGCCTACTTTTCCTTGCGGGAGGCAAGTTCCAGGAAGCAAAGGATCGCGCCTTGTTAATCCTACGCAGCAATCCTTCAAACGTCGAAGCGCAAGTCTTGCTTTCGAATGCGGACGTCAAACTCGGAAATTTGAAAGACGCGTTGCAGGTGGCAAAAGAAGCGGTCGACATGGCGCCCACACGTTCTTCGGTATATATGAATTTGGCTCTCGTCGAAGAAAGTTCCAGCGCATTTCAGGAGGCAGAATCACATTTTCAGAAAGCACACTCCCTGGAGCCCAACTCGATTGCTCCTGTGATGGCGCTCGGGAGTTTGTATCAGAGGCAAGCGCGCTGGCCAGAGGCGGAAAATCAGATGCAATTGGCCATCTCGCTCGCTCCGGCAAACCCTCTGCCTCGCGGGGCACTGGCAGGTCTCTACTTGAGTCAAGGGAAGAACGATCTAGCCGAGAAGGTCCTGTCCGATGCAAAACAACAGCTCCATGACGATCCGGCTGGCTACCGCATGCTCGGCGATTACTATCTTAGACGTAGTGATTTTCCGAAGGCACTTGCGGAATTCTCTTCCTTATCCGCACAGCATCCCAACGACCTTCAAGTCAAGAAAACGTACATCCATCTTCTGATTCTAAATCAGCGAAGCAGCGAAGCGTCACGGCTCAACGATGAACTACTTAAGACGCGGCCTCAGGATGTGGAAATACTCATCTTCCGAGGGCAAATTCAGATTCAGCAGAAAAAGCTTGATGATGCCATTGTGACATTGCGGCAGGCCGTCAAAAATTCTCCGGAAAGCGCGACTGGGCACTACCAACTCGGCGTGGTGTTTCAAGAGAAAGGCAATATTGGGGAGGCGGAGAGCGAATGGCGGGAAGCTGTGCGGTTAAGTCCAAATCTTGCCGAAGCCTGGCGCGCTCTTGGAGTCAACGCCACCAAACGCGGTGATTGGAACGGGCTTGAATCCATCGGCGAGCAGCTCAAGAAGATTGCCCCAACTGCACCACATGGATATCTGTTTTGTGCGACCGCTCGATTCAACAAGGATGACGCTGCGAGCGTGGAGGCCAACCTCCGCCGACTGATCGAAATCGCCCCGCAAAGTGCCCTCGGCTATGCGCGGATGGGCCAACTGCGTGCTGCACAGAATCGCTGGAGGGAAGCGGAGGCATTTTACCGCCAGGCCCTGACGCAGGAGCCTGGCTCTCTGGAAGCGTTCCAGGGGCTCGTCGATCTAGACATGCGAAGGAACCAACCTGCGGAGGCCGTCCGAAAGCTCAAGTCGCAAATTGCCCATAGCCCGGATACCGCGCTGCTGTTTTTCCTGCTAGGCCAAGCACAGCTCAAAAACAAACAGCCCGCCGAAGCCGAGCAAGCGCTAACGCGAGCCGCTCAACTTGACAAGGAAAATCAGAATGCCCTGATTCTGCTTGCTGACGTGCAGACGTCGCGCGGCGAAGTAGATCAAGCGATAATCAGCTATCAACAAGCTATCGAACTCGCTCCTTCCAACGTTCGGCTCTATGTTGCCCAAGGGAGTCTACTTGAGATGAAAGGCAACACACAGCAGGCCCAGCTCCTGTATCAGAAAGCACTCTCAATCCAGCCGGAAGATGCGCTGGCCGCGAACAATCTCGCATATCTCATGCTGGAGCACGGCGGCAACGTCAATGTTGCACTGACTCTGGCGCAGACCGCGCGTCGGGGCCTGCCGAACCTGCCAAATTCTGCGGACACGCTCGGTTGGGCTTACTACCATAACAGTGCATTTTCCGTCGCGGCACCCCTGCTCGAAGAAGCAGTGAAGAAGGTTCCCGCAAATGCTACTTACCGGTACCATCTCGGCTTGATCTATCAGAAGCTGAATGACTCCAATCGTGCGCGAGCAGAACTCGAGAAGGCAATCAGCATCGATCCGAACTCTAGCATCGCGGGCAAAGCGCGCCAAGCTTTACGCGACACGCCCAGAACTTAGCTCCGATTTCGTCAGAATTCGCCGCGAATCCAGGCTGGAGTCGCGACAGAGCAAGAGGGAGAATCGGATTAGGCCTTCCCATTAGCTATTAAGGAATAACGGCGGACACTTGGTTCGAATTGGTGCTCTCGTTGCCGCTAGCATCCACTGCAGTTGTTACGTAGTAGTAGGTTGTGCTGTTCGAAACACCCGAATCTATGAAGCTGAGAACGGTGACGAGAGAAGAGTTGATCTTTGCGTACCCTGTTCCGCTCACCATGCTTCGGTAAACGTTGTATCCGGTCACCGTCGACGTAGTGCTCGCGATCCAGGCCAGAGCTACCGTATGGGCCACTTGAGGTGTGGCCGTGAAGTTGATGCTGCCGACGCTTGCTGTGCTGATGGTCACGCTCTGATTCAGAGGACTGAAGGTGTATCCCGTATTTGCAGGCGTCACGGTGTACGAACCGCTGGCCAATCCAGCAAAAGTGTAATTACCTGAGATGTCGGCAACGGTCGTCGCGGCCGCCGCCCCACTTAGGGTGACCGTCGATCCGCTCCCGCCAGTTACGGGACTGATTGTCCCTGAGATACCAAAAGTCGGGATGCTCTGGGCCGTGAAATTCACGGCAGTGACATTTGTTCCGCTGACCACCGTTTGCTGAACGCTCGGGTTAAACGTATAGCCTGTATGGCTAGGCGTGACAGCGTACGTCCCGTTGGACAACCCCGAAAAAATATAATTGCCCCCGCTGTCGGCAATGGTCGTCGCGGCCGCCGCCCCACTCAGGGTGACCGTTGATCCGCTCCCGCCAGTTACGGGACTGATTGTCCCTGAAATGCTAAAGGTTGGACCCACTTGCGCGGTAGCCGTGAAATTGATTCCGGCAACGCTGGTCCCGTTTACGATCGCCGCCTGGGAGCTCGGATTAAACGTGTAGCCTGTGTGGCTCGGCGTTACTGTGTAATTTCCGTTCGCCAATCCGGAGAACGAATAATTGCCCGCGCCGTCGGACGTCGTCGTCGCACCGGCAGCTCCACTGAGCGTAACCGTTGCTCCGCTTCCGCCGACTACCGGGCTAAGTGTTCCAGAGATGCCAAAGGTGAGAGCTGTCGCGGTAAAACCTATTCCCGTCGTAACGCTCGCATTGCTGATTGTTACGTTCATGCTGCTCGGGCTGAAGCTATACCCCGCGTGGCTCGGGGTGATCGTATATGTTCCGTTGGCTAGACCAGATACCGTGAAATTCCCTGAGCTATTGGCAGTTGCTGTAGCGTTCGCCGCCCCACTGATGGTTACTGTCGCGCCATTTCCGCCGGTGACGGGGGTGATCGTTCCAGAAATGCTAAACGTTTGCGGGGGCGGCTGAGAAGGCGTGGAGTTCTGGCCACTAACTATACCAGAGCACCCCCAGGCGAGCAGCGTGGGCAAAACCATCCCTAGACACAAAATAGCCCGCCTCAGTCGAGAAGTCAGCGCCGGCACCTTACCCAGCGCACCATTAAGATCCCTGTTTTGCTCGACACTCATCGTCCAGACCCTCAGTACTTCTCTGAACGTAAGGGTACGGTCATAGCAAATCCGGCGATACTGAATGGAAGTCTAGATTAGGTACAGGTATTAACCCTGTCCGCCAGGTCCATCCATCTGCGGCTGTCTGGGCCCGAAAACAAGGCTAGTTCACTAAGCATGAGAACCTTCCGTCCCCCCAATTGGACAGAAAGCTGGTAGCTTACTCCCCCATTTTTCTCACTGCCAGTAAATGTTTACTTTTCCACGGGTTGGGCGTTTTTGCGTGCTCTCCCCGAATTCATGGAGATTGTGCCTCCCTTGCTTCGCCATCCTCCAAATAAGAAAATTGCACGAAGTCTACCGTCCTATTATGGGATTGGAGCAGACACCTCATTCGAGAACGCGCTCTCAATGCCTGCAGAATCAACCGCCGTCGTCACGTAGTAATAGGTCGTACCGTTCTGCACGGTTGAATCCGTGTAACTGAGAACCGCAACCAGGGAGGTGTTGATTTTCGTGTACGAACCCCCGCTCACCGTGCTGCGATAGACGTTGTAGCCGGAAACGGTAGAGGTACTGGCATTCCAGGTTAGCGACACCGAATGCTGCACCGGTGCAACTCCCGTTCCTGATAGAGTGATCGTGGCCGGCGACCCGGTCGCGTTGCTCATCACCGTAATGCTGCCAGGTACACTTACGGGCGTTGTGGGACTGAACTGCACCACCAGAGTGATGCTCTGGGTCGGAGTCAGCGTGACAGGTGCGCCGCCCCCCGTCATCGTGTAGCCAGCGCCGCTCAAGTTGATCTGCGAAATTGTCACGCTGGAATTGCCGGTGTTTGTAATCGTGACGTTTTGCGTGGGTGAGGAAGTTCCCGTTGTTACATTTCCGAAGCTCAAGCCTGTAGCCGGACTGATGCCAAGGGTGAGGATTGCCGCGATTCCCGTGCCGCTGAGCGTGACCGGAGGAGGCGAACTGGGCGCGTTGCTCACGATTGAGATGTTGCCAGACACAGTGCCTACTGAGGTCGGCAAGAAGGTTACTGTAATTGTGGTTTGTTGCCCTGCGGTTATATTCAAGGGCAGTGAGAATCCACTGGCAGTGAAGAAAGGCGAGCCAGTTTCAGTCACTTGGGTAATACTCAGTGTGGCCGTGCCGGTATTCTTGATGATCAGGACCTGCGATAAGTTAGAACCGACCACGGCGTTACCAAAGTTGAAGGATGTCGGACTTACTTGGATTGCTGGGGCGGGCGCCGGGTTCACCGTCAGTGAAGCTGCACTGCTGGTTACCGTTCCCGCTGTGTTCGTTACCACCACTGCGAACGTCGACCCGCTATCCGAAGTCGTCGTCACCGGCGTGGTGTAGCTGCTGGCCGTCGCTCCCGCAATGTTCACCCCGTTCTTCTGCCACTGGTAACTGAGCGGTGCTGTCCCGGCCGCCACCACTGTGAACGTCGCCGTCTGTCCCGCAGTCACTGTCTGGCTCGCCGGCTGTGTGGTGATTGTTGGCGCTACGGGCGCTGGATTCACCGTCAGTGTCGCTGCACTGCTCGTTGCGGTCCCCGCGGTGTTGGTCACAACCACGCGGAACGTCGAGCCGCTATCGGAAGTCGTTGTTGCCGGCGTGGTGTAGCTCGACGCCGTCGCTCCCGCAATGTTCACCCCGTTCTTCTGCCACTGGTAACTGAGCGGCACTGTCCCGGCCGCCACCACTGTAAACGTCGCCGTCTGTCCCGCAGTCACTGTCTGGCTCGCCGGCTGTGTGGTGATTGTTGGCGCTACGGGCGCTGGATTCACCGTCAGTGTCGCTGCGCTGCTGGTTGCTGTCCCTGCCGTGTTCGTCACTACCACTGCGAACGTCGATCCACTGTCGGAAGTCGTTGTTGCCGGCGTGGTGTAGCTTGCTGAAGTGGCCCCCGCGACGTTCACGCCGTTCTTCTGCCACTGGTAGCTCAGCGGCGCAGTCCCTGCCGCAACTACTGTAAACGTTGCCGTCTGCCCCGCCGTCACTGTCTGGCTCGCCGGCTGTGTGGTGATTGTTGGCGCTACGGGCGCTGGATTCACCGTCAGCGTCGCTGCACTGCTCGTTGCTGTCCCTGCCGTGTTGGTCACTACCACGCGGAATGTCGAGCCGCTATCGGAAGTCGTTGTTGCCGGCGTGGTGTAACTGTTGGACGTGGCCCCTGGGATGTTTACACTGCTCTTCTGCCACTGATAACTGAGCGGCGCCGTCCCTCCTGCTACCACCGTGAACGTCGCTGTCTGCCCTGCCGTCACGGTCTGATTCGCTGGCTGAGTCGTGATCGTAGGCGCTACCGGGGCCGCACTTACCGTCAGCGTCCCCGCTGCGCTCGTCACCGTCCCCGCCGTGTTCGTCACTACTACAAGGAACGTCGATCCGCTATCCGCTGTTGTCGTTGCCGACGTCGTATAACTGTTGGACGTGGCCCCTGCGATGTTTACACCGCTCTTCTGCCACTGGTAACTGAGCGGCGCTGTCCCTCCTGCTACCACCGTGAACGTCGCTGTCTGCCCTGCCGTCACTGTCTGATTCACCGGCTGTGTCGTGATCGTCGGCACGACCGGTGCTGGATTCACGGTCAGCGTCGCCACGCTGCTCGTCGCCGTGCTCGCCGTGTTCGTCACTACCACCTGGAACGCCGTGCCGCTATCCGACATCGTCGTTACCCCCGTGGTGTAACTCGCCGCCGTCGCTCCCGCGATGCTCGCCCCGTTCTTCTGCCACTGATAACTGAGCGGCGCTGTCCCTCCCGCCACTACCGTGAACGTCGCCGTCTGCCCTGCCGTCACCGTCTGGTTTGCCGGCTGTGTGGTAATCGCTGGCGCCACCGGCGCGGGATTATCTGTGAAGTTCACTCCAGCAACGTTGGCCCCATTGACCGTCATGCTCTGGCTGTTTGGAGTAAACGTAAAACCTGCGTGACTCGGAACAATCGTGTACGTCCCGTTCGGTAATCCGGTAAATGTATAATTCCCAGAGCTGTCTGCCATCGCGGTCGTGCTCGCCACTCCACTTAGTGCTACTGTCGTTCCGTTTCCTCCCGCCGCAGGAGTGATCGCGCCCGCAATGTTGAAACCGTTTGTCTTGACGGCGTGACCACCGCTCTTTCCGTTGTTATTTTTCGAGTCGGTCGAATTAACTTGGTAATAGTAGGTCGTTCCGGCGGCCAGACCGGAAAGTGTCACCTGGTGGCTCGTGACCATGGCCGAATCAACTGGCGTACTACTTCCGTAGGCGGTGGTGGTTCCGTAATCGACCGAAGAATTGGCAGGGACGTTGGTTGTCCAAACGACCTGAGAGCTAGAGGTTGTGACCGACCCGGTCTGTACGTTGGTAATGTTCAGAGTCGCCGGGGGGGGCGGAGTAGTGTTGGCACTACTCACCAAACCTGAGCAGCCACTTAAGAACGCCGCAGAGCAGCTCAGAATCAATAGACCTACCGCACACACCCATCCTCTTGGGCTCTTTTTCACTTTTATCACTTTCTCTGGGCTGGCGTCAGCTCGTTAGCTGGGGCGGGGGTGGGGGCCCGCGGAAATGGCTGCTCTGTTTTGCCCGAACTTCACTGCAAGCATAGAAAGGGACCGGTACCATTACTACTGGCATGGAGAACAGATTTGGTGCAGGGTCGAAGCAAAGAGGGCACGATGCCCACACTGGCCTACGGCCAGGGACTAATTGCCCGGTAGGGCCAAGTGAATGATCGGAGTCCGATGCGCAGATTCTCCAGGGTCAATCGTTCCATAGGTCTTCGCCGCGTCCGGCACTCGCGCGAGAAAAACCGTTAACAGAGTTCCTGCTCTCGAGACCGGCGAGAATTGAACTCAGTTCTATTCCCGGTTGACATCGGTCTGAGGAATAAGATACGCGATTCTCAAACACGATGATAAGAATATGGTGGCTATGCGAGGAAGGGCGTCGGAGCCCTGGAGCTATCCAAGTCTCATTGGAAAAAACATACCCACGAAAAAAGACCCGGCGCGAAAGCAACGCGCCGGGTCTCAGAAATCTCAACTTGGACTGAATCGAGCTAGGCAGTAATCAGTTTGCGGCCCAGGCCGACAAGCCCTAGCAATCCAACCCCGAGCAGAACCAGGCTTGACGGTTCTGGTACATTGACTAGGCTGGAGCTCCATGGACTGGCCGCAGTCACAACGTCGTGCGGGTCGGTACCATTCTCCAGGAATGCCAGATACATGTCCCCAGCGGCTGGAGAACCTGGCAGCGTGAAGGACTGCGGACTCGTGTCCAGCGCACCAGTCCAATTGGTGAGCACCTGAAAGTCTTGAACATTGAAACTCTGCGCTGAGAAGCCTGCGGTTCCTAGTTGATCGATAGCGGCATTCAAGTTCGGGAACGTTGTGTTAAAAGTAGCTGCGGGGGATTCGCCAAGGACTTGCCATAGGTTAGTCCCGCTGTTCCAGCCGCCGGAATTGTTGGCGACTGGCGTCAGAACGACGATCCAAAGTGTGTCAGGCGTCGGGGAGGTAAACTTACCATACACAAAAGCCGTTGTCGTCCCGCCACTGACAAACTGTACGTTGTTCGGATTCCCCGCGCAAGCCGCAAGTGTAGCGCAAAGATGAATGTCATCCGCCTTCGCAGCGCCCCCGTTGGTCAAACAGAAAGCCAACATGACCGCCACGACAATCAATAGTTTCTTCATCCTGCCCCCTAGGTCACACTGCAAGGAACGATTTGCCATTTCAGATACGTGCAATCATCATGCCAAAGCGAAAACCCAAGCGACTTTTTCAGGCCTTCCATCACATTGATAATAAAGAATTTACTGAAGGGGACCATGTGTCCGTTTGGCTTCTAGAACCCTATGTATGCAAATGTTTGCCACAATGTTGCAGCACTCTACCTAATTCCGGAGCGACAGCCTGTTTGATTAGGTACTATTACTTGGCCACAAAACTATGCCAATTTTCCATCCCAACGGACTGCACGTTAAGGAATTTGCACTTACCTGGGGCTATCTCGGCAAGAATTCGTCAGTCCGCAGATGGATGCAATTGGCCCGCCGCCTTTTCTCGACTCGACATCAAATCCTCGTCTCTCTTCGCGCAAATAGGTCTGCATCGCGAATCTTATAGATCAGCGCACGATAGCTGATCTTCAGGGCCTGAGCAGCCTTTCTCCGATTCCACTGATTTGCCTGCAACGCTTCGAAAATAAAGCGCCTCTCTTTCTCTCGAACGGCTTCTTTAGCGATTTCCTTGAGAGGAATGGCTCCCACACCGCTGGAGTTTCCCCGAGTAGGATCAAGCCTCTTGGCCACAGGCTCTTGAACTATCCTGGCTTCCGCTCCAATCAGCACATGGCGGGTAATGCTATTCGAAAGCTCGCGAATATTCCCGGGCCAATCCAGTTTCTGCAGATATTGCAGCATTTCAACACTCAAAAGTTCAGATTCCTTACCGAATTTCTCCTCGAACTGTGTGCGAAAATACTCAGCCAGCAGAGGTATATCTTCGCCTCGCTCGTACAGACGCGGAAGTCGCAAGCGAACCACATTGATGCGGTAATACAAATCCGCGCGGAATCTTCCCGCGTCGATCTCTTCTTCCAGATTCTTGCTTGTAGCGCAGATCAAGCGCGTTTCAACCACTCTTTCCGAATCGTCTCCAATTCGCGAGAAGCGTCCGTCCTGCAGGAATTGCAGCAGTTTGCTCTGCAAACCTAAGTCGAGGTCCGCAATCTCGTCCAGAAACAAAGTCCCGTTGTGCGCCAGTTCGACTCTTCCCGGCTTGGATGAATGGGCTCCTGTAAACGCCCCTTTTTCGTAGCCAAATAACTCGCTCTCGAGGAGCGATCCGGGGATTGCCGCACAATTCACCTTTACCAACTGGCCGTTGCCCCAAAGAGAATGCTTGTGAATCCATCTGGCAAGGACTTCTTTACCTGTCCCGCTACTCCCGGTCAGCAACACGGGGACATTGGTGCCGCAGATTCTCGTTGCCAACCGCCGCACTTCCTGCATTACGGTTGAACGCCCAAACAAAACGTCATCCGGCGGCAGAATATCGACCGGTTCGGTACCCTTGATCCTTTTCGTCTTTTCACCGGGCATGGTTGTACAAGAGTTCCTGTCGCGTTGGAACATGCACAACTCCAGCCATTGACCACAACCATTCTCCCATGCCCTAAATGCAAAGTGTCTAGAATAAGGCTTTTATTTATAATGACTTACGTGGACGGCGAACGATCGGGTTGTAGTACCAGAGCAGCTGGGACGCAGCAATTAGATCAGCCATGCGGGAAAAAACTTGCCCGAAGTTAAGAAAACGAAGTTCTCTTTGTACTTTCCTACACTCCGCCCTCAGTGGCAGGTTCCCCTCAAGGAATCAATTCATTGGATCGCTTTTTCTTACCGGGGCGGAAAGATGAACGCTTCCAGCAAATCCGCTCGCGCCTTTTCGTCCGTGGCCACCACTCGCAAAATGTCGCTAACAGACAGCATTCCCTGGAATTCTTGCTTCTCATCCAGCACAATCAGATGGAAGATAGTGTTCTGTTCCATCAGCCGTAGACATTCTTCCATCGTCATCTCCGGCGTTACCGTGACGAGTTCACGCGTCATGATGTCCGAGGTTTTCATCCAGGCAGGACACTTATTTTCCGCGGCAACTTTATCGGAAATATCGCTGTGAGAAATTACGCCTGCAAGCTTGCCGTTTGCATTCGTAACGCCGACCGAACGCACTTGCTTCTCGCGCAGATATTGCGCGGCCTGGTGGACACTCGTGTCTTCCGTGATAGAGAAAACTTCCTTGCGGGAACCGATCAGCTCCGCTACTTTCACTTGACCCTCCGCGGGGACAATCTGGCCGGATAGTAGGCCCAACTACCCTCGATTGCAACACCAATTCTAGACAACTTCCGTCACAAAAAAGAAGCAGGATATAAGAGTCGTGGCACTCGCAAAAAATGGGCACGTTCAAGAGATTTCGGTCAGGCCCGGGCAGCTTCCCCGCGAATGATATCGTAGCGTTCAATCACGGCGGCAACGCCCATTCGTGCACTGCCGTCTTCCATTCGGCGCTCCACTCTCACAACTTTTCCCAGTGCTCGGACAAAAACCTCGGAACCGTGCGTTATCTCCGCGGGAAGTGTAAGCGTAATGTCCAGATGTGAACCCGACTCCAGGTTCTGATCAACAACAAAATAGAGGCCGCGGGTGAAAATGTCGCGGGTCTTTCCTGGCTGCGAATCCGGCTTCAGCTCCGCCGGGACCCGGATGATGATTGGTAAAGACAAGTCATAGCGTCGAGCCGTACGGCGTTCCGTCATTTCCGCATCCCCCCGAATTACCGCGCACATGTTTTTGGCTTACGCCCGTGCAGCTCTTGCCCAAATTTAACGACTTGGATCGCCAGTACTGTTAGACGCGCCGCGTCCCAACCGCGGAAGCCGGCTCCTCCACGGGCTTTGTGGAAGGCGCTTTCCTCGTCCGTGGCGTATCCAGATTAAATTGGCGCATTTTATAGAGCAGCGCCTTGTAACTGATTCCCAGCATCTTTGCCGCGTCCTTGCGGCACCAGCGCGTCTTTTCCAGCGCGTCCGCGATCGCCTCCATCTCCGCTTCGTCTTTTAAGCCGCGCACCAAAGCCTTCAGGCCCTGCTCCTTCGGTGGTGTGGGCTCCTCGCGAGGCGAAGTACGCTGGCGCGTCGAGGACATCTCAACCAATTCCCGCAAGCTGCCTTCATCGTCCTCGAGAATCACGTAGCGTTTTACGAAATTCTCCAGCTCGCGCAGGTTGCCG